>ERZ779669.193-NODE-193-length-39073-cov-2.696909_pt1 | contig 39073 bp, 44 predicted proteins | sample MGYA00511372_ERZ779669 | MGnify/ENA primary metagenome ERZ779669 (study PRJEB29588, sample SAMEA1967891) | human gut metagenome | biome: human gut; feature: human-associated habitat; material: faeces | place: Denmark | collected 2008/2010 ... | reverse complement strand
TATGGCGCTTTCGATGTGCTTGTCACTCGTCCCTGATGTAAGTGTATCTGCTGCCGACGATTCAGCATCTTATACGGTAACACTTGGTGACGCTGATGGTGGTCAGGTAGAGTTTTACAATTCAGAAAGCGGTACTACAGAGAGTGTGACCGATAAGCAGTATGCAGAAGGTGATACTGTAGAGGTAAAGCTTACAGCAGACGATGGGTATTCCATTGGCGGTTTCGTTATCAATGATACTGATGGCGCTGAACTTTACTCAGACGATACAAGTGATGATGTATTTGAGTTCACTATGCCTGAGATGGATATTGTTGTCGGAGGAAAATTTACAAAAAGCGACACAGAAAGTACAGAAGAGGCAGAGGACACTCAGGACAATGCCGATTACAAGACGTATACCATAGAGGGTACTTCTATTCAGATCCAGGGACAGCATAGAAGTGACGATCCGGTATACTATGCTGCAATGAAAAAGTATGTAGATGATTTCCTGAGTAAAGATGGTACGACTTCAGGTGTTGAGTTCGCATCGACATATAAAGATGGAAAAGCGGTGCTTAACTGGTGTCCGTCAACACATCTAAATGGCACAAATGGAGGCAGGGCTCATTGTTCTGATCTTGTTGGATATGCATGGAATTCATCCACTTTATCTGCGAAGCATAAAGCTGCATCCTGTGAAGTGTCAGATGTATTTAATGCCATAAAGAAATCCAGCTCTTATTTCAAAGTCGTGTATCAGAACTCTGGCTCATCAAACGGCAAGGTCTATCTGCAGAAAGGTGACATCCTCTTATTCAGCACTGATGGCAAAGGAAAGGTTACTTTCGATGAAAGTGGAAACGCATCCGGCGGAACCCATATAGCCTTTGTGTATGATATAGATTCTGATGGAACTATCTGGATAGCTGATTGCAATGGAAACATGGAAGGTGAAGGTCAGGGAAGGACGGGTGTAAGAAATCTTGGTCAGGTCAATGACCTTACAGTGGATATAGAAGATTCTGAAGATAGTGAGGAAAGCGGAAATGATACCAATGATCTTGTAATAGATATGGAAGCTTCCCCACTTGGCAAGTATATCTCCGTGCTCAGGTATCAGGCGCCGATAGTGCATGCCTTTAAGATAACAAAGACAGATGGCGGAAACACAATAAAGTATAATACTTATACTACAAAAGACGGTACAACTTCGGTTACAAAAACCGGTGCGGTCAGCTGCAAGCGTATAGCCTCAACAAACAAAGGGTATGGTAAGCTTACTGATGCCAGATTTGAAGTAAAGACAGCAGACGGAAAAGCCGTAACTGTGTATACGGATGCAGACTGTACCAAGAAAGCTGCAAGCACAAAGCTTAAAGCAGGAACTACCTATTATATAAAGGGAGCAAAGGCGGGAACTAAGTATACGGTATCCGAGTCTGTAACTCCTAAGGGATGGCAAACTGCAGCAGATAAGAAGTTTAAACTTGTGGATGATAAGACAGCCTCAGTAACACTTGTAGATACATTTAGCGGTGATCCTGTGGCACTTAAATTGAAGAAAAAGGGAGCTACAAAGGATGAACCACTTGCGGGAGTAAAGTTTAAGCTCACCGACGACAGCACTATAAATACTAATGGGGCTCACAGATCCTGGATATTCCAGACGGATGAAAAAGGTGAAATTAATTTTTCTGATCCTAAGTTTATAGTAAGTGGAACAGCTTTTATGACTGATGATAAAAAATATATTAGATATTATGCCGGCACTTACACCTTATCCGAGGTTGCCCCTCCTGCTGGATATCTTGTTAAGGGAAATTACCTTGCTATGCAGAACGGCAGTGTGATCAGTTCGGATTCATTTGATAAGACAAGTTCATCGGATAATAATATACTTACATTCAAGGTTACTGTTGGTACGAATGGACAGGCAAAGGCTGAGATAAATAACGTTTCTCTCACAAATGCATCTGTAAGTATATCCAACACCCAGAGGTCATATTCATTCTCCATCAGCAAAAAGGATGCGACATATGATTATGACAACAAAGAAAACCATAAGATAATAACAGATACAATATCATCAAATGGCACAAAGACTGCAGGCAGCACTAACTGTGACCATATATCAGCAACGAATGCTGCAGGCGGATATGAAAGACTGGACACTGTAAGGTTCACTGCAAAAGCGGGTACAAAGACTATCCCTGTATATTCGGATGAGGATTGTACAAAGCAGGTCACAGGCGGTCTTGAAAGAGGAAAGAAATATTACGTAGCTGAAAATGATATCAAGGCAAACGGATATAAGGTAACTGTAAGTGAGTCAACTGTCCCTGCAGGATGGAATAAGAGTGCAGATAAGACAGTGACATTGAAGAGCAATGCAAATACGGCTGTAAACTTCTCAGATAAGTTCAGCGGAGCAGCACTCAATCTTACACTTACAAAGACAGACAAGCACAGCAACAAGATCGAAGGCGCTTTATTTACTCTTACTGATAACAGTACATTAGGAAGAAAATGGATATTTAAGACTGACAAAGATGGCAAGATCAATTTCTCAGATCCTAGTTACCTTGTAAGAGGTACAGCGTTCTATACAAATGCAAATAAGACAAAACTTCAGTTCTTTGGTGGAACATATACACTGACGGAGACAAAGGTTCCTTCGGATTATATGATCAAGGGAGACTGTACCTTAAAGGTTGGCACAGAGACACTAAAGACCAAGCAGGCGTTTGAAGGAAGCAGTGCGGTACTTGCTACCATAGTCATAAAGCCAAAGACAGATGGCACAGGAACGGCTTCTGTAAGCATTGATAATATAGAAGTAACCAACGCTGCAAGGGGAGTGGTAAACGTAAGGAATGAAATAAAGCCTCATCCGTTTACTATAGAAAAGACAGATGCAACAGATGCTGCAAAGTATACTGTAAAGACATATGCAGATGGCAAGGTGACATCAACAGGTAGTAAGAGCTGTGATGAGATAGCGTCAGGCAATAAGATGTACGGTCGTCTTTCATCTGCTGCGTTTACAATAACAGATGAAAGCAGCAATGCTAAAGTTGTTTATGATGACGCAGATTGTACTAAGAAGCATTCCGGAAACCTCAAAGCAGGAGTTACCTATTATATGAAGGATACACCTGCCGGATCGAAATTTACTGTAACTGAGACATCACCTAAGGGATGGAGTGGTACAGGAGATAAGCAGACTCTTACCCTGACTGTAACAGGCACACCTAAGGTATCATTTACTGATAGATTTTACGGAACAGAGCTTAAGCTTTCACTCACAAAGCAGAATGATGTAAGCGGAAAGCTTGCAGGTGCAGTATTCAGACTGAGATCCTCTGATGGAACAAACAGCTCTGATTATGTATATATAACAGATAAAAATGGTATCATAGATTTTTCAGACACAGCGTACCTCAGATCGGGAGAAGTTATTCTTGATGAGGCAGGAAAGATCCAGTTCTTTGCGAGCAATTACACTCTTACAGAGATAAGTGCTCCTGCCGGATACAAAACATCCGGATGGTATATCACATCAAGTGATGACACAAAGATTAAATTCAGTGGTAAGGTTTGCGATTTCAATATCACTTCAGGATCTGACGGACATGCAACAGCAAAGATTGGTAGTCTTATTCTTGATAATGAGAAGATGACCGTTGTAGATACAGCGAAGCTCATGGGCTTTAAGATAAACAAGACAAACGTTGATACTGATGATAACACCTTAGAGGGTGGTATGACAGATTATACAACAGGTTTTGAAGTCATCTATGTTGGCCGTGAAGGAGATAATGATGATTCATATGCATGGATTGATTATAACGGCAACGGAGAGTATGACGGAGCTTCAGAAAGAGTAGCAAAGGGAGCGAATGTAAAGGATCCTGAAACAGGAAACAATACATGGCTTACTGATAAGAATGGACTCTATGAGTGTGCTGCAATCCTTCAGACCGGAACATATGAAATAGTAGAGACAGTTCCACCTATAGGAATGCTTGCAGACAGCGAGTATGACAGATTCGATATCACATTCCCGGATAAGTGGGAGAATATAAACGATAAGGACATCATTGACCTTACAAAGACACCTCTTGCAAACTCAATGATAAGAGGCGGTGTCGCAGGATATAAGTACGATTATGACACACTTCTTAAGGAAGCCATGGCGGGAAGTTCATTTGACGGTATCGAGTTCTGGATAAAGAATGTAAATGACCATGACGTATGGCTTGACACAAACGAAGATGGTGTAATAACTGATGATGATTACAAACTGACTGCCGGAGATGAGTACAAGATAGCTACACTTGAAAATGGCAATACAGAGTTTTCAACATCACCTGCATTCCTTCCTTATGGTGATTATGTACTTTATGAGAGACAGGGAAGCAATGACACATATATCATCCCTGACAAGTACAGCAAGGAGGGCATAAGCTTTTCAATAAAGAATGACCTTGAGTACCAGATGTTTGTGCTTGATGCGGATGAGGATGAACTTACCGGAGATCTCAAGACAAAGTACGGTCCATATATGACGAGTATCAGTTCGCACTTTGCAGATGGCTCAAAAATGGATGTAAAGCGTAATGTGACATTTACAGCGCTTGGCAATGACAATGTATTTGCAAATAAGGTAAACAGGCATGGCGTTGCTATAATAAAGTATGACTCTGATGAGCATGCGGATGCAGCATATAGCGAGACACTTCCTACACCACAGGGCGATGGAAAGCTTACCGGTGCAGAATACGAAGTCATCAATATGAACAACGGCGCTATCATGGTAGATACCGATAACGACCATAAGGGTGACACAAAGATAGAGAAGAATGGTGTATGTACAGTACTTAAGACAGTGCTTGACGATGAGACTGGCCTTGAGTATGCAGCAACAAATACAACATTCCTTCCTGCAGGAACTTATAAGATAGTCGAGAAAACACCTTCTGTCGGATACCTTAACAGTACCGATCGAGGCGGTATAGTAAGTCATTCATACGAAGTAAAGGATGATGGTGCATATCTGCTTTATGGAACATCGGATAAGGCACTCACCGCATTAAAGCAGATTGTTACAGGTAAATATCCTAACACTGTATTTGATGGACATACACATGAGATCAAGTGGATAGAGAAAAAAACAGACGTATTTGCCGAGCCTGTTATGCGAGGACAGGTTTCTATAAAGAAGAATGATGCTGACAGGAAAGAGCATAAGACTGGTACAAACAGCATGTTCAAGGGTGATTACGATTCAAAGTACGCCCAGGGTGATGCGTCATTCGATAATGCGGTATATAACATATACAACATTTCAGATTCATACGTGTACACTAAGGGTACAAACGGAAATACAACCCTTGAAAGATATGAGAGTGGTAAGACCGCATTTGCTAAGCTTACAGGTATTGATACTGAAAGCCTTGAATATACAAATGGAGTTTGTGAGCAGACATTTGATGCAGTCTTTACTGATAAGACTGCAGAGAGCATTAGAACCGGTCTTGCAGCTAATATATGCTACACACTTACTACAGACGAAAACGGTAATGCCTCTACAGATAAGGGAGCGCTTCCATATGGAACATACCTCATCTTAGAGAAGAGTCCATCAAAGGGTTATAGAAACACATCAAGCGATGGGGGCTGTATAGCAAAGATAGTAAGGATCAGAGAAGAAAACGAAACAGTTGATGTAAATTACGATGCAAAGTCTACAGACAGAGGACTTTATGAGTCTGTAATCAGAGGTGGCTTTGAAGTTTACAAGTATGATGAGGAAACACTTATGAGTGTACCACAGGGAACCGCAAACCTTGCCGGTTCGTTTGAGGTAATAAACAGAAGTGAGTCTTATGTATGGGTAGACAGTAATGAGGATGGCGTGCTTTCAGATAATGAATATTATGAGCCGGGCGCTGTTGTATTCACATTCAAGACAGATGCGAATACAGGAAAGTATACATCAAGCAACAGACTGCTGCCATATGGTACTTATGAGATTCATGAGACATATCCGCCATACGGATATCTGCATTTAAGTGATATCAACCCTAATACTTCAGTATTCTTCAACGTAAGAGAAGATGGTAAGATCGTAAGTGACGGATGGTTCTATGATAAGGATGGCAATAAGGTAGAGTCATTTACACATTACGCTCCTGTTAATGCTTTCGATGAAAATGGAAAGAGGATTACAGAGGAAGAACTTGCAGGAGAAAAGAAAGAAGTCACTGATGCAAGACTTATCATATATAACTATGTAATGAGAGGCGACCTGTTCTTCGAGAAGAAGAGCGGAATAGATAAGAAGAAGATGGCATTCATTCCATTCCTTATGAAGTCATATGACGAAGATGGAAATGTAATTGAAAGTCACATTATCTTCACTGACCAGAACGGCGACTTCAACACATGTGCTGATTACGTAGATCACACATACAAGACAAATGCCGGTGATGAACTTTATGATTATCTTATGGAATATGCTAAGGCATACGATGATGAGGATGAAGATAAGATCGCAGAACTTGATGCACAGTATAAAGACCTGACTGCCGGACTTGCAAAGGGTGTTGGAACATGGTTTGGCCTTAATACAAAGGTAAGTGATGACCTTAATAGACAGGGAAATCTTGATAAGGTGCTTTCACAGACCGGAGCACTTCCATTTGGCACATACACAATTGAAGAGCTCAGATGTCCTAATAATAAGAACTATGACATGGTTTCAGATACTATCATAGTAGATACAGATGCATGTGAAACTGATGCTGTGACAGATCCTGAGAGCTTCAAGGAACATAAGATGCACAGCACGATCAATTTCGGCACTATATACAACACCGTAAAGGGACTTGAAACAGTCGCACTTACACAGAAAGAGCAGAGCCATTACAGCTATGCTTACTCAGATCTTGTTATTATAGACAAGGTTTCATATGAAGGACTGGTTCCGGGAACAAAGTATAAGATGGTAGCAGAGCTCCATGATGCAGTTACCGGCGAGATACTTCAGGACAACTGGGGTAAGGATGTCCGTGTAGAAAAGGAATTTACTGCAAAGCTCACAACAGGCAGTCTTGATATGAACATCGAGTATGATGCATCGGATTACAAGAACGGCGGAAGTATTGTAGTATTTGAGTATTTGTACGACCTTGACAGTGGCCTTGAAAGTCCTGTAATGAAAGAAGCGAATATAAAAGAGATGGATCAGCAGATTCATTTTCCAACAATTGATTCATTGCTTCTTCCTGAAGGATCAGAGCAGCATATGATCAAGGCTGACGAAGACCTGAGTCTTGTAGATACAATATCTTACGAAGGGTTTGAGCCTGATAAGACATACGTGATCGAAGGTGTGCTTATGGATGGCGAGAATGTGACTGAGGCAGCAGATGATGATGACGAGAGCATCAAGGCAGAAATTTACGAAGAGACTGACGAGCTTAAATATAATAAGAACGGAGAGCTCATCTTTAAACCAAAGGCTTCAGAGGGAACATTCAAACTTTCATATAAGTTTAATGGAAAGACACTCTCCGGAAAAACTCTTGTTTCTTATGTAGAAGTAAAGAAGAATAGAGAAACGATAGCAGCACACAAAGATATTGCTGATGAGGATCAGACGGTTTATATACCGGGCATAAAGACAACGGCACTTGATAAGGCGACCGGAACTCACATGATAATTGCAGATGGCATAGCCGAAGTAATTGATACCGTTAAGTATAGCGGTCTGCAGCCTGGATTTGCCTATGATGTTAAGGGAACTCTCATGGATAAAAACACGAATGAGCCTTTACTCATAGATGGCAAGGAAATAACAGGTTCAGCGAGCTTCACTGCAGAAAATACAATGGGAACTGTTGATGTTGCATTTACATTTGATGCAAGCGCAATAATCGGAAAGAACCTCGTTGTTTACGAAGACCTTTATCTGGATGGCGAAGTTATAGCAGATCATCGTGATATTGATGATGAAGAACAGACTATATACACAGCAAAGATAAGCACTGTTGCAAAGGACAGTGAAAGCGGTCTGAAACTAATAAACCCAGATGGAACAGTATCAATTACAGATACTATTTCATATGAAAACTTCATTCCTGAACTTACCTATGTATTCAAGGGACGTCTTGTTGATACTGCAACAGGAGAAACACTTAAGGATAAGGATGGAAACGATGTTGTATCAGAAAATGAAGTAACTCCTAAGGAGAAGGTTGGAACTACTGATGTAACCTTTACTTTTGAAGGTTATACAGAGCTTGAAGGAAAGAACGTTGTTGTTTTTGAGGATGCTTATTTAAAGAAAGCCGATGGATCTTTGATCTTGGTAGCAAGTGAGATCTCTCTTGACAACGAGGATCAGACAGTATACTTCCCGGAGCTTCACACAACTGCATTCTCAAATGATACAAAGATAAACGTTGCAAAGGCAGGAAAGGCAGAAATAGTAGATACTGTTGCATACTACAATGTACTGCCGAATATACCGTATAAGGTTGTTGGTACACTTATAGACAAGGATACAGCAAAGGCTGTCACAGTCGATGGAAAGGAAGTAACAGCAGAAACAGAGTTTACTCCTGATAACAGCTATGGAACAGTAGATGTTACATTCAAATTCGATGCAAGCGATCTTTCAGGAAAGACACTTGTTGCATTTGAAAAGCTCTATGTTGTAAAAGATAAAGATGTTTTGGTTAAGAGTCATGAGAAAATTAATGATGAGAAAGAAACTATTTATCTCCCTAAGATCGGCACCACGGCGACAGATGCTAAAACAGGACTTCACATTGCAAATGCAGATGAAGACATTACCATAAATGATGAGATTGCATATGATAATCTTGTGCCTGGATATGAGTATACATTTGTCGGACAGCTTATAAACAAGAGTACAAAGGAGCCAATAAAGCTTACAAACGGAACAAGTTTTGATGAAACAGCACTTGAGCATCCAATGGAGACTGAGATTGCGGTTTCAGATAAGCTGAATGGAAAGACAGAGCCAGGTGCAGGCGAAAATGCGGGCACATCTGATGAGACAAAGAATGATGCGAATGCTGATAATACAGTATCTTCTAAGTCAGTAGAAAGAGCTGCCGGAGAAACGTATGTGATTAAGAAGTTCACACCGACATCTGCAAGTGGTAAGGTCGAGATGACATTTGTTTTCGATGGACGCGAATATTCAGGTGCTACAGTTGCTTTTGAGTCTGTGTATGCAAATGGATATTTAGTTGCAGAGCACAAAGATCTTAATAGCGATACGCAGACAGTGACCGTACCTAAGATAAAGACAAATGCTACAAATAAAAAAGATGGAACTCACTATGCAAGTGGTGAAAAGACAACCATCGTTGACCGTGTAACCTATACAGGTCTTATCATAGGTAAGGAATATGAGGTCAAAGGAACACTCATGGATAAGGAAACAAATAAGCCGTTGCTAATTGATCCAAAGAAGGGTGAAACAGCCGGAAATACAGTAACAGCTTCAAAGAAGTTTACTGCAGATAAGAGTGACGGCTACACTGATCTGGAATTTACATTTGATGCTAAGCTGCTTTGTGGCAAGACTATCGTTGTTTTTGAAGATGTATATCACGAAGATAAGCACGTTGCATCACATCAGGATATAAATGATTCAGATCAGTCCATCCATGTAGTAGGAATTAGCACAACGGCACTTGACGAAAATACTAAGCAGCATGTTGCAATAAATGGCAAGACAGTCATTGTAGATACTATCAGATACGATGGTCTTATACCAGGATGCGAATATGTGCTTTCTGGAAAGCTCATGGATAGGAATACAAAGAAACCTCTTGTAAACGGAAACGGTTCAAAGGTTAAGACGCTTGTCAACAAGGTAACATGCAGATCCAATGAGTATGTCAGCGAGATCAAGTTTACTCCGGCTGCAGCAAAGGGCAGTGTAACGGTTAAATTTGAGATCGACACAACAGGTTTTGCAGGCAAGAGCATAGTAGTTTACGAAAAGCTTTACGCTAATGGTAAACAGATAGCTAATCACGAAGATATAAACAGTGCGGATCAGACCGTAACTGTGGTTAGCATCAAAACCAATGCTTATGATAAGTCCACAAAGGGCAAGTCAGTGGCTTATGGTGGGAAGGTTACTGTAGTAGATACAGTTACATATACAGGCCTTGAACCGGGTAAAAAGTATACACTCACCGGAAAACTCATGGATAAGAGTACAAAGAGATCTGTTAAACTGATATTTGGTGGTAAAGGTAGCATGACCGATGGTAACACTGTTACAATTACATTTGTTCCTAAGAAGGCTGATGGCACGGTTGACATGAACTTTGTTATAAGTACTAAGGATCTTTCTGGAAAGAGTCTCGTTGCTTATGAGCATCTGAAACTTGATGACAAGCTCATCGCAAAGCATGAAGATATAAACAGCTCAGATCAGACTGTTACAGTACCGGGTGTTTCAACTAAGGCTACTGTGGACGGCAAGAAGAAAGCAGCAAAGAGTACAAAGACAGTAGTTATTGATACTGTAAGTTATAAGAACCTTGAAAAAGGTAAGACATACACTCTGAAGGGTGTTCTTATGGACAAGAAGACCGGTAAGTCTACAGGCGTTACAGCTGAGGCTAAGTTCACAGCAAAGAAGTCTGATGGCACGGCTGAAGTTAAGTTTACAATAGACACTACAAAGTATGATGAACTTGTAGTATTTGAGGAGCTTTACTACGGCAAGACTCTTATCGGAGAGCATAAGGACATAAATGATAAGGCTCAGACCGTATCATTTAGTGATACAGACACTCCTCCGTCAAGGGTTCCTACAGGTGTAAGTGCAATGCTGATAGTATTGCTTGCAATTATGCTGATAGGCGGTGGGGCAGGTATATTCTTCTTCAAGAAGAGGATCAGATAAGCTAGTTTCATAACCTTTCATAATATATTGAGGCGTCCCGGCATGTCCGGGGCGTTTCTTTTTGTTCAAAAATCGAAATGGACTTTTAGGGAAATTTGTATATAAGTTAGAAGTATGGTACAATTATTTCAATCCTGTAAAATTCATATTTTATTTATAAGTATAATTATAAGGAGGATGAAAAAATGGCGAATAATGAAGAAGAAATTAAATTGACACAGACAACTATTAATGGAGTTCCGTTACCACAAACCCCTAAACCAGAAGTTATTAACGAATCTTTCGATTTTTTTATGATTTTTTTCAAAAATGAAAATTAAATGCCGATTGCGCATATAGAAGAATGATAGATGGAGTTATGAACGTGATAGTTTATGAAAACGACAAATTTATTATGGAAAGAAAAGAGCATGTAAATCCAATAACTAAGAGTATAATTGTAAACTATGAAATAAGTCCGAAGTATGATTTATTCCATATGAATATGAAGGTGCTTGGAAATAAGATCGTTGCAGTGTTTCCTGAAGGATTATCATTTGATGGAAGTAGAAAAGATTTGTGGATACAGGCTGTAAATGATTCAGAAGAGTTTATCAAGGAAGCAATGCCATATATTGCATAGAGGTAATTAATTCATTTAGTAATAATACTAAGACGTCCCGGCATGTCTGGGGCGTCTTTTTATGAAAAAATGTGAAGCCATATAGAAATGCGAACATCAAATATATTTCTTTTATGTTTTTTCTTCATATTTTAATTGAAAAATTAAAAAAGGAGAAAAAACAAATGAAAGATTTTATTTTAGGATTAATAGTTTGTATAGCTATTGCAGTTCTTGCGGTAGGTTGTACTCAGCAGGGTATGACAAAAGATATGGGAGGTTCAACAACAATAGAACTTGAACCAAATACAAAGCTAGAAGAGATCACATGGAAGGATAACTCTCTCTGGTATTTAACCAGGCCGATGACAGATGATGATGTGGCAGAAACACATACTTTTCGGGAAAGCTCTGAGTATGGAGTTTGCGAAGGAACTGTAACGATAATAGAAAAAAAGACAAAATAGAAATGTGCCTTGGTATGATTTACCAGGGCATTTTTTATGTTGAATCCAGAAACAATGTCTACAAAAACGGAATTTATTTCCTTTTATTTCCTCTTTTTATTTTTTTATTTTGATATTAATCACCATATTTTTATTATCAAAAAAATAAAAAAAGGAGAAAACATAATATGGAATTTACAATGAACGAGCTTATAGATGAGCTCAAAAGAAGAGGATTTGAAGCTAGAGAGATTGACACTGTTAAGAATGGTGTAAAAAAGCATGGTATTGCTGTAAAAATAGGGGATGGATCCGTATGTCCTATATTTTATGCGGATGATATGAAACATTTTCCTATGCAGGAAGTTGTTGATAAGATTGTATCAGCACTTCCTAGTATAGAGGAAAAGAGTAAGACTCCATTTCTTGAGATGATTTCTGACTGGGATTATGTGAAAGATCATATAATCTTATGTCTTCAGCACGGGTCTACTGAAGAAATTTTCAAGTGGAATCTTTTCGGAGATCTTGAAATTTTCTTAAGGGTAATGTTTTGCGAAGATCCAGATGGCATTGCATCTGTTAAGGTCAGGAATGAGTATCTGGCATTTTGGGGGATAGATCCTGATACCTTATATTCCGTTGCATTGAAAAACACTGTCAAGGAAACAGAGATTCTAACAATGGCCGAGAAATTAGGTAGTTATTTTTCAGACTTGGATGACATGATCATTATAACGAACAAGTCCGGTATCAATGGTGCTGCTTGTATTGTTGACGATCGTGTAACAGAGTACTTGGAAAGGAAGTTTGGAAATGAGTATATGCTACTTCCAAGTTCTATTCACGAATGGTTAGCTGTGGCATATGATCCTGATGGGGATTATGACGGACTGGTTAGAAAGGTTAATATGTTAGATGGCGTAGGCCCTGATTTGGTTCTTTCTGACCATGCTTACCATATTAAGAATGGAGAAGTTATAGACAGAGAGGGCATTGCATAAAAATTGCTTTGTTACCTCAAGACAAAGAAAGATATCGGTATCTACAAATGTAGATGCCGGTATTTTTTTTATGATGAGATAGAACATATTTGAGATATAAAAATAAAAAAGGAGAGTATGTAATATGTCAAAAAAGAATAAAGAAGTTGCAATGGCTATTGCAGCAGATAGGAGAAATGACGCCTTTTCGTTTGAAAATATTGGATTTGAGAAGGCGGTTAAAAAAGCCGGAAGAAAAATGTATAAGAAACTGAAAAAAATGAGCAGAAATGGAAACTTCCATGATCTACTTAGGGATTTGCTTTTCAGTTATTCGGGCGAATTCTTGGAAAGCCGAGAGATCGCAGCATTTAATGCGTTTCTTATAACGGTAGCCGGTGATTCAGTAGATGACTATTTTTCAAGGGTAATAAGTACTGAAATATCGGAATTTGTAATTGTTTCAAATAATTTTTCCTGGAATCATGATTTCACGTATAAAAATAAATGGTTGCTGTATAACACAATGGCTTTTTACATCGAAATTGATTTTTTACACACAAGCAAGAAAGAATTTTGTAATGGAGTAAGATATAATTATCTCTACGAGAACACCAAAGAGCTATGTGATTTATATGAGTACGTATTTGGTAAATCATTAAGTAATATGTTTGAAGAGTATGCAGATCAGGAGGAACAGTAATATGGATTATTTTGATACAATTGCGGGACAGAGATTCACGGGATATACTATGCCGGCTCTTATTGAGCAGATAGAGGCGCTTAACGAACGCCTTTCAAAGAAACCACAGCAATATACAGTGAGAACCTCAAAAATACATGTTGCAGGGGTTGTTGAAGAAGAAATTGCAAATGGATCAAGATTTGTATCTTGTATATCAGGTGCGGATGATTCCCAACTTATAATCTTTGAAAAGTAAAAAGTTTTGCCTTTATTAAGATCTACACATCAGAAATGGTGTGTAGATTTTTTTATGTTTCATTTGTCATGTTTATGATAAATAATAAAAAGGAGATGCAGAATAATGAAAAAAATATGGGCAAGGGTCGGTATGACATATGAGATGTCTGAAAAGCAATACGCGGAGTTATCAGATGCATATATGGATGGATCATATATTTCTTAAAAAGGTTATGGGATATGATATATCTAAAACCAGCTCAGAGTATATTTTGACTATACGGTCTAAAATTGATAATGCAATACGTTTTAGACATTACGAAGATTATTCAGATGAGGATGTTAAAAAGCTGGTTGAGTCATGGTATATGGTCAATGACAGGCTTAAGTCCATCAGTAACCAGGGAATATCTGATAACAAAAAACTCAGATGGTAAGTATTCACAAATACACAACAAAGAAAGTACACATACCTTAATTGGTGTGTGTATTTTTTTGTTGAAAATATTACGCATATTTTCAATATAAAAAAATAAAGGAGGACGAAGAATTGAAGAAGATAAAAGAAATGGAACCACAGGATGCTTATGATTATCTGAAGGGTTTGTTGAAAACTCAGAATGTGTCACTTGATGATAATTACAACTATGCATATGCCGAGAGTGAAAGGATAAAGGGTGACGTACATTTTGTATCATTCACAACTGGTTACAACAGAGATGTACAGATTTCGTTTGTTGAAAAGGATGGGATAATAATTTCACTATGGACACATATGCATACTAATTATGGTGGTTATGACTGTTATCTTGGTGATGATATGAATATCCATGAGAAGATAGGGCACGGCTTTGGAGGATGGACATATGTTACATCTGATTTATACCACAATAAACTTGCAGAAGGTTCAGAGCAGAACTTTGGTTGCTGTTACAATTAAAAAGGAGAAAAATAATATGAAGAAATTTTTGATAAGATTACTCATAGTAGTTGGATTGATTTTATCTAGTCTTATTACCTATCTGGTCTTAAAATCAGATATGCCTGTTGTATGGAAATGGTTCATTTTAAATAATTAGGGAGGAATAGACTATGATAGAATTTCCTGTTTTTAAGGCTACAAATATTAAGTGGGATGTAGATGTCGATGATGTCATGGATTGTATTGACAGTGGTTATATTGACGAAATCAATTGCGATCAGGATGCAGAAATACTTGGAATTTCTCGTTCAATTTACGGTAATATGACAGACGAGGAACGTAAGGAGTATATATGTGATGCAATTGCAAAGGATAAGTCTATCGCTGCAAAGCTGATGGCTTTGCCATCTGAAGTTGAGATACCTGATAATATGATCACGTTCGATACGGACGCAAATGCTATATCTGATTACATATCAGATAAAATCGGTTTCTGTCATGCAGGATTTAAAATCGAATGCAACATGACATTCTCTGATTTAGAAAGAGAATACCACAAGCTGAATGAGGATGAGAAGAAACTCGAAGCAGCTATGGCGTTTGTAGCCGGTTATGTTGATTAAGCCTAATGACGGTTTGCGAAAAAAGAAAATCACTGGCCAAGTGCTAGTGATTTTTTTGTGCAATGATTTTTACAATAATAAAATTTGATATTTCCTGTAAATAAATCAAAGGAGACAAAGTGATGGAAAAGGAAAAGATAAACAGAAATGATTATTTTAAGATGCTTTTAGAACATGGCCGGAGGGATACTGAAGCAAGATATGATATATTGGATCTTGACCTTTCAAAATATCATTTAAGAGATATTACCCGGAAGGTTGTCAATAACAATTTCATGGAAGAAACAGTAAATAGAAATGGAGATTATATGCTTAGTGGGCACTGGTGGGCTAATCTATCATATTCATTTGCGGATAAATGTGGTTTTGACCTAACTGTTGTTGATAGCTATTCAGCATATGCATTTTCAGATGAGCAGATGGCTGTATTTACATATTGCGAAGGAGATATTAATTTCACTCCGTTTGCCGATATGGAAAGTTATTTGAAAGAGAAAAAAGAAACTATTAAGTTTTACAAAGGGAACTAATAGGAGTAGGGCACTTATATATCATATATATAGGTGCCTTATTTTATTGCGTTTGTTTCCTCATATTTACTCTAAAATAAAAAAATAGGAGGAAAGTAAAATGGCAAGAAGAAGAGAAGAAGGAGATATAAAATTAGACTTCAGAGGTAAAGATTTTTCACAAATGTCTGAAAAAGGACTCAGCGATCCATGTGATCAGGCACATCCGCTTAAACTACTTGAGCTATTTGGCGGGATAGGAGCACCAAGGCGTGCTCTTGAACTATGCGGATATAATCTCAAGAGTATAGATTATGTAGAGGTATTGCCTTATGCGGTCATGGCTTACAATGAGATGTTTAAGTGCGGTCCTGAGCCACAGGATATTCGTATATGGAATATGTCCCCCGATGTTGTAGTCCATGGCAGCCCATGTCAGGATTTTTCCAATGAAGGGATGAACGATTTAAACACAGGGAGATCAATACTATTTGAACGCGTGCTGCAGATACTGGATCCGGCTCCTGCCTCAGGTAATCCGGAACTTTCAAGAATGCCTAAGGTAGTAATCTGGGAGAATGTTCCGAAACTGTTATGGTCATTCAAGGACATTCTCGATTATTACGTTGGTGTTATGTCTGAATTTGGCTATGTATCGAAGTATGCGATCCTTACAGCATCGGATTATGGAATCCCTCAGAAAAGGCAGAGGCTTTTTACAGTTTCTATACTGAATACAGAATCAAATGCCGACAAATTTGAATTCCCGGAAAAGACCGGTATGAGGTGGTCTCTTAAAGATTTCATCGACAAATCTATCAGATTTTCAGACCCAGAGGTTACACTGAGTGAAAAAGAGAAATCTATTCTTTTTCAGCTTGATGATGGCACATGGGCTGTAAAAGAGGGAACGAAGAAGGGCTACAAAGAGATCAATGAATGGGACAGAATCGACCTGGCGATTCCTGGATCTAAAAACAGGAGAGGCAGAGTTGCGCCATATGCATCTACAATCACCTGTAGTGCGCAGCAGGCGGTATTTTACAATGGACAGTTCAGAAAGCTTTCAGCGAAAGAGTACATGAGGTTAATGGGATTTAGAGATGTTGATTACAAGAAAATGGTGGCAGCAGGCATCACAACGGACCAGATCAAGAAACTGGCCGGTAATAGTATATGCGTGCCGGTTCTTGAAGCGATATTTAAAAAACTCATAGAAATTGGGATACTCGCTAACCCTGAAAGCACGTATGCGTTACCTCAAAAAAAGAAGAAATTGGCATAATTAGTTATGTTGACAATTATTCTATTGAATGATTAAGTATGTTATAATATCCTTACCAAGAAGGATTTCTCTAATTGGAGATAAAAGAGAAATCCGAATGGCTTTCTCTATTTGGAATAGTAGAGAAAGGAGAATCTGTATGTACGGAGGTATGTATATGAAGGTATTTGTTAGTTATGATGAAAATGCGGATGGTTGGGGTGCGGAATGCGATGAAATAGGATTAGCATTAGAATCCGGATCCTATGATGCTTTGCTAGAGCGGATAAAGACTGTCGTTCCGGAACTGATTGAATTAAATGGATTCACTAACAAGGACATCTGGGTTTGCACAAAGGACAGACAGATCGTGTGTGCATAATGGCGGAATACGAAAAAAAAGTTAGGCAGGTCTTGCAGAATAATGGCTGTTATTTTGTCCGTCATGGTAAGGGAGATCATGATATCTGGTATAGTCCTTTGTCAAATAGAAATGTAACTGTAGATGGAAAGATAAAATCAAGGCAGACGGCTAACGCGATACTTAGACAAAGCGGGATCAATTACAAATTTTAATAACATAAGAAGAATGACATTGTATTTGTATGCAATGTCATTTTTTTTGCGCAAAATTTCAAAAAAGCGATCCTATTGGAAAAAATTTCATTTTTATTGTGTTTGGTATGCTTTATTCATAACAAACACACAAACAAGCCGAAAGGAGAAAAAATATTATGGCAAAGATAATAACAATATCAAATCAGAAGGGCGGAGTTGGCAAGACGACAACAACTCTTAATCTTGCATATGCGCTCAGTAAGGCTGGAAAGAGAGTGCTTACGGTTGATTTCGATTCCCAGGCAAACCTTACATTATGCTATGGCATTACAGATCCAAGGAAGATCGAATATTCCATAGCAGATCTGCTTCTTTGCGAAATTGAAGATGAAGATTTTCCAGAAAGAGAAGATTACATAATGAATCATAACGGCGTTGATTTCATCCCATCGTCTATTAGTCTGTCAGCGGTTGAAGCAAAGATGCAGCAGTCAACTATTTTCGCAGAGAAAACATTAAGCGAGATTCTTGAGAGGATAAGTGGGGATTATGACTATATCCTGATCGACACATGTCCTTCCCTTGGAATACTTACGATCAACGCATTAACTGCTGCCGATGAGGTGATCATCACTGTAAATCCGCAGATGCTGGCCATGATGGGGCTTAAGGATCTCTTAAAGACAATCAAGAAGATCAAGAAAAGAGTTAATCCAAAGCTCGCAATTAAGGGTATTTTGATAACTATGTGCGATTCACGTACAAATCTTTACAAGGCAGTTGTAAGAGACGTGGAAGAGGCATGTGACGGTATAAACATACCGATATTCGACACAAAAATTCCAACGACAACAAAGGTAGGAGAAGCCATATACAATGGTCAGTCGATAGAAGAGTACGATGCCAAGTCAACTGCAGGAGTCGCATACATGGACTTTGCGAAAGAGCTTCTTGAACTTGAAAAGGAGGGTGAGTAGATTATGGGAAAGTTTGAACCAAAGGGCAAGAATATCCTCGGTGATGCCATCGACTTCTACACAGAAGACAATGAGATTGGCTCTGTGGAAGAGATTGATATAGATCTCTTAAAGCCATTCCATGACCATCCATTCAAACTGTATGAGGGCGAGAGACTGAATGATATGGTTGAAAGTATCAAAACGTATGGAGTTATGACTCCTGTTATCGTGAGAAAGATGAAGAAAGATTACGAGATCCTTGCCGGACATAACAGAACAAATGCAGCAAGGCTGGCAGGCCTTTCTAAGGTCCCATGTATCGTAAAGGATAAGCTCACGGATGAAGAGGCATACGTCTATGTTATAGAGACAAATCTGATGCAGAGATCATTTGGCGATCTGTCCACGTCTGAGAAAGCCGTAGTCCTTAAGGAACGATATGACAACATAAAGTCTCAGGGAAAGAGAAATGATATTATCAGGGAGCTTAAAAAGTTAAATGGTGAGGAAATCGAGGAACCTGCAGACGACAGCTCAAACAGAGATGATATTGCAGGGGAATATGGCTTGTCAGGCGCTACAATGGCAAGACTTTTAAGGGTTAATTATCTGACCTGCGATATGAAAACAGCCGTGGATAATGGAAAGCTGCCACTTCTTTCTGCTGTAAATTTATCATACATTGACGATAATGCTCAGTGTGACGTTTACTCTGTTATGAAAGAGAGTGGAGTAAAGGTAAATGAAAACATGTCAAGGAAGATAAGGACGCTCTTTGAGTCCGGCGATTTTGATCTTACTGCATGCAGAAATATAATGATTCACCCTGAAAAGATAGTAACAAATCAGAAGGTTTCTGTATCAAGCAGTACATTTTCAAAGTATTTTGCGGGAAAGAAGAAGAAAGAGATTGAAGACATAATAGAAAAGGCACTTGCCGCATATCTTGGATAAAAAACAACTCCTCGCCCCATAAACGGGCGGGGATTAACCGAATTATCTGTTTGCAAAGGAGAGGAAAAACATGAATATTAAACTTATTATTGGAGTGGCTGTTATTTTTTTTGTATTACTTGTGTTTTGTGTGAGCTACGTAAAGGCTCCGCCAAATAAGGCTTACATTATATCTGGTTTTAGAAAGAAACCAAAGATACTTATAGGCCGAGCCGGACTCAAAATACCGTTTTTTGAGAGAAAGGATGAGCTGCTTATAAAGCAGATAAGCATTGATATAAAGACTGGGGATTATGTTCCAACACTTGATTTCATAGGTGTAAATATTGATGCTGTTGCCAAGGTCAAGATCCGGACAGATGAGGACGGGATACAGCTTGCAATGAAGAACTTCCTTAACATGAGAGAAGAGCAGATCATGGAGGCTCTTGTGGATTCACTACAGGGTAATATGCGAGAGATCATAGGAACCATAAGTCTTAAAGATCTGTGTAATGACAGAAAATCATTTGGCGATCAGGTACAGGAAAAAGCCCAGGTCGATATGAACAGACTTGGTATTGAGATTATTTCATGTAACATACAGCATGTAGAGGATCAGAACGACCTTATCATTGCTCTTGGACAGGACAATATGGCTGCAATCCAGAAGAACGCAAGTATTGCAAAGGCGAATGCCGACAGGGATGTGGCTATAGCCCAGGCTCAGGCTGCAAAGGAGTCTAATGATGCACAGGTTCTTGCTCAGACAGAGATCTCGATTAAGCAGAATGAACTTTCTATTAAGAAGTCAGAGCTTAAGACTATAGAGGATACAAAGAAGGCTGAGGCAGATGCCGCATATGAAATTCAGAAAGAGGCTCAGAGAAAGACTATTGAGATCACTAAGACGGAGGCTGATATTGCAAGACAGGAAAAAGAGGTCGATCTGAAGAAGAGGGAGGCTGATGTAAAAGAGCAGTCATTGAATGCTGAGATTCGCAAGAAAGCTGAAGCTGATAAATTTGCTAAGCAGCAGGAAGCTGATGCACAGCTTTATCAGAGACAGCGAAATGCCGAGGCCGAGAAGTTTGAAAAACAGCAGGAGGCTGAAGCAAGGAAAGCTCAGGCGGAAGCAGAACTTTTTGCAAAGAAACAGGAAGCTGAAGGTATCCGTGCTGTAGGTGAGGCAGAGGCAAAGGCTATTGAGGCAAAAGGTATTGCAGAGGCAAAGGCTCTTGAAAAGAAAGCTGATGCAATGAAGAAGTACGGGCAGGCTGCAATGGTTGAAATGATAGTCAATGCGCTTCCGGAGATGGCAAAGGCCATTGCAGAACCGCTTTCCACTATCGACAAGGTTACAATCATAGATGGCAGTGGAAACGGCGGGGAGTCTGGCGTTGGATCCATGGGTGCATATGTACCACAGGTTCTTGCAAAAACGATAGAATCCGTTAAAGAAACAACAGGCATAGATATAACCGAGATCATGCGTGCAAATACATATGATGCAAAGGTCAATAAGAATGTCAATCTCACAGGTATCGACACAGTTAAGGTTCAGGTTGAAAGTCCTCGTGATGATAAGGCATACGATGACGGATTTCCACAGGAAGAATAAAAACAATCTTGAATTTACAGGAAAATACCCATGCAGGTGCTATATACGTGGTAATCTGACAAATTGACAGAAAGAGAGGTAACAGCAGGCATTTTACCGAATGCCTGCTAGAGATATATGGGAAAGGGTTATAAGGTAGAAAGATACAGCATAGTACATAGTCCGAGAGATAAATAAGTTTGATGCAAAATTTGTCAGTCATATGCTGAAAGAAAATGGACTTGAGACAGACTTTACGGCGGGAGAACTGCTAAAAGTTTGGCAGAAAGGGTAAGGTTATTTTATGAAAATAATAATAGTAATTATAGCAGCAGTATTGGTGTATTTATTGGGTTTTTTTCTTGGACGTGTTAAAGAGCGTGTATTAGTGGAATTAAAAGAAAAACCTAACGACAGAATAAAACATACAAAACAAATGTGTGTTAAATGCGAAGATTCTGAAAAAGGAGAAAAGATCGAAGAATATATTTCTGAGGGGTGGAGATTTGTTACTACTACGCAGTATGTAGATGGAAAAATCCTTCTTATTTTTGAGAAAGAAGTATTGTAGATGCGATACCACAGCTTTTGTGAGTTGTGGAGGTATTTCTTTATATTTTTCAAGACATATTTTATAATACAAGAAAACAATGAGAATGAAGGTATAAAGTATGGCGGACTATAAGGTAAAGGAATATTGAAAATCTAGTATTCTCAAAGATGGTGGCAAGTGGGCCGAGATGCGGTACGTATTGTGGAAACTGGCACAGGTATTGTGCTAGATGATGCACAAGGATATGGGTATAAGACGGTCGAGAAAGCCTTGGCATCATATCGGTATAAGAACAGATAAAGAAGAAAATATCACAGGTGTATAAACTGTGGTATTTTTTTTGTGTATTTTTGCCATATTTTCCATGAAACATGATTATAAAGCAAAAAGAAAGGAATAAAGAATATGTTATCAATACAACATGCTATGTGCAGCGCACTGTATTACAGGAACGATAAAAGCGAAGAATTTACAGAACGGTTGGGGTATGTACTGCTGCCGGATGCAGTAAGAGCATACAGCGGACCAAGGCCATACAGCCATTTTGAAAGAAGTAGTGATGGAAAAGATGTATCATATTGGGCCTTTCCGACGGATGTAAAAGGATATACAAAGGAGTTTATACAGGCAGATATAAAGGAGTATGCACATTTGGCCGAAATAAAGCCATGTGCTATAGGTGAGGATACTGATATAAATGCATTCTATGCAAGAAATAAACATCTGCCAGAGACTATGTTCACAGGAATTGAGATGCACTTAAAACAGGACATAGTATTTGATAAGTTTATCAGAGATGAGATCGACTGTTCAAATAAATATAGCGATGTATTTATTTTTCACGGAGAGGAAATGGATGGCAAAACTGTTAGATCTCTTATCGGAGACATTGAACAGTATGGCATATATGTGCTTGCACATAAGATAAATAACGAGACGGGAATGAAGATCACAAATGAATGGATAAATGAAACTGTTGCTCCGGTATTATACAGAGACTATCCTGAAGACTTAGCAGATAAAACACTTGGATTTATGCATATAAGGGATGATATAAATGCGTATATAAAAAGTGATGACTGGACACACATGGAGGAAGGACCTGTACCGAGAACGGATTATGAGCAGCTTTATAATGATGTAATTGCATATATGAATGGAGATACACCTGAATGTTTATATGACTCTTCCGAATACGATGAGCCTGATGATGATTTAGAACTATAAAACGGAACTTAATTCCGTTTTTTGAGACAGATAAAGGTCAATTTATTTTATTTTTTTAATATATTCATATTTATTACAGTTCATTAAAAATAAAAAGGAGGAATAGAAATATGAACAAGGTAATATTAATGGGAAGACCTACGAGAGATCCTGAGGTTAGATATTCTCAGACACAGAGCGGGGAGCAGATGGCTATTGCAAGATACACTCTTGCAGTTGATCGCCGATATAAAAGAGACGGTGAGCAGACTGCTGATTTCATAAGCTGCGTTGCTTTTGGCAAAAGTGCTGAGTTCGCAGAGAAGTATCTGAGGCAGGGAACCAAGATCGCTATATCCGGCAGGATCCAGACCGGAAGTTATACGAATAAGGACGGAAACAAGGTGTACACAACAGATGTTGTTGTTGAAGAGCAGGAATTTGCTGAGAGTAAGGCAGCTAGTGGCCAGTCAGCACCTAGCGGTGCACCTAATCCAGCAAATGCAGCAGGCCCGGCTCCGTCTAACGGATTCATGAATATACCGGAGGGTATCGAGGATGATTTGCCGTTCAAGTAAATTGTTTGCTTGCTAATAAACAGGTTCGCTTATCTTACAACTAAGGTAAGCGGATCTGTTTTTTTTGACTTGAAATAGAATTTTTCATATTTTATATAACAAAATTTTACATAGATAGTAATTGGAGGTAAGTGTTGATTAATTGGATAAAAGAAAATAAGTGTGTATTTGCATTTTTTGTATTTGTAAATATTTCTGTAGTATTAAATGTATTGCTACGTACTGAAACCGATTTTTACCATATGGCTGTCTCTGGAAAATGGATCGTTGAGCATAGATCTATACAGTATCAAAATGATCAGTTTATATTAGATGGTTATGATACTGTAATACAGCAATGGTTATATTGTGTACTTATATATATGTCTGCACAAATAGGGAAGGTTGGAACAGTTATATTTACGTATTTGCAATATATACTTTTTTGCTTTACGTCTTACAAATTACTCAAAATTCATAATAAAAACAAAGCAGTATGCATTATGTGTTTGGAAGTAATGGTATTTATAGTGATGGGGTATATCAACTGCAGACCGCATATTTTGAGCTTAATTCTGTTAGAAACACAGATGATAATTGTAGAAAAATATAGGAAAACTGGCAAGAAAGTGGTTTTGTATATACTTCCATTTCTCACGTTATGTGAAATAAATGTGCATGGTACTTACTGGATATTTCATTTTTTGTTCATTCTTCCTTATTTGGTTCCGATTAAAAAGCTGTTAAAAATGGATATAAAAATAGTTGATGACAATATGAAGATCAAGCCGTTTATAGTCCCTTTCTTCTTTATGGCATTAACATTATTTGTAAACCCATATGGGACAAGCATGATCACATGCTTGTTTAAATCAGGTAATATCAAATTTTTAGAAATTGATGAGCTGCAAAAGGTCGATATTATGTCAGGGCAATTTCTACTGATTGTACTTTTGTGTGTATTTGCACTGTTTATATATAGGAGAGAAAAATTGAAATCAACAACTTTTTATATGTTACTTGGGACTATTCTGATGTCTTTGTATGCAATACGTAACTTTGAGTTTTTAATTTTTCCTTTTGTATACTTGATAAACAATATCAACGAAGATGGATGTATTGAAGGTGTATGCATAGGCATGAATAATATGAAAATGAGAGTTTCTTTAAAGATAGCTCTTGTTTTCTTGTTTATTGTTGTACTTCTGATCAATTTTTACATGAATATGCAGCATACAATTTTTGACAATACAAAATACGCAGTTAAGTACCTGCAGGAAAATGAAACAGATATGTCTGGTTTAAAAGTATACAGTGACTTCAATTCCGGTGCATATTTCTTATGGAATGGTGTTGGAAAGGTGTATATGCAGGCAAAAACAGAGCCTTATTTGCAAGGTGTTAATCATAAAAAAGATGTTGTGACGGAGTATGCTTATATTGATAATTTTGCAGATAAAGAGGGACTTGAAAACTTTCTTGAGCTATATGACTTCGATTATTTGTATGTACCATATAACCAAACTGGATTGCTCTTATATCTTCAAATGAGTTCCGACTACGAATGTGTAGCTGAGGGAAATTATGGAGAAGTCTACAACAAATACAATGTTAGAAGCTCATGTCTATTTAAAAAGGTACACTGAAGAACGAGAATGCGCAGAATGTCGGACAGGAGATTACGTATGGATAATATAGCTGTATTAATTCCATGTTACAATGAAGAAAATACAATTGAAAAGGTTATAGAAGAATTTAAGAAAAATATCCCTGGGTCTGTAATATATGTATATGACAACAATTCAACAGATTCATCTGTTGAAAAGGCCAGGAATGCCGGTGCCATAGTAAGGTATGAGAAAAGGCAGGGTAAGGGTAATGTGATAAGACGTATGTTCCGTGAAGTTGAAGCTGAAATATACATCATGGTAGATGCAGATGACACCTACCCGGCGGAAGCAGCAACGGCATTAATTGAAAAAATAGAAGATGGAGCTGATATGGCCGTAGGAGATCGGTTAAATGGAACATATTTTACCGAAAATAAGCGAAAATTTCATAATCTTGGAAATCGCATGGTTAGATATTCAATAAATAGATTATTCAAGTCTGATATACAGGATATTATGACCGGGTATAGAGCTTTTAGCTATAATTTTGTGAAGAGCTTTCCAGTCATATCTGAGGGCTTTGAAATAGAAACAGAGATGACAATACACGCGATAGATAAAAATATGAGAGTTGAAAGTGTCCCTATAGAATATAGAGACAGGTGCACGGGTAGTGTATCAAAGCTCAATACATACGCTGATGGAGCAAAGGTTATCTGCACGATAGTCAGAATGTACAAGTATTACAGACCATTTGCTTTTTTTGCGAGTATCGCTTTGGTATTGGCAATGGTCAGCGTTATTTTTTTTACACCTGTTATGTATTCTTTTATAAAAACAGGGGTGGTTGAAAAAATCCCTACTCTTGTGATGTGCGGTACGGTAATGGTTATGGCTTGCTTAATGCTTGCCATAGGCATAATGCTAAGCACCTTGAAAAATAGGTCATTGTGTGACTTTGAATATAGACTGATGCAGGTAGAGCAGGAGAAAAACAGGATAAAAAATGAAAAATGAGCATTGTCCCACGATTTGCATTCTGCTATAATGAAAAATAAAAAAAAGAGGTATAAAAGGTGTGGCATTATAAACAAATTATCATTGATCTTTCAGTGGAAGACGACACTAATCCTAAAGTGATCGAGAATCTGAGACAAAAGATTGAAAATACAGCAAAAGAAAATACGGACAATAGATCAGTCCAACTCATAAGTATAAAGACGAATTAAGGAAAGACACTGTATCATTGCATACAGTGTTTTTTTTGCGCATATTTCTTCATATTTTATACAAAATAATAAAAATGGAGGATAAGAAATTATGAGACAAATGAAGAAAAGGGTAATTTACTCTAATTATGATATTTGGGATGACTATGAAAAAGATGCAAGAGAGCTTTTGCTTGAAAGAGATGTCCAGGACCCTACAGAGCAGCAGATCTGGGATGAATGTTCATTTTTGAGCGAAATGGAATGGTCGGATACCAAAGATGTGATTGATTCATTTTTTGAAGATGGAACCTACATCTTACGTGGCACTTCCGGCAGATGGGATGGTGCGCATGAAGCTGGCACCATATTTACAGATTTCTGGGATGTTTATTATAAGGCAACTGAGAGCTGTGACTATGTAGAGCTTTATGATGAGAATGGGCATTTTTATCTTCAGTGCTCACATCATGACGGAACTAATCATTACGAAATCCGCCGGCTTACTGACAAAGGCAAGGAATATTTTGAGAACTGGAAGTATGGACCATTGAGTGATTCAAGAAGTGAGCAGTATGTTCAATTTGAGAAGAATTTGAAAAAATATATTGTAGAAAACGGAATAGATGTTACTACAAGTAAAACCTCTTGTAAGGGATACATTGTTGATGAGGCAACGGATCATTTGACCAAAAGAATTAGGAGTATCCTTGAAGATGACACACAAATAAAAATAGAACGAAGTGGTATATCAGTATCACTTTCTTACAATGAATATTATACGAATATAGTAGTAAAAAGATTCAAAAATATAAGTCTTGATAAACGTAGACAATATTATAATGATCAATCGACACTTGTAAGTTTTGCAATTTATCCTGACGGCAGCATTATGCAAAAAAATGGCAGGAGTGTGTACCCTCTCAGCATTAAGCAGCTATACAAAAATATAGTATGCAGACAGATACTAGAGCTATTCTTAGATGCGTGCTGCAACAGTGGAGTATATTTTGCACGCGATATAAGAAATGACACAAAATCCACAAACGCACTGTGTACAATCGTATTAAATGATTTGTTCAAGTATCATAACCGAAGGGAATATCTTGCAAAGTATGGTGCGGATAATTACGAGCAAGTAAACTGGAACAAAGTAAATATACATAAGGCGTATTACATATTAAAGTCCCTGAGATATGTTATTCCAGAAGATCAGAATAGGCTCATATCATATGCCTACAGTGATTTTATTCCAACTTGTTTTTATGGAGGAAGAATAAAAAATCAAATAGCAGTATTCCTTTGCGATGTGATATATTACAGACTCTGTAATGATAAAGCTTTATTATAGATGTGTATGAAGGAATAGAAACGACTCTTCATCCAGAAGAAGTCCAGGAAGAAGTAGAAGATACGAAGGAAAGAATAAAACGATTGATTAAAGATACATTAATTATGAAATTTACTGCAAAAGAAAAAATGAAAATTTCTATAAAGTCATATTCTGAGCTTCAAAATATACATGATGAAATATCGAAAAATATTGATTACGAAGAAAAGACAGGAAGTGTAAATATTCCTTCGCCTAGTGTATTTAACAAACTTAATAAAATGCTTCCATCCGATTTTGAGTGGATAAAAACGCGAAAACGTCTCATTGATGAAACAAGAATACAACATCATTGTGTATGGAGTTATGCACCTAAAATAACATCTGATAAATGTGCAATATATAGTTATTACGACGGAAATTCGGAATATGGGGATACTCCTAAGAGATATACAATAGAGTTTATGAGAAAATCTAATGGACGATATTACGTTGAGCAGGTGCAGGGGCGATACGACAAGGCAAGTTCTAATAAATTGTATGTCTATCTGCAAAACTATCTTGAAAAAACGCAGAAATGACACTTCTGATCATCATGAACAAAAGTTAATGATTATTTCATGAAATGGTTGCGTTCATATTTTTATCATAAAAATAAAAAAGGAGGATGTAACTATGAAAGTTATGGAAGAGATTAATAAAGCGAAAGATGTCCTTGAGACCATGATGAAAGATTATGGAAATTTACTTCTTGATTATGTGACAGAAACTGAAGATGAGGAATTGTTCAAAGATGCAGAAAAATCAATCGAGTTTTTGAAAAAATTACCGGATGCTATAATTGCAGCTTTGGCGTTTGCTGTGTATGCTGGCGAAGATTGGAAGGTAAGAAAGGACTCTTATGACTTTGGCGCTGATTCTTTTGAAATGCGTGAAACATATTTGGAAGGCGGTCTGAAGTTTTCAAAGAGTCTTCCGGAAGAAGTCGGGGAATATTATGATAAGCTGTCGGAGTTTTTTGTGACGAATATTTCCCCTAGGGATCCATGGATACAAGTGGATGAACGTTCAGTAATCCGAAGAATAATGCTGAATAAATATGAGTATGTAATTGTGGTCGAGGAATACGACATTTATAATGAATTGCATGTTTACAAGGGCTATTATGGCAGATGTAGCTTAGATCTTGAAAAAGAGACTCCGGATAACCCTTGTTTGATATTAGCTGAGTGTCTGGCGAATATGTCATCTGAAAAATTGAAACATCCGCTTTGTACAGGAGTTTCATACGAAGATGTGATTTTAAAAGCAAAAAAGATGCTTGATTAAAAGTAAGAAAAATAAGTAATGAAGTGATATTTAACTTATGAAACAGCGTCAATGTGATAATACACATAGATGCTGTTTTTTTTGTGGAGTCGTAACAGACCATATTTTGTATAAATAAAATATAAAGGAGGCTTGTTATGTTTAAAAAAGGAGAAGTTGTAAAAATTGGAAAAAGTGTTTTCCTCGTGGAAAATGTCTGGAAAGGCGACGTCAATGTTATCTATCGTCTTAGGGATAGAAATGGACGTGTTTATGGATGGAACGTTCCTGTCAAAGAAACTTTCTGGTCAAACAAGAGGCTGATACATTTAGCCCCGGATTTAGTCCCGGAACATCCGCGCGCCATTCCGGAAAAGGAAACTAATATTTACTGGTCAAACTCTTGTGGAGATTTGCATTATGGTGGATTCTATGATGTCAACAAAGATGACCTTCCACAGCCATTACAGACCATTTATGATGAGTGGTTTGTAGAAAACGAATTTGGTTTTCATAATTATCTGTTTGAGAAAGATGATAGATACGGAATGGCTATTGAGATCGAGTATTACGAGGATGACAGAAAAGTAAATAATTTGTCTGTTTCAGAGTACAACAGGTTCATTTCTAATATGGAATGGTTGATTATGTATTCTTTACGATTTGTTATGAGTTTTCCTATTGAAGTGGAGTTAGAAAAAGATACTGGTGATGATGATGTAATTTCCATACTCAGGGTGTTTGTTCCTTATGACGCCGGAAAGAAGGTATATAAGAGAGTCGGAACTATCCTTGAGAGACTTTCACCATTCTGGACTGACTGGAACTAATTAAGTAATTTTTTTATATGGAAATGCACTTGCGCGGTTATATTGCAGGTGCATTTTTTATTTGTGCTTAAGTTCTCATATTTTACACATAAAAAAATAAAAAAGGAGGACTTGAGCTATGAGTAAAAGTAATAAAGGCTATGAAGTAGTTTATAAAGAAGGAGAAAGAATTTTTCATGCAGGCATGCCAGTAATATTTCCTTGTTACAGACTAGCAGCTCAGTACAGAAAAAGGTACCAGGAAATGTCGTGGATGGAGGATAGAGAGCTTTTCATCAGAAGGGTAGAAGATCATACCGTTTACTCTAAACCGAAGGAGTATAACGGAAAGATAGTTTATCCTGAAGATTGGATACCTAATATTGATTGTCTTGATAGTGGAAATCTGGTTGATTCTAAATTTGTAGATATATATATCAATCAGATAACGCCCGCTTGTTATAAGCCTGGCTTTTTCCAGCTTGGAGGCGAGCCGGTATACAGATATATAGATGGTTGGTTTTTTGATGTATATCCTACATTTATTATGTTATCTGATGAGGTATGGGAATACAAAGGCTATTGTACTAAAGGTCACAGCAAGGAGGTGGCCTAGATGACAATAGAGGAAAGAGCTTATGCCGACTGGGGAGAAACCTATGCACCTGAGCTTGCATGTTGGATGACAAAGGATGGCAGGTTACTTAATGGTAGTTATTGTGGAAATCAGCGAGACCGGGATCACCGAGACATTTCTTTTTATTATAAAAGAAGTGTAAGAGAAGATCCGGGGTCAAGCCAGATATATCTAAGAAAGTTTGAGAACAGAGGTAATATTCGCATGGGATGTAGCAACTGCGAATACTGCTTTGAAATTTCTAAAACTCCAACAGCAAGGCAGATGAATACAATGAAGGAAATCGCCATGACTGCGGAACACTTTGGAATTTTATGTACGGTAGTAAAAAGAATCGGAACATTATCCGAATGTCGTACAAGGACTTTTTTCTTTGAAGATTATCTTTTACATATTGAGAGGTATGTAGGCCTTAACAATTTAAGATGATGGAAGAATACGCTTATACAGTAATGTATAGGCGTATTTTTTATGATATACACAATTTCATATTTCAACCAAAATAAGAAAAGGAGATGTGTTGTTATGAATAAGAAAGGAATATGTACAATCGTAGGATATATCCATGATACTGATTATGACTGCGATGAGCTTGAAGTCGGAGTTAATGAATATGGAGATTATATTCTTTGTCATTATGACGGGCAGCAGTCAATACCTCTTGACTATCCTGCAGTACCTAAAAAAGAAGTCGATTCTAAGCTTCTACGAGAGAGACTTGACAAATTAAGTGTTGCTCAGTGTTTTTAGTACAAGAAAAGACTGTCTGTGTTAGAATGTGAAGACGGCTATCTAAAGGAGGATTTTTTATTGATTCAGAAAAATATCTGACTGCTTTAGACAAAGTGGTAAAAAAGAGATTTCCATGCAATTCTTATCATATTGGTGGATACCAGGAAGCTGCGGTTTGCATACAATCTGATGATGTCGGATGGGTTGTTTACAACGGTGAACGAGGTAATCAATATGATAAAATTGAGTGTGACACTATCCTGAAGGCTTGTCTTGAGTTTATCAGAAAGCTAACTCACAACGTTCAGGAGATCGCTTCCATGGAAGAAGAACTGTTGTTTATTATAACGGACGTTGCATAATAAAGGTTGCCTGTGCTAAAATCACACAGGCAGCTTTTTGTTTTTACGGAGAAATATACTGCAAGTGGTGATATGTCACATGCTTTTTTTTCCTTCTTTTTATCTACATATTTAATGAAAATAAAAAAAACAGGAGGATAAAAACCATGGGAGCAACATATGCTGTAGAGTTAAAGGCTATTGTAAAAAATGGAAAGAAAAATGCGGTAGAAGATCAGATGAAGGAATATATGTCTACAATTGACTGTTTCAAAGAGAGACATCATGTAGACGTATATACTTTGGAACTGAACTCGCTTCTTTACTGGCTATTTGCAGGACACCAGAATATGTATGAATCGGATATTGTTGACAATAACATTTATGTCAAGAGTTATTTTGACGCTACATGTTCATGGGAAAGAGTTATGTATGAGGTGTTTGAAAAGATTGCACCGTTCTTAGAGGATGATTCAGAACTTATTGTTTGTCCGGATAACGACCGATCATCCTGCGTAGTAAAAGATGGCAAGATGGTTTTCGGAAAGTGGGTGATCAGATGAGAGATATAATAAGATCACAGGCTGAAAAATATGGAACAATAGGGGAGTGCGTTTTGTCGGATGATGGAACTGTAAGTAAACTGACAAGAGCATTTTACAGACAGGGAAGTGTATTCAAAAACTTTGAGAATTATCTAAATCATCCAGATAAGCCTTGCTACGTTCCGGAACTTACTGATAATGTCTACACTGCAAATGACTTTTTAGAATATTGCGATGGGCAGCAGGACTTAGCTGATGAGCTTTTTGAAGGTGTTGATTGGCAGTGCTTGGAAAGCCAGGCAGAAGACTGGGTTTGTAATGAGGAATGGGTTGTCTGTCCTAATTGCAACCGATTTATAAATTATGCCGGAGGTACAGGCGAAAATACCTGCAGTAAATGTGGATGGAAATATGAAGACTAGGCTGAAAGACGAGATTGTGACTGTATTGTGATTCAAGTGATACACCTAGAATGTTGATTTCGTTATGCTATCTTATCAATAGCGTGTAATTTTTCAATAAGGGATACTTAATAGAGAAAGTTCTTTGGGGCTTTCTCTATTTTTACCATGTTTATTATGTCCGCTAGGTCTTCATAGCTTTAATACTGCTAATGTATAGCTGAAATTGCAAATAATAATTCACAATATAATTCACGCTATTTCTTTTTGCATTTTTGACGACTTTGGCAAAGAATGAGCTTTAAATATATCATACACGAAAAGAGGTATCACGTAATGTTTTCATTGAACCATTTTAGACATGAAAAACTGGGAGCGTCAGAAATTGAAAAATTCTACATGAATGGATGTGCATATGCAAGTGGTCATACACTTGAATATATTCTAAATCAAAGTGATGACTGGCTGGAACAAAAACACGATTACATACAATGGCTTTTTCCGACAGATCAACTCAGTCACTTTAATCTCAAGGCCCCTGTGATTTCAACGAAGTCGGCTGATGACCTTGTTCAGAAACATGGAGATAAATTAAAAGAAAAAATACTTGAAAGTTTCTTTCGTATGGCAAAGTTTTATGGTTTCCATGTATTTTATAACATAGACGGATCCATAACAATTAAACCTAATGATGTTATTGACAAAGGATGGCTTAATAAAGGAAACCATAATTTTCTTCGCCTTACAAGAATTATGCAGTCTCTTCAACTGTTTGGATTACATGACTATTGTAAAGCTTTGAAAAAATGCCTTCTGGATATCGCATATGAATATCCTGATATTGTTGGAGAAAAAACAAGACAATATTGGAGTAACTGCTAAAAATAAGTAATTTTATCCGTTTATTTCATTCAACATTTTTCTCATGTTTTCAACAAATAGAAAAAAGGAGAATAAAAGCTATGGGAGAACTTTCATGGAAGTATGCGAACAGAAAAAACAGGAGAGCTATGAAGAATAATGTTAAGCACGATTCTTACCTGTTAGTTCCTCCGGAGTTTCAGGATCAGTATGGAGAAGCAATCTACGATGACTGTTATAACGGGTATGGCCGCATTGGTAGATATGACGTCTACGAGCTTGTTGCGATTTGGAATCGTCAATGGTTGCCTAAAGAGACAACGGTTATGAAAAAACCAGTCTTAGAAGATTTTGAGGGACTTTGGAATTTCAATAAAGAAGAGCTTAGGAAGTCAGGACTATCTGACGCAGAAGTGGAAGCACTGGATTATGAAAAGCGAAGTAGACCGTATAACCGAGCTTTGTCCAGATATAAAAGAGACCTGCAGATGCTGGAAGACTTTGAATCCGGATGTTCTGATGGAGATATGAAGGCCAAGTATGGCGATGAGTATCTTCGAGAGATCGGCATCAATATCGCCTGCTACGATGAAGACAACAAGAACCTGAAGTATCCGATAAAAATAGTAGATGAGCTATGCGGATACGACGATGTTTGTGCATCGTTGGGTGATCCTAGACAGGGATGGTAAATATTGATTTTACAAATTAGGGCTTTGCATAGTAATGCAGGGCTCTTTTTTTGTGGAATTTAATTCCGTTTTTTCCTTGCTTTTAATCATGAAGGTATCGTGTATGAGAGTAACCAAAGTTTTCTTATTAAGCTCAACGATGAGCAGAAAGAGATGGTCAAGGCATTCGAAGAGAAGAATGGTGCTCTTGTGTATCTTGTATGCCACGAATATACAAATATAGGAGAGCTGTATGACTTCTTGTACATATCAAAGTACCAGGAAGAGTGGGATGCTGCCATGACAGATTTAGAAGCCAATATGCCATTCGCATATGTTGTGAATAAGAGCATACCGGATTGTTCCGAATTTGGAAGTATTGGCATACTGCCAATAGGCCGAACAATAGTTAGAGTTAGTTAAAAAAAATTTCGCTAATAAAAAACCACCCTGAGTTTATATTAAATATACTCAGAGTGGTCCTTTTTATACTATGATATCTGTTGTTTTATACCATTTGTACTTGTAATACTTTTTACAAAAGTCAAAAGATGGCTTTATATATGTCTCATACTGTGTTTTTCGGTCAAAAGAATCGTCATCATGAATAATCCCTCCTGGGCCAAGGAGCTGTCCCCAGTATCCCGGTTCACCCGAATTTTTGGAGTCGATAGCTAGTTTTTCAGCCCTCTGCAGATCAATATGATAAGTACAGATGGCTCCATCCTCATTATAAAGAAATGCATATGAGCTCAGTTCTGCGCAATATAGATCGGCGCCGGCTTTTATGGTGTCGTACATTTCTTTCCAGTTTTTGAAAATGTATGGTTCTCTTGTTGTCATGTTTTTATCCTCCTATTATTTCACTTTGAATTAAATATGAAATGTTATGAATCAAAAAATATATTTTATTCCACTATATATGCCATATTTTAATTACAAAAATAAAATTGGAGGATGATATTATGGAAATAACAAAAATGCTTACTATTTCAACCGCACATATATCAGAGGATACGGCTAAGTTGCTTGATAAAGATCAGGGGACCGATTGTTTGGGGTTAAGTGTATATCGCAAGGGAAGACATGGATGGTTTATCAACGTTTCAGCAGATGTTGTTCAGTACATTGACACATGCGAAAATATAATTCCAGAAGAACTTGAAAAGCTTATCAAGTTTGCCGTTGATCTTGGCTGTGGCATGCTTTGTCTTGATTGTGACGGAGAGATTCTTTCTTACTTTGAAGTATATCTTTGGTAAGTAAGGATATGTGAAGTAACATAGGAAAAGAAAAGAACATCACGGCCAGAAATGGCTGTGGTGCTTTTTTTGTGTATATAAATACTTCCATATTTCCTGTAAATAAAGAAACAGGAGGACATATTATGAAGAGAAGAAGAGAACTTGGCTATATGCCAAAAGGAAAGGTCTTTTACGTAGACGGAAAACCTGAACTATGCAGTGCTACAGGTTATGAGGTATGTGAGGACGATAGCAATTTGCTTAGCAACTGGCATAATGAATACATTGACAGGAATGGGGGTGTTCATTATGAGTAAGACCCTTACAAGCGAGCAGAAAGAACAACTTGCCCTTGAGCTTATAGACTATCTGATAAGCAAAGGATTGTTCACAGATGTTACTGTCTATGTAAACGGCAGGTCATATGGCACATGCGACAGGGAGAATGAGAAGTTTTACTATAATGATAAGAATCATATAGTAATAACTGAAAACAAAGATCCAAGGGACTGCTTTGAGTATGTCTCAAAGGATAATATTCTTTCGATGTCGTTTGAAGGTCCTCTGTATCATGTCCTAAATGGATATTCAGGTCCGTATACAGTCTATGATGAGATGGGTAAGATATGCGAAAAATATGGTTGTTACTTTGAGCTTGGAAATGCGTGGAATATGACATGCTATTACTTATAACACAAAGCATAATGACAAGAAAACACGTTTGTATATATAGCGGGCGTGTTTTTTTTATGCAGTGCGGTATTCATATTTTAAGCAAAACATAAGATTAAGGAGGATAAAGGTATGTTTAAAAAAGGTGACATTGTAGAAATTGTAGGAAAGGAATATGAAGTCATAGGAGTTGAACTGGAAGCTTGCGACAAACCTATTGTAAGAATTGCTGATAGATACTGGGCTAACGGTGTAGGAGACCTTCAGCCGGTATATGAGCTTCACGACAGAAACAGGCGTAAAATGAAAAAAGTCGGTGATGCTTTTATGACAAAGGTACAAAACGTATACTGGTCTAATGGCGCAGGCGATCTTCATCATGGAGGCTTTGAAGATTTAAAAGAAGAACAGCTACCGGATCAGCTAAAGGCGATATGTCCTTGGCTTAAGGAATGCGAATTTGGCTGCACAAATTACCTCTTTGAGAAAGACGGACGATACGGAATAGCTCTTGAACTTGAATGGGATCCTGACGAGTGCAGACGTGACGACTTTATTAAGATCGGAGAAACAAAAACAGCCATAGCTATTAACCTTATAGTCATTATGGGATATCCGGTTATCGTCGAACTTATTCCGCCAGAAGATAGCATTATTGGATACATACTAAGAATATTTATTCCAACGGATAAAATGAAGTATGAGGATTACCAGAAGATAGGAAAGAAAGTAGAAGAAATACTCGACGCACTATGGTGATTTCTTTTGTTATTCCTTTAATTCATAAAAATACACTTGCATACGCAGGTGTATTTTTTTGCATTCAAATTTCTCATTTTTCTCAAAACAAAGGAAAAAAGTAGGAAAATAATATGTTTAAGAAAGGCGATATTGTTGAAATTAAAGGAGAAGAATATGAAATCGTAGATGTTAAATCAGAGTTTTCTGACAAACCTGTGTACGAACTTATCAACAGAAATAAAAACAGAATTTCTAAGATAGGCGATGCATTTATGGTAAAGGTAAGAAATATATACTGGTCTAACGGTGCGGGCGATCTTCATCATGGAGGTTTCGAAGATTTAGAAGAAGATCTCCCGGAGCAGTTAAAAGCAATTTACCCTTGGTTCAGGGAGTGCGAATTTGGATGTATGAACTATCTCTTTGAGAAGAATGAGACATTTGGAATAGTACTCGAATTTGAGTGGGATCCTACGGAGCATGACCGAGATGATTTCATAAAGATAGGTGAGACGAAAACAGCTATTGACATGAGCCTCGTGGATATTATGAAGTATCCTGTCATTGTTAAACTTATCCCACCTGAGGATGATATTATTGGGTACATACTTAGAATATTCATTCCGACAGACAGAGTGGGGTATGAGGATTACCATAAGATAGAAAAGAAGGTTGAGGAAATACTCGACGCACTATGGTGATTTCTTTTATTATCCCTTTAATGCTAAAAAATACACTTGTATACGCAGGTGTATTTTTTTTGCATTCAAATTTCTCATTTTTCTCAAAACAAAAGAAAAGAGGAGGAATTTATTATGAAGAAAAAGGTGAATAAAGGATATGAGGTTGTATATGATCATGGAGGTTACACACTTCCTGTAGGCAGCCATGTAGTGTATCCGTGCTACAGGCTTGCAGCACAGTACAGGGCACGTTATGAGAAGATACCATGGATGGAAGGAAAGAACGTCTATATAAGGCGTGTAGACGACTACAGAGAGCTTTCAAAGCCTGAGTATTTCAACGGAAAGATCGTATATCCGAATGACTGGATACCGAATCTTGACTGTCTTGAAAGAGGCAATCTGGTTGACTCAGAGTTCGTAAGTATCTATGCCAATAATATTGATCCGGCAGTTTATAAGCCTGGCTTTTTCCAGCTTGGCGGGACACCTGTAGAGAGACTTATCGGTGACAGGTTCTATGATGTTTACCCGACTTTTGTACAGCTTGCTGATAATGTATGGGAGTACAAAGGATATTGTGTTAAAGGCCACAGCAAGGAGGTGGCCTGAATGACGATTGAGGAAAGAGCGTATAAAGATTGGGGAGAGACAAATAATCCGTTTCATGCCTGTTGGATGACTACTGACGGGCGAATGCTTAATGGGAGTTATGAAGGCTACCAGAGAGACAGAGATCACAGGGATATATCTTTCTACTTTACGAGAAGTGTGAGAGAAGACCCCGGATCATCTCAGATCTATCTCCGCAAATTTGAGAATCGCGGAAATATCCGTATGAGCTGTACTGATTTTGAGTTCTGCTTTGAAATATCAAGGACAGTGACAGAAAAACAGTTGAGTACGATGAGGAAGATTGCATCAATCGCTGAAAGAACAGGTATCCCTTGCACGGTAGTAAAGAGAGTCGGCGGGTTGTCTGATTGTAAGGCGAATACATATTACTTTGATGAATATGTTGAGCATTTGGACAAACGTATTGGCCTTCCTAATCTGAAATAATAAAAACACACTCACGTAGAAAATTGCGTGAGTGCGTTTTTATTACAAGATCACGAGAGCTTATTACAGGCAGGGACTTGTATTTAAGAGTTTCGCAAATTACTTAGATCACCCTGATCTTCCATGCTACGTGCCGGAGCTTTCTGACACAGTGTATACAGGAAATGACTTCTTAAAGTTTTGCAACGGGCAGCAGGATTTTGCTGACGAGCTTTTTGAAGCTGTTGACTGGCAGCACATGGAGTCCCAGGCTGAAGACTGGCTTATAAACAATAAATGGCGGATATGTAAGACCTGTGGCACGTTTGTAGACTATTCTGATGGCTGTGGCAACAGTATATGCCCTGTGTGTAAGAAAGAAGCGGAACAATAAAAGGGTCGGCATCCGGTATTATACCGGATGCTGATTTTTTTTTGACTTACTTTTATCATATTTTATCCAAAATATATAAAGGAGGACACAACTATGGGACAATTTTCGTGGATGTATGCAAACAGAAATAATGAGAAGGCAATGAAGGATGATGTATCCCACGACTCATATCTTCTTGTGCCAAAGGAATTTCAGAAGGAATATGGCAAGGCTATACATGAGTCTTGCTATGATGGCTACGGACATATTGGCGGGTATGAT
>ERZ779669.185-NODE-185-length-40272-cov-32.045901_pt1 | contig 40272 bp, 33 predicted proteins | sample MGYA00511372_ERZ779669 | MGnify/ENA primary metagenome ERZ779669 (study PRJEB29588, sample SAMEA1967891) | human gut metagenome | biome: human gut; feature: human-associated habitat; material: faeces | place: Denmark | collected 2008/2010 ... | reverse complement strand
GTTTGCCGCCAAGGATTGCCCTTGCTTTGATGTGAAGGAGGAGTTTGGGGAGTAATGTATAAAACAAGGAGGGTGTGTCATAAGTCCATAATAAAGCTCGCAAATCCGCTAGGCGTTCTATTAGAAACGCAAGCCCGCTAGGCGTTTCGGCGGATTTGCAATCCGCCGTTTAAAAAGGTTCGACCTATTTCCTTGCGGATTTGCAATCCGCCTCAAGCGAGAATGCTGCATCACGATTTTGGCGATATGAAAAGCCTACGGCTTCGGATTTCAAATCCGCATTAAAGTGGTCGAACCTTTTTTGTCTGCGGATTGTAAATCCGCAGGAACGCCTAACGGACCCCAACGCCTAGCGGACTTGCGAGCATGTATTATGGACTTATGACACACCCTATTTATACTTATTTTCCGATGCAGAAGTGCTTGAAGATATTGTTCAATGTCTCCTGGCTACTTATCTGTCCGCCAGTGATTTCGCCCAGCTCCTCCAATACCATCTTGAGGTCTTCGGCGATGATGTCGCCGCTCATTCCCATTTCCATCGACTCCAATACTCGGGAGAGGGAATCATGGGCACGGATGAGGGCTTCGTAGTGGCGGGCACTCGTTATGATGACGTCGTTCTCGGTAATCTCAGGAATATCAGCAGCTTTTACTAATGCCTGCTCCAGGGATGAAACGTTCTCGCCTGTGCGGGCACTGATGAAGAGTGGGGATTCTGCTTCGCTGGAATCTGAACCGCAGGAATGAGTGAACTTATCGAATTCAAGCTTTTCATCCTCCAGCTTATCCATCTTATTGAATACTACCAGCAGCTTCTTGCCCTGGTTCTTCAGCTTCATCTCCTCGATTTCTGAGACTGACGGCTGCTCATCTAATAGCCAGATTACTATCTTCGCCTCTTCCATCTTCTGGAAAGTGCGCTCTATTCCGATGTTTTCTACCACATCATCCGTCTTGCGGATTCCGGCTGTGTCAATAAAGCGGAAGGTGATTCCATCGATGAGGGTGGTGTCTTCGATTACATCTCGGGTGGTTCCGTGAATGTCGCTCACGATTGCCTTCTCCTCGTGGAGCAGACGGTTGAGCAGGGTGCTCTTGCCCACATTCGTCTTGCCTACGATGGCTACGGCTACTCCCTGCTTCAGGGCGTTGCCGGTCTCGAAGGAGTGGGCGAGGGTGGTAATCTTGTGATTGATTTCTTCGGCTAGTGCCTGGAGTTCGCTGCGGTCGGCAAACTCCAGTTCTTCGTGGTCGCTGAAGTCGAGCTCCAACTCCAGGAGCGAAGTCATCTTTAATAATTTTTCGCGCAGCAGGGAGAGTTCATTGCTGAAATGACCCTTCAGTTGGCTGAGCGCCATCTTGTGGGTTGCCTTGTTGGTAGAGGCGATGAGATCAGCTACGGCTTCTGCCTGGGAGAGGTCCATCTTGCCGTTGAGATAGGCACGACGGGTGTATTCGCCCGGTTCTGCCTGGCGACATCCTACCTCCGTAAAGCGATGGAGGACCTGCTGAAGAATGTACCGGCTGCCATGACAGGAAATCTCGGTGGAGTTCTCGCCTGTATAACTGTGGGGTGCACGGAACACGCTCACCAGTACATCATCGATGGTGTTGCCATCCTTATCCTTGATTTCGCCATAATGCAGAGTGTAGGGCTTGGCTTCTTCCAGGGATTTGCCGTTGGCAGACTGGAAGATTTTGTCGGTGAGGGTAATGGCGTCGGAGCCACTGAGTCGGATGATTCCGATGGCGCCGCCAGCTGGGGTTGCCAGGGCGCAGATACATTCTTCTTGATTCTTCATTCTTTCTTGTTTATTTTAAAGCTTTTGCCCTTTCAGGGCGACAGAGTTGTTTGCTGTTTTAACCCAGGGCGTTGCCCTGGGCTAGGAGCTTCTGCCCCTTCAGGGCGTATTGCTGCAATGAACTAGATTCTATCGAGCACAACCTTGATGAGATTGTCGATGGTGCTCTTATAGCCTGTGTTGGCACTGAGGGCTCGACGGTTGGCGATGACCATGCAGCAGGTTAATGCCTTGTGGCCGAGGAGGAGAGAAAGACCGGCAAGGGCTGAACTCTCCATCTCGAAGTTGTTGACGCGCAAGCCTTTATACTCGAATTCCTCAATCTTTGCGTTAAGCTCCGGGTCGGCGAGTGGGGCACGGAGCTCTCTGCCCTGAGGACCGTAGAAACCGCCGCAGGCGATGGTGATTCCGCGAACCATGTCGTCGCCGGCAATCTGATTGAGCAGCTCCGGGTCGTTGTCTACGCAGTATGGATTTCCTATCTGGTCGTTCCACTTCACCTGGCGCTTGAACTCTGCCTCGGTCTCGAGGTCGCAGATTTCATTGCGGCGGGCATAGAAGTTGATGAGTCCGTCGAAACCGATGCTCTTTTGTGAAGCCACGAAGGTTCCGGCAGGACAGTTGAGCTGCAAGCCTCCACAGGTTCCGATGCGCACGAGGGTGAGGGTGGTGTGCTCCGGTTTTTCGGTGCGGGTAGTGAAGTCGATGTTTTTCAGTGCATCGAGCTCGTTGACCACGATATCGATATTGTCGCATCCGATTCCGGTGCTCTGCACGGTGATTCTCTTGCCTTTATATGTTCCGGTGATGGCGTGGAATTCGCGGCTTGAAACCTCGCATTCCTTCTCCTCGAAATGGGATGCTACGAGAGCTACGCGACCTGGGTCGCCTACGAGAATTACTTTATCCGCCACCTGTTCCGGGCGTAAATGGAGGTGGAAGCAACTTCCATCTTCATTGATGATCAATTCTGATTCTGCAAAATATTTGCTCATAATTTAAATTGTTTTGATTGTTAGTAACTGTTTCTTTCCTTTATGTAAAATGCAAAGATAGTATTATTTTCTGGAATGTGCAAAGGTTTTTACGGTTTTTAAACTATTATTTTCGAGAAATATTAAGAAGAGTTAAAATAAAGAAGAGTGATGCAAGGATTTCCCGACTGCTGCATTTTACTAGCAGACGAAATTTAAAAGAAGAGATTATGAAAAAGAATAACATGATGAAGTCTGCCGTGCTGATGATGCTGGCAGCTATGGCTATCAACTCTTGCTCTACAAGCAAAAACGTGAATAAGGAAATAAAGGACGGGAACCAGGTGGCTCGCCCTAGCAAAGATATGGATATGGACGAACAATATCTGACTCTCTCGGATGCTCAGCTCGACATTCTGCAGAAGAACAACAAGTTTGCCTTTAACCTCTTTCAGAAGGTTTCGGGAATGGATTCGAAGGTGGTTTCGCCTATGAGCGTTTCCTATCTCATGGGTATGTTGGCAAACGGCGCTGACGGTGAAACCCAGCAGGAAATCATGAAGGCGATTGGCTGCGAAGGGGTGAGCGTGAAGGAGCTGAACGAGCTTTACAAGTCGCTGATCATGAGTGCTGGAAAGTTGGATAAGCAGACCGAAGTGAACATCGCTAACTACGTGGCTGTCAACAAGAAATATCAGTTGGATAAAGATTTCGTGAAGGCTGTTTCTGACAATTATCAGGCTGGAATCGAGAGCCTCGACTTCAATTCACAGAAGTCAGCTGACCGCATCAACTCCTGGTGCGAGAAGCAGACAAAGGGAATGATTCCGAAGTTCATCGACCGCATGGAGCCTAGTGCAGTTTCCTATCTGCTGAACGCCATTTACTTCAAGGGCACCTGGATGAAGGAGTTTGACAAGAATGACACGAAGCTGGAGTATTTCCGTGGTTATACGCGCGATATCCAGAAGGTGGAGATGATGCATCAGAAAGAGAAATTCGACTATTATGAGAATGAAACCTTCAAGGCGGTGCAGCTGCTCTACGGCAACGGAACCTACTGCATGACCGTCATGCTGCCTAACGAGGGCAAGAGCATCGACGACATGATGAAGGGAATGGATGCTGAAAAATTCAGGACAATGATGGGGAATATGGAGGAGTGCAAGGTAGACTTGAAATTGCCTAAGTTTACCACAGAAATAGAATTGCCGCTCAACGACATCATCAGTCAGCTGGGTGCGCCATCTATCTTCAACCCGTCGAAGGCAGATTTCAGCCGTTTCGCCAAGGGCGATTTCTTCGTGAGCCAGATGCTGCAGAAGGCTAAGATAGAGGTGACCGAAACGGGAACCGAAGCTGCCGCCGTTACCGGAGCCATCATGCTTACAGCCCTGGCGCCAAGAGAAGAGCGCCATGTGGTTTTCCATGCTGACTGTCCGTTCGTCTATACGATTACTGACAGACAGAGCGGTAGCATCCTCTTCATGGGACAGTTTACGGGAAAATAAAATAAGAAAATTACACGAGAAATAAATATAGTTGAAGGGGGAAAAGCTCATTTCTAAATCCAGAGCTTTTCCCCCATTTTCTTATTCTTTTCGTAAAAACTTGCTTACTTTTTTATCTTTTCCAGATATCCGGCAGCTCGCTTATCGCCCAGCTCTTCTGCCTTTTTCAGATTCTTGATGGCTTCTGCCTTCATGTTCTTCTCCTTATAGAGCAGACCGAGGAAGAGGTAGCCGTCAGCATATTCAGGGGCTAACTCAATGCAGCGGGATGCGGCACTGATTCCCTCATCATAACGCTTTACTCGCAAATCCAGACTTGCCCACTCGGCAAAGAAGGTTGGCTCCTTTGGCGCAAGATAGCAGGTTCGGGCAATGTCTAACAGCGCCGGCTGCCACATTCTCAGCTTGGTTTCGCACTGATAGCGGGCATAGAAGAAGGCAGGATCTACCGGGCGCGCAATGCTGTCGTACATGTTGAAGTCCTGAACGGCACGGCGATACTGCCCCTTGCCTGCCAGATATTGACCACGAGCCAGATAGTATGGCCCCGCCATGTTGGTGCGGGCTCCCACGCTGACGGCACTGTCGAGCAGCATTTCAATCTCAGAATCAGGAGCTTTCAGCCTTGTCTTTGCCTGCGCAGCCTCCAGATAGAGCTCACCGCTATTGATAGGAGTCTTGGTCAGGTCGAGGAAGATATTGGCTGCATCTGCATAATCGCCCTTAGTGAAGAGGATTCGGGCTTCCTGATGCTTGTAGACCGGCTGAGCCTTGATGGCGTAAGCCTGGCGAGCCTCGTCAAGCGCCTTGTCCAGTGTCCAGGCTGTATAAACGGAATCGCCCTTATAGATTATCTTCTGATAGATGATGTCAGAATAATCCGAATGAGCCTCATCCTTGGCAGCAGACTTCTTAATGCCGGTTTCCATCATTCGGGCAGCTTCTTCATACTTGCTGTCGTTCACCAGGCTGAGCGCCTTTTCCTTATATCCGAAGGCAGATGTAGGGAATTTCTCGATGAATTCGTCAGCATACTTGTCATAATCCTGCATGTTCAGCTGACCCTTCTTCAGGGTCATCATGGTCATGGCTTCCTCCTCTGTATCAGGCAGGGCTGTGCGGATGGAAGTCTCTCTCAGGGCGGCATCGAGCGATGAAAGACCGGAAACTTTCAGCTGACTGGCGTAGTTGGCGTCAATCGCTGTGGTCTGACCGTTGCTGTGCATCAGTCCTATCACCTGTCCGTTCTTGTTGACGAAAGGACAGCCTACCGCATTCTCAGGAACTCCCGTAGAGAAGATGTAGTAGTTGTAGGATGTAAGGAATTTCTCTACACTCGTGATGCTTTCCTGCTGGAATGGCGACTTCTTGATAGAGTAGGGAACGAGCCACACTTTTTGTCCGGCTTCCGTCTCCTTTGCAGCGATGGTAGCCGCAGCCGTATTCGCCTTGATTCTGAATTTGGCAACATCATAAAGCTCATCAGCTCCCATGATGGCGTCAACTTCATACGATTTTCCCGTGGCATCGACCACGCTGGCCTTGGTGGCTCCCACGAAAGGCTTGAAAGTACTGATGGCAGTACCCTTGTTATCAATAAACACTCCCTGTGTAGATGATATGATGGCGCCGTCCTTATTGAATGTAGTCAAGGTGAAGACGCTTTTGGCAACCTTCTGTACAGAGCCAGGTTGCGCAAGGACACTCGATGCTCCCAGCATCAGAGTCAAAATTATTATATTGATTCTTTTCATATCTATTATTTGGCATGTTTGTTTATCAACTCCCTGGCATTAGCCAGCGCCGCCTGGCTGATGTCGCTTCCGCTGAGCATCTGGGCGATTTCTTCCACCCTCTGTTCAGGAGTCAGTTCCCGCATCTGCGAGATGGTTCCGGTCTGGGTTTCCTCCTTCATCACCTTATAATGATGGCTGCCCATGGCTGCTATCTGAGGCAGGTGGGTGATGGAGATGACCTGACGGTTCAGGTTGCCCATCTCGGTCATGATTTCTGCCATCTTCTCGGCAATCTTTCCGCTGACTCCCGTATCGATTTCGTCGAAGATGATGGTTGGCAGTTTGACAGCGCCGCTGATCATCGCCTTGAGCGAGAGCATCACGCGGGCTATTTCGCCACCGGACGCTACCTGGCTGATAGGCTGGAGAGGGGTGCTGCGGTTGGCGCTGAAGAGGAAGCTTACCTTGTCGGCACCGTCCCTGCTGAGCGGTTTCTCGGCAAATTCTATCTCGAACCGGACGTTAGGAATGCCGAGCGGGATGAGACGGTTCTTCATCTCCGTCTCGATTGCCTTGGCGGCTTTCTTGCGCAGATTCGTCAGTGCATAGGCTGCCGACAATGCCTTGAGCTGCTTGTCGGTTACTTCCTTCTGCATGAGCCTGATGTCCTCATCGCCATTGTCAATATGGTCAAGCTGCTGAGCCAGACGTTCGCGGGTTTCGATGAGTTCCTCTACGGTCTCTACATGGATTTTCTGCAGCAATGCGTTGAGCTTATCCAGTCGGGAATTGAGCTGTTCCAGGCGGGCTGGGTCGAAATCTATCCGGTCCAGGCTTCGGCTGATTTCCTGCGCAATGTCCTTCAGTTCGATGTAGCTGGAATCCAGGCGGTCGGAAAGTTCAGCCACTTCGGGGTAGACCTCCCTGATGTCGCTGATGCTGTTGCTGGCATTGCGCAGCAGCTGCAGGATGCTTCCCTCATCGCCCGAAAGCGAATGGTCGGCTTCGTAGAGAGCTGATTTGATTTCTTCCGAATGGTTCAGGGTCGCTGATTCCTGCTCCAGTTGCTCAAGTTCGCCTGCTTCCAGATGCGCCTCGTCGAGTTCCTTATACTGGAATCGCATGAACTCCTCGTTCTCACGGTTTCTGTTGAGTTCCTGTTCCAGCCGTTCCAACTCAGCCTGGGCTGAGCGATATTGCTGATAGGCAGCCTGGTAGGTCTTGATCTGAGCTGCGTCCTTAGCCAGGATGTCTACCACGTTGAGCTGGAAATCTTCCTTCTGCAGCAGCAGGTTCTGATGCTGCGAATGAATGTCCACCAGCTGTTCGCCCAGTTCTCTCATCTTGGTCAGGGGAACCGGAGTGTCATTGATGAAAGCCCTGCTCTTGCCGGCACTGGTCAGTTCACGGCGGATGATGGTGTCTTCTGCATCAAAATCGATGTCGTTGTCGTCGAAGAAACCCTTCATGTCGTATCTGGAGAGGTCGAAATGAGCCTCAATCACGCAACGGTCCTTGCCCGACTTGATGGCCTTGCTGTCGGCACGGTTGCCCAGCAGCAGGCCGATGGCTCCGAGGATGATGCTTTTGCCTGCACCCGTTTCGCCAGTGATGACAGAGAAGCCTGGATGTAGTCTTATATCCAGTTCGTCTATAAGCGTAAAGTTTCTAATATACAGTTGCTTGAGCATAATTCATTAAATCTTTTTTCTAACCCTGGCAGAAAGCCGGGGCTTTATTCCTTTATCTTGTCCCAGAAAGCGCTTTGAGACGGGTTGATGCTGAAGAGAAGTTCGTAGATGGCTTCCTTCTCCTTCTGGGTTCCATGACCCTTGTAGATGTTGGCAAGCTCGTCCTTCTTGTAATCAGTCCATATCTGCGGCAGCAGACTGAGCGGACGGTTTTCCCTCGCCTTCCGGAGAAGGGTGGTAAGAGCCGTAGTAATCTCGCCCCGGCCTCGTTCCACGTTGCTTGCCATTTCGTCCAGCCCCTTGCGGTAATAATCATACTGCAGCTGGCGGTAGGGTTCCATGGCACCGTCCAGATAATCGGAGATGATGGCAAAGCGGTTCTTGGAATCGGCAAATGCCTTCCATCCCGGATAATCGAGGTTCTGGGCGTTGTTGGCAAGGTTCATGCATCTTTGAAGCACATCTTCGCCACCCTTGGGCGCAAACGTGTCGAGGTCAAGACCTATGATGAGATAGGCATAATAGGCGCAGAGAGCCGTCAGCTGATTGTCTATCTGCTGCTCGTTGAACTCCAGCTGGTCGAACTCGGCAAACTTGAACGTGAAGTTCTGGTCCACATTATTATATATGGTGGTGGTGTAGGCCGAATTATAGACCGGTCGGTTAGCCTGGATAAGCGCCTTGCATGTAAACATGTTTGCATCTTTATCATACTTGCTTACCGTAATGTTGAAATTACAGACGATGCGCTCTTTCCTGGCAAACTGCAGATGGGTCCATTGGCGGTCGTTGAGAAACTGCTCCAGGGTCTGCTGCAGGCTTTCGAAGACGCTCTTGTCCGTGCCCGAAATCTGGGCGTGGTTGATCGTGACCTTGGCCTGAAGCTCCTGCGCAGAAACTGTCTGTACGGTACAGAACAGAATCCATACCATACAGACAGCTTTCATCCACTTACAGGATTTTTGCCAATTCGTTGATGATGTCTTTAGCCACCTCAGTCTTTGGTTTCTTCTCATATTCTTTCTTGCCCTTTTCTGAGATAATCGTTATCTGATTGTCGTCCGTGCGGAATGTGGTTCCCGGATTGCGGGTGGAGTTGAGCACGATGAAGTCGGCATTCTTCTTCTGTCTCTTCTTCTGTGCGTTGGCTTCCTCGTCGTTGGTTTCCAGGGCGAAAGCCACGATTCGCTGGTTCTTCTGCTTCATCTGTCCCAGGGCAGCAGCAATATCGTGCGTAGGCACGAGGCGCAATTCCAGGTCGTCCTTCTCACGCTTGATTTTCCTGTCGGCAACGGCATTCGGCTTGAAGTCGGCAACGGCAGCACAGAGGATGGCTGCATCTGCCTGCTGGAAAGCCAGGGTAGAGGCCTGATACATCTCTTCGCAGCTCTCCACATCGATGCGGTTGATTCCGGGACTGCACGAGAGCGCTACGGGACCGGAGATGAGGGTTACGTTGGCGCCACGGCGCAGGCATTCCTCAGCCAGGGCGAATCCCATCTTGCCGGAAGAATAATTGCCGATGAAGCGCACCGGGTCTATCTTCTCATAGGTGGGTCCGGCAGTAATCATCACGTTCTTGCCCTTCAGGTCTTCCTGCTCGCTGAAGAATCGTTCCAGATACTCCACGATGATGTCGGGTTCTTCCATGCGTCCCTTGCCTTCCAGTCCGCTGGCAAGGAATCCCACTTCCGGTTCTATGATATGATTGCCATAGCCCAGGAGGGTCTTCATGTTAGCCTGGGTGGATGGATGCTTGTACATGTCCAGGTCCATGGCTGGTGCAATGAAGACCGGCGCTTTCATGGAGAGGTAGGTGGTGATGAGCATGTTGTCGGCAATGCCGTGAGCCATCTTACCCATCGTAGAGGCGGTGCAGGGAGCAATGAGCATGGCGTCTGCCCAGAGTCCGAGGTCAACATGAGAGTTCCATGTTCCGTCGCGCTGCGAGAAGAACTCGCTCACCACGGGCTTATGGGTGAGGGCAGAGAGGGTGATGGGAGTGATGAACTCCTTGCCGGCTGGCGTGATGACCACCTGCACCTCAGCGCCTTTCTTGATGAGCCCGCGGATGATGAGACAGGACTTATAGGCTGCAATGGAGCCCGTAATGCCCAGTACTATTTTCTTTCCTTTCAACATTCTCCTATTTCCCCATACGCTTATTGTATTCACGGAGGCGAATACGGGTAAGTACCTGCTTGGTATTGTTGGTAAAGTCGCTGCCCAGAACCCATGTGAAGTAGCCTGGGTCGCGGGTCAGGATTTCGCCAACGTCCCAGCCTTTGTATTTGCCGAAGTTGAAGACCTCATGCTTCAGAGGCTCGCCCTTCTCATCGGTCATTACATTGCCGTCAGCATCCTTCACTTCCTGCCATACGATGCGGCCAGCAAAGTCTACATTGTCGTTCTGCTTGGAGAAGGCAGCCAGCTCGTCCATGTCGTTGTTGAGCACGCGCTCCGGTTCGTCCTGAACGCCGGGAGCATATTTGTCGAGCTCAGCCATCAGCACGCGGTAGGTGGCTTCTGTATCCTGGTCAGCTCTATGAGCCTCGAAATCTTCTTCCATCTTTCTTCCGCAGAAGAACTTGTAGGCAGCAGCCAGGTTTCTGCGCTCCATCTTCATGAAGATGGTCTGAGCGTCGATGAGGCGGCACTTGCTGAAGTCGAAGTCGATTCCGGCACGGAGGAATTCCTCTGCGAGCATCGGAATATCGAAATGGTTTGAATTGTAGCCGGCAAAGTCGCAGCCGGTAAACTCCTTGTCGAGTGTGGCTGCCAGCTGCTTGAAGGTAGGAGCGTCCTTGACGTCTTCGTTGCTGATGCCTGTGAGGGCTACGACCTCTGCAGGAATCTCCTTCTCCGGATTGACAAAGAGGTTCTTTCTTGTCTCTGTTCCGTCCGGACTTACCTTGATGTATGATATCTGAATGATTCTGTCCTTCACCATGTCCAGGCCTGTTGTTTCAAGGTCGAACACGATTAAAGGCTTCTTTAAGTTGAGTTTCATTTTTCTATTAAAAATATTTGTCTGACAATTCAGTTAAGCCTGCTGCTCCTTAGTCATTCAGGAGCATAGGCATGATGAGCATGAGGACATCCTCGTTTTCAGTCTGCTCTGCAGGAACGATGATTCCGGCACGGCTAGGGTCAGCGAGCTGGAGGATGATGTTGTCGCCATTGATATTGCTGAGCACTTCGTTCAGGCTGCTGCCCTTGAAACCGATGTTGATTGGCGAACCCACATACTCGCATGACATCTGCTCGCGGGCTGATGTAGAGAAGTCCATATCCTCAGAAGAAACCTCCATTCTGCCTGATTCGATGCTGAAACGAACCAGCTGGCTGCTCTCGCTGGCGAAAGGCATTACGCGGCGCAAGGCGCTGATGAGAGCCCTGCGGTCTACGGTTACCTCGTTAGGATTGTTAGGAATCACGGAGTTGTAGTTAGGATAGCGACCGTCAATGAGTCTGCATCTCATCTCGCCGTCAGCGAAAAGGATTTCGGCACTGCGGTCATCAAACTTGATTTCCACGTCATCGCTGTCTCTTGTCAGGATAGCCTTGAGCAGGGAAGCTGGCTTCTTAGGAAGGATGAAAGAAGCTGGAGTCTCACTCTTGATGGTGTAGTTTCTGTTGCGCACCAGCTTATGGCCGTCGCTGGCAACGATGGCGAGAGCATCGGCAGTGAGGTCGAAATAAATACCGTTCATTACAGGGCGCAATTCATCGTTTGCCGTAGCGAAGAGAGAACGTGAGATGTTGTCAATCAGCACGTTTGTAGGAAGGGCGATGAAATGAGAAGCCTCGTTCATGCTCTGTGTGCGAGGGTAATCTTCCGCATTCTGACCGGTGAAGTTGTAAAGACCGTTCTGGTAAACGATTTTGATAGCAAAGGTCTCCGTGTCAACATCAAAGTTGAGAGGCTGCTCAGGCAATTCCTTGAGCGCATCGAGGATAACTCTGTTAGGTACGCAGAATTCGCCTTCGCCGTCATTGTCTGCCAGTTCGATGGTGCTCTTGATGATATTGTCACTATCGCTGGCTGTGACTGTCATTTCACCATTTGCTACCTGGAAAAGGAAACAATCAAGGATAGGCAAGGAATTCTTGCTGCTGATTACCTTGGCTAGCATGTTGAGCTTGTTGCTCAATGCAGAACTTGAAACTGTAAATCTCATGAGTATTTATTTTAAATTAATTTTTTATTTTTCTTATTCACCTATTTAATTTAGCATAATCGCTTAATTGAGCACAAAAATACAAAAAATATTGTTCATACACAAAAATAATTGGATAAAAGTTTGAGTTTTAGAACTATTTTTAGTAATTTCGCAGTCAGAATCGTTTGAATCTATAAAAACTTTAAAATATTAATATGGAATTACAAGGAAAGGTTATTGCCGTTTTACCAGAAAGAAGCGGCGTTTCTCAGAGAGGCGAGTGGAAGGCTCAGTCTTATGTTATCGAAACTCACGAAGCATATCCTAAGAAGTTGTGCTTTGATGTTTTTGGCGCAGACCGTATGGCTCAGTTCAATATTCAGAGTGGTGAAGAGATTTTGGTTTCCTTCGATATTGATGCTCACGAGTATCAGGGTCGTTGGTTCAACAGTATCCGTGCATGGAACGTGCAGCGCGTAGATCCTAACGCTGTTGGCGCAATGGGTGGAATGCAGCCTGGTGCTTCAGCATTCCCTCCTATGGGTGCAGCTCCTGCTCAGCCAGCTCCTGCAGCAGGTGCTACTGCTCCATTCCCTCCAGCTCAGCCAGCAGCTCCTGCAGCAGGTGGAAGCGCTGACGATCTTCCATTCTAAGCTGAAATACAGCATTGGAAAACAGTTGAGGGTGTGTCATCATCTTGTTGATGGCACACCCTCATTTTTTTGTTTCTTTTTCCGTTTTCTCACGGAACATTTTTTCTGAAAATTCTATTCTACTCTTCTCCGCTTCTCGAAAAAGCTTTTAGAGGCGGCAAAGAACAGAACGACGGCTGCGGCATTTTCGATGGCTACCATCCAGAAGGTTCCGTTGTAGCTGAAATGCTCTGCCACAACACCACCGAGCAGACAGCCGATTCCGAATCCCAAATCCCAACCCGTAAGAATACTGCTGTTGGCTGTGCCTCGCTGGTCGTGGCGCGCCACATTGATAAACATATTCAGGAAGGCAGGATAGAGATGACCGTTGCCCAGACCGATGAGTGCGGCTGAGAGGTAATAGGCTACTGGATGCTTGATGGCGACGAAGATGATGAAGCCCACCAGCGAAATCAGCATTCCTTCGGCTGCATTCTGCGTTAACTTGCCTTTGCTCAGTGCCTTACGACCCTGCAAGCGGGAGAGGAACAAGCCCATCGAAAGAATGGCAAAATAGGTTCCCGTTCCGCCCGTAATACCGAGTTCTTCCTTGCTGTAGATGGCAAGATAGTTGCTCAGAACACCCCAGCAGAAACCAAACATGCAGATGTTGATGGCGAGCAGCCAGGCACGGGTCAGGAAGAAGCGGTCCAGGGACAGCTTCTCCTTGTTCTTCACAATCTCCTTCTCCGGCAGATGAACCGTTCCGGCAATCACCACCGAAGCGATGGCTACGATGAAGGCAATCCAGAACAGTACCATGTAACTGCCCACCATATTATGGAGATAGATTCCGACAGACGGAGCTATTGCCATGGCGAAATTGTTGCTCAGTCCGTAGAGGCCAATGCCTTCGTTGCGGCGGCTGGCAGGCAGGACATCAATGGCGCAGGTACTGTTGGCAACGGTTACGGCGCCAAACGGTCCGCCATGCAGGGTTCGGCAGATGGCAAACATCAGGATGGTGCTGGCAGCAATGTATCCTGCAAAGAAGATGGCGAAGGATGCCAGGCAGATCATCAATACTTTCTTTCGAGAGAACCCGTCTACCACATAGCCGCTGAAGGGGCGGACGATGAGGGCTGCCACAGTATATCCGCTCAGTACAATGCCGATTACATCCTTCGTTGTCCCGAAGGTCTCACTCAGATAGAGCGGGAGCAACGGGGTGAGAAGATAGAAGGCGAAGTAGAGCAAGAAATTGGTCGTCATCACCTTCACATAGTTAGCATTCCAAAGTTTCTCTTTCATCTCTTGTTGCATTCTTGTTTCTTGTTCAGAACAAAAGTTTCTTGTTGCGTTCAACTATTAAATCTTGCCCTCCAGCCAGGCGTCAATCAGGCGGCGGGCAATGGATAATTTCTCAGGAAGGATAGGGAGGTTGTCCTTGCTAAACCACTTACCGCGAGAGAGTTCCTCTTTCTGCAGGTGGATTTCTCCATCCACATATTCTGCCGTATAGCCCACCATCAGTCCACTTGGATAAGGCCATGGCTGGGAACTGAAATACTTCACGTTCCTGATGGTAAGTCCCGTCTCTTCCATCACCTCGCGATGCACGGCTTCTTCCAGGCTTTCGCCCGTCTCTACGAATCCAGCTACGAGAGAATCGAAGTTGCCCTTGAAGTTGCGGGCATGAACGAGAAGAACCTGATCGCCCTTCTTGATGAGCACGATGATGGCGGTGGCGAGAGATGGCCAGACCTGCTTGCCGCACTGGGTGCATTTCTTGCTGATGTCGGTTGCCATCTGCATCGGAGCGCCGCAGACGCCGCAGAAATGGGTGTTCATGTCCCAGTAGTTCAGTTCCTGGCACTTGCCTGCCTTCTGATAAAGCTCAGGTGTGAGCTTATAGAAACTGGGGCGCAGACCGCACATCTCGAACTTCGGATGGTCTGTGACGGGTTCCGGAATGGTGAAGGTTTTCACCTCCGTTCCGTCCTCCATCGGAGTGATGTTAAGGATGTGGGTCCAGGGCTTTGTCTCTATCGGACATTCCTCACTACATGGAATCGTATAGGTTCCGTCTTCTCTCTTCTCCAGCAAGACGTCACTCTTGCAAAATATAAACCAATACTTCATAATATATTTTTTCTCAAGTTTTGCAAGTTAGTCCCACACGCTCTGAACCAACGGTCACCGGCGTGTGGGAAGAAACTTGCGAAAGTTCAGTTATGAGCCCACTTTAAAAAGTCATTTTTGATAATTCCTCCAAAAGTAACCATCTGATAATCAAATGGGGTTATAGAAAAAAGAACCAAAAACTACTTTTTAAAGTGGACTCAGTTATTTTTCCTTGCCGAACAGCAATTCATAGTCGCGCTGGGCAGCAGGCTTGGTCCATGCTTCCGGTACGAACTTCCAGTTGTTGTTAGCTTTAGCCTCGATAGTGCCCATCTTTTCGATAGCTTCCATCAGGTAGTAGCGCTGGTCGCGCTTGCTGCGGTAGATGATTCGACTGTCCAGACTGTCCTTTGGAATTCCGGCTCCACGAGTGAGAAGCTCTCCGCCACCATTGCCACGATAGCTATTTACGGCTACATTGTACCATTTCTTCTCATCGAAAGGCTGACCGTTGCTCATGCGCAGAATCTTCACCTTCTCTCCGTCTGGCTTCGTAACATCCACCTCATAGTCGATTCCTGCAGCACTGTCAAAGTTGAAGGAGAGATTCTTGAAGCCCAGGCGCTGCTGATCGCCCTTGGTCTGGGTGTCGAGCAGAAGCAGATGATCATCAGGACTCTTCATGGTGTTCACCCAAAGGTCATAACTCATCTCCAGATGCTTGCGAATCTCTTCACCGGTGAGGCGCATCACGTAGAGCTGATTCTCATATTTATAGAGGTTGAACATATCGCTCACGTAGACAGGACCAGCGTTGATGGTGGAATTGAATTGGAGCGGAGCGTTGAAGGAAATGTCAGCCTTGGTCATTTCGAGCTGCAGGTTGAGGATGAAATCATTGAAGGCGCAGCTTCCGAAGAACGATTCACGGCTGTGGATGGTGTTCTTGAAAGTACCAATCTGCTTGCCCACATATTGGTTGATTTCTGCAATCTGAGGCTCGAAAGCCTTCATGAATTCCTCGTCGATAGGACATTTTGTCACATCGGCAAGGTTTCCTACCACTTTCTTGTCAGTCACTACATATTGCTTCTTACCGTTCACCTTCTTCTTGTTGAGGGTCAGAGTAATCTCTGCATCAGCTACGGAGAGGGCGTTATTGGCAGGGTCGAGACAAATAACAGGCTTGCCTTCCACATTGGTAACAGTCTCGTTGCATCGAGTGTGGTCATGACCAAAGAGTACTAGGTCGAAACCTGGCACATCCTTTGCAACTCTGAGCGAAGCATCCTCTTCATATTCAGGGGTAACGATTCCACCGTCCTTACCACTATGGAAGACGCCGATTACCACGTCCGGCTTCTCGTTCTCCAGAATGTGCTTCATCCATTTCCGGGCACTGGTCACCATGTTCTCGAAATGGAGACCGCTCCAGAGATTCTCTGTCAGCCAGTTAGGAATGGCTGGAGTCAGCAAGCCGAGCACGGCAACCTTCACACCCTCGCGGTTCAGGATGATGTAAGGCTTGACGTAAGGCTCTCCAGTCTTGGTGTCGATGATGTTGGCTCCCAAAACAGGGCAGTTCAACTCCTTGATCCATTTGTCGTAAACAGGATGACCGGTCTCAACATCATGGTTACCGAACGCCTGCGCATCATACTTCATATAGTTGACCACATCCGAAGCCACGTTGCGAGCCTGGGTGTTCACATAATTATAATAGTAGCAGGTGGGCTGTCCCTGCAGAATGTCGCCATTCTCCAGGAGGATAACATTGTCCTTATACGTCTTTCGAAGGTCGTTGACGTAGGAAGAAACTCTAGCCAGAGTACCTGCCTTTGGCTTCCGGTTGATGAAATCGTAAGGGAAGAAGGAACCGTGGACGTCACTCGTTTCGATCACTCTCAGTTTTACGGTACGTTGCTGTGCCATAGCGGGTGAGTTGATGGTAAGCGCCAGCAAGAGCGCTGCAAATACTAGTTTCATATTACTAAAAAGTTATTATTACTCTGCAAAAGTACAAAAAAGTTGGCAATTACGGCATACTTTTTGTTGGATAATTCAAAAAATAATTAAAAATAGGAGGTATAAGAATATGGCATTCGTAGATTATTACAAAATTCTTGGTGTTGACAAGAACATTCCTCAGAAGGATGTTCGAGCAGCCTATCGTAAGAGAGCTAAGCAGTTTCATCCTGACTTGCACCCTAACGACCCGAAGGCTAAGGCTAAGTTCCAGGCTTTGAACGAGGCGTATGAGGTGTTGTCAGATCCAGATAAACGTGCCAAATACGATCAGTTTGGCGAGAACTGGAAGAACGCCGGTGGCTTCGGTGGTGGTGGATTTGGTGGCGGCAGTGCCGGTGGCGCTGGCGGCAATCCGTTTGAGGGCTTCGACTTCAGCAGTTTCGGAAGTGGCGGAGGTGGATTCTCCAGCTTCTTCGAAAATCTCTTTGGCGGCGGCCGTTCCCGCAGCAGCCAGGGCGGTGCTGGTTTCGGCGGCTTCGGAGGCGGCGCTGGAACGGGCGGCTTTGGTGGCTTTGGCGGTTTCGGTGGAGCCAATGCCGGTTATGGCGCAGGTGCTGACTTCGGTACTGGCGGTTGCAACGGCGGCTGCGGCGGTCAGCAAGGTGCTCGAACCAACAATGGCGAAATGAACATGAACGTGAACATCGACATGTATACTGCCTTGCTGGGTGGTGAAGGAATCATCACGCTGAGCAACGGTTCGAAGATTAAGTTGAAGATCAAGCCTGAGACTCAGAACGGAACGAAGGTTCGTGTTCGTGGCAAGGGTTACGACCGTGGCGATGGAACCTTCGGTGATCTGATGATCACCTATAATGTGAAGTTGCCAACCGGCTTGAATGACAGACAGAAAGAGTTGCTTCGCCAGATGAAGGACGCAAAGTAGAAGTCAGATGCAATAAACAAAATCACCCTGTAAGGGCAAAAGCTTTTAAAATAAGTCATTGAAACTTGAATGCTTTTGTTCTTACAGGGCGTTTTTATTTTCCCATGTTTTATTTTCCCATGTTTTATTTTCCCATGTTTTTTATTGAGCAGGAGTTACCTTCGACATATTGAATGATGAAATCTTCAGGTCAGGAGAAACGGTGCTCGAAATCTTGAACAACTGTTCGTGCTTGGAACCGTCAGTCTTGTCAACCACCTGCTTGGCGGTGAACACTACCTGATATTCATATTCGCTGTCGCCAATCTCACGTTTCTTGATCTGATAATCATTGTTGATGTGCCAGTTCATGTTGGCAACATCCTCCTTATAGAGCTTGTCCATAAAGGTAACGACATCCGATTTCGGTGCAGAATTCTTGCCCAGCAGTGAAGAGAGAATGTCTTCGCAGTTGGCGAGCAACCCATCACCATCATGAGCGTTGATGCTCTGGAAGAACTGGCGATAGAGACTAGAGATAAATTCTTTCTCTTCCGGCTGCAGGTCACGCCCCTTCACTTTCTTCAGGGCATTCTCAGCCTCTTCGATGTGCGAACCGTCTCTGTGGTCATCCAGGTAGGTCTGATAAGCATCAGCCGTATCCGCATTCTTAGCCACATTCCAGTCGATGGAATCAATCTTGTTGATGGCTTCCTGCTTATGAATGCTGTTCGGATATTTCTCCAGATAAGCCTGCAGCGCATCTTTAGAACCGCTTACCACGGCATTGGTCCAGTCCTGATCCGTCTGCTTCAAACGGTCAAGATGGGCTGTAATCGAATCGCGGTGGGCTTCGTCTGCGTCCTTGTAGGTGTCCAGATAACTCTGCAGAACCATCGGGTCAGTACTCTGCATGGCGTATTCGTAAGCTTCCTTCTCCTTGTTCTTGTTGGCATTGTCATAGAAGTAATACAGGATTCCGCAGACGAGAACAGAGAAGATGAGCGAGATGATCAGAATGCTTCTGGTTCCCTTCTTCTTTTCTGGTTCCTTGTTTGCCGGATTCTGCTCGCCTCCGTTTCCGTTAGCTGCCGTTGGGCGTACTGGTGGAGGTGGAGGAGTTGCAGGCATTCCCGGATTTGCCGGTCTTGCTGGCTGCTGCATGGTTTGTCTTGCTGGCTGCTGCATGGTTTGTCTTGCTGACTGCTGAACTGGAGCAACCGGTTCCACTGGCTGTGCAGGCTGCACCGGTGCAGAAGGAGCAGGAGAGAATCCGCCTCTGCCACCTACCAATGTCGGATTGGGAGTCTGGCAGTTAGGACACATTTCAAGATAATTGAAATATACCTCTCCGCAGTTAGGGCATTTGGTGATTTTGCCCGCAATCTCTACACCGCAGCTTGGACATGTTGGTGCTTTATCGCTAATTTGGCGTCCACATTCTGGACATTTTATAATTGCCATAGTTTTATTTAAAGTTTATTGATTTACATATTTTAATTTCCAGATATCATTGATTTTCTAACCTCAAGCCCACACTTTTACCCCCTGAAGCTAATCATAAAGTTCAAAGCTCCAAGTTCAAAGTAACGAAGTTCAAAGTCATCGATGTCTGAATCTGATTTCTCTCAGTCTATGCCTTCCCATGAAGCGGCTTTTGTCAACATAACCATTGATTCCGTTCAGTCTGCCTTTACCTGTATACTGCCACATCTCGAAGTCTCTGCCGTCTGCCAATACGGGTTCCCGCTTGGAGTATTGGGCTATCATGAGCTTGTAGCTGTCCAGCTTGCCCAGCAGATAATGGTCGTAGAAGTTGGCTCCAGTATAGATGAGCGGCTTCTGTCTGTAGGCTTTTTCTACCAGATGCAGGAACTTGAACAGCGAGTCGCAGAACTCTTCAGTTTTCAGTCCGCTCTTGGTCTCCACGTCTATCATCGGCAGCAGGTCCTGATCCCCAGGTCGGCATTGTGCCATGAAATTCTCCAGCTGCGTCTGCTGCGGAATCCTGGCGCGGTAGAAGTGGTAGGATCCTACCTTGAGCCCGTACCGGTGAGCCAGGTCAATGTTCTTCTTATACTTGGCGTCTACGTTGGTTCCGCCTTCAGTAGCTTTCAGATAGACATAAGCCATCTTGGAATTATCACCTACAGTTTCCCAAAAGACATTCCCTTGGTAATGGCTGAGGTCAATACCATGTACATGACTGCAGGTATCTTCACATTGCACTTGAGCATGAAGCCCAAGGGTAAAAATAATGGTAATTATTGTTATGATACTTCTTTTCATAACTGCAAAGATACGAAAAACGTCCGATATATGCATCAGACGTGTTCGTTTTTTATATAAATTTATATTTCACTATTCTTCGATTTCCGAAAGTGAACGGAAGAAGTTGTTCATGAAATTGCTCATAGTCTCTATCGGAGCATACTGCAGGAAGCGCATGCTTCGGCGCAGATTCTTGCGCATGGTGCCTCCAGTAGTATGTACGAAGCCGGCATTGTTCTGTTCAAACTGGATGTCCTGATGCTCCGTAATGTTGTAATAGAGCGAGCGCAGCGTATGCTTGTATGCACCAGGCTCTACGTGGCGAACAAACGGGATTTCGTCCTGTTCAAAGTCAAAGAAGGTGATGAGCACGCTTCCTTCCAGCTGTGCGATGCGCTGGATGCGAAGTTTGGTAAGCCATTTCTCCAGTTTCACGAAGTCTACCTTGTCGCCTTTCGTGCGCAGGTAGTTGCCCAGCTGGATGATTCCCTTCAGATTGATTCCGCTCTTCAGGATGCTGTTCACATTGCCCACGATGATGCGCAGCAGGTAGACGGTTTCTATCGAGGTGTCGATAGCATGGCGTTCGTCATCTTGTATCTTGGTAAGACGGCGATTCAGAAAACTGTTGTTCATGCGAACTTCTCCCTCTGGAATGTCGCTGAGGTTCTTCATCATCTGGGCAATCTTCTGCATCTTGAAGGTTGTCATTGGTTCCAGTTCTTCATCGGTTCCGAAATTCTCGGAACGCAGCTTGATGAAAAGGTTTCTCTGTAAAAAGTTCATATCGCCTGATTTTTAAATGATATTTTTCTGTTTAATAATATCGCTTCGGATAGCGGAAGATGATTGCGAGGAATGCGGCAATACCGATGGCTACCGGATAGTAGAGATAGGGCAGAATGTCCATCGGACTGATTCCTGCCAGACCGGCTGCCAGAAGCATCTGAACTCCGTAAGGAATCATTCCCTGCACCATACACGAGAAGGTGTCGAGGATACTGGCTGCCTTGCGGTTGTCTACGCCAAACTTATCACCTATCTTCTTTGCGATATTTCCTACAGTCAGGATTGCCACCGTGTTGTTGGCTGTGCAGATATTCACCAGCGATACGAGCGCAGCAATGGAGAGTTCGGCTCCACGCTTGCCGTGAACACGGGCGGTAATCTTGTCGATGATATAGTTGATTCCTCCGTTTTCCCGGATGATTTCCAGCATTCCGCCTGCCATCATGGCGATAATCACCAGCTCGCCCATGCCAGTGATTCCATTGCCCATTGCCGAGAACCAGCCAAACAGGTCGTAGGAGAGGGGAGAACCGAGATAGTAGCTTGCCACGCCGATGAAGCCACAGAGTATCGTGCCCATTGCCAGAACAGCCATCACGTTCATGCCGGCTATGGCGCAGACGAGTACTAATATATAAGGTAATACCTTGACGTATTCCACGTCTGCAATGTCGGTTGGAGCCTGAAGACCGATTCCCATCACGGCATAGACGCCGAGGATGATGAGGGCTGCAGGACCCACGATGAGCGAATTCACCCTGAACTTATCGCTCATCCGGCAACCTTGCGTTTGGGTTGCCACCACCGTCGTATCAGAGATGAACGAAAGGTTGTCGCCAAAATAGGCGCCACCCACGATGATGGCGGTCATCATACCCACATTGCCGTGCATGGAACTAGCCAGTCCGGCTGCAATAGGAACCAGCGCCACCACCGTTCCTACGCTGGTACCGATGGAGACGGAGATGAAGCAAGCCGCCAGGAAGAGTCCTGGAAGAATCATGCTGGCAGGCAGAACGCTCAGCGCCAGGTTCACGGTGGCGTCTACAGCCCCCATCGCCTTTGCCGATGCTGCGAACGCACCTGCCAGTACGTATATCCACAACATGAGCATCAGGTTGTTGGCACCAGCACCTTTACTGTAGGTATCTACTCGCTTCTTGATGGGCATTCCACCCGAAATCGCCACGGCATAGATACTGGATATCATGAATGCCACGGTGAGCGACAAGCTGGTGTCCTTGTGAGTCGCATCCGTAGAATAGACGGTGAACACTGCGATGAGGACAATCAGCAGAAATAACGGCGATAGCGCCAGCAAACCTTTTTTATTACTCATGTTTTATAATGTTACAATGTTACTCCATTCTTGAAAATGGAGATTTCGCTGTAGCCGTTCTTCTCATTGCGGGCTTCCTCGCCATTGGCTACGGCGATAATCTTATCGATAAACTTACGTACAAGATCCTTCATCTCAGTACCCTCTACCAGTTCACCAGCATTGAAGTCAATCCAGTTTGGCTTGTTCTTTGCCAGATTGCTGTTGGTAGAAATCTTCATGGTTGGTACGAAGGTGCCGAATGGCGTTCCACGACCGGTGGTGAAGAGTACGAGCTGGCAACCTGCAGAAGCCAGTGCTGTGGCTGCTACGAGGTCATTGCCTGGAGCTGAAAGGAGGTTGAGACCGGTAGTCTCCAGACGATCACCATACTGCAATACGCCGCTGACCGGAGCACGGCCGCACTTCTGTGTACAGCCCAGCGCCTTGTCTTCGAGGGTAGAGATTCCACCAGCCTTATTGCCTGGAGAAGGATTCTCGCCAACTGGTTCACCGTGGCTGAGGAAGTACTCCTTGAAGTCGTTGATGAGGTGAACAGTCTTGTCGAAGAGTTCCTTGTTTTCACAACGGTTCATCAGGATGGTCTCTGCACCAAACATCTCAGGCACCTCGGTGAGGATAGATGTTCCGCCCTGAGCAACCAGCCAGTCAGAGAATTCACCTACCAATGGATTGGCTGTGATTCCGCTGAAGCCGTCAGAACCGCCACACTTCAAACCTACGCGGAGCTTGCTTACCGGCACGTCCTCGCGCTTGTCTTCCTTAGCCTTCTGATAGAGGTCACGGAGCAGCTTCATGCCTTCCTCCAGCTCATCGCCTTCAACCTTCTGTGTTACAAGAAGTTTAATGCGGTCCTTATCGTAGTCGCCAAGCATCTCCATGAAAGCGTCAGCCTGATTGTTCTCACAGCCGAGAGAGAGTACGAGCACAGCGCCAGCATTTGGATGAAGGCAGATGTCTCGCAACACCTTACGGGTGTTCTCATGGTCGCCTGAAAGCTGAGAACAGCCATAGTTATGGTGCCATGCGTGGATGGCGTCGATTCCCTCGCAGTTGGTCTCCTTCTTCAGGAGTTCAACAAGCTTCTCTGCGATTCCGTTCACGCAGCCCACAGTAGGGACCACCCAGATCTCGTTTCTTACACCTACTTCGCCGTTCTTGCGAACGAATCCCTTGAAGGTGCGGTTCTCCTGTGCGATGCTCAACTGCTCGTCTACTGGGTTGTAGGTATACTCCAGAGTTCCGGCAAGATTGGTCTTGAGATTATTCTCGTTCACCCATTCGCCCTGCTTCAGGTCCTTCTTGGCGTGGCCGATTGGATAACCATACTTGATGATGTCCTTTCCTTCGGCAGCATCGTCGATGAGCACCTTATGTCCAGCAGGAGTATCCTGCAACAGGGTGATGGTCTTACCATCTACCTCAATCTCTTCGCCCTTCTTCATTGGGCGCAAGCAAACCACTACCGAGTCGGCAGGGGTAATCTTGATAAAGCTTGATAGTTTCATTCTGTAGTTGTTTTTATATATTTATAATTATGTATATATTCAAATACTTATTTCCTTCAATCAGAATCATTTTAGATTTGCGTTCTGCGATAGAAGTCTACGTTCTCCTTCATCAGCAGCTCGATAGGCATGTAGTTCACGGTGGTCACCTTCTTCTTCAGCACGATTGCCCGGAAGAGGGTGTCTACACAGTAGTAACCCTGCATGTAGGCGTGCTGTGCGATGAGGAACGAGATGCTTCCCTCGCGCAGACAGTGGGCATTCTTCTCCACCATGTCATAGCCCATGATCTGAACATTACGGCGGTTGGTTTTCAGGAGGAAGTCGCCCACGATATGTGCCTTCGATGTCATGGTGATGCAGTGATGCGTATCCGGATGCTCGGCAAAATATCTCTCCAACATCTTCACGTATTCGTTTCGGGTTCCGTTGAGCGGCAGGTCGAGTACCTTGATTTCCACCTGTGGGAAGTGATCGTGCATGTAGTGGCGGAAACCTACCTCTCGGTTGTCCTGCTGCTTGCTGACCACCTTTCCGTCCTTGGTCTGTCTCATCAGCATGATTTCCTTTTCGCCACTGGCAATCATCATCAGCACCTTGGCTGAGAAGAAGCCAGAGCAGAACGAATCCTGACCGAAGAATGAGAGCGGACGCAGGTCGGGCATGTATGAGTCGAGGAGGATGAAGGGGATGCTTTTATGATGCAGCTGTACGGTCAACTCCCGTGTTACGGCGAGCGAAGACGGAACCACGATGACGCCCTCAGGCTGTGCTTCCAGAATCTCTTTCGACATATCACGGAACGAATCCTCATTGGAGCGCTCGTAAAATCTGATTTCTACGTCGATATGGAAATCGCGGCGCACCTCTTCACACTTCTTTGCACCTTCCTCTATCTCTTCCCAGTAAGCTTCCGATTCGTGCTTAGGGATGAGCAGATAGAAGGTGTACGATTTGTTGTACGCCAATGCACTGGCGTACATATTGGGTTGGTAATTCATCTCCTTCAGCGCCTTCTCCACCTTTTCACGGGCAGTCTTGGATACGTTGGGGCGCTCATGGAGAACTCGATCAACCGTTCCGACGGATACGCCAGCTCTTTCAGCAATATCCTTGATTCTGATTTTTTCGGCCATTGTTTTAAGTATTTATTTTTGAGGAAAGCTTCGCGCGAACATTATTATATAGTAATATGTGCCGGCTGTGCATTTCCATCAATTGATTATTGAACCAAAGCATGTGTGTGCGACCACAGTTCATACTTTCGGGCACAAATATACAATAAAAAAATGAATTGTGCGAATACACAGCTGTTTTTTTTGCACAAAAACCAAAAAAAAGTATTGAAAAAAGGAAAAATACGGGTAAAAACGAAAAAAAATCCCTTTTTATTTCGTTATTTGGGAAATTATGGTTATTTTTGCCAACGATATGAGACGGTGACTTAAAACATTGTCAAGATCATGTAATGATGAGTTCCTAGAATTGTCAATTACAAACAAACATAAAAACAATAAATTAAAACTATCAACAATGGCAAAAATTGTAACATTAGGTGAAATTATGCTTCGTTTGTCACCAGAAGGCAACGAGCGCTTCATTCAGAGTGATTCATTCCGCATCATCCCTGGCGGTGGTGAAGCTAACGTAGCTGTCAGCTTGGCTAACTATGGTCACGAGGCTTACTTCGTATCTAAGCTGCCAAAGCACGAGATTGGTCAGATTGCCCTGAATGCTCTCCGTCGCTATGGTGTAAACACTGATTTCATTGCTCGTGGTGGCGACCGTGTTGGTCTTTACTATGCTGAGACTGGTGCTTCTATGCGCCCATCAAAGGTTATCTACGACCGTGCTCACAGCGCTATCGCAGAGGCTGATGCTGCAGATTTCGATTTCGATAAGATCATGGAGGGTGCCCAGTGGTTCCACTGGAGCGGTATTACTCCTGCTATCAGCGACAAGGCTGCTGAGTTGACCAAGTTGGCTTGTGAGGCTGCTAAGCGTCATGGCGTAACTGTTTCTGTTGACCTCAACTTCCGCAAGAAGCTGTGGACATCAGAGAAGGCTATCTCTGTGATGCGTCCTTTGATGAAGTACGTTGACGTTTGCATCGGTAATGAGGAAGATGCTCAGCTCTGCCTGGGCTTCAAGCCAGATGCTGACGTAGAGGGCGGCAAGACAGATGCTGAGGGTTACTACGGCATCTTCCAGGGTATGATGAAGGAGTTCGGATTCAAGTATGTTGTTTCTACTCTCCGTGAGTCTCTCTCTGCTACACACAACGGCTGGAAGGCTCTTATCTATGACGGCAAGGACTTCTACCAGAGCAAGCACTATGATATCAACCCTATCATCGACCGCGTAGGTGGTGGTGACTCTTTCTCTGGTGGTCTGATCCACGGTCTCCTGACCAAGGAGACTCAGGCAGAGGCATTGGAGTTCGCAGTAGCTGCTTCTGCATTGAAGCACACTATCCCTGGCGACTTCAACCTCGTTTCTGCTGATGAGGTAGAGAGTCTTGCTGGCGGTAACGCTAATGGTCGCGTTCAGCGATAACATTTAACACTTAACATTAAAATAAAAATGGCAAAGTTTAGCAAAATGCAGGTCATGGCAGCCATGAAAGAGACTGGTATGGTTCCTGTATTCTTCAATAAGGACGTTGAAATATGCAAGAACGTAATCAAGGCTTGCTATGAGGGTGGCGTTCGCGTTTTCGAGTTTACTAACCGAGGTGACTTCGCTCACGAGATTTTCGGTGAGTTGGTAAAGTGGGCTGACAAGGCTTGCCCTGAGATGATCTTGGGTGCTGGTACAGTGGTTGACGCTGGTACAGCTTCTCTCTATCTCCAGTTGGGTGCCAACTTCATCGTAGGTCCTAACTTCAACCCTGACATTGCACCAGTCTGCAACCGTCGCCTGGTACCATATTCACCAGGTTGTGGTTCTGTTACAGAAATCAACAATGCTCAGGCAGCAGGTTGCGATGTGACCAAGGTATTCCCTGCAGGTAACGTAGGTGGTCCTTCATTCGTCAAGAATGTGATGGCACCATTGCGTTGGAGCAACATCATGGTAACAGGTGCCGTAGAGCCAACAGAGGAGAATCTTACTCCTTGGATCAAGGCTGGCGTTCTCTGTGTAGGTATGGGCTCTAAGCTCTTCCCTAAGGAGACTGTTGCTGCTGGCGACTGGGCTGCTATCACAGCTAAGTGCCAGGAAGCTCTTGGCTATATTGCCAAGGCTCGCGCTTAATTTTGAAAATCGTTTTTAAATAAAAGTTGTTTGGTTTTTATGCTTATGCATAAAAAGAAATGTCATCTTTATAGCGTCGTCATCAACCTTGTGGTGGTGGCGGCGCTTTTCTTTTCAGCTTGTTCACCTGCCCATCAGTATGAGGTGGATAAGTTGAACAGCCAATCCTATGCTCTTCACTATCGCAACCTCGACTCTACCAAAGTGCTGGCAAAGAGAGCCTTAGCTCTTTCCGGCGATTATCCTACCGGTTATGCAGAGGCTTGCAACAACCTTGCCTTCGTGGCTATAGCCAAGATGGATTACAAGCTTGCCAAACAGTGGCTCAACCAGGTGGAAGAACGCAGCGACAACCAGATAGAACTCCTTATTGCCGACGTCCAGAATATGCGACTCTGTCAGCGGGAAGCCCGCAACAAGGATTTCTACGCCTATCGTGAGAAAGCGATGCGCCGACTGCGCCGAATAGGCGAGGAGACTGATAACCTTCCTCCTCGTGAATATCAGCGTGCGGTCTATGCCCAGTCAGAGTTTGCGGTTGTGGCTTCCACCTATTTCTATTATGTGCAGTTGGAGAAGCCGATGATGCAAGCCCTGAACCAGATAGACCCTGACGCCTTGGAGCAGGACACAGCCCAGTATCTGAACTATCTCTACAATTACGGTTCGGGTGGAGCGATTACCCACGGTACTCAGCACGAGATTCTGCAGGCAGAATTCGATATGCTCATCAGATGCTACATGCTGGCGAGCGGTCCTAATCCTTATCCTTACTGGCAGGCGAATGCCCTTCAAGCTATCAGCGAACATATCCAGGATGAAGACAACCGGGAGTTCCTCATCAGGAACAACCTGCCTGCCTTCCAGTATCTCAACATCGAGCAGATGCCAGCCAACCTGCTTGCCGGCAACTTTGCCCAACGGGCGCTCAATCTCTTCAGCAGCTATGGCGATGTTTATCAGACGGCAGGAGCCCATCGTACCCTTGCCGAGTGCTATTGGCAAATCAGGGATTACCAGTCGTCGCTCGACTGTCTGAACCATGCGCTCTATGACAACAAGGCTATCTTCCAGGCGCCCGACCTCGTGGCTTCCATCCGCGAGCAGATGAGTCTGGCTTATTCCGCACTCGACGACAAGGTGAAGAGCGACTACAACCGCAACGCCTATCTCGACCTGCAGGAGTCTTCCCGACAGGACCGCCAGCTCGAAGCCCGTGCAGCCCAGCTCGACGATATCGCCACGATTCTCAATGTCATGATCATCGCCGTGATAGCCATGATTGTCATTGCCGTCATCCTGCTCTATGTCTTCGACTATATGAAGCGCAAGAAAGCCAAGGAGGAATCCACGGAAGAACTGCTTAAACCTCTGCATGAACGAATGGAACTTAATGCTCAGAAACATAAAGAATTCCTTGAGAAGTTTGAAGAGGAAACAGAACGCCGTATGGAATTGACGATGAGAGTATCTGCCAACAAGGAACGCAACGTGGAGCAGCGCACCAAAGTGGAGTTTGCCAACTCAAATCTTTCGTATATAAACCGTATGCTGAACGAGGTGACCCGACTCTGCAAGGGTGGTGAAACTGAGGAGGTAAGAAAACAGCGCTACCAGTATATATTGGAATTGGTAGATGTCATTGAAGATTATAACAGTACCCTGACACGCTGGATTCAGATGAAGCAGGGAATGCTGAATCTCCGCATTGAGAGCTTCTCCCTGCAACAGCTCTTCGACATTGTGGAGAAGGGAAAGACGAGCTTCCAGATGAAGGGCATCAGGCTCGTGGTGAAGCCGACGGATGCTGTTTTGAAAGCCGACCGTGCCCTGACGCTCTTCATGATCAATACGATAGCCGACAACGCCAGGAAGTTTACTCCTGCCGGTGGCGAGGTGGTCGTCGAGGCTCAGGTCAAGGCAGAGGATAAGTATGTGGAGATTTCCATCACGGACAACGGAAGGGGTATGGACGAGGAACAGCTGGCTCATGTCTTCGACCGCGCCTATACCGGCGGACATGGTTTCGGACTGATCAACTGCAAGGGAATCATCGAGAAATACAAGAAGACGAGCCGCATGTTTGACAAGTGCGATATTTCTGTACAAAGCAAGGTGGGCAAGGGGAGCCGTTTTGCCTTCCGCCTTCCTGCGGGTCGTATGCTCCTGCTGTCGCTGCTGATAGCCCTGTTCTCATGTCTTCCTTCAGGCAGCGCCTGGGCAAAGATGCAGAAATCTCATGGCTCTCATCATCAGCACAAGCGTACTGCCGTTCAGAAGCCGCTCAATCTGCAGCGAGCCGACCAGTATGCCGACAGCGCCTATTTCAGCAATGTCAATGGTCATTACGAGCGCACGCTTGCCTTCGCCGATTCAGCAAGAGAGTATCTCAACCGCCATTATCTCTCGCTCCGGCCTAAGGGAACCTTCCTGATGGTGAAGTATCCCAAGTCGGGAGCCATAGCCGAACTGCAGTGGCTCAGAGACAGTCTGCCAACCGACTACAACGTGATTCTCGATATCCGCAACGAGAGTGCTGTGGCAGCCCTGGCGCTCCACCAGTGGGACCTGTATGCCAGCAACAACAAGGTCTACACCCAGCTCTTCAGGGAGATGAGCGCCGACAATACGCTCGATGAATACGTGCGCACGATGGAGGTTTCCAAGAACTCCAAGAATGTGGCGGTGGTTCTCCTGATACTCCTCCTGCTGCAGCTGCCGCTGGCTTACTATCTGCTGTATTATCGCCACATCCTGCGCTATCGCTTAGCCGTAGACAAGGTGAATACCATCAACCAGATTCTGCTCAGCAGCAGCTCTGACAAGGAAAAGCTGCAGCGAATCAGCGAGATATGGGATGAGAAAACCAGCCGTAGAGCCAACAGCGAACAGCTCAACGAGGTGGTGGTGCGCATCGAGAAAGCGCTGAACGACGGCATTGCAGATGTCCGGAAGGACTACAGCAGACTGGAACTGCTGGAAGATGAAATCCATCGAACGGAATACGAGGGCGACAAGCTGTATGTTGCCAATCAGGTGCTCGACAACTGTCTCTCTGCCCTGAAACACGAAACGATGTATTATCCGTCGCGCATCCGACAGCTCATCGAAACCAATCCCGATGATGTGGAATCGCTGCGCGAGCTGATAGAGTATTACAAATCGGTATATACCATGCTAAGTACGCAGGCGATGGAGCAGGCGAAGGGTATGGTAAGGCTGGATTACCACCTGCTGGAGCTTCTTTTCGAAATCCTGATAGCCAATACGAAGAAGTGCGACATCAGAATCGAGACTACGGACGGAAATCCTTATGCCGAGGTGTATGTGAAGCAGCATGAGTCGGCTTACGTTTCCCGCCAGATTACCGATTTCTTTTCTTCAACTACCGTGGATGTCAATTATCTCGTGGCAAGACAGATAGCCAGAGAGGTAGGTGATATTACCAACTTGCGCGGCTGCGGTCTCAGTTCCACTGCCGGATCTGACGGCAGTGCTATCATCACGGCTGTCCTGCCTGTAGCGGTCGTTAAGAGAATCGACTTCGAGGGCTTGAAGGAAAGATGGAAACATAAGGTTGAATTAGAAATAACAGAAGTTCAGAATGAGAAAACTCAAGCTGGAGTTGAATAGAAATACTTAAAATAGAATAGAGATATGGAGAATTTTAAAGTGATTATAGTAGAAGATGTGCCACTGGAGCTGAAAGGTACCGAGGGCATCTTCAAGACCGACATTCCTGAGGCAGAAATCATTGGAACTGCCGAAAACGAACCGGCTTACTGGCGACTTATCAAGGCGCAGAAGCCCGACCTCGTGCTGCTCGATCTGGGATTGGGCGGTTCTACCACCATTGGCGTGGAAATCTGCCGCAGCACCAAGCAGCAGTATCCCGACGTGAAGGTGCTCATCTTTACAGGCGAGATCCTCAACGAGAAGCTTTGGGTGGATGCGCTGGATGCCGGATGCGACGGAATCATCCTAAAGAGCGGTGAACTGCTCACCCGTGGTGATGTGGCGAGCTGCATGGGCGGCAAGAAGATGGTCTTCAACCAGCCTATCCTGAAGAAGATTATCGAGCGATTCAAGAAGAGCGTAAACAGCGAGCTGATGCGCCAGGAGGCTCTCATCAATTACGAGATTGATGAATATGACGAGCGTTTTCTGCGCCATCTTGCCCTGGGCTACACCAAGGAGCAGATTACTGGCCTGCGAGGAATGCCTTTCGGCGTGAAGAGTCTGGAGAAGCGCCAGAACGAGCTGGTGCAGAAGCTGTTTCCTGACGGCAACAACGGCAATAGCGTGAATGCCACCCGACTGGTGGTAAGGGCCTGCGAACTGCGCATCCTGGATATTGATAATCTCGTGGCTGACGAGGAGTAGGTCACGAGGGAGATAAGTCATGGGGAATAGAACTATGAGGAATAGGATATCGATTTATCGGAAGTTGACCCGTTTGGGGGCATGGCTGGCTAGCGGATTGCTGGTTGGCCAGTGCGTTCTGGTGCTGGTATCGTGGCTGCAGACGGCTGCGATGCCGGAAACCTTCCCGCGCACGTTGCTCAATGCCGAGGGCATCCGATGGTTCTTCGGACGCTTTACGGAGAATCTGATGCAGCCGATGCTGGTCTGGCTCCTGCTGCTCTGCATCTCGCTGGGGGCACTCTACAGGAGCGGTCTGCTTCATTTCAACGGCAGGGAATATCGCCAGCGGGTAGCCATGCGGGTGGTGTTTTTCGAGTTTCTGCTGTTCGTCTTCGTGATGGTTTGTCTCACGATGGTTCCCCATGCTATATTGCTGAACGTGATGGGTGGCATCTGGGGCAGTAGTTTTACGAAGAGTCTCCTTCCGTACATTTGTTTTGCGGTCATGGTGATGAGTCTCACCTTTGGTGTGGCGAGCAACCGCTTCCGTTCGCTCACGGAGGCTTATGAGGCGTCGTATTTCGGCATCCGCGTCTTTGCTCCGCTCTATCTCCTCTACGTTCTCTCCGTCCAGCTCTACAGTTCCCTGGTTTATCTTTATTTCTAAAAGGACGGGGCTAATATCTCTGTGGAATATGAAAATATCTCTGAGAGATAAAAAAATATCTCCGTGGAATATGAAAATACAGAACTTTCTCATGTGGTTCAAGAACGGGCTAGGAGCTTCTGCCCTTTCAGGGCGTATGGGGAAAACGGGCTCTGCGCCTTTCCCTTCGGCCGATGGCCGTTGGTTCAAGGCGTATGGTAAAACGGGGGTCTTTAAAATATGGGTAAAACGAGCTTCTTTAAACTATGGATAAAAAGGGTAGGGATATGAAAAGCCCTGCAAGAGGTAGCTTGTTGCTGTTCTCTTGCAGGGGATTTTATCTATAATTGGACTTACTTGTGAAGTTTTTGCCTAATTGAATGTTATTGATACAATGGAATGTCTTTGTCTGTTGAAGTATTGTCATCAACATTTACCCAATCTTCTACTGATGGGTCAAAATTAATTGGCTGCAAAATAGGGTTGCCATCTTTATCATAACCACCACCGAATATCAAGGTGTAGACATAACGCTTGCCTGGTTGCCAATCAGCTCCGAATGGAACATAGAGTTTACCAAAATTATTTTCATCGCCAATTATGTAGGAACCATCTAATTTTATCTTGCAACTTATTTCTAGATAGCTTTGCTTGTCATTATCAGCTTGATCTGTTGTTTTTGGACTTGCTGCAGTAGTAGCCCATTTTGTTAACTTCTGCGGGATAAACAGCATTGGTCCATCGATAGAAACTTCTTTATCAGTATTACCAATATCAATTGACTTACCCTTTACTGCCGTAAAGTTAGAAAGAGGTAATGCAGATAACGTCCAATTACCCTGTGTCGGATCTGCATCTTCTGTAGGTGGCAAAGTAAAGGTACCACTAAAATTAACATTACAAATCTTAACACCTTCGATAATTACCTTCATGTTAGCAGTTTGTGTTCTTGCATTGAATGCTACCTGTGACAAAACATGACGGAACTGCATATGTACTGTTCCCCCATGTAATGACTTAGTTTGATTTTTGGAGATAGCGTACATTACATCAATATTATCCGGATTGTCCTTTGGATGTCCATGCTCATCATACTCATCATACTCATCGGACGTAAACACACTGATTTCTTTCTTTTTTTGTGAGATTTGCCAAGAAAAAATATTATGATCAGATACTGGGCTGACAGCATAAAAATTCAAAGCGCTAGTAGGCCAATACTTGAGATCTGCAGAGGAGGTATAATTCCATTTTCCGTCCTGATAAGAAATATTGACTCCACTATATCCATGTTCTTCGTCATTCGTACCCATAAATACAGCGTCATCAGTACCATCATCCTTTCTGTTAAATGCATACACGTTAAACGTTGTAGATTTCAAATCTTCCCCATTATTAATAATCGTTGCTCTAGATTCCATCTGGCTGCCAACGGTATGGAAGCCGATTGGGGTCTTTTCCTGAACGGTGTCAATGCTTGCGAGCTCGGTGTCCGAGCATCCTGACAGCGATGCCATTACGGCAAAGGCTGCAGTAAATAAATAAATTTTGTTCATAAGATAATTAAATTTACTGAAACATTAAATATATAATTGTTTTATTTTACCTGAAAACTTTCTGAATCGCATATTTTCTAACACTGAATATCCGTGTTTACGTCTGCCCAGTCATCGGCTCCTACGTCAAATCCGGCATCGTCCTTGATGCCTCCGGAATCCTCCGGAATGCCGAAATCAAAGTTCAATACCAGATGAACATTGCCTATATGGCCCTCTACAGGGAAGGAACGGACCTGCTGGGTTACGTCCTGCTCCAGAACATGCAACTTGCCCGTGCGACTCTTGATGTAGAGCTTGAACACATGGGGCTCGGTGCTCTTCTGGCGATAGCCGAAGGTGTAGAAGCCGCCCCTGATCTGACCGTCCTTTACCTCGCCGCCAAACAGCAGGCGCTCGGATGGAACATCATCGGGCAACTCATCGTTTGCCAACAGCAGCGAACCCGACATTCCAGAAAGACTCGCCCTGATGTCAGCCACTCTCTCAAGATGGCGGATGCCATGCACCTCGTAGGTGTATCGGCTCACCTTATTCTCGGGATAGAGCGTGATGACCAGCTCGTCTTCCTTGCCATTGTCCTTGACCGAAACCGTTTCCAGATAGTAGCCGCACATCCACGGAGGAGTGATGCAGGCATGCTCGCCATCAGGCGTCTGAACGGAGCGGGTATAGGCGGTAAACTGCCAGAAACTGTCAGTATTCTTCCACAGAATGCCGTCGGCATCATAGTTGTAGCTCGCCACGGCATAGTCGTTGACTGGCAACTCTATCGTCCGGCCTTCACCATACGGGAAGTCGAATATCCAGGGATCACCTTTGCCTTGGAGAGGGAAGAAGATGACTCGCATTCCTTCCGGCTTCTCGAAGTCTGCCAGCTGTTCCCATTTCAGCACCACTCTGAGGGAACGGAACTTGACGGTTTCGGGGAATTTGAGTTCCTTATGCTCGCAGGAAGTCAGGATAAGGGTGAGCAGGAGGATGAAAAATGTAAGGATTCTTCTAATCATCGCCACCTCCTTTCCAGTCTGTGGAATCCATCAGAAAAGAATTTTTCCTTCTGGATTTTCCCTGATTACAGTTCCCTTTGCCCAGGAGCCAGACGAGGGATATTTCAGCCTTTGTAGGGCCTATCCATTGCCGCTTCTTCGTGGCTTGCCATACGTATTCACCGTCCTGTGGGAGATATTCGTGGTAGATTCCGCCCCAGTATCCGGCTCCGATAGTGAAATCGATGTTCCATCTTCGGGCGATGGGGAGGGAGTAGCCATATTCGGCTCCCACCACGTAGTTCATCTTGTCCCAGAGCGTGCCACCGGGCTTGCCGCCCATGTAGCCCCTTCCACCGGTTTCGAAATCGTAGGTGAAAATCTGGCCGTACACCCCGACATGATGCCCCGTGAGGGCTTTCCTTCGGGCTGCCTTTCCCAGCCATTTGCGCAAGGCAACATCACCACCGTAGGCTCGCCAGTACCAATGGCTACGGTCGTTGTTCCACCAGCCATATATGGCGTTGGCGGCAACCGTCCATCTCTTGCCGAGGTCGAATTCCACTCCTACGTTGGGAATCAGTAATGCGTCATATATTATGTTCGTCCGTACATCCATATTGAATGGTTTGTTCATCTTCACGGAGTCGTTCTCATGCTTGACATTCTGTGCTGGCGCTCTGCCGCCATATATTAAGAATGTGATGAGGAGAATATAATTGGTTATCCTGTTCATCATAAAATCTGAGAATTGTATATTTTTTACTGTTTTTATTCATTTTCGACTGCAAAGGTAAGAAAAGTTTGTAATATCTCCAAATTGTAATAGTTAATATATTATAAAGAAAGTAGGATTGTTATTGTTTGTTAAAAACGTTGCCTTTTTGGGAACAAAATTAAAGGGAAGTTAAAGGGAAGTTAGAGGGAAGTTAGAGGGAAGTTAGAGGGAAGTTAAAGGGAAGTTAGAGGGAAGTTAAAGGGACAAATGTTCTAAGTTTTACGCCAGATGACTATTGTCTCTTAACTTCCCGAACGACCGTAGGGAGTGATAACTTCTTAAACTTCAATCAATTCCCACATATACGCCACTAGAATATTATTTCTTTTCCAGCTCCTGAAGGCTTTCCATTTTCTTGGATTCCAGGAACTCGTAGATGCCGCAGAGATGCTCACGGACGCGGCCGTGGCCGAATTCGTAGACCTTGCTGACAAGACCATCAAGGAAATCACGGTCGTGGCTCACCACGATGAGTGTACCGTCGAAATCCAGAAGCGCCTGCTTCAATACATCCTTCGTCTTCAGGTCGAGATGGTTGGTAGGCTCATCGAGAATCAGCAGGTTCACCGGCTCCAGCAGCAGCTTGAGGATGGCAAGACGGGTGCGCTCGCCACCCGACAACACCTTCACCTTCTTGGTAGAATCCTCGCCACCAAACATGAAGGCACCGAGCAGATCACGAATCTTGTTGCGGATTTCGCCCTTTGCAACATCGTCGATGGTCTGGAATACCGTAAGCTCGCCATCGAGCAGAGATGCCTGATTCTGAGCGAAATAGCCAATCTGGACATTATGTCCCAGCTCCAGTCTGCCTTCGTTCTGAAGCTGGCCCATGATGCATTTCACGAGCGTAGACTTACCCTCTCCGTTTCTTCCCACGAAGGCAATCTTGTCGCCTCGCTCCACGGTGAGGTTCACGCCGCTGAAAATCTGCTTGCCTTCGAACGACATCGCCACATCGCTCATCTGCACCGGATAGTTGCCGCTGCGTGGACTAGGCGGGAACTTGAGTCGCAGACGGCTGGTGTCCTCCTCATCCACCTCGATGAGTTCCAGTTTCTCCAGCATCTTCACGCGGCTCTGTACCTGTAAGGTCTTGGAATAGGTTCCCTTGAAGCGCTCGATGAAGTCCTTGGTCTCGGCTATCATCTTCTGCTGTTCCTCATATTTCTTCATCTGCTGCTCGCGGCGCTCCTTTCTGAGTTCCAGATACTGGCTGTAGGTAGCCTTGTAGTCGTAGATTCTGCCCATGGTCACCTCGATGGTTCTAGTCGTGATATCGTCAACGAATTTGCGGTCGTGGCTGATGACAACCACCGCCTTCGAACTGTTGATGATGAAGTCTTCCAGCCATCCGATAGATTCGATGTCGAGGTGGTTGGTCGGCTCATCGAGAAGCAGTACGTCGGGCGATTTCAGGAGCAGCTTAGCCAGTTCTATACGCATGCGCCATCCACCGGAGAACTCGCTGGTAGGGCGGTTGAAGTCGGAGCGTTCGAAACCCAGTCCGAGCAGCGTCTTCTCCACGTCTTCCTCGAAATGGGTCATATCGATGGCATAGAATTTTTCTGACAGAGAAGATACCTTTTCGATGAGCTGCATGTAGTCATCGCTGTCGTAGTCGGTACGTGTGGTGAGTTCGTTGTTGATGCGGTCGATTTCCGCCTGCATCTCGTGCAGATGGGCGAACGCCTGGCAAGTTTCCTCGAATACGGTGCGTCCGTCTTCGGTCATGAGATGCTGTGGCAGATAGGCGATGACGCAATCTTTCGGAGCCGAGACCGAGCCACGTGTGGCAGTTCTCACGCCTGCGATGATCTTGAGCAGGGTACTCTTTCCTGCGCCATTCTTTCCCATCAGGGCTATACGGTCCTTCTCATTGATCTGGAAGGAAATGTCTTTGAAGAGGGTGGTGCCGCCAAATTCTACGGTCAATCCATCAACTGTAATCATATCTTTTTTCTTGTCCTAATGTTTATTTCTTCTGTTGATGCAAGCCATCAATCGGTGATATGATTGATGACCATTCCTGCGATTGCCATGCCGAAAGTGGCGGTGATGTGGCAGAGCGAACCGTTGATCTGCGCCTTTGTTGAGCACCATTCGTGTTCCACGAGTCGCTGGTCGCCAGGAGCATCATATACGGCAGTATCCGTGCCCCGCTCTCCGCTGAGCAGCTTTGCTTTCGGACATAGGCAGGCGCCCGTACCGCAGGCTTTGTTCACGCCCCTGTTCTGCATCGGCTTTTCCTCGCTGAAAACGCATTGGAACTTGCGACGGGGAAACGTCTTGTTCTTCTTGAATTTCTTGCGCAGGGCCCTTGCCAGCGGATCGCCATCCACCTTCCAGAACTCAGCCTTCCTCACCATGAACGGGTCGCTGCGCAGGGCTGCACCCATTGAAGAAATGAAGGTGATTTCCTTCGGAAGGGAAGTGGCACGGAGAATCAGATCTGCCTTGTCCTTCAGCGAGTCGATGGCATCGATGATGAAGTCGTATTCCTCCATGTGGAATTCGTCGGCTGTTTCCGCCTGATATATTTTCTGATAGGCGGTGATGTTGGCATCAGGGTTGATATCCAGCAGGCGCTGGCGCAGTGCATCCACCTTCACCTCGCCGATGGTGCGGCTGGTTGCCATCAGCTGGCGGTTGCAGTTGGTCACGCAGACGCGGTCGCTGTCCACGATGGTGATGTTCCTCACGCCGCTTCTCAGCAGTCCCTCAGCGCACCATGACCCCACGCCTCCGATACCGAAGATGAGCACTCGTGCCGACTGTAATTTCTCAAGATTATCCTTTCCCAGGAGCAGTTCCGTTCGTCGCTGCATTCCCCGCTCCATTGCTGTTGTTTTATTTCCCATTCAATTGTCTTTTTATTATCTTTCAACCTTGCTTTGCGCAATTCCGGTGCAAAGATACAAATAATAATCCGAAAAGTTATCATCTGGCAGATTTTTTTGTTTCGGAAAATCTTCCTGTTACTCCTCAATCCGGGCGATGCGCCTGATGCTTCCGGTGCGCTGGCTGATGATGAGCGGCACCCGTTCTACCACCACCATGGAAGTATCCAGCCCCAAAGCCTTAGGCTCGTCGATGCCAATCTTGCTGATAATGGCGTAGATGCTCATCAGTAAATTCTGTTGACGATTATCTGAGCTCTCAGGGTAATAAACGCGGTGGATGATGATGAAACGGAAATCGCCCGGAATGCCGTTCTTGCGCAGCGATGGATAGGTGCTTCTCAAATCTACCTTCCTGCTTGCCACAAGATCTTCCACCACCTGGCGCAGATAGAGGCTCACCCTAGGCTCTATGCGGAAGCCAATGTGCATCGTCACGCTGTAGAGGGTGTCGGGAATCAGGGTCTCGCAGTTGTACTCCAGCGTATCAGGTGTGTCAACAAACTCCATGTTGATAAGCCAGTAATGGTCTGCACGTTTCGGCTGCTTGTTGATGATGGAGTAGAGCAGCTTGTCGTCTACGGTGCCTTCCTTGCTGGCGTGGTTTACATAAACCAGATTGGAAGCGTACTTGGGAATGCTCTCATCGGCCTTGATGTCGGAGATAATCTGATAATAATCATTCAGCGGCTTGGTGCTGATATAATGTCGGCGTATCTTCATGGCTCTCACCCACACATACATCATCAGGAAGAGGATTCCGCCTATGAGCATTGTACACCATCCTCCTGCAAGGAATTTTGACAGATTGGCTGCCAGGAAGATGGCTTCGATGGTGCAGTAAGCGCCCATAAACAGCATAGTGAAAATCCGCGCCACGCCCCTGCTGTGGAGGTAGAAACCGAGCAGCAGGGTGGTCATCAGCATAGTGATGGTGATGGCGAGACCGTAGGCTGCCTCCATGTGCGAGGAGTCGCGGAAGAGCAGGATGATGAGCACCACGCCGATGTACATGGCGAGGTTGATCATCGGAATATAGAGCTGCCCCTTTAAATGGGTAGGATGCTTGATTCGCATGCGCGGCCAGAAGTGAAGGTTCATGGCTTCGCTCAGTATGGAGAAGGTTCCGCTGATGAGTGCCTGGCTCGCCACGATTGCCGCACCCGTGGCCATGATGATGGCGAAGAACAGCATGCTCTGCGGCATGATGGCAAAGAACGGATTCACGGCCATTGATGTATCCACATGATTCAGCACCCACGCACCCTGACCCAGATAGTTGAGAATGAGCATGGTCTTCACGAAGCCCCAGCTGATGGCGATATTCTTCCTGCCGCAATGACCCAGGTCGGAATAGAGAGCCTCAGCACCGGTGGTACAGAGAAATACGGCGCCCAGAATCAGGAACCACTCCGGCGATCTTGCCAGCAGCATGGCAGCATAGTAGGGGTTGAAGGCCTTCAGTATCAAGGGATAAGAGGTGATGCTGAACGCTCCCGTTACGCCCAGCAGCAGGAACCATATCAGCATGAAGACTCCGAACGACTTGCCAATGCTCTCTGTGCCAAAGCGTTGCACAAAGAAGATGATGGTGATGATGCCCAGTGTGATGGGGATGACAGGCAGGTGGGGACTGATGCTCTCGAGTCCTTCGATGGCTGTGGTCACGGTGATGGCAGGGGTGATGATTCCATCAGCCAGCAGTGTACTTGCTCCGATGATGGCAAGAATGTAAATCCACTTTCTCTTCATCTTGCGCAGCAGGGCGTAGAGGGCGAGGATGCCACCTTCGCCATTGTTGTCGGCACGCAGCGCCACGCATACGTATTTGATGGTGGTCTGCAGGGTGAGTGTCCAGATGATGCAGGACAGTGCACCCAGGATGGTGCTTTCGCTGATGGTTTCGCCTGTATGCAGGATGGCCTTCATCACATAGAGGGGTGATGTTCCGATGTCTCCGAACACGATGCCCAGTGTGACGAGTAGCCCAAGGAAGCCTACCCGATGCGGGTTGCAGGCTACTGAACTTTCTGTTTTTTCACTCATGTTACTTCTCTTTTTTTAAAAATATTATCCTTTTGATTATAAATTTTGGTGCAAAGGTATAGCCATGCGAGATAATAATCGATTTATTTAACAAGAATTATCCGATTTAACATCTGATGAAGGTTATCACATGTACCCCCCGTCAGGAAAATACAAAACCGGCTGATTTTTAGTGATGAGCCTAAAATCAGCCGGCTTTCAGAATGGAGAGGATATTAAGAACCTAAATTTACATGCAGATCGTTACTGCTATTACATGCAGCACATTACTGCTATTACATACAGCTCGTTACTCCGA
>ERZ779669.184-NODE-184-length-40343-cov-8.175362_pt1 | contig 40343 bp, 28 predicted proteins | sample MGYA00511372_ERZ779669 | MGnify/ENA primary metagenome ERZ779669 (study PRJEB29588, sample SAMEA1967891) | human gut metagenome | biome: human gut; feature: human-associated habitat; material: faeces | place: Denmark | collected 2008/2010 ... | reverse complement strand
AAGTTGGTGCGCAAGCCGTAGCCGTGACCGCCGCTGGGATAAACGTGGAGCGATGCGGGCACGTCGTGGCGGTAGAGTTCGGCGTAGTAGTTGACGCCGTTCATTGGCTGCACCACGTGGTCGTCGTCGGAGAGGGCGATGAAGGCGCGCGGCGTGACGCGTGTCACCTGCATGTCGGTGCAGTACTTCTGCTCGTCCTTCTTGCGTGCGTGCTCGCCGAGCAGGTTCTTGCGCGAGCCCTGATGACAGTAGCCGTCGAGCATCGTTATGACGGGATAGAAGAGTATCTGGAAGTTGGGCTTGGCGTCGTCCTTTGAGAGTGTGGCGACGGCAGAAGCGAGGTGTCCGCCAGCAGAGAATCCCATGATACCTACGTTGTCGGCATCGATGTGCCATGCCTGTGCGTTGCGGCGCACAAGGCGCAGGGCTTCCTCAGCGTCGCTCACGGGCACCTTAGGGTTGCCGGCTGGCATGCGGTAGTGGAGCACGATGGCGGCAATGCCCTGGTCGTTGAAGAACGGTGCCCAGTCGGTGCCTTCGTGTCCCATAGCCAGATGCTCGTAGCCTCCGCCGGGGCATATCACTACGGCGCGACCCGTAGCATGCTTCTTCTCGGGCAGGTACACCTTCACGTATGCGGTGTCGCCCAAACTATTGTTGTTGGGGGCTTTCTTCTGCCAGAGCTGCACGTCGAAGGTGCGCTGAGCGAGCACCGGAGCGGCGAGAACGAGGCAGAACACAGTGAGTATTACGGACTTGAGCACGACCATAGAGCCGCGCATAGGGTATGCGAAGTATTTCATTTCTGTTACAAAGATTGGTTTTTAGAATATTTATTTGCAAAGGTAACACTTTTTTTGTAATATTGCAGTGCAAAAAAGCGCTTTGTAATAATTAATTAACATTATAGAAATGCATCCATTAGAGAAGTTCGAGTACTGCCCGCGCTGCGGCAGTCATCATTTTGTAGAGAACGGTGCGAGAAGTAGGAAATGCGAGAACTGCGGTTTCGAGTATTTCATGAATCCGAGTGCAGCCAACGTGGCTATCATACGCAACAGCAAGGGCGAGATTCTCGTCACGCTGCGCAAGCAGGAACCGGCAAAGGGCACGCTCGACCTGCCTGGCGGCTTCACCGAGATTGGCGAGACGTCGGAGGAGGGTGTTGTGCGCGAGGTGATGGAGGAGACGAACCTCAAGGTGACGGCAGCTCGCTACCTTTTCTCGCTGCCTAACGTATATCGCTATAGCGGCATCGAACTGCCTACGCTCGACATGTTCTACGAGTGCGACGTGGAGGACGAGTCGGTGCTCGCAGCCAACGACGACGCTGCGGAGTGCATGTGGATAAAGCCCGAGGATATACACACCGAGCAGTTCGGCCTGCGCTCTGTGCGCTGGGGACTGGTGAAGTATCTTGAACGACAGAAGTAACGTGGGGTTCTCTCTTTCTGCTGAGATATACTCCCACAGATTTCACGGATTTTCACGGATGCTATCTTTAGGGGGTGCACTTGTCTCCGCTCGGCTTTGCCGCTTGCCAGAGCAAGAAGTGCACCCCCTTGAAGGCAGCCTATTACCAATCCTTATACGGGTGTACGAGCAGCTGCGAGTTGTAGTAGCGGCGGTCGCCCGTTACTTCCTCGCCGATGAAGCTGGGCTTTGCGAACGGCTCGTCCTCGGAGCCAAGCTCCACCTCGGCAACTACGAGTCCGGCGTTGTCGCCGAAGAACTCGTCGACCTCGAACGTGTGGCGCCCGTCGGGCGACTTCACGAGCCAGCGGCACTTGTCTATCACTCCGCCGCGGCAGAGTTCGAAGAGGTGTTCCGCCTCGTCATTCGTTATCTCCTTTTCGAACTCGTAGCGCGAGAGTCCGGCACGGTCGCTGTGACTCTTGATGGTGAGCCAGGAGCGGTCGTCGCGGGTACGGACACGCACGGTAGCCGTCTGGCAGGGCATGTATCCCTGCTTGATACGGCTATGAGAAAAGGCAGCCGACTTGTAGTCGCTGCCTTCACGTATAAGGAACTTACGTTCTATTTCTAATCCACTCATATCTTGTTTCTTATTAAAGCGGCGACGGGCAGACATACGCCCGCCCATCGCTTTTTTGTTACTTATTAAGACTGTGTAAAGGTCCAAACCATGTACGCTATCGTAAGTCCGACGAGCGTCCAGATGATTCCTTTCACTACTTTCTTTGCTTTCTTCTCTTGTTCTGCCGCATACTTTGCGCGGCGCATATTACTTTTCTGGCTCATAGTTATTTGATTTTTTTTTGATTGTTTATTCTGTCTTATCCCTAGTTTCCCTAGAAAACCTAGCCCCCTAGAAAGCCTAGCAATCTTAGAAACCTTACTCCTCCTCGCTCACTGGGAACTCCATGAGATACGCCTTGATGAACCCGTCTATCTTGCCGTCCATCACGCCGTCGACGTCGGTGGTCTGATAGTTGGTGCGGTGGTCCTTCACGCGGCGGTCGTCGAAGACGTAGCTGCGTATCTGGCTACCCCACTCTATCTTCTTCTTGCCAGCCTCAATCTTCGCCTGCGCTTCGAGACGCTTCTTCATGGCGCGGTCGTAGAGTTGCGACTTGAGGAGTCGCATGGCGTTGTTGCGGTTCTCGAGCTGCTTGCGGCTCTCGGTGTTCTCGATGAGGATTTCCTCCTCCTCGCCCGTGTCAGGGTCGGTATACTGATAGCGGAGGCGTACACCCGTCTCCACCTTGTTCACGTTCTGACCGCCTGCTCCACCCGAGCGGAAGAGGTCCCAGCTAATCTTCGACGGGTCGACATACACCTCGATGGTATCGTCGACGAGCGGCGACACGAACACCGAAGCGAACGACGTCATGCGCTTGCCCTGTGCGTTGAACGGCGACACACGCACAAGACGGTGCACTCCGTTCTCGCTCTTGAGAAAGCCGTAGGCGTACTCGCCGCCCTCTATCTCCATCGTGACGCTCTTGATGCCTGCCTCGTCGCCCTCCTGAAGGTTGCTTATCGTCACCTTGTGGCCGTGAGCCTCTGCCCAGCGCATGTACATACGCATGAGCATCTGCGCCCAGTCTTGGCTCTCGGTGCCGCCGGCGCCCGAGTTTATCTTCATCACGCAGTCCATAGGGTCTTCCTTCTGGCGCAGCATGTTCTTCAGCTCGAGGTCTTCGATGGCAGAGATAGCCTTCGAGTAGTCGTCGTCTACCTCCTCTTCGGTTACGAGTTCGTCTTTATGGAACTCGAAGGCGAGCTGCAGCTCGTCGGCGAGCTGGCGCACATGGGCGTAGCCCTTTATCCAGCGCTCCAGCGTCTTCACCTTCTTCATCTGCTCCTCGGCGCGCTTAGGGTCTTCCCAGAAGTCGGGCGCCTGCGTGCGGAGCTGTTCTTCTTCAAATTCTACTTTCTTCTGGTCGATATTAAGATAGCGCTTGAGGGCATCTGCACGCTCAAGCACATCCTTCAGTTGGTCGGAAGTGATCATCTATATTTCTATAATTAGAAACGTTGAGGTGTTGTGATGTTGAGGTGTTGACATTTGTCACCATATCAACATCACAACACATCAACTTTATTCTTCGTACATCTTATCAATTTCGTTCTTGTAGTTCTTGTACACCACCGGTCGGCGTATCTTCAGCGTATTGGTGAGTTCGCCCGACTCCATCGAGAAGTGGTGCGGAATGAGCGTGATGCGCTTCACCTGCTCGTAGTGGGCGAGCTGCTGCTGCAGAGTCTTGACACGGTCAAGAATCATCTTGTTCACCTTCGGGTTGGCGCAGAGGTCTTCGCGCGAGCAGAACTCGATGCCGTGCTCTTTAGCCCAGTCTTCTACGAGGCGGAACTCGGGCACGATGAGCGCCGAGACGAACTTGCGCTCGTTGGCGATGACTGCCACCTGGTCGATATACTTGTCGACGAGGATGAGCGACTCTACGAGCTGCGGCGCGATATACTTGCCGTTGGAGGTCTTGAAGAGGTCTTTGATGCGGTCGGTGAGGAAGAGCTCGCCGTCCTTTATATAGCCAGCGTCGCCGGTGCGGAAGAAGCCGTCCTCGGTGAACGCATCCTTGTTGGCTGCGTCGCGGTGATAATAGCCCTTTGTGATGGTCGGACCCTTGAGCAGCACTTCGTCGTCGTCGCCGATCTTCACCTCAATGCCACCGATAGGACGTCCTACGGAGCCTATAGTGCAAGGCTTGTTGTCGCGGTCGCAAGATACTGTAGCGAGACTCTCTGTCAAGCCGTAGCCTACAACCATGTTGATGCCGACGGAGTGAACAAAGCGCTCCACTTCGGGCGACACGCGGGCGCCGGCTGTCGGGAAGAGGTTGCTGTTCTCCAAGCCAATCTGCTTGCGCACGAGGCTGAGTATCATCTTGTCGAGGAGTTTGTACTCCATAGCGAGCCAGGGCGAAGGACACTTGCAGCGCATCTTGCATTCTACATTGTAGCGGCGTCCCACTTCGAGCGCATGGCGGAACATCTTCTGCTGAAACGAGCTCGAGCGTTCAATCTTCTCCTTCACTGCCTGATATACCTTCTCCCAGAAACGGGGCACGGAAGACATACATGTAGGATGAGTCTCGCGCATCGACTGCTGTATCTCGTGCGGGTCGGTATTAATAATAATGTGTGCTCCCTCTGAGAAGCCCAGGTATGAGAAGCCACGCTCAAAGATGTGCGTGACGGGGAGGAACTGTATAATGCGATCGTTCTCGCCGACTTTCACCACGGCATCGTTGGCTGCGAGCGCAGCGTCGTACTGACCGTAGGTGAGCATTACGCCCTTCGAGTCGCCGGTGGTGCCGGATGTGTAGAGTATGTTGCAGAGGTCGTCCATAGACGCCTCCTTATAGAGCTGCTCCACCTCCGACTGGCGCGGCAGTCCTTCGCCGTGCTTCAGGAAGTCGTCAAAGTATAGCGCTGCGGGGTCGTGCGTAGAGATGCGCACCGAGCGGTCGAACACGATGATGCGCTCGAGCGTGTTGCAGAGCGCAAAGATGCGGTGCGCCTTGTCGTACTGCTCCTGCTCGCCTACAAAGATGAAGCGCACCTGAGCGTCGTTAATCATATATTGTATCTGCTGCTCGGATGCTGTAGCATAGAACGGGATAGACACAAGCTTCACGCCATAGGCACCGAAGTCGGTAACGAGATACTGAAGACAGTTCTGCGAGAACACAGCTATCTTGTCGTGGGGCTTCGCACCGAGATTGAGAAGGGCGTTGCTCGCCTGCTTCACCAACTGCGAGAAGCGGTTGTAACTGATCTTCTTCCATACTGAAGAGCCAAAGTCTTTATAGGTGAATGCAGCGCGTTCGCCATACTTTGCCGCCAATTTATGGGCGATTACCGAGAGATGACATCTTGTTTGCATAAGCTTTGTTTTAGCAAGACTGCAGCGTGCAGCCTATATGATTATGCAAAAATACGCTAAAAATAGGAAAGAACAAAAAAAACGATAATATATTTTTCGCAAAACAAGAAACGCCGTAAGGTAATACGGAAGAATGTAGCGGAAATATCGAATAATAAATAAAAAAAGCGAATGCTTCGTCAGCCGCCAGCTGACCAAACATTCGCTTTATATTATAATGTATAGAACCTGCTTACTTAACGATCTTCTTGCCGTTAACGATGTAGAGACCCTTGCCGAGCTTCGAAACATCGTTGCCGAGATAGCGTCCGTCGATAGAGTAAACGCCTGTAACAGCCGGCTGGTTGTTCATCTCAACGTTCTCTATGCCAGTAGTACCGGGATCGGTTACGAATACTTGGTCGAGGAAGTAGCGCAACTCGCCCTGGAAGGTGAGCTTCATCTTGCCGTTACCCTTGATAGTGGTAGAGAAGTCGCCCCATGCGCCTGCAGGCATAGTAAACTCGCTATTAGCGAGCGAGCCGTTGCTTGCAGACACTTTGAGTGTTGTGCCACTACCGTCGTTCCATGCAGCAGCACGGAAAGTGAGTTTCGCCTCGCCGTTGAGTGTAAACTCAGGTGTTGTAACCTTTGAGTCGCTGCCACCGTTCTTTCCGACACGCAGACACTGGCTGCCACCACGCAGATACTCGCCAGACCAACCAGGTACGTCCGTTGTCAAAGTGCCAGTTGCAAAGTTTGCATCCAACTTGCTGCTCGGCTTGAACTTGCCGTCGTTGCCACCCGTACCAAGCGACTGATCGAAAGTCTCGTACAGCACGTAGCCATCAACTACGCCAGTACCGAGATTATGGTTGGTAAAGGTGAATGATGCCAATCCGCCTGTTACGTTCATCTTAGTGAGCGAGATATTCATAACCTTCGCACCAGAAGCATTCTCTGTGTTTGCAACGTCTGCAGGTTGTGTGGCGTTGGTGAGCTGACGATAGTTATCTCTTGTACCGAACACGTCGCCAGCCTCCGTCGTAGAAGTCTTCTTGTTGTCGGCAGGGATGATAGTGATACGCTCAATGTCGTTTATACCCTTGTGGAAGGTGTTAGGCATGTTGTAGTCCCAAACGGTCTTGTCGTAAGTGATGTGGTTTACGAGGATGCCGCCTGCAGCGATATACTTGTCCCAACCCTTACGCTGACGGTTCTCGATAAGATAATACTCGTCTTTGTTCTCCGGGTGGTAGAAGATATAAGCGTCGCCACCGTCTGCTATGGTCTTGATGTCTGAGTAAGAGGCGTTCTCAGTAAGCTCGATAGGGTTGATCCAGCCTGCTACCATCTTCTCGTATGCTGTGTAGCCAGCCGGGCAGTATGTGTCGCCGTTGTAACTACCAGAGCACATGAGGTCCCATGTACCCATACCGTAGTTGCCGCCGTATTCGATGTCGTAAACATCGGGGTAGCCCATACAGTGAGAGAACTCGTGGCAGATTGTGCCGATACCTGCGAGCTTGTTGCCACTGTTCACCTCGTTAGAGCAAGCATAGATAAAAACGCGCTTGTTGCCGTAGCGTGGTTTCGTAGGCAGCTGCGACTTGTGCGGCCAGATTGTCTCTGCGCCGCCGCCGGTAGCTTCGCCTTCGCCAGCATATACGACGTAAACCATCTCTACGAAGCCGTCGTCATCCCAGTCGTACGGAGAGAAGTCGAGACCGTCTGCGTGAGCCTGGCCACAGGCTCCGGTGATCATGCCCTCGGCGTTCTTGTCGTAAAGACGGTTGCCCTGATTGTCGGTGACGTTCTCGCCGTAGCTCTTCACCGAACCGAGTGTGTACGGACCTACAACGTCGAATGTGATATTGAACTGGCCGCCGCTCTGTGCGCTGAAGTAATCGGAAACGCTACCCATGAAACCGTTCTCGCTGAAGCCCTTTTCATTGGCAACACGTGTGTAGAACGCTTTTGGGTCTGCCATAGAGAACTTCTTGTCGGAGAACTGAGCGAGGATGATAAGGCAACGCTTGTCGCCCTTGTACTCCATCTTCTTGGCGTTTGACTTAACGCGGCGCATATCGCCAGCCACGTTGCCCGCCTTTGTGCGGAGTTCCTTGTTGATCTGACGCAGCTGATCCATGTCAGCTACACGAAGTCTGTTCTGTGCATCCACTGTATAGCGGTTGCCTGAAGCGTCCTGCCAGAAGCTCATGAACTCATCGCCACGCAACTCCACCTTCACCTCAGTGCCGTTCGGGAGCTGCATAGTGCGCCAGATGCCACGCTTCGCAGGGATGGCGTTAGCAACGAGTGTTGTTGCGAGAGCCAAAGCCAGTGTAAAGATTTTTCTTTTCATTCTTGTATTTGTAGATTTTATGTTTTAGATGAAACTGATGATGCAGAAGCTGTTCTTTATCATCAAACTTAAAAAAGTGCAGAAAAGGAGAGCGGTGCTTCTATGGTTGAAGCACCCTACCCTCCTTTAATTTAGTATGAATTTGGATGTAACGTTGTTACTCCTTTGTCAATACGATATCAGACATTGTTTCTATCAGCGAAAGTCCACCGGTGTCAGGATTAGTAAATATAAATCCAATAGTTGCACCTGACTCAAACTTGATAGTCTTGATGTCGTCCTGCACCTCACCTTCAACCGGTGACTGTGAAATATTATTACCTTCAAGGCGACCCAACAGGATATCAACTGGCTTAGAAATGCCTTGAAGTTCAAGACCCGTATACCAGTTATACTTCATAAAGTTAGTGAATGAAACATAGCAAGTATTATTGGCACTATCGTAGTTGAATGAGAGCTGAGCCTTAGACTTTTCGAGAAGTATATCCTCAACATAGAGAAGCTTGTTGTAGATGTATTCTGAAGGATCGTCAGCACCGGTGATAGTCACCTTCTGGGTTTGCACAGCGCCATTGTAATCTTTGTATGTCATCGTCCATGTACCCTGGAGACGATCATACGGCTCATGGTCGTTGTCGCGAATTTCAACAGTAGTGGTCTTCGCAGCTTCGTTAAGCTTGGCGTGTTCTACCTTTACGATAGTCACCTCGAATGTACGCGGATCGTTGATTTCTTCATTGTCAACCATCTCGAGCTCTACATAGCCTTCCGAACCAGTGATGTTGATTTTCTTGGTTGTTACGTAATAGTGAGTATTCTCAACAGCAGGATTGCTGCCTACCTCTCTTGTCTCTACGGTAACGCTAACCATACCGTTTGTTGGGCCCTCCACCTTGATAGGCAGAGAAACGATGCCAGCACTCTCTCTCGGAGAGATAGTTGCTGTACCCATGCTTACTGTTACATCAGCTGCCGAGTTCTTCTTTACATCGTCGTCAGAGCAGGCACCCAAGAAGAGAACTGCTACTAAAAGCGATAATAATTTAATGTATTTCATATTGAAACTATTCTATATTGTTTATAAATGCAAATTAATAGCCTGGGTTCTGCTGACCCTTCAACTGTGGGTTAGAGTCAATCTCGTCCTTCGGGATAGGCCATGTAAAGCGGTAATCGCCAGCCTCGTACTTCAGGTTCTTGCCGACATTGAACATAACACCGTTGATCTTGTCAAAATCGGGGTCGCCAATATCGAAGTTAGAGATGCGCTGGAAGCCCTCGTTTGTACGACGGAGGTCTGACCAAAGCATACCTTCACCTATGAACTCACGCTTACGCTCTGCCAGAGTCTGCTTGATGAGCTCATTTGCAGAGTAGGTCTTGTCCTTATAACCAGTGTAGCGCTTCTTGCAGAAGTCGTTGAGGTATTTGTTAGCCTGCGAAAGTTTGTCGCCACCAAGACGTGCACCTGCCTCAGCAGCTATGAGGTACATCTCTGAAGTGCGGAACACCTTTGTCTTGTTTACGAACTCGTTCTTCGTAGTATTGATTGAGGCGTTGCCTGGATACTTGCAGAAGATATAAGCCTTGTATGACTGGCCCTCAATCAGGAAGTCAGAGTACTGAGTAAACCAAGCATCATAACGAATGTCACCCTCGTTCTCAACGAACATCATAAGAGTGCCATAGTTAGGAATGTAGTAAGGATCAGACTCGTCTTCCTTCTGGAAAATGCCACCGTTTGAACCACCCTTCTCTGTGTCTGACATGAACGGCTGGAAGATAATCTCCGAGCCAGTATCGTTCTTCCACATATTTGTGAACGCAGAGCGCAGAACGAGCTTGTACTTGTTGCTTGTGATGATAGATGTAGCCTTGTCCCATGCTGTCTGGTAGTCACCCTTCACGAGTGCTACACGTGCCTGCATCGCAGCTACAGCGTAAGAGGTGAGATAAGCTGTCTTATCTGTCTCGTACTGCTCTGTGAACTTATCCGTATAGCCCGACTCCTCATACGCCTTGAGTGCGTCGTAAGCAGCCTGGAGGTCAGATTCGATGAGAGCGTATACCTCAGCGAGTGTCGCACGTCCAGGATACTTTGTTACATCACCCGTAGGGCTATATGTCGTAACGAGAGGCACACCTGAGTGCGCTGCGTTCGGGTCGGTCTGTGTGTACGGCTTGCTGTAGTGCTCAACGAGGTTGAAGTAGCCGAAGGCACGTGTGAACAGAGCCTCGCCCTCGTAGCGTGCGAAAGCCACCTTCTGCTCGTCTGTGTAGGCAGACGATGCCCTAAGACCTTCAGCCTTACCGATGAGCGCGTTAGCGTTAGAAATCATAACGTAGTTGCTCGACCAGTAGCCAGTTACATTTTCGTTGGTAGGATAAATCTGACCGTAAGAGAAATCGCTAAGGTTGTTACCGTTGCTGATAAGACCATTGAAACCGTCGAGCTGGATATCTGTGAGATAGACGAATGCACCAGAGGTTACAGAGCGCAAATTGGTGTAAAGCGTATTGCGGAACTGGCGCAGGTCCTGAGAGTTCTGGATGGCAGTCTCCTCTTCAAGTCTGTCAACCGGCTTCAGATCCATATCGCAGGAAGAGAAGGCCATGGCTCCCAGCAGCATCATTGAAATATATAACTTTTTCATTTTATTTCCTGATTAAGTGTTAATATTAGAAAGAAATCTCAGCACCGAATACAAACTGGCGTGTGTTCGGGTAGTTGAACTGCACGAGGTTCATATCCGGCTCCGGGTCGTAACCCTCGAACGAAGTAATGGTGAAGAGGTTGCGTGCGATACCGAATACCTTCACGCCCTTGATGTAGCGAGTAGCCTGCATCCATTTCTTCGGGAACTCGTACTGGATCGAAAGAGTCTTCATGCGGAGGAACGAAGCGTTCTGAAGCATCTGGTCGGTGAACTGCACATCGTACTTAGCACCCGGGATATCTGTTATCTGACCTGGAGTTGTCCAGATGTTGAGCATCTCTACGCGCTGGTTCCAACCGGTAGCGAGCTGCGGGTTAGCGATGAAGTAGTCGTCGTTGATCATCATGTACTTACCTGCTACCCAAGCGAAGTCGGCGATGAGCGAAACGTTTTTGTAACGGAAGTTGGTACCGAAACCGCCTGTCCAAGGAGCATAGCGCTTCTTGCCAAGGAATACGGCGTCGCGTTCCTCGTTGAACTTCTTTGTCTTGTTGCCGTCCTTGTCGTAGTAGAGCGGAGCACCGGTCATCGGGTCAACGCCTGCGAAGCGTACCTGGTAGAACTCACCGTAAGCGTGGCCTACAGCCATCTTCAGACCTGTGTTAGCGAGGACGTACTCGTCGCGGCCCTGGAAGAGCTCTGTGATTTCGTTCTTGTTGTAGCCTACGTTAGCCTTGAAGCTCCAGTAGAAGTCCTTTGTCTTGAGAATGTCTACGTCTACGTTTGCCTCGACACCGGTGTTGGTCATTGCTGCCACGTTACCGATACCTGATGAGAAACCAGTAGTCATTGAGTAAGGAATCGACATGAGCATGTCGGTCGACTTGTTGCGATAGAAGTCTACCTGGAAGTGAGCGCGGTCGAAGATAGAGAAGTTAAGACCTACGTTCCACTTTGCTGTTGTCTCCCATGTAAGATCCGGGTTGCTCATCGATGCGATGCCGAGAGAACTCTCACCATTGTAGAGACCGCCAACACCGTAGCTACCGAAGTAGCCGTATGAACCTGTACCAGAGTCGTTACCGGTTGTACCGTAGTTAACGCTGAGCGAGAGGTCGTTCAACCACTCTACATCCTTCAGGAAGTCTTCCTTCTTGAGATCCCACTTAGCACCTGCTGACCAGAATGTACCCCAACGGTGGCCGGGAGCGAACTTAGAGCTACCGTCGCGACGGATAGAACCAGTCACGTAGTACTTCTCCTTGTAGTTGTACTCTGCATTAGCGAAGAGTGAGTTGGCTACTTCCTCGCCGAATGAGTCGCCAAGGTCGCCCGGTGCAACGGTTGTACCATGAGGGAGGAGGAGAAGGCGTGAGTCGGTTTGACCCTCTGAGTAAGCGCTGAGACCGCGTGAACGCTCGATACGTGTCTCCTCACCGAGGAGAATGCCTACGTAGTGGTCGCCAAACTGCTTGCGCCACTCTGCTGTGTGCGAGAGTGTGAACTGATAGTAGCGGCTTGTAGAAGCCGAAACGCTACCCTTCATCGCATCAATCTTGTTGCCCATGCCGTCTACGAATGCGTCGTACGGGCTGAACGAACCGTGGTTCATGCTCTCAAGACCGTTTATCGACTGCAATGCCTGGAATGTGAGACCCTCAAGCGGAGTGAATGTCTCGGTGACGCTGGTATTGAGAGTGAGCTTGTTGCGATAGTAGTTGCGGTGAGCGTTGTACCACCAAGGCATCACCATGCCTGAGTACTTAAGACCGATAGCACGATCGCCCTTGATCATCTTGCCATTCTCGTCGATTGTGTACTGATAAGGAGTATCGAAAGGCATTGCCTTACGTGCGAACACGAGCGGGTTGGCAGCGTAGATACCACTTGCGCCCCACTCTGCATTCTGCGAGTAGCGCTGCACACCGAGGTTTGTTGTGAAACCAATCTTGAAGAAGCGGTTCAGGCGTGCGTTGATGCGTGCGTTAAGAGTGTTACGGTGCATCTTAGACATCTCGATAAGACCGTCCTGCTTGTGGTGGTTGAACGAAATGTAGTAGTTTACGGTCTGACCACCGCCCTGCATTGTTGCATTAACGTCGAGTGTTGGAGCAGCGTTGTCGATCATCTCGTCGCGCCAGTTGGTGTTGATGTTATACTTGTCAACGAGTGTGCGAACCTCGTCTGACACGGGCTGGCCGATGAGGTCGCGGAACTTGACATACTGCTTAGAGTTCATCATCTCTACGCCGTCGCTTGTAGGACCAGCGATACCGTACTGAGCTCTAACGCTAAGGCTTACCTGCTCGCTGTACTTACCCTGCTTGCTGGTGAGCACGATAACGCCGTTGGCAGCACGCGCACCGTAGATAGCTGTAGAAGCAGCGTCCTTGAGCACTGTGATGCTCTCGATGTCAGCCGGGTTGAGTGTTGCGTAGAACGCAGCGTCAATCGGCGCACCGTCGAGGATGAAGAGCGGCTGGCTTGATGACTGGATAGAGTTAATACCGCGCAGACGGATTGTTGCTGATTGAGACGGGTCGCCGGCTCCCGAAAGTACCGAAAGGCCTGATACCTGACCTGCAAGAGCGTCGGTGAAGTTCGGAGTAACGATGCTCTCGAGCTTCTTCTTATCGACAGAAGCAATAGAACCTACCACTGAACCCAACTTCTTGGCAGAACCGTAACCAGTGATGACTACCTGCTCAAGTGTGTGGCTGTCCACCTGGAGCACTACGGTCATGTTCTCGCTTGCTTTAACGCGCTTAGAAACCATACCGATTGACGAGAACTCGAGCTCAACGCCAGGCTTGCTGACTGAGAGCGAGAAGCGTCCTTCAATGTCGGTAACTGTACCGGCTGTCTGCGAACCTACCACCTTGACTGTAGCGCCGATAACGGGCTCACCGTCTTCAGAGGAGGTGACAATTCCGGAAACGTGAGTTTGTGCCATTGCCATTCCTATACTTAGGAAGAGACAGGCGAAAAACATCATGATTCTTTTTTCCATATTAATTCTCTCTCTTTAAATTAATTAATTATTATAATTTGATTTTTTGTTTTCACATTGTATGTGTCGGGAGCGGTCCCCGTTTTTTACCTGTATTACATTATTCTAATTTGAAAAAAGCACACACGTCGTCACGATACCTTTTATATAAAAAGCAGCCCTCGCGCTTCGAGGTTAAGAAACAACAGAATGCGTCTCAATCGCCTTAGTATCCTGCAACGTCTGGTAAATTAAATTTTAAAATTCATTTGCAAATTTAATTAATAATTGTTTCCCAACCAAATATTTTAACTCAAAAAGCGAGGTTTTATTACGTTTTTTCTGCAATTCACACCAAAACATGATAATTTTATTAATATTTATAAGTTTTTGCGAACTTAAAAAAACAAAATGACGCCAAATTTCCGTTTGCCCCAATAATATTATTATGTCAAAAGGTTTGCGCACACAATATGAAAACAACAACAGAAAAATCATCAAGTTTCGGTTTTCGCACAGCGTTTTATGTTATTTTGTCAACTAAATATTAAGGAGTATTAATGCAAATGCTCGGTACTTGGCTGGTTGCGTTTCAAGATATCCGACCGGGCGGCGGACGGAATCCGATCGGACGGCGGACGCAAAACGGTGACAAAACGAGGGATAATGGGTGACAAATGGCACATATAAAATAGTAAAGCCTTAACTTTTGCAGGTTAAGGCTTTGCTGTTTAACATATCACACCATACGCTATTTGCAAAGTACTTTCGGATATACAATGAACAGAATCTCCTTTGCCAACATCACCATTGTCATTCTAATATATTGAAGATGCCCCCCCGAACTGATTAATTTGCCCAACATAAAATGATGTGCATTCTTGTCATAGCACTTGCCGCTTATCATCATATTTATGATTGTCTTATATGACAAACAGAGACCGGTTTTTACCCATCGTTTAATAGGAATATTCGTCTTTATTTGTTTCACTTCGTTCAACATTTTCAAATAAGCATTGAAGTCGGAAAGATATTTTGGGTTGTAACAATTAGATAAAGAGTTCATCAAACTACCTTTGCGTTGATAGTAATTGTAAGCAGGGCGTGTCGTATAAGCCACCTTATTTGTTACCGCACAGAGGTATGTCACACAGAAAAGACGATCTTCATTGTAAGATAGCTCATTATCAAAACGAATATTCTTACTCTTTATTATATCTGCTCGATATAATTTGCCTGCTACATATCCCAAATAAGGATAGTCTTTCGGACGAAACATTTCTGTCAATGCCTCGTCACGAGAAAGGATTTCTGTCTTTCGAGTATCTGTACATGGACATCTCGATTCGGAATCATTCACAATGTTATAGCCAGCTATGACCATATCAACTTGTTTTCCATCAGTAAGTTCTACAAGACCTTCAATTGCATCTGTTTCAAGCCAATCATCCGAGTCTATAAATGCCACCCATTCGCCACTTATATTATCTATGCCAGAGTTACGGGCAGCAGAAACACCACCATTTTCTTTATGTATTACTTTTACACGAGAATCTTTCTGAGCATATCCGTCGCAAATACTGGCACTATTGTCAGAACTTCCATCGTCAACAAGAACAACTTCAATATTTGTATACGTCTGCTGAAGCAGATTGTCTACGCAGCGTGGCAAATAATACTCCACATTGTATACGGGCACTACAATGCTAACTTTTGGTCTTTTATCCATACAAAACTAAAATAACTCCATCACCTGCTCAATAACAGGCGCCATGTCATAATACTTATACTGAGCCAATCTGCCGCCAAACACTACATTTTCCTCGTTTTCTGCCAACTTGCGATATTGGTCTGCAAGATGGTTGTTGCGTTCGTCGTTTACAGGATAGTACGGCTCCATACCTTCTTTATATTCCGTAGAATACTCCTCGCTGACTACAGTCTTCGGACAGTCGTAAACCTCCTGACCAAACATCTCAAAATGCTTGTGCTCTATCACTCGTGTGTAAGACTGTTCGTGACAGGTGTAATTAACCACAGCGTTGCCTTGGAAGTTAGGAGTTTCCTCAACACGCGTCTTAAAGCTAACAGTACGCCAGTCGAGTTTGCCCAACGAGTAGTTGAAATACTCGTCGATGGCGCCGGTATAAACCAACTTGTCGGCAAACTGCTTCCAGTCCTTGTATTCCGAGTTGAAGAAATCGACATTGGTCTTGCAGTCGATGCCTTCCAGCAAACCGTCAATCAGTTTGTTATAACCACCAATTGGAATGCCCTGATACTTGTCGTTGAAGTAGTTGTTGTCGAACACCATTCTCACCGGCAAACGCTTGATAATGAATGCCGGCAAATCGGTACATTTACGTCCCCATTGCTTCTCCGTGTACTCCTTGATAAGAGTATGGAACACGTCTTTGCCGACAAGACACATCGCCTGCTCTTCCAGATTCTGCGGCTCACGTCCGACTAATGCAGCCACAGCCTCTGCTTTCTGCTCGTCTATCTTAGCCTTTGCCTCTTCAGGAGTAGTAACGCCCCACATCTGATAGAAGGTGTTCATGTTGAACGGCAGGTTGTACAACTTGCCTTTATAATTGACAACAGGGCAATTCGTGTAACGGTTGAACTCAACAATGGAGTTTACGAAGTCCCATACCTTCTTGTTTGACGTGTGGAAAATGTGCGCACCATACTTGTGTACATTTATACCTTCTATTTTTTCGCAGTAGACATTGCCGCCTAACTGCGGGCGCTTGTCAATCACCAAGCATTTCTTACCTGCTTTATTTGCGAAATAGGCAAAAGTTGCTCCGAACAATCCTGAGCCAACTATCAGATAATCATATTTCATTGAGAAACGATTTAAAGATTCTACATTTACATTTTTCCCAACTCTTCTCTGAGTCCTCTTCTCATCATGCGCCAGAACAAGCCATAATCTGAGAATGAATACTTATGTCCTTTTACGAAGTTGAACGTAATAGCTGCATACATGCGCATAATGAAAGGCAATGCAGCCATATATCTCACAGCTATATTCTTGCCATAACGATGACCGAAGTAGGCTGTATTGCGGATATGATAAGCAAGTTTCCACTTGTTTTTGATTTTATCCTCTCGATAGCTTGTCTTTGATTGAAAATCGTACTTATCCATCAGGGCGTCTCTTGCTACCACAACCTTATAGCCCGCCAGCACAGTGCGATAGCTATAATCGGTATCGTCGTAAAGGATGAACAGTTCCTTGTTCGGAAGTCCAACCTTTTCGACAACTTCCTTGCGGATGAGCGGACCCTCGAAAGCCATTCCTACAATGCTTACAGTCTCGTTGCTTTCCAACTCCTGAGCTGTAAGCATGTCGTTGTGCATATCACTTAACGGGTTTGTAAGATTGAGCGTCTTTGCTTCGCCTACAAACGTCTTGCCGCTCATCAAGCGATGCGGACAAACTATTCCCAACTTATCATGTTGTTCGGCGACATTGAGCAATGTTTCCAGACAGTTCTCTCGCGGAAACACATCGTCGTCCATACACCATATCCAGTCGCACTCTTCCTTCGAGGCTTCCTGGATGCCTCGATAGAAGCCACCAGATCCACCAACGTTCTCCTGATGGATTACGTTCAAGCCGGTTTGACCGTCAAGCCATTCCTTTGTGCCATCCGTCGAACCATTATTAACAATGTATATCTTGTCGAGTTTTTTACTCTGACCTTTTAAAGATCCTACAACTCGCTGCAAGAGATTCAGTCGGTTGTAAGTGACTACGACTGCAACTACGATAGAATTATTCATACCAAACTCGTTATTTTTCATACCCCAGGCATTCCAGCCATTCCATTATTTGTTTCATTCTGATTTCCCAAGGAGCCATCCTCAAAGCCGTTTCGCGGTTTTTGTCTACCAAGTTCTGATACTCTGAGATATGCTCCACTATATTCCTCACTTGCTCGTCGGCATGCTCCTTATCAAGCGTGACAACGGGGTTGTATCCAACCAAGTCGATAAGCTCTTTTGGGGCTCGCCCCAATAAAACCGTACGCGACAGCATTCCTTCCCAAAAGCGCTGGGTAAGTGTCTCTATACCACCGGTTTCTTCGGGCGCCGTATCACAACGTGGCAAGGATATTGTTACTTTCGCTTCAGCCATAGTGTGAAGCAATCGTTCAAATGTATCCATGCAGCCATTGGCATTTTCTCGATTTATGTGATTGATGCCCGAAACATGATGTCTAAAGAAGTTTCGCTTGATGCTTCCATATTCGAGCAAGTCGATACTTCGGTCTTTCAAATCGCAGCCAGCATGATAGGACTGAACATTGATGCCTTCAGTGATTGAAAGAATGTTCATATCCGACAACACTTCCTGCATGCGCTTTGCCGTTTGTGAAGATGTGAAGACAGCGTTTTTTACGTTATACTTACGCAACCATTTCACCACATTGTCGAAGTATTGCGGCCAACAGTCCCAGATAATAGGGATAATCTCATACCGCATATAATCAGGAAAAGTATCAAAGTTGATTGCTACTGGTTCTACAAAACGAAGACGTGCTTCATTCTTACTTCTGCAAAGACATGGCAAGGAGCACTTGTATACTAAACCATGGAACAACTTTGCAGGATAATGAGGCACAGCTATCTTTCCGCCAATGTTTACCCAAGCGTCGTATGGCTGTTGCTTGAAACTGGGCTTGCCTTGAAAGGCATAAGGTGTCACAGCTTTAACTTTTTTCATATTGTTCTTATTTCTTATATGCTACTTACACTATACGACCTCCACATTTGCGCTAATGGCACAAACCCGATAGCAGGAAGTAATACTTGATTAACCCATAGCTTATAGTCCTCTTCCTGCCAATCAGCAGAAAACGACTTCTCACGCTTTAGCAAATCGTCAATAGATTGAAGAGTGACGAGTTTGCCCAAAGGATTATGCCAACGATACAACCGGCCTAAACACTTGCAAGAACCGCTCATGCCGTCAAAAACCAGCACATCAATATCCGAAGCATGACGTAAGATGCGCCATAGAAAACTGAAAAAACGGCAGTCGACTTCTTCATATTCACCGTTTAATTCGTGAGTGATATGAATTGGCATCTTGTTGATATTGTCAGAGAAAACCTTCTCTCGATGTCGACTATATGCAACAATCTTTATTTTTTCCGTCATGGGTTAAATGATAGACTAATCATTGTGCCTTAGTTCCCAAATCGGGCATGAATAAAGATTTATGAAAACGAACAAAAAAGAAAAGCGTGGGAACTTACCTGTTGCCCATTCCACGCTTCGAGGCCTTCGCATTGCCCGGTACTGAAGAACGAGCAACGTCGAAGCCCACGCCGATATGATATAGCATACCCCTATAGCGTACCTTTGCGACTAAAGCCAATGAGGCTAGCCACAATACACTACAAGGATGCAAACAATCACATCCCGAGGGCATCTACCGTTGCCGAGTTCTGACAGTACCTGAAAGTTGCGAAGTTTCGAAGCGTCAAAACAGGACGTTAGTAAACGCCTATCTAATATGTCGTGATCCTACCCTCCCCCTTACCATTTGAGACGAAAATAAGTTGTGATGAACCTCTTTACATCTCTCGGCGCGGGCTTGTTCCCCTTGCAAGGAGTATAGAATCATTTGCAAATTTATAAAAAATGAATGTAATGACAAAAGGAAACACATAAAAAGTGCTTGGCAAACCACCAAGCTATATAATAATAGCGAAGCCTTGACCCACAAAAGGTCAATGCTTCGCTAAATGTTCTGTTAATGTTAATGTACTAACTCTCCATTATGAATTGCATCCTTATGGATGTACGCACAACCTATTTAATTGTACCAAATGGAGGTATTATCACGTGGATAACGATTCTCGTCGTCGTTATAGACGTTGTCAAGCTCAAACGATTCGAAATCATAAGCTCTTTTTATACTCTTCATCATAAGACCTCCTATTCTGACTGCTGTCTCTACACAGTCGTTAACAATCTACTTACGGGACGCGAGACTACATCCTCGTATTTCATATTGCGAAGATAGTACTTATTTTTGAAAAATGCAATATTTTTTGAACTTTTTGTTACTTTTTCAAAATAATTTTAATCAAATCGTAATAGCTACGACAAGAAATTGGCGGTTTCACTGATTTTTTTGTAACTTTGACTAAACATTTTAAGAAACAAAATCATTCATTTACAAACAAAACAAATTCTATGATAACAACGCTTGTTATTCTTGCTATTTCAGCTGTGTTTTTCGCTATGGGCAAAGTTCGCTCTGACCTCGTTGCGCTCTGCGCCCTCGTCGCCCTATTGCTCACCGGAATACTCACGCCGCAGGAGGCGCTGTCGGGTTTCTCCAATTCGGTGGTGATAATGATGGTCGGACTCTTCGTCGTGGGCGGTGCTATCGTGCAGACCGGACTGGCTAAGAAAGCGAGTGGCAAGCTGATGACGCTGGCTGACGGCAACGAGCTGCGTCTATTTCTGCTGCTGATGGTGGTGACGGCTGTCATCGGAGCGTTCGTAAGCAACACGGGCACGGTGGCGCTGATGATGCCTATCGTGGTGAGTCTGGCGCAGAAGGGCGGCATAAAGGCGAGCCGTCTGCTTATGCCGCTCGCCTTCGCAAGCAGCATGGGCGGTATGCTCACGCTCATCGGTACGCCGCCCAACCTTGTTATTCAGGAAGCGCTGACCGAGGCGGGCTACGAACCGCTCAAGTTCTTCAGCTTTCTGCCCGTGGGCATTGTCTGCATCATCGTGGGCATCGTGGTACTGCTGCCGCTGAGCAAGCGCTTCCTCTCGGGCAACGAGAAGAAGGAGGGCAGCAAGAAGAGCAGAAGAAAGACGCTGAGCAAGCTGATGGAGGAATATCAGCTGGCGGACAACCTCTCGGTGTTCACCGTGGAGAGCGGATCGCTGGCGGCGGACAAGACGCTGGCTGAACTGGACATTCACCACCGCTACGCTCTGACCGTGCTCGAAGTGAGACGCATAAAGAAGTCGCACACGCGCCTCATGAAGGATGTGGAGCAGAAGCTGGCGGGTCCGAACACGATGCTGACAGCGGGCGACATTATATATATAAGCGGCAACAAGGAGTCGGCGGCGCGTCTGGCTGAGGACTTGAAACTGAACGCTGCTTCGTCGCAGAACCTCACCATCTACGACATCGGCATTGCGGAGGTGGTGCTGATGCACTCGGCGCGCCTCTGCGGCAAGTCGATAAAAGACTCGGGCGTGCGACGCATGTACAACGTGAACGTGCTGGGCGTGCAGCGCGGCGGCGACTACATAACCGACAACCTCGCCGACCTGAAGCTGCGCGAGGGCGACATTCTGCTCATTCAGGGCCGCTGGAAGAACATCGCACGCATAGCTAACGAGGCGGAGGGCATCGTGGTGATCGGTCAGCCGCTGGAGGAGGCGGCACATGTGACGCTCGACTACAAGGCTCCGCTTGCGGCGGCTATCATGCTGATGATGATAGCGATGATGGTGTTCGACTTCATACCCATAGCGCCAGTTACGGCGGTGATGATAGCCGGACTGCTCATGGTGATAACCGGATGTCTGCGCAGCGTGGAGGCTGCCTACAAGACGATAAACTGGGAGAGTATAGTGCTGATTGCGGCGATGCTGCCCATGTCGGTGGCGCTGGAGAAGACGGGAGCGTCGAGCATGGTGGCGCGCCTGCTTGCCGACAACCTCGGCGAGGCGAGTCCGTACGCCCTGCTTGCGGGCGTCTACTTCACAACCTCGTGCCTCACTATGTTCATAAGCAACACGGCAACGGCGGTGCTCATGTCGCCGATAGCGCTCACTTCGGCTATGGCTATCGGCGTAAGTCCCTACCCTATGCTCTTCGCCGTGACGCTCGGCGCAAGCATGTGCTTCGCCTCGCCGTTCTCTACTCCGCCTAATGCGCTCGTTATGCAGGCTGGCGGTTACAGCTTCATGGACTATATAAAGGTGGGTCTGCCGTTGCAGATAATAATTGGACTGGTGATGATAGGTGTGCTGCCGCTCATCTTCCCGTTCTAACGGCGTTTTCCGGATAAACTACAGACACAAAAAAAGAATGTTCGCAGTGCTGACGAGTCGATAGGTCTCGCTTATGCACTGCGAACATTCTTTTTAAGGCTCATATGGAATTTGGAGTGATTCAATTATGAACCTCCGCTACTATATAAACTAATCTTTCAAAGAGTAGACAATGGTCGTCACGACGCGCACCTTCTTTACATAAGGCGTGCTCTGGTCGCGGTCTTCGATAGAGAACTGGCCCTGGTCGGCAGAGACAATCTTGTTGAGCTTGCTCTTGGAGTTCTTGGCAAACTGTGCGGCTGTCTTCTCAGCGTTGGCTATAGCCTCTTCCATCATCTTCGGCTTCATCTGCTTGAACGACACATACTCGTACTTCACCTGATTCTCGTAGCCGCCGTCGACGATAGCCACGCCCTCCTTCAGCAGTTCGCCCTGACGGGCTATGATGGAGCGCACGAGTTTCACGTTGCGCGAAGTAACGGTGATGACCGATGTGATGTTGTAGCGATATGCGCGCTGGTTGTTGCTGTACTGGTCGGCGTTGAGGTCGATTACGCTCGGCGCATTAACGCTTATCTCGTCGGGCTTCACGCCGTTGGATGTTAGAAAATGCTTTATCTTCTGCTGAGTATCGCCAAGACGCTTATAAAGTTCGGGCAGGTCGTTGCCGAGTTCTTTCGACACGATAGGCCATGTCACCTTGTCGGCGTCCACTTCTTTCTCAGCCAATCCCTTTACAGACACTTTTCGGTCTTTGTTGGCGAAGTTGTCGATGCCACCCTTTATGTTGAAGCCGAGGGTGACGATGCTGAGCGCAATGAGCGCTGCGCACCAGATAGATTTGTAATTGTTCATAAGCAGGGGTTTTATAGGAGAAAATTGTAGATTACTTAGCTGCGCACTCCATCAGTGTCTGCACGATGCGCTCAGCCGAACGACCGTCCCAACGCTCAGGTATGCCGCAATGCTTCCACTCGCCGTCTACCATGCGCGCCATCTCCTCGCCAAGCTGTACGGGGTCTTCGCCTACAAGCACGTTCGAACCAACCTTTACGGTCTCGATGTGCTCGGTATAGCTGTTGAGCGTGATGCAAGGCACGGTGTTGAACGTAGCCTCTTCAGCCACATTGCCCGAGTCGGTGACGATGCCGAGAGCGTTGGCTGTGAGGTAGCCGAAGTGCAGATAGTCGAGCGGAGCCACGATATGCAGCTTCTCGAAGAGCAGCGGATTCTCGTTTACGATGCGCTTAACGGCGTCGGCAGCAAGCTTGCGCAGCGGAGCCACAACAGGAACATCGCCTGCGTGCGACATCATGCTCACGAGAAGCGCACGCAGCTCGTCGTCGTTACCGATGATAGCCTTGCGGTTGAGCGTGAAGACGATGTACTTTTTCTCTGCGAGGCCCAGTTCGTCCATCACAGCCGGACGCTCGAAGCGCTGGTGATTGAAGCGCAGTGTGTCCATAAGAATATTGCCCACCATGTATATCTTCGACGACTCGGCGCCCTCGCGTGTAGCAGCGCTGTTGCCGCCAATGCCAGCCGTAAAGAGCAGATCGGAAAGGCCGTCGATGACGAGGCGGTTGATCTCCTTCGGCATAGAGATGTCGAACGAGCGTGTGCCAGCTACAAGATGAGCCAGCAGAATGCCCTGCTTCTTTGTGACGATAGCCGCAGCCATTGTAGAAGCGAGGTCATCAACAACGATAACGACATCTGTAGAATGCTCCTGAAGATAGCACTCGAAGGCAGACATAACCTGACCCGTAAGCTCATTGAGGTTAACGCAGTCGACACCCAAGCATACGTCGGGGCGACCGATCTGAAGGTCATCGAAGAGCGACGGCTCGAGTGTGGGGTCGTCCTCACGACCTGCGTAAACCAGACTGCTACCTATCTCCTTGCCTTCAGCCTTAGCCTTGTCAATGGCACGAACGATTGGGGCAATCTTAATGAAGTTGGGACGTGCGCCAACAAATATACAAATGTTCATATTCTTCTTCTGTTTTTCTTTTAATCTTTATTTTTCAGTTTCCTTAAACAATTCCTTTATTCCACCCAGACTGCCCAGCATGTTCGTAGCCTCGAACGGCAGGAAGACGGTCTTTGTCTTGTCGCCCTGAGCAAGTTCCTCCATCATATTGATGTACTTCTGAGCGAGCAGATAGTTGGCAGGGTTGGTGCTCTTGCCTACAGCCTCCGTAATCTTCTCGATGGCTATCGCTTCAGCCTCAGCCTTGCGTATGCGAGCCTGAGCCTCGCCCTCGGCACGCAGAATCTCCTGCTGCTTGGCAGCCTCGGCGCGGTTGATGGTAGACGCTTTCTCGCCCTCCGACTGCAGAATCTGCGACTGCTTCTCGCCCTCGGATGTGAGGATAGCCGCACGCTTGTTGCGCTCAGCCTGCATCTGCTTCTCCATAGCCTGAAGCACGCTCGACGGCGGAATGATGTCCTGTAGCTCCACGCGGTTCACCTTGATGCCCCACTTGTCTGTAGCCTCGTCGAGAACGGCGCGAAGCTTGGTGTTGATAGTGTCGCGTGAGGTGAGTGTCTGGTCGAGTTCCAGTTCGCCGATGATGTTACGCAGCGTTGTCTGTGTGAGCTTCTCGATAGCGTTCGGGAGGTTGTCAATCTCGTACACAGCCTTGAACGGGTCTACAATCTGGAAGTAGAGCAACGCATTTATCTGCATCTGGATGTTATCCTTCGTGATTACGTTCTGCTTGTCGAAGTCGTACACCTGCTCGCGGAGGTCGATGGTTGTAGAGTAGCCGTAGCGACCGCGTACACTAACGACAATGGCTTTCGCACGGTCGATGAACGGTATGATGATGTTCACACCCGGACTGAGCGTTGCGTAGTATCTGCCAAGACGTTCTATGATTTTTGTCTCACTTTGCGGGATGATAACAACTGCCATCTTAACAAAGACTACAGCAAGCACAACAAGTGCTGTAAGGAAGATTGTCATGAATTCCATAATAATAAATTTTGAGTTATTGAAATTAAGTTTACGCTTTTTCCACTTTCACGATGATGCTCTCTCTGCCTACGATGCGCACCTTCGTGCCTACGGGCAGATCCTCGGTCTCGTCAGACTCAGCCTTCCAGTCGTCGCCGTCGAGCTTCATGCGTCCGTAGTCGCCAGCCTTGATGGTCTCCGTCACCTTGCCCACTCTGCCGATGATAGCGTCGGCATTGCTCTTGCGGTGTCCGCCGTTGGCATCGAGCATCTTCACAAGATGCGGACGTATGCAGTAAATAGACAACACGGAGAAGACGGCGAAGACCGTCACCTGCGCCCAGAACGGCACTGCAAACAACGAAACGACGAGCGAGCACACCGCTCCGATGCCGAAGCACGTGATGTAGAAGTCGCCGGAAGACATTTCCATAACAAGACACACCATTGCAAGCACTGCCCAAAGAGTCCAAAAATTCTGTACAAGATAATCTATCATACGCTTTAGTTTTATATTTGTTGTAAAATTACACAAAAACGGCGAAACCTTAAAGAGATTTCGCCGTTTTTTATTGCATATAGTAAAAAAACTACTTCGACTTCTTATAATAGGTCAGCGCTTCGGGCATGTCTTTCTTAATAGCAGCGATGCGCTTTGCGTCGGACGGGTGGTCGCTGAACATGTCGTTGGTGTTGTTGTTGCCCTGCGACATACGCTCCCAAAAGCTAATTGCTACATTCGGGTCGTAACCAGCCATGGCTGCGAAGATAAGACCCATGCGGTCGGCTTCAGTCTCGTGGTCGCGCGAATACTTCAGGCTGCGGAACTGCAAGCCTTTCTGAGCTACAATCTGCGCCAACTGCGATACGCCCGTGTCTACACCCGATGCATTCAGCACCTTGCCGAGTATCTGCACGCCGTATGTGTTGCGCAGCTCCTTGCTCATCTGCTCTGCCGAATGGCGAGCCACAGCGTGTGCTATCTCATGTCCGAGAACGATGGCGAGCGAGGCTTCGTTGCGTGTGTAAGGCAGCAATCCTTCGTAAACAACGATCTTTCCGCCAGGCATGCAGAAGGCGTTGGCCGACTTGTCCTGCACGAGGTTGAACTCCCAGCTATACTGCTTCACGTCGCTTGCAAGTCCGTTGGCTTTCAGATATGCCTCAACGGCTGACGCAAGACGCTGACCTACACGCTTAACCATTGCGGTGTTGGTGCGATTGGTAGACAGCTTTGCCGTCTTCATGTAGTTGGCATACTCCTGAGAGCTAAGGCTGAGCACCTGCTCGTCGCTCACCATGATAGTCTGTTTACGTCCTGTAATAGGCACTGTGCGCGTTACGCCGCACGATACCAAAAGCGTAGTTATAAGAGCTACTGCTATAAACTTTAATGCTTTCATACCATTATGTGTTTTTTTGTCGTGCAAAAGTAATATTTTTTAGTGAAAAAGCAAACGAAAACAAAAAATATAGAACAAATGAAAGTTTATTTGTACCTTTGCATAGATATCACCAAAACAAATGAAAGCATATACATATATAAATAAAGGTGAGTTTGCCTTGATTGACAAGCCTAAACCAACAATCATCGAGCCTACAGACGCCATTGTACGCGTCACATTGAGTAGCATCTGCTCGAGCGACCTGCACATAAAGCACGGAAGCGTGCCGAGAGCCGTGCCCGGAATCACCGTAGGACACGAGATGGTGGGCATAGTGGAGGAGCTTGGCTCTGAAGTGAAAGACGTCAGTGTGGGCGACCGCGTAACGGTTAACGTCGAGACTTTCTGCGGCGAGTGCTTCTACTGCAAGCACGGATACGTGAACAACTGCACTTCGCCGCACGGCGGATGGGCTTTAGGTTGCCGCATAGACGGCGGACAGACCGAATATGTGCGTGTGCCGCTGGCAGAACAAGGCCTCAACCGCATACCCGACAGCGTTACTGACGAGCAGGCTCTGTTCGTTGGCGACGTTCTTGCTACGGGTTTCTGGGCTGCACGCATAAGCGAGATAACCGAAGACGACACGGTGCTCATCATCGGAGCCGGTCCTACCGGCATCTGTACCCTACTCTGCGTGATGCTGAAGCAGCCGAAGCGCATTATTGTCTGCGAGCAATCAGAAGAGCGCCGCAACTTCGTGAAGCAACACTACCCTAATGTGCTGCTCACAACGCCCGACGAATGCGAAGACTTCGTGAAGAACAACAGCGACCACGGCGGCGCCGACCGAGTTCTTGAGGTGGCTGGTGGCAAAGACACCTTCCAGCTGGCATGGCGCACAGCACGTCCTAACGCCATTGTCACAGTGGTGGCGCTCTACAATGAGGCGCAGACTCTACCTCTGCCCGACATGTACGGCAAGAACCTCACGTTCAAGACGGGCGGCGTAGACGGATGCGACTGCGAGGAGGTGCTGCAGCTCATAGAAGAGGGAAAGATTGACACCACACCGCTCATCACGCACCGCTTTCCGCTGAGCAGAATAGCCGAAGCCTACAGCCTGTTCGAGAACAAGGAGGACGGCGTAATAAAAGTGGCTATATACAACGACTAACGGCGTGGCTTAAAGTATGACTTCTAAACGCTAACGCAACCTGCCATAAAGCATAAAATAGTAGGCATTATTTTGTAATGCGCTCAATTTGCACTAACTTTGCAGAAGTTAGGCGGCATCTCGGCAATTGAAACAAGTTTCATTGCGCTCGATTTGCACTAACTTTGCAGAAATAAACGAAATAAATAATAACAAAAAAATAATGGAAAATAAGACAAACAAGCTCATCGCAGCACAGTATCAGCTCTTCACAATCAGCGACAACGGAGAGCGCACACTCGTAGAGGAAACAACACAGGAACAGCCATTCGTGTTCATCACTGGCTTCGATGCAGCTCTCGATGCTCTTGAGGAGCGTCTGGAAAACCTTAAACTCGGCGAGAAGTTCGACTTCGAGCTTGAGAAGGAGCAGGCTTTCGGCGAGTATGAACCGAAGCGCGTCATCGACCTCAACAAGGAAATGTTCACCGTAGACGGACAGTTCGACAGCAAGAACATCTTCAAGGGTGCTCAGATTCCGTTGAAGAACGAGGACGGCAACTTCTTCATTGGCACAGTTCTCGAGATTGGCGACGCTTCTGTGAAAATCGACCTCAACCATCCGCTCGCTGGTAAGAAGCTCAACTTCAAGGGCTACATCATCGAGAACCGCGAGGCTACAATGGACGAGATTAAGACTATGCTCAGCCACATGAACGGTGGCGGTTGCGGAGGCGACTGCGGCGGATGCGAAGGCGGATGCGGACACCATGAGGGTGGTTGCGGACATCACGAGCACGAAGGCGGTTGCTGCGGAAGCCACGAGCACAAGGGTGGTTGCTGCGGACACCACAACTAAAAACAGTCTGCATCTCGCAGAATGAAGAACTAACTGAAAGCAAATATGCGCAACACATTCGGAACGCTTTTCACTCTCACCACATTCGGCGAGAGTCATGGCGAGGCTATCGGCGGCGTTGTCGACGGAATGCCTGCAGGCATTGACATCGACCAGGAGTTCATACAGAACGAACTGAGCCGCCGCCGGCCTGGTCAAAGCCACATTACGACCCAACGCAACGAGCAGGACCAGGTGGAACTGCTCAGCGGCGTGTTCGAGGGCAAGTCGACGGGCTGTCCTATAGGCTTCATTGTGCGCAACACGAACCAGCGTTCTGCCGACTACGACAACCTGCGCAACATCTACAGACCGTCGCACGCCGACTATACGTACGCCGCAAAATACGGAATACGCGACTATCGTGGCGGCGGACGCTCGTCGGCACGCATCACTATCAGCCGTTGTGTGGGCGGAGCACTTGCAAAACTGGCGCTACGCCAGCTTGGAGTGAGCATAAAAGCATACACCTCGCAGGTGGGCGACGTGGCTCTCGACCGCGACTACACTAAGTACAACTTCGCAGAGATTGAGCGCAACCCCGTTCGCTGCCCCGACCCTATCGCCGCACAGCGCATGGAGCAGCTTATAAGTGAGGTGAAGGCGGAAGGCGACACCATCGGTGGCGTAGTGACGTGCGTGGTGAAGAACTGTCCGAAGGGAATAGGCGAACCAGAATTCGGCAAGCTGCACGCCATGCTTGGCGCTGCCATGCTAAGCATCAACGCAGCCAAGGGATTCGAATACGGCGAGGGATTCAGTTGCGCCACATCGCGCGGCAGCCGACAGAACGATGCGTTCGTTGCGGAGGGCGGAGACATACACACTTCAACCAACCATAGCGGGGGCATACAAGGCGGAATAAGCAACGGCGAAGACATATACTTCCGCACGGCGTTCAAACCGACTGCAACCATACTGCAGGAGCAGAAAACAGTCGATTCTACTGGCAATTCGGCCATTTTGCAGGCTCACGGACGCCACGACCCATGCGTTGTTCCGCGCGCTGTGCCTATCGTAGAAGCGATGACTGCAATGGTAATCTTGGATTATATTATGTTGAATAAGCATACATTTTTGTAAGAAACTTGCGTTTTCACAAAAATTTCAATCTTGTTAAGATATTTTTAATCACAATATTGCGTGTATAACGGAAATATTCGTTATATTTGCAACCAGTAATTGAGGGCTTGCGAAAGTCTTTAATTAACTTAGTTAAGTCTAGTTTAGTTTTTGTGTTGGTTGAGGGCGGTCTATTGGCTGCCCTCAATTTTTGTTTTTATGGCTTAACGTATATTTCTTTTGTTTTGAATGGTTGTTACAACTTTGTGGTAACAATGTTACCGAAGTGCTGTAACAACGTAACCGCATTGCGGTAATGATGTTACCACGGCGCGGTAAATATTAATGCGCACAGTCTTTAGACACCTGCACACGGTTCAGATTGTGCTTCTCCACATTGTCCACAGTCCATGCCTCGCGATACTCTTTTCCTCTCACGGTGAGTTTCACGTCCTTCACGTCTACGTTCTTCACATTGCGGAAGTACATACCCCAAACCGGGAATACGGGCCACTGGTCTGTAGGACGGTTCTCGAACCATGCAGGCAAATTGGGGTCGTCGATGCCGTCGAACTCCATATCGCAACGGCGCATCACCACGCGATCGGTAGGCGCCTTGCCCCAACTCTTCACCGAGAGCGCCATACGTGTGACGCCATGCGCCTGAAGGTCCTCCACGAGCAGAGTGCCCATAGTGTTGTCGTCGCTAAGCGTTACGCAAAGCGGCGTAAGCACACAAGCCACCTTGTTGCGCAGTATGCGTATCTTGTCCATGCGTCCGGGCGCCTTACCCCATCCGCCAGGCTCAAGATTGATAGCCGCCTCGGAGCGTGTGCGGTGCGAGGTGATGTGTTCGAACTTGCCAGGTCCGTATATCTCGTTGTCGATGATGTCAAGCTGTACCGACGGCATTATCATGCGTATGCCGTTGCACGATGAGTTGAGCACGTTGTGGTTGATGCTCATGCGCTCCCAATAGCCGCCCGCAATGGCGTCGTCGCCGGTGTGCATCTCGCAGCGCGATATCTCCACACGCTTCGCTCCACGGATGTGTATGCCGTCCCATCCACCTTCTATATATAGATTATGAAACTGCAACTTTTCTATCTGGTAGCCCAGAAAAGCATAGTTGGCGGAGCGCTTCACGCTGAATCCCTCGAATGTCATGCGCTTGCAGCCAGCCATCAGTATGGTGTGCGGACCGCGCATGTGCTCCTCGCCAAGCGGATTGCGCACGTCGGCGCCGTCGATACAGCCCTTGCCCTCTATACCTGCATCGCTCACGCCTACAGCGAACACCATCGCCTTAGACCACTGCGAGTCGGTAGCCGAGTTGTAATTGACCGTGCCCTGACCGCTCTCATAGCGCGAGAGGTCAAGCGTAGTCTGCAGCGAGGCGTAGGCGTTTATGTCCTGCACGCCTTTCAGCACAGCGCCCTGCTCAAGAAAGAGCGTCACGCCCGACTTCAGATAGACTGAGCCCGTGCTGTACTCGCCGCACGGCACAACCACACGGCCTCCACCCTGCCCAGCGCAATGCTCTATGGCGCGGTTTATTGCCTCAGCATTGTTCACCGACTCGTTGTTGCTCACTGCGCCAAACGACGCAATGCTCACCACAACAGATAAAATAAAACTAATCATACTTATCAATTCTTTAGGTTATACATTATTTTTATATAGATACACGTACTTTTTTATAGATTTATGCTCTTACGACATAGTTCGCGCCATTCATCAGATAGGCGCCATTGCCGCTAAACAGCGTGTAAAGATACGAAAATCTTGCAAAAACAGCCCCAAAAACGGGTTTTAATGCAGAAAAATCAACTTTTTTGAGTTTTCCTTGAAAAAAGTCATGAAAACATTTGGTGGTTACAAAAGAAACCACTACCTTTGCACACGCTTTTAAGGAACAACGCTTAAAGCTTTAAACAATGGCTCCGTAGCTCAACTGAATAGAGCATCTGACTACGGATCAGAAGGTTGCAGGTTTGAATCCTGCCGGAGTCACTCTAAAGAGGATATTACTTCACGTAATGTCCTCTTTTTTGTTATATACGCCTATGATTTAAAGAATGTGCTAACACGTTTATGTTACACATCATGTTACACATTGTATAACACTCGGCTTTGCGGTTGTGTTACACTACCATTCTATTTCAATTTTATTATATCGCTCCACCTCGTTGTAGGACACGCGCTCTTGAAATCGTGCTTTATGGCATCGGCAAACTTCCTGCCGTTCGGGTACTGCTGCGACGAGAGAATCACGGTTTCGGTGCCGTCCACCTTGTTTATACGGTCTACGGCGCTGTCGAGCTGCATCATCTGCTGATACTTTTCGACGTCGAACGTGAAGAGATCGGCCTGCACGGCGGCGTTCGGCACCACGCCCATCAGCACAACTCCGGCACGCTTGTAGTGAATGTCCTCACGATAGATACGCCGGAGGCACGCCGTGGCAGCCTTCACCACATCAATGGTTGAAGACGACGGCGTAGAAAGGTTCGCTTCGGTCATGTTGCAATACTGCGTGAGGTCGGGGCGGAAGCGGTTCGACTCGACAAATACGCCCACAATGCTGGCAGCCGACTGCTGCTTGCGCAGTTTCTCGGCGCAACGGGCGGCGAAGTTGGCTACGTGCGTGCGAAGCGTATCGAAGTCGCACACCATGCCGCTGAAGCTGCGACTCGTGCAGATACTCTTCTTCTTAGCCGGCAGGTCGTCGGGCACGCAGTCGGTGCCGTTCAGCTCAGCCCAAGTGCGCTCCACGACCACGGTCTTGAACGTAGCACGCACCCACGAACGCGAGTGCGCTGCGAAGTCGTACGCCGTACGTATGCCGTAGCTTTCGAGTCGGGCAGCATAGCGGCGACCTATGCCCCACACCTCACCAATCGGGTAAAGCGCAGCAGCCTTCAGTCGGCGGTCATCGGTGTCGATGACGCAGCAATGGTTATATCCGGCGTATTTCTTCGCGAAGTGAGAAGCCATCTTTGCCAGCGTCTTTGTGGGCGCAATGCCTATAGTGAGCGGCATACCCACCGACTGCAGGACGCGACGGTGCAGTTCCTTGCCCCACTCCTTCAGCTGTTCTACGGAGAAACCGTCGAGAACGGCGAACGCCTCGTCGATTGAATAGCGGAAGCATTGCGGCGCCATGTCGCGTATGATGGTCATCACGCGACCAGTTATCTCGCCATACAGCTCGTAGTTGGACGAGAGCGCCTCTATGCGCACGTTCGGGAACAGCTGGCGCAGCTGATAGAACGGCGTACCAGCCTTCACGCCCAAGTGCTTAGCCTCAGCGCTGCGCGCCACCACGCACCCGTCGTTGTTAGAAAGCACGACAACCGGTTTCCCCTCCAGATCTGGACGGAAAATACGCTCGCAACTGACATAGCAGTTGTCGCAATCGCAGATGGCATACCACTTCATCGTCTCCATTGTTTTATAGTCCACACCACGACGCCCCACACACGGAAGTTGTCGTCGGCGTCAATGCGTATAGGCTGATAGTTAGCGTTGGCGGGTCGCAGCTCGATGTAGCCCTCCTCCTTGTGCTTCAGGTCGAGATACTTGATGGTAAACTCACCATTGACGAACGCCACTATGACGTCGCCGTCGACGGGCTGCAGCGAGCGGTCGATCACCGCAATGTCGCTGTCGCAGATGCCCGTCTCAATCATCGAGTCGCCCGACACACGCCCGTAGAACGTAGCCTCCGGATTTTTTATAAGGTCGCGGTTGAAGTCGAGACTATCGTGCAGATAGTCGTCCGCCGGACTCGGGAAGCCCGCCTTTATCGTAGGTGCAAGTGCAAGCGCGAGCCGATGTGCGAAGTCGCCCTTCAGAAGTTCTATCTTTCCAGCCTTATCATTATCCATTCTCAGATTCATTTTATTTTTGCAAAGGTAGCCATTTTTTATAAGTTCTCATGAAAAACGGCGATTATCCCACGTATTTTTACTAATTTTGCAAGTTAAGAATAGAAAATATAAACAAAACAGATACAATCAGTATGGAATTAGCAAGCAAATACGATCCACAAGCAGTGGAATCGAAATGGTATCAGTACTGGCTTGACAACAAACTCTTCAGTAGCAAGCCCGACGGACGTGACCCCTACACTATCGTTATACCGCCACCAAACGTGACTGGCGTATTGCACATGGGCCACATGCTCAACAATACGATTCAGGATATCCTCGTGCGCCGCGCACGTATGGAGGGAAAGAACGCTTGTTGGGTGCCAGGCACCGACCACGCCTCTATCGCTACTGAGGCTAAGGTGGTGAACCGTCTTGCAGAGCAGGGTATAAAGAAGCGCGACCTCACTCGCGAACAGTTCCTTGAGCATGCTTGGAACTGGACCAACGAGCACGGCGGCATCATCCTCAAACAGCTGCGCCGCCTCGGCGCATCATGCGACTGGGACCGCACAGCGTTCACAATGGACGAGAAGCGCTCTGAGAGCGTGCTGAAGGTGTTCGTAGACCTCTACAAGAAGGGGCTCATCTACCGCGGTCTGCGCATGGTGAACTGGGACCCGAAGGCACAGACCGTGCTCTCTACCGAGGAGGTTATCTACCGCGACGAGAAGAGCCACCTCTTCAACCTGCGCTACTATGTGGCTGACGCCGACGTGAACCCGGTTGTACCGACTGGCTGCGAGGGCGAGGTGCTGCATCAGGACGCCGACGGACGCTATTACGCTGTTGTAGCTACAACACGTCCGGAGACTATCATGGGCGACACAGCAATGTGTATTAACCCGAAGGACCCGAAGAACAAGTGGCTGCGCGGCCACAAGGTAATCGTGCCGTTGGTGAACCGCGTGATTCCGGTTATCGAGGACCGCTACGTAGACATCGAGTTCGGTACGGGCTGTCTTAAGGTGACTCCGGCGCACGACGTGAATGACTACGCTCTCGGCAAGACTCACAACCTCGAGACTATCGACATCTTCAACCCCGACGGCACTATCTCTGAGGCTGCAGGCATGTATGTAGGCATGGACCGCATGGACGTGCGCAAGCAGATTGTAGAGGATCTGAAGGCTGCCGGACTGGTAGAGAAGATTGAGGACTACGACAACAAGGTGGGCTACTCGGAGCGCAACCAGGACACAGCCGTAGAGCCGCGCCTCTGCAAGCAGTGGTTCCTCTCGATGAAGCACTTCGCAGACATCGCTCTGCCGCCGGTGCTCGAGGGCAAGATCAAGTTCCACCCGACAAAGTACGTCACAACATACCGCAACTGGCTGGAGAACATTCAGGACTGGTGTATCTCGCGCCAGCTCTGGTGGGGACACCGCATTCCGGCTTACTTCCTCCCCACAGCCGAAGGTGAAGAGGAGAAATACGTAGTAGCGCTCACCGCTGAGGAGGCACTCGAGGAGGCTCGCAAGATTGAGGGCTACGAGAACATCACAGCCGACCAGCTCGTTCACGACGAGGATGCGCTCGACACATGGTTCTCTTCATGGCTCTGGCCCATATCGCTGTTCGACGGCATCAACAACCCGGGCAACGAGGAGATTAAATACTACTACCCCACAAGCGACCTCGTAACCGGTCCGGACATCATCTTCTTCTGGGTAGCTCGTATGATTATGGCTGGCGAAGAGTACATGAAGGACGTGCCGTTCCGCAACGTATACTTCACCGGTATCGTGCGCGACAAACTGGGCCGCAAGATGTCGAAGTCGCTCGGCAACTCGCCCGACCCTATCGCCCTCATCGAGAAGTACGGCGCCGACGGCGTGCGCATGGGCATCATGCTGGCCGCACCGGCCGGCAACGACATCCTCTTCGACGAAGCCCTTTGCGAGCAAGGCCGTAACTTCTGCAATAAAATCTGGAATGCTTTCCGCCTGATCAAAGGCTGGGAAGTGGCCGACACTGAACAGCCCGAGACCGCACGGGTGGCCACCCAATGGTTCGCGGCGCAAATCCACAAGAGCCAAGCCGCCATCGACGACCTCTTCTCGAAGTACCGCCTGAGCGAAGCGCTCATGGAGACCTACCGCCTCTTCTGGGACGAATTTTCAAACTGGTATCTCGAAATGGTGAAGCCTGCCTACGGATGTCCCATCGACCGGAAGACCTATGAAGAGACCCTCACGTTCTTCGAGACACTGGTCCAGATGCTCCACCCGTTCATGCCATTCATCACCGAAGAACTCTGGCAAAACCTGTCAGACAGGAAAGAGGGCGAGACTATTATGACTGTTCCCATCGCTCATACCCAACCAACAGCATCAGAACTGGACCTCGTAGGGCGCATCGAGGAGGTGAAAGCTATCGTCACGAACGTACGCAGCATCCGCAGCCAGAAAGGCCTCTCGCCCAAGGAACCGCTCACGCTGGAAATCGTAGACGAGGAAGCCGTAGCCGAATTCGAAGCGGTCATCGCCAAGATGGCCAACATCGACACGTTCAGCCGCGTGTCCACCAAGAGCGACGGGGCTTCGGCTTTCATGGTCGGCACACTTCAACTGGCCGTTCCATTAGGCAGCCTCATCGATGTAGATGCCGAAAAAGCCAAGATCGAAGCCGAGCTGGAACACTTGGAAAAATTCCTCGCAGGCATCAGGAAAAAGCTCTCGAACGAAAAATTCGTGGCTAACGCGCCCGAAAAAGTAGTCGAACTGGAACGCAAGAAAGAGAAAGACTCCGAAGAAAAAATCAAGTCGCTCAAAGAAACTTTACAGGGACTCAAATAAGACACATATCCAACAAACAATTTTAATGTATAATCTATGAAACGACACGTTATTCCCGTTTGCCTGCTGTGGGCGATGGGCGGGCTGTGCACGGTCCCCGCATATGCGGACGAAGTGTACACTATCTACCCCGTCCCGCAGGAACAGATTGCCGTCGACGGCCAAGTTTCGCTCACCCCGACCGTCAACATCGTCTGTGACCCCACGATTGACCAATACACCAAAGACAGAGCACAGGAGGTTTTGACAGCGCACGGCATCACGGTAAGCTTCACCGATGCCGCTGTGTCAGGACAGACGAACATTTACTTAGGCGTGGCCGGCTCGGAAGGCGTGGCCGACCAGAAAGCGACAGAACTTGGAATCGACCGTAGCGTACTGACTAAGGCCGGAAAATTCGACCGGCACATTGTCTCGCTGACCTCAGACGGGGCCAACGCCCAACTAGTCATTCTTGGCGAGAACACAGATGCCACGTTTTACGGCCTCGCCAGCCTCGAACAAATGCTCGACAAGGGCACAGAAAACCTGCCCTGCGTCACCATCAATGACTACGCCGACCAGCAGTCGCGCGGACTCGTCGAGGGATATTACGGCTACCCCTACTCGGTTGCCGTAAAGAAAGACATCATGAAGTTCATGGCCCGCTACAAGCTCAACACCTACCTCTATGGAGCCAAAAGCGACCCTTATCACTCCGGCTATTATCTCGATCCCTACCCGACGACCATCACCGAACAACAGGAGAAGAACGGCTGGCTCACCCAAGACATGTTCAAGGAACTGACCTCCACGGCACATGCCACGAAAGTCAGCTTCATCTGGGCCATCCACCCGGGACTTAATACGAAGACCGACCAAGACGTCACCGACGTAATGAACAAGTTCAAGCTCATGTACGACTTGGGTGTCCGCCAGTTCGGCGTGTTCACCGATGACGCCGGCGGCTACGACAACCCCGACAACTTCCCGCTCTACACGCAGTTCTTCACCAACCTGCAAAACCAGATAGACGCCACATGGAACACACCAGGCGCTGCTCCGGCCGACACGGTCAAGCCGCTTCATTATGTACCGCACGTCTATAACCTCACTTGGACCAGCCAGGACAATCGCCAAGCTTATTTCAAGGCCCTCTCGGAAATTCCGGAAAAGATCGTGTTCTACACTACCGGTTATGGCGTATGGACAGTGCCTAACAATAACGACCTCAACACGATGAAGAACGAGTTCGGCCGCGACGTGGCATGGTGGTGGAACTACCCCTGCAACGATAATGGCCGTTCTGACAGCCAGATATTCCCCTCGGACATGTACTCGAACTTTATCGACATGACGCAGGTCAACGACAATTCGCGCATGCCGACGTCGCTCGAACACTGTGCAGGCGTACTCAGCAACCCCATGCAACAGGGTGAGATTTCAAAAATAGCCCTTTTCAGCGTAGCTGACTACGCATGGAACAACGACGGCTTCGACAACATGAAGAGTTGGGAGGCCGCCATTCCCGCCATCATCAGCGAGAACTACGCTCCTGCGTTCCGGACACTCGCCCCATACCTGAGGGACAACGACCCGAGCGAACTCACCACCCTCATCCAGCGCTACAAGACCAGCATCGAACGCGGCCAGGAAGCCGACGCGGCCAGCCTGAAAGCCAAGATGGACGAGATCATCGCCGCCTGTGAGACGGTAGCCGGCATGGAGACCAGCGAAGTCGAGTCAGACCGCCTCTTCTTCAACGACCTCCGCCCGTGGCTCAACCTTGTCCACGACATGGCCACGACCGTCAATGATTTCCTCGAAGCCAAGGATATCGACAACCTGACGGACAAATGGACAGCCTATCTCGCCGCACAAAAGAAAGCCAACGCCTTCGCCACCGACTCGCGCTACACCGTCGAAACGCTCGAAAGCATGGGAACCAATCCCACTGTGGGCAGCTACCAGGTGAACGCATCGGCAGTGACGCTCAAACCGTTCGTTACCGAATGGATGGGCAGCAAGGCCTTCAACGACATGTTCCCCGAGCGACAGAGCATCGACGCGCCCACGGCGTACACCACAGCCGACGGCATCACCCCGCCGCGCGTACAGAGCAATCAAGCAGGCGTGTGCATGGCCACGAGCACCACTTACACGCTCGCTCCCGGCGACCTGATGGCCATTCAGCTCGTCGCTCCTGTGCAAATCTATAATCTCGTCGTGGCCGATACTGTCTATAACCACTTCGACGTTGTCCACTCACAGAACGGAAAAACATGGAGCACATTGGCCCAAGGAGCCGTCCTCGACACACCCTGCAAGTATATCGGCCTGCGCAACAAGACGAACGAACCCCAATCGCTCCGTCCCAACCGTGCCGCGTTCAGATTCGAAATCCTGCAACCGGCCACAGTGTCCGGAGCCACTATCCCCAGCGGCGAAGTATGGCAGAACCACACGAGCAACTACCTTTACGACGGCGACTACTCGACGTTCTGTGTCCTCAACCGTAACCAGATCAACAATGATGCCTACCAGATCACGCTCAGTAAGGCAACACCCGTTTATGACGTCCGCGTTTGCGTCGGCACGACCAACGGCGACTACATGAACTCGGCTTTCGTGCAAACATCCAATGACGGCCAGCGTTGGACCACGCTCCGCATCAAAGGCACGAACATCACCAATTTTACCATGGAGAACGAGAATGTAGTGAAATACTCCGACGAGATGTCATACTGCGACTTCGAAGCCGACGGCGACAGCATCAGGTATGTACGCCTTCTTGTCCGCAATGCCAACACAAGCAAGTGGCTCCGCCTCTACGAGATTGAGGTGAACAAACTCTACAACGAGTTTGGCGAAGTGCCTACGGCCATGACCAACACCGGTATTGGCGTCACGGAGGTGTTCGACAACCAGCCATCGACCTACTATTCGTCGCCACGCACAGGCGAACTGACCTACAACTTGCAGCATCCGAACCTCGTGGACAACGTCACCGTATTCGTTGACGCATCGAGCGACTACGACGCTACCGTAACGGCCACGCGAGACGGCGAGACATGGATCGAACTCGGCGAGCTCACCGGCGCAGTCACCAGCTTCTCGCTGGCTGACGCACACTGCACCGACGCCATCGCCGTCAAGCTCAGATGGACCGGAGCGTCGCCCATTGTCCACGAAATCTGTGAAGAAGCCAGCACGGTTCCCGTAGGCATCGACAAACCGACTGCCGTCACAGGGTCGGCCGAAGGCATTGAACTCACGAACAATGGTGGACGCCTGACTGTGAAATCCAACGACGCCATCAAGTCTGTTGCCATTTATGGCATAGACGGACGCGTACTGGCCAACGTGAACGCCCACGGCAAGAGCCTCATTACGCTTCCCCGTGTCGCTTCACAGATTGCCTTGGTCAACGTCAAGACAAACAGCGGACAAAGCGCGTCATACAAAGTCAGCATCAACTGACACCGACAGCCCCCTACCGCAACACCACACTGACTCCCGCCCGCGCGCCACACAGCCGGGCGGGAGTTTTTATGTCCCGGACGGCAAGGAGTGTCCGGCGCCAACCTCCCGGCGGTCAGCTCCGAGGCGTCCCCGCACCTGCTGAAAGGCACAGCTGCCCCGCACATTGCCGGCACCGGGCGTGCGGACTTCGGCGCACGCGCTGGCAGGACTACACATGGCCTGCCCGTTTTTCCGACCGCAGTGACCGGATTTTCAGTCAGAGCGACGGAAAATCCGATCGGCCGCCCCTGCCTTCCACGCCGCCAGCCCCGCAATCGTATCAGCACAGCCGCGGAAAAATCAAGTTCCGCCACACGTCCCGCCCCCGCCACGACACATTTTGAAGAGTTTACTCAAAATTTCCAGGAATATGATTTGGAACTTTAAGAGGAATGTCGTATCTTTGCACCGCGTTTGAGAGAAAACGCGGAAGGAAGTTTGGGTGAGTGGCTTAAACCAGCAGTTTGCTAAACTGCCGTGCGAGTAATCGTACCAGGAGTTCGAATCTCCTAGCTTCCGCGAACATAATGGCGCTTTCATCTAACGGTTAGGATACATGCCTCTCACGCATGGTATACGGGTTCGATTCCCGTAGGCGCTACACTGGCTCTGACGCCCCATCGGGCATCAGAGCTTTTTTCATGCCGCCGGAACTCGCAGGAGACGACGGCGGCCTGCATCTTCAACCCACACAAACGTAACGACACAACCGCGCCATGCCCACAGCAAATCCCAGCCGCCGCCGTCCACGCCGCAACGGTCTTCTGGCCCTTACCCCACTCATGCTCTTTGCCCTGCTTTTTGTCGGCACAAGCCTGGCCGCCGCCGACTTCTATGCCATCCCCATGTCCGTCGTGTTCATCGTCACTACGGCCTATGCACTGGCCATCACGCGCGGCATTGCCACAGACAAGCGGCTGGCTGTCTTCACGCGCGGAGCCAGCGACGCCAACATCATGACGATGGTGTGGATATTCGTTCTGGCAGGCGCCTTCTCGGCCTCTGCCCAAGACATGGGAGCCATCGACGCCACAGTGGCCTTGGCACGCAATCTGTTGCCGGCAGATTTCTTGCTGGCCGGACTCTTTCTGGCCTCATGCTTCGTGTCGATAAGCATCGGCACTTCGGTCGGGACGGTTGTCACCCTCGTTCCCATAGCTGCGGGGCTGGCACCGGCACTCGGCGCCGACCTTGCGCTGACAGTGGCCGTGGTGACCGGAGGCGCCTTCT
>ERZ779669.179-NODE-179-length-41499-cov-6.352765_pt1 | contig 41499 bp, 36 predicted proteins | sample MGYA00511372_ERZ779669 | MGnify/ENA primary metagenome ERZ779669 (study PRJEB29588, sample SAMEA1967891) | human gut metagenome | biome: human gut; feature: human-associated habitat; material: faeces | place: Denmark | collected 2008/2010 ... | reverse complement strand
AAACTCTACATCATATCCTTTTATAGTAAGATATCCACTTTGATAGATAACAGGAATGGGACTGGTTGACTCCGAATCAATGCTGTTCAACACTTGGGCATTGGTCTCTTCGTGTGCCATCCGTTCCAGATTGTAATGATGTCTTTTTAGCAGTTCCACCAAGTAAGTAGGAGTCCCCGTCTCGAACCAGTAACTGCCAAATTCCTTGCGCTTGAAAGCATTGAGCAGACTGAACGGATTATACATGCCGATGGAGTTGTGGGTGAAGTGATAGCCATCATAATATTGTCTTAGTTTTTCGCAGAAGCTGTCATAGGTCATCTTTTGTACATCTGCAAATTCATGAAGTTCGGTTTCCAAATTCTTATGAATTTCTTTTTCGCTGATGCCACATAATTCTATATATTCATTCCACATCGAAATATCATCCAGGTTATTCAGATCACTGAATACACTTACTTTTCCAAACTTAGTTACTCCTGTCAGCATGGCGAATTTGATGCAGCCATCCTTGCTTTTCAATGCTCCGTAGAATGCTTTAAGTGTTTCGCGAAAACTATTTTGCAATTCTTTATTGCCGATGGCTTGCAACATGGGCTTGTCATATTCGTCTACCAGAATCACTACACGTTGGCCTGTTTGTTCATAAGCGCGCTGAATGGTGCCTTCAAAACGCATGGACAAGGAATCTTCGGCAGGCTCGCTTCCATATAGCTTTTCCCAGGTTACCAATGTACGGTTCAGTTTGCTTTCCAAACTTTGCGGACTATCATATTTCTGTGTATTCAGGTCAATGTGCAGTATGGGATATTTTGTCCAGTCCTTTTCCAGTTTTTCCATAGCCAGTCCTTGAAAAAGTTCCTTTTTCCCTTGGAAATAAGCTTCCAGAGTGGAGATAAGCAGGCTTTTTCCGAAGCGGCGTGGGCGGCTCAGGAAATAATAGCGTCCGGATTTCACCAATTGATAAATCAATGCTGTTTTATCAATATAGAAATAGCCATCCAGGCGGAGACTTTCAAAATTCTGTATGCCGATAGGATATAGCTTGCTCATAATCTGCTTTTTTTAGCGTTGGATTCGTACAAAGATAGCTGTTTTTCATCATAACGCAAAATTAACCTTGAGGTTTTATACTATTCCGGGCTAAGGCTTTGAATAATAATATTTACCGGGCAGTAATATGGAAACAACCCTGTTTCAGCTCATACTTGATGTAGCATTTTTCGGCTTGTCGCAAATCTCTCAGAACCTCGGACAGAACAAGTTTCAGGGTATCGGAGCCGACATCTTGTAAGGGTCTTCCATTCTCGTCCTCCACCTTCTTGAACCGTTTCCAGCTAACATCGAAAGTAGCTCCGAAGCAATGCGCCGAGTTGGCGGAAGCGTTCCCGTTTCTGCGACGCAGACGTTTCACGTCGCTTTGGGTACGCAATACGGAAGTGACAATCACCTGATTGGGATTTAATCCTTTGGCAGCAAGTGAATCGAGAAAATTAGAACCGATAGTGTCGAGTAGCGCACTTGCACGAGGGACGAGGTAGGGGATGGAATGGGTCAGCGAATCTACCACATAGAACTCATTATCAGTGATATGTGTCAACTTTTCTTTCATGCTTTCCGCTTCTTCCCGGTCCTCCAACGGACGGATACCAACAGCTTTTGCTACTTCCAGATGTTTGTCATTCAAATCGGGGAACGAGCGTTTGTAGCTGACAACGCCCCGTATGTTTCGGGGTTCGTTCATTTTCATGGACATGTCTTTCTTCTTGCAGCTTCCCAGCATGCAGATGCTGGCAAGGCCTATGAGTAAGGCGGGTATGATGTAGCGGTTGTTTCCTGTTTTCATTTGCTTTAATTTTTATAAGATGGGGTTATTTGTGGTCATTAGTGCATAAAAACGCCAACAAAGATACTCCAAATGTTTGTAACGGGAGGGGGAAGATACCTATATTTTTCTTGTCTCTGCCCTCGTCTTTCCGTATCTTTGCACCCTGAAAACTGAAAAAACGAACAACGTGCAACGATATTTCATTTATTTGGCCTATGATGGTACAGCTTATCATGGTTGGCAGATTCAGCCCAACGGGGCGAGTGTACAGGAATGCTTGATGAAGGCGCTTTCCACCCTGTTGCGCAGGCCAGTAGAGGTGACCGGTGCGGGGCGTACCGACGCCGGTGTGCATGCCTCGCTGATGGTGGCGCACTTTGACCATGATGAGGTGCTGGATGCGGCCTTCATGACTGACAAACTGAACCGCCTGCTTCCTCCCGAGATTTCTGTCTACGGCTTGCGCGCCGTGAAGTCCGATGCACATGCCCGTTTCGATGCTACTTCGCGAACCTATAAGTATTATGTCACTACCGCCAAACGTCCCTTCGACCGCCAATACCGGTGCCGTTTGTTTCAGACGCCCGACTTTGCGCGCATGAACGAGGCGGCACAGATGCTGTTCCGATACACCGATTTTACCAGTTTCAGTAAATTACACACCGATGTCAAGACCAACAATTGCCGCATTATGCAGGCCGAATGGACACAGGTGGACGATGTGACCTGGGTGTTTACCATTCAGGCCGACCGCTTTTTGCGCAACATGGTACGGGCGGTGGTGGGCACATTGCTAGAGGTCGGACGCGGCAAGCTCACGGTGGAAGGATTCTGTCGCATCATTGAGCAGAAAGATCGTTGCCAGGCAGGTACATCCGTCCCCGGCAATGCCCTGTTTCTGGTCGATGTGGCCTATCCGGAAGAGCTGTTTATAAATGGTTAATGATAAATGATTCATGGTTGATGAGGGTGCTTTACCGATTTTCAACTTTCAATTCTCAATTTTCAATTCATCATGTGGTTATTGCTTGCTTTTCTTTCAGCGGCTCTGTTGGGATTTTACGATGCCTTCAAGAAGAAGTCGCTGCGTAACAATGCCGTACTTCCGGTGTTGTTCTTGAATACGTTGTTTTCCAGCTTGATATTCCTGCCGTTCATCTTGTTGTCGGCTTTTGCGCCTTCGGTGCTGGGTGGAACAATGTTTGACGTTCCGGTAGTGGGAAGGGAAGTGCATAAATACATCATAGTCAAGGCTTTTATTGTACTTTCTTCGTGGGTGTTCGGTTATTTTGGAATGAAGCATCTGCCGCTTACCATTGTCGGCCCCATTAATGCCACCCGTCCGGTGATGGTACTTATCGGTGCATTGCTGGTGTTTGGTGAGCGTCTGAACCTCTACCAATGGATTGGTGTGGTGCTGGCCATCCTGTCGTTCCTTTTGTTGAGCCGTTCGGGTAAAAAAGAAGGAATCGACTTCAAGCACAACAGGTGGATTCTTTGCATTGTGCTGGCTGCTTTGTTGGGAGCAGTGAGCGGGCTATACGACAAGTATCTGATGAAGCAGCTGCCTCCCATGGTGGTGCAGTCGTGGTACAACGTCTATCAGGTGTTCATCATGTGCCCGGTGTTGTTGCTGTTGTGGTATCCCAAGCGTAAATCGGGCACTCCCTTTCATTGGGATTGGGCTATCATCGGTATTTCCCTGTTTCTCTGTGCGGCCGATTTTGTCTATTTCTATGCCCTGAGCTACGAAGATTCCATGATTTCCATTGTCTCGATGGTGCGCAGGGGCAGCGTGGTGGTGTCGTTCATATTCGGTGCCCTGTTCTTCCACGAAAAGAATCTGAAGGCCAAAGCCATCGACCTGATTCTGGTGCTGATAGGCATGTTCTTCCTGTATCTGGGGAGTTCGCACTGATTGTTGGTATCTTATCTTTTCTTGTGACTTTTGCACCCAGGCAGCCTGAGCCATGCACCCAAGCAGCCTAAGGCAGGTATCCAGGCAGCCTAAGGTGTGTACCCAGGCAGCCTTTGCCAGGAATGGGTATATTGCCTTTTATCTACTTTTCTTTGAATTGTACCGATAATTCGTGAGTTCTCCGTATATTTGCACGAAAGGGAAAGCTGCTTGGTATAATGCATAAACAGGCTTGGTGTGTTGTGCGGCTCTTTTCTTGATATTAATAACCTGATTGGCAATTTTATCGTTATGGCGGAAGATTTACATGTGGCCGAAGGCTCGAAGGAAGAAAAATACCGTGTACTGTTGCCCCAGATACGGGCGCTGATGGAAGGCGAAGACGATCTCACGGCCAATCTGGCCAACGTGGCTGCTGCACTCAGGGAAACTTTCGGCTTCTTCTGGGTAGGCTTTTATTTGGTAAAAGGCGACCAGCTGGTGTTGGGACCTTTTCAGGGACCGGTGGCTTGTACACGCATTGCCAGGGGACGAGGCGTATGCGGCACGGCATGGGCGCAGGCCAGGACACTGGTTGTTCCTGATGTGGATGCTTTTCCTGGACACATTGCATGCAGCTCCCTGTCGCGTTCGGAAATTGTGGTTCCGTTGCTGCGCCACGATGGTGAGGTGTGGGGTGTGCTCGATGTAGACAGCGAGGTGGCGGATGGCTTTGACGCCACGGATGCCCGTTATTTGGAAATCATAGCCAGTTATCTTGGATAGTGTGTATTAGAATTGAATAATGACAATGAAGAAGATAAGTACATTTTTGTGTATCGCCCTGTTGGGATGCTCTGCTGTTTTGCAGGCACAGGAAGCGAAAACCTGTTTTGTGAACATGCCCGATTCGGTGTGTCCGTTGCTTTCGGCCGTCAATCGTGCCGATTGTATCGACTTCCTGGAAAGTAAGATGAAGGCGGAAGTAACCAATACGTTTGGCGGCAAATCGCAGATGACGGTCCTAACTCCCGATTACATCCGGATGCAGCTGACAACACGCAGCGTGTGGCAGATGAAACTCCTCTCGGTAGACGATTCGACCAAGGTGATTTGTACGGTTAGCACGGTGAACGCACCGGTTGCCGACAGTCATATCAACTTCTACACCACCCAATGGCAGCCGTTGTCCGTTGAAGCATATTTACCGGTTTTCCCCGTTTTGGACGATTTTATCCTGCCGGCTACTGATACGACCGATGTATACAGTTATCAGGATGCTGTGCGTCAGGCCGATATGCGGCTGGTGCGGATGGAACTTTCGCCGAAAGACGCCAGCCTGACTTTTAAGTTGACTACACCCGATTACATGGATAAAGAAACGGCGGACAAACTGAACCCGTTTATCCGCCGTCCGATTGTGTATGTGTGGAAACAGGGAAGGTTCGTTCCCGAAGCAAGCGGAGACGTTACTTTACTTTGATTTTGTCAAATCCTTCACCATAGACTCCTATGACTGCGCTCTGCGATACAAAGGCATGGGGGTCTATGTCTTTTATAAGTCTGAAGATAATGCTCGATTCCCTTTTCTTGGCCAGTACGAAAAGCATCTTCTGCTCTTTTCCCGAATAAAAACCCGAAGCATTGATAACAGTTACGCCGCGATGCGGATAGACATTGATATGCTTGCCAATTTCCTCATATTTGTCACTGATGATGAAGAACTGTACCGATTGGCGGGCACTGTTCACCACTTGGTCAAGCACAAAACTGCAAATATAGAGGGTGACGTAGCCGTAGACTACTTTTTCCCAGTCTTTCAGTACAAAGTAGCTGGATGAGATGATAATGAGGTCGCATATCAGCATTACTTTTCCTAAGGAAATGTCGCGGTATTTGTTAATGACGGCAGCAATGATGTCCGTGCCTCCTGTACTTCCGTTCGATGAGAAGGCAATGCCGATGCCGCTTCCACAGAACGATGCTCCCAATACGCAAGCCATGAAAGGCTGGTCGTGTAATAGGGTAAGTCCCTGGGTCGCTTTCTGGATAATGGAGAGGAAAAAGGTAAGGGTAAATACCGCAAATACGGTTTTGATACTGAATTTCCAGCCCAGTTGCCAGATGGCTAACATTAACAACAAGACGTTGATGCCGAAATAGACGTACTGTACTGGTAATCCGATGGCAAAATACACAATGGAGGCGATGCCCGGCACGCCACCGGTAGTAATGTCATTGGGCAAGAGAAATACAGTCCACCCGATGCCATACATAACCATGCCCAGGGCAATCATCAGGTAGTCTTTCAATTCACGCATTGCACCCTGTCGGGTAAGGGTGCCGACTTTCGTTTTTATCATAGCTTTTAGTGTTAGAAGAATGTTGTAGACCTGCTGTTGGGGCAGGCTTTGTATTATGGGTGCAAAGATATAGTGAATAATCAAATATTTGTTTTAATTTTAAAACCAATTCATCTTCTTTTCAAAGTTATTGTATGATTTCTTAAGGATCGTTTTGTCATGTTTTTATATTTATGCTTCAATTATAAGATTAAGCGATTCTATAAATCGCTTAATTCATAAACAATTTATAATTTTGCATATATGAATACAAGATCGTCAAAATTATGTCATTGATAAAATGTAAAGAATGCGGGCATGTCGTTTCGGATAAAGCTCAGAGTTGTCCTCATTGCGGTGCGCCGGTAGAAAATGTAGTAAAATGTGCAGAATGTGGTACTATATTGCCGGAAACAAGTACAGCTTGCCCCAATTGTGGTTGTCCTAAAGAGTATAGTGCAAAGCCTGAAGCAGGCAATGCCGGTTTGTATGCAGAGAAAAGGAAAACTGATGCTGCACAATGTGAATTGGCTGATCGGGCAGAGCAGGTTATCTCTGGTAGCTCAGATAGCCGTGCAGATGTGCCAGAACATAAATCGAAGAAAAGGCTATATTTGATAGTGCTTGTCATAGCTATAATTCTGGTGGGTGTCGTCGGTACATTTTATTATAGCAAATACAGTTACACCAAAAGCGATTCGCCCGTTTATTCTGAAGATCTGGCAGATGCGGCCAATATGGGTAATAGTGATGCCCAATTGGATCTAAGTAAGGTGTGCTATAAAGAACAGAAATACAAGGAATGTTTCGAATGGGCACAAAAATCGGCTGAAAAAGGAAACACTGAAGCGCAAGCCTTGTTATTCAATTTGTATGTTAATGGTATAGGAACAGAGGCTAATGAGAAAGAAGGACTGAAATGGTTGAAAAAGGCATCGGAAGGTGGAAATAGTCTTGCTCAAGCAGTATTGGCATTTAAATATCTGTCTGAATTGAATTATGAAGAGGGTATGAAATGGCTGAAAAAGTCTGCTTCAGCCGGGAATGATGAAGCGCAAGTCAATCTGGCTGAATTTTATTGTAAAGGCGAAGGTGTCGACAAAGATTATCTGGAAGCAACCAAGTGGTATGCCGAGGCTGCTAAAAACGGAAACCATAAAGCACAGGTATGGTTGTGTACGTTTTATGAATCGGGCGATCTGATTCCGGCATCAAACGAAGAGGAATTGTTGAAGTTGTACGATCAAATCAAGGAGTTGGGCGAGGGCGTTATTGAGTATATTGCCGGTAAACTATATTATTCAGAGCAGACATCCGATGCCTTGAAGAAGGCTTTCATTCATGTCAATAAGGCGGCAAAACAAGGTGTGACTCCGGCATGGACCATGCTAGGACTTATGCATGCCAATGGGCAGGGAGTGGAACGGAGTGATGAGAAGGCAGTGGACTGCTTTAAGAAGGGGGCGGAACTGGGCGATGGAAATGCGGAATACTTCCTGGGGAAGGCATATCAGACAGGTACGGTCGTTGAGCAGGATATGACCAAGGCAGAAGAACTTTTCCGTAAGGCATCTCAGAAAAACAGTCTCCAAATTCAGCGGTCTTCATTGAAAGGAAGGTATCAGAATGGAACGGGTGCACGTTATATTGGGTTGGATGATATCTTTAATCCGGCTGAGCATTTGAGCGATAACATTTGGGCTGGAGGCGGCATTACCGATAATCTGGTTGACAATCTGTCCGCGAAAGGATACCGTTTGCAAAATGAAACGACAGAACAGCGGAATGTATTTGACCCCAAAACGGAAGAAGCGAATCCCGTAACCTTAAGAAACTTGTTTTACGGCATTGATAATGAGTTCAATCGTGATTGGATACCTTTACAGGAAAATAATATGGGAGTTATAATAACGAGGGAAGCCAAGGAGAACTATGTGATGAATGTGACGCTTACATTTAAGTCTGGAAAGTTGTTACATAAATTTTTGGATGAAGCGCGAAATAATGGATTTTGTCAGGGTGAAAGCAATACTTTAAGTAGGGGCGAAGGATTGACCGATTATATTGTAGTAAAAGATAACAGTGTGGTTTGTTCATCCGAATATGACTATTGATTTTTGTATGATAGGGTATTAGTCTATAAGCGATGTGGAAAGACTTATCTTGGATTGTGACAAACGGCCTCAAATGCTGACTTTTTTAGAAAAGAGACATTGGAGGCCGTCTGATACAAGTGGGAAAAAGTACCGAATAACTGTTATCTGGGATTAAATATAATTCGCCTGTAAGAAGTAAGTTGGGGAGTTCCGTTATCGGTTACTTCACAAATTACGTGAAAACTTTTTCCCGCAGCATCTGTCGGAACAATAATTGTTGCGCGGTTATTATGGGCATTTTCTATCTGTATTGCACCGGCATAGTTACCAGCTTCGGGCAATATCCACCATTTATAGGTCAGTTTGTCATTATCCGGATCGTAACTTTTTGAGGCATCGAGTGTGACACTTTTTCCATTTTGGGGACGGATAGTTATGACTTCGATTCCTTTGTTCTTGCCGATACATACTATGGGGTTTCGATTGCCTTTACCATCTTTGGCCCAGTCCATTCGGGCTGCAAAGTTGGCAAAGATGGCTGGATAAAAATACTTTTCGTATTTTTGAGATATTTTTTTTGTATCCTGTCGGTGGTTGGTGTAACAATACGTTTCTTTGTCTGGGCTGATGTCCCATCTGAAGAATCCTCCCCAGCCGGTCTGGTCAACAACTGTAGGATCGTTCAGACCGTTTGGAGTTACATGCAGGAAGGAGGGAGTGTCACCTTCTACACCCCATTTGTAGTTGGGATAGCTTTTCCCTAGTTCTCCATGTCCTTGGATGTGTGTGGTATATTCATTCCAGTGTTCTTTGCCTATGCCATTTTGTGATAACCAAGCGCTTTCGTCCCAGATAAAGTGAAGATCTGTGCCACAGGTTTTACGTAGCCAGTAATGTGAACTGATACGGTGATTTTCGCGTTTGTCAATGGCGACATCTTGATCGGTAATGGTATAGACGTAGATTTTCTGTAGAAAATTTCGCCATTCGGCTTCGCTGCGCTCCTGCTTGACTTTCCAGATGGCTTGCGCCAGGGTATTGTCTCCTCCCCAAGCCAGTATCCAGAGTGGACGTGAATCTTTTTCATCGACCAGTCGGATAATAAAATCGCTTCCGGCTGAGTTGTTTTCGTTCCCCAGTTTTTCGTAGCCCAGTTCGAGACTGCCAAGCATGGTGCGATCACGCAGGTAGGTGGCACTGGGCCAGTAGCCGATAGCTTGTTGCTGATTTTCAACCTCCAACGAAAGGAAGTCTGACTGATTGGAGCGTTTCATCAGGTTAGGTAGGTCTTTTTCGTATGCATCAATACAAGTTTTCAGGCTGTCTAACCATTCCGTGGGATAGGGGCGGTTGCTACTGTTCCATCCACCAGTAGCTATCAGGGCTTCTATTTCATACAGATCGGCATGTGCCAAGAGACGTATCATTGACTCCATGTCATCGGGTTCGATATTGGCCGGGGCAATGTCTGTCAGTACAACGATACGGGGTTTCAGTGGGGAATTTTTCCCTTTTGGAGACTTTGCAATTACTGGAATGGCTAACACAAACAACAGAATAAATAGAATGGAAATAGTTTTTCTTTTCATAGTCTTTTGATTTTTGATAGATACTTTGCAAATTTACACTCGTAAAAGTATTAATACCAATCGTTTTAGTGAGAAAATATGCTGAAATCCGAGATTGTGAAGACTTTTGATGAACGAAGAAATGAGTTTACACCTTATGGCTTTACGTGCGAGTTATGGGCACCTAAGCCTATGGATAAGTTGGACAGGCATAACGAAATAGAGCTGAATTATCTGCCGGAAGGTACGTTGACCTATTTTTTTAAGGAATGTAGGATCACAGTTACTGCCGGAAGACTGATTCTATTCTGGGGGTTGATTCCCCATAAAATAGTGGACTACGAACATCTTTCTTCCTATTATGTCTGTACAATTCCATTGGCTCAATTTTTGGCCTGGAATTTTCCGGGTAGTTTTGTTGATAGAGTGTTGCAGGGAGAAATGATGATGGAATCTGACGAGCGTTTTTCGTCTTACGACTTGTTTTTGATGGATAACTGGTTGCGGGATGCCGACAAGCAAAAAGCTGATGTCTCGTTGTCTGAAATGCAGGGACGTATGGTACGCTTGGCCGATAATGTGCTGTCCGGGCAGCCGAATACTTCATCTTTCTTGTTGAAGGAGGAAGTAAGTCTGGTTGAGAAGATGGCTATTTACATTGCCAAAAATTATTCTAACCCGATACGGGTCTCCGATGTGGGTAAAGCCGTTGGGTTACACCCTGATTACGCCAATGCTATTTTCAAAAAGACATTTGGATGTACATTGAGTGAGTTTATTGTAGCGGAAAGAATTACCCATGCCCAGCGCAAACTACTGGCTTCCCAGCTTAGCATTACGCAAATAGCCTTCGATAGCGGTTTCAATTCGGTGAGTCGTTTTAATAGCGCGTTTCTTAAAACCAATGGTTGTACACCACGCGAATACAGAAAGCAAGCATTAAGTCCCTCTTTAGACCTCTAAAGTGGCTCTTTGGAAAGCTAAAGTGCCTGTTTGGGAGGGCTAAAGTGAGACTTGGCAGAAGAAGGCTGGTAGCAAACCTCTTTCCGTAAAGTTAGCGGAATATGTTGTAAAACGCTGTTTTATACAAGATTGTGGTTGTGATTGTTTTCCACCTATACAAATTCGATGGATTTATAAAGGGCGGGATATTTGTGCCAATTATATTCCGCTTATAAATGTGGATATTTTAATCTTATATCCCGCAGACAATGCTATGACAGACGTAAAATTACTTCATTCTTATGAATAAATTCGGGCCTGGATATTCGCTGAAATAGATGGAAAGACTATTTTTGTATTGATTCGAAATCAATACAAATATGTCGTTAGGTTTGTTCCCAATGCTGCTGCATAGGAAAGAGAGATTTGGAGAAAGCTCTATCGGTAGGATACCGTACACCATGAGGTGTGTTTTATTGCGGATATAAACTCCGAGCGAACTGTGGATCAAATGGGGGGTATTCCTTTGATTTTATTAAGGTGGATTATCGGGAAGATTAATAGACTTACAATCCGACAATACATTAGTCACAACAAATAATCACCCCATTGGCAGAATTAAAATGTACGTTAATGTAATTCTGCCAATGCTTTTTATATGATTATTTGATGGAATAATAATCGGCTGAACAGCTTCCTGTGTCTATGATGAATAAACTTCTCAGCACAAATTGGAAGATTAATAAGTTATGTAAATACTTTCTTTGTGTGCATGAAGCACTGTCATTGCAGATTGAGTGACAGACCATATGCCACACTATGGAAAATATCGCCCGTATGTACGCAGTCTTTGTGGAACATCTTGTAAAACAATTCTCTGAGTGGTTTGGAGAGGCTGCTTCCTCCTGTGAGATACACCGAATCGATATTGTCCTGAGTGTATCCTGAGTTATTTATCAGTTTCCTTACATAGGTTTCTATGTCTGTGGTGTAGCATTGTATCATCTGTGCATACTCATCAAACTGTAAGTTGGTTTCCAGCGTTAGGTTGTTTTTTATGAACTGGAGGAATGCTTGGCTGTGGGTTGACAGCTGTATCTTTGTTTTTTCTATTTCTTTGAACAATGAATATACGTAGTTGTTGTCGATGAGAATTCGCACGTTGTTTATGTTCGGGTTTCGGTCTGAAAATACATAGTATTTGTCCATCATTCTTCGGGCTTTTGAGTCTTTGAGCAGAAAACTTCTTTCCCAGTTCCTTAGTTCCCGGTACAGACTGTTGGGCACTTCTATCGTTTTGTTGTATGATTTGTATGTTACTCCTCTACCCAATAAAGGGGTAATTTTATGCCACATAATTTCCGAATCGAATATGTCGCCGCCAATGTAGAGTCCACCGTGAGCCAGTACATCATCACTTCGATCCCGTTTCTTTGCCCGGTCTGGTGAGAGTCTGATGATGGTAAAATCGGAAGTTCCACCGCCAAAGTCAGCAATCAGTACTATCGAGTCTTTACTGAGACTCTGTTCATAGGACAATGCGGCTGCAATAGGTTCTAGTTGCAGGCATACTTCTTTGAATCCGGCATTATGAGCGGCTGTAAGCAGGCGTTTGACTGCAGTTTTTTCTTCTTCTTCTTTTTCTGAAAAAATAGCAGGTCGACCTAACGTGACTTTCTCAATTGGGTAGCCGAGAAAATCTTCTGCTTTTTCTTTTAGTTTTCCGATGATGTAAGTGGCCATTTGGTCTGGTGTAACTTTCTTACCGTTAATCCATGTAAAAAGAAATTTGTCTTGTTTCAGCAGTGTTTTTACCGATTTCAGCAACCGACCTTCCATTTCTTCTTCTACATATTTTTCTTCTGCTTCTTTACCTACGAAATAGGTATTTTCTCCATCTTTTGGGAAGTACAGAATGGATTGCAAGGAATAAGTGAAGATTTCTTTTTGGGTAGTCAGGTCGGTTATTGATATAACGGAGTTGGAAGTTCCGAAATCCAATCCGCATGAGAGGTTCCTTTTTTCAATTTTGGTTGTGAGTGTTTTCATCTGTCTGTCCTTTTTGTTCTTTAAATCATTTCTTGGAGTGGTGCTGGCAGATGGGAGACCGGAAAGAAGCAATAATATTCCTGCCGGTTCTTTCAATATCAAGAACCAACCCACGACAGGAACTATCAGCTATTTATAGCGGTTTATAACAGGGAAGTTCCATTCCCTTATTGGGGGAGTTTTAGAGTAGTACAACAAGCAGGGAACCTGGTGGACCGGCTGTTTATGTAGGCCTGTTTAGAGTGGCAGGTTTTACCGTTTGCCTAAATAATCTCCTCCACAAAACAAAAATCAGATAGAAATCTTTCGATAACTATCTGATTTTCTTAAGAGCGGAAGACGGGACTCAAACCCGCGACCCTCAGCTTGGAAGGCTAATGCTCTATCAACTGAGCTACTTCCGCAAATTTGCGGTGGGCAAAGATGGATTCGAACCACCGAAGGCGTAAGCCAGCAGATTTACAGTCTGCCCCATTTGGCCACTCTGGTATTTGCCCGTCCGCAACTGAGAAATTAGTGCTTTTCTCAATTGCGATGCAAAGGTACAATTATTTTTTTAACTTGCAAACAAAATCAATCATTTTTATCGCTGTGACTGCACATTCGTCACCTTTATTCCCTAATTTGCCTCCAGCGCGATCTTCAGCTTGTTGCATGTTGTTGGTGGTAATCAAGCCGTAAATCACTGGTGTATCGGTGGTTGCATTCAGTTCGGTAATACCTTGTGTGGCTCCTGTGCAAACATAGTCAAAATGGGGGGTATCGCCACGAACTACGCAGCCTAATGCAATCACGGCGTCTACCTTTCCGCTTTTGATGAGCTGTGCAGAGCCGAAAGTCAGTTCAAAGCTTCCCGGGACCGGATAAACCAATATGTTTTCATCTTTGGCGCCGTGTTTTTTCAGGGTGCGGACAGCCCCTTCGAGCAGGGCGCCGGTGATATTGTGATTCCATTCGGATACTACGATACCGAAACGCATCTGTGAAGCATCGGGTACGGAGTTGAAATCGTAATCGGAGAGATTGTGATAAGCTGTTGCCATATTTTTTTATTTTAAAGGGTTATTAGAAGATAAAAAAAGACCGGACCGAAAAACTGGAGTACATCCGCAGATGCTTTGAGTTTTTCGGTCCGGCTTGAATGATGATACTCTTTTATGATAATAGAAGAATGTCTGCTGGAATTATTTCAAAGAAGCACGTTCGATGTACTTGTCGATATCCATAGCCTGGTAAGAGTTGCCGTATTTGTTCTTTACCTGCTTGTAAGCGTCTACGGCTTCTGCGTTCTTGCCTTGCTTTTCCAGAATCTGTCCGGCCTGAATCAAGTAAATTGGACTCAGTGACATGCTGTTGGCACGTTCGGCTGCTTTCAGTAAAGTAGCCACAGCCTTGTCAAGCTGACCTACCTGTGCATAGCAGTTTCCCAGAGCTCCCATTACGGAAGGAGCTACCAGCAAGTCGTTGCCGCTGAATTTGTCCAGGTATTTGATGGCGTCTTCGTATTTGCCGAGCTGTGCATAGCAAAGACCTGCGTATGCGTTGGCCAGGTTGCCGGCATCTGTACCGCTGAACTGGTCTGCCAGTTTCACGAAACCTGCGTAGCCAAGGCTGTCGCCTTTCAGTGCTACTTCAAAGTTGTCGGCTCCGAAATATTGTTCGCCTTTGAAAATAGCTTCAGAGGCTTTCAATTCATTGGGTTCGGCAATGAAATGCTTGTATCCGAGGTAACCTCCAACAATGACAACCAAAGCGATTACTATACCTAACAGTAAATTCTTGTTTTTGAGAAGAAATGCTTCCGAAGTGCTGAGCGCTTCGTCTACATTCAATGGGTCATGAGTGTGTTTTTGTTCAGTCATTTGATATTTGTTTTTTATTATTTTCAAAATCCACTTATTCGGACAGCAAAAGTAGTTTATTTATACTTATAAATGAAATTTGCGGGCAGTTTTTTTAATCAATCTTGCTTTTATTGTTAATTTTGTATTCTAAATAACAAGAGTTTTATGTGGCTTAAACGCATTTCAATCGTAAACTATAAGAATCTGGAGCAGGCTGAACTGACTTTTTCCCGTAAGATGAACTGCATCATCGGCAAGAACGGGATGGGGAAGACCAACCTGATGGATGCCGTATATTATCTTTCTTTCTGTAAGAGTGCAACCAATCCCATTGATTCTCAGAATATTCGGCATGAACAGGATTTCTTTGTGCTACAGGGATTTTATGAAACGGACGGCGGCGATCCGGAGGAAGTGTATTGCGGGTTGAAACGCCGTCAGAAAAAACAGTTCAAGCGGAACAAGAAGGAATACACCCGCTTGTCGGACCATATCGGACTGATACCGCTGGTCATGGTTTCTCCGGCAGATACGCTGCTGATAGCGGGAGGAAGTGAAGAACGCCGGCGGTTCATGGACGTGGTGATTTCGCAGTTCGACCGTGAATACCTGGATGCACTGATTCGCTACAACAAGGCGCTGGCACAGCGGAATACGTTGTTGAAAGCGGAGCTCGAACCGGATGAGGAGCTGATGAATGTGTGGGAGGAAATGATGGCTTCCACGGGAGAGATTGTATTCCGCAAGCGTCGGCAGTTTATTGAAGAGTTTATCCCGATTTTCCAGTCGTATTATGGTTATATTTCCCAGAACCGGGAGCAGGTGAAACTGTCGTATCAGTCGCATGCGGCAGAAGGAGACTTGCTGACTTTGTTGCGTGAGAACCGGCAGCGGGACAGGGTGATGGGATATTCCCTGAAAGGTATCCATAAGGACGACCTGATTATGCAGTTGGGGGAGTTTCCCATGAAGCGGGAAGGCTCGCAAGGGCAGAACAAAACGTATCTGATTGCGCTCAAGCTGGCTCAGTTTGAATTCTTGAAGCGGACAGGGAGCGGTACCACTCCCTTGGTCTTATTGGATGATATCTTCGACAAGTTGGATGCCTTACGGGTGGAACAGATTGTGAAGCTCGTGGCAGGCGACAGTTTCGGGCAGATTTTCATTACAGATACCAACCGTGACCATCTGGACCGTATCCTGAAAAAGATCGAAGGGGACTATAAGCTGTTCGAGGTGGAAAACGGAGAGGTCTCAGAACGAAAGGAAGGGTATGAAGCGGAATAATACGGAACAGATAGGGGATGTGCTCCGGCAGTTTCTTCGCCAGCAGGGGCTGGAAACGCCTTTGAACGAATATCGGTTGGTGGATGCCTGGAAGGATGTGGTAGGACCGGTTATTACCCGCTACACCACGAATCTGTTTATCAAGAACCAGGTGCTTTATGTCAGTCTTTCTTCCTCGGTCATCCGTCAGGAACTGATGATGGGGCGGGAGATGCTGATTCGCAACCTGAATGCGCAGGTGGGCTCACAAGTCATCGTGAACATTGTGTTCCGTTGAGTATGCGCATCCTTGTTCGGTCCACACTTCGTGCATGGGGCGGTCTGTAGGTTCTGTCGGAATGTGTGGGCAGAGTTGGAAGTGAAAGCAGACGCCTATATTATAGGAATGAAGTCGGGAAAGGGCACGGTCATAGTATCCTTTTCCACGTCCCAGTCGGTTCCCGGTCCGGTCGAAGGCTACACCGGGAATGATGCTCAATTCAATCTCATCCCAACTTTCTATTTGTCTTCCGGTCGGTTCTTCAATGCCGAATGAACCGGTTTGCAATGAATCTTTTCCTTCGTAGTACCGGAATTCCAGTTCTTCGCCTTTTACAAGAGGTAGTATGATGCGTTTGTACGGATGCCAGCGTTCGATAAACGTGTGAGTCTGTACTTCATCGGGCAGGGAATGATAGAGCAGGATGGTTTTCGCCTGTAAAAAGACAGGATGGTCTTCCAGCTTCTGGAATAAGCTGGAAGACCATTCTGTCTTTTGAGAAGCGGAGTATTTCCGCTTCTCTTGTGCCATTTGTTTGCGTAATTCTTTTTTGTCCATGAGATTCTATTTCTTTTTCCCATTGGAAGCCTGCTGCTTAGGAGCCTGCGGGAAGGATTCTCCCTTTTCCAGGATTTCCACTGCTTTCAAGACCGTTTTATCGGTTTCGTTCAGGAATTCCACATACGCCTCCATGCCCAGCATGTTGTAGATAATGTTTCCGTAAAGGCTTATCTCAAACAGCTGGCGTGATTTAGCCATCAGGTTGTTGCGGCGCTTCAATCCTTTCTTTTCAGCCCATGCGGCAAAAGTGTTCAGCAGGTTCTGCTTTTTCAGGTATTCCTCCATCTTTTCCGGGGTATCGTATTTCTGGAGTGTGCTCCGGTTCTGGTCGGTATACTCGAATGTATAGCGTATAATCAGTCCACGGTTGGCCGCCATACGGAAATAGGAAGTCATACCGGTGGTATCCTGAGGTACGAAGATGTCGGGCATGATGCCTCCTCCTCCATACACCGGACGTCCCAGACGGGTGTGATAGACTTCTGTTTCGTTCTGTTTGATACTGTCGGCCGAGAAGAACTCACCGTGTTCGTAGCGGGTGAGCAAATCCAGTTCGTATTCCGATTCCTTCCCTTTTTCGTAAGGTTTCTGGATGCAGCGGCCCGACGGAGTATAATAACGGGCGATGGTCAGACGGATGGCAGAGCCGTCGCTGAACTCGATGGGTTGCTGTACCAGGCCTTTTCCGAATGAACGGCGTCCGATGATGGTTCCGCGGTCATTGTCTTGGATGGCTCCGGCAAAGATTTCGCTGGCAGAAGCAGAACCTTCGTCCACCAAAACTACGAGCGGCATTTTCTGGTTGCTTCCCGTACCGTTGGAATTATAGTCTTCGCGTGGGGATTTGCGTCCCTGGGTATAGACAATCAGCCGGTTGTTGGGAAGAAATTCGTTGACCATCTGGATGGCGGCGGCCATGTAACCTCCCGTGTTTCCGCGAAGGTCTATAATCAGTCCCTCACAGTTCTTCTGAGCCAGTTTGGCCAAGGCTATCAGTAATTCCGGATAAGTGGTCTCCCCGAATTTGTTGACTTTGACATAACCCACTTGTTCGTTAATCATGTAGGCTGCGTCAATGCTCTTGACCGGAATGTTGCCACGTACGACCGTGAAATGCAGCAGCTCTTTTTCTCCCGGGCGGTACACACCGAGTTTGACCTTGCTGCCTTTTTCGCCTTTCAGGCGCTTCATGGCTTCTTCGTTGGTTACGATTTTTCCTACGAAGGCAGAATCATCTACTTCCACGATACGGTCGCCGGCCATCAGTCCCACCTTTTCGGATGGGCCTCCCTGGATGACACTGTTCACATGGATGGTGTCATTCTGGATGGTGAACTGGATGCCGATGCCGCTGAAGCTACCTTTGAGGTCGGCTGTAACGGCCTCCAGGTCTTTGGCTGGAATATATGAAGAATGTGGGTCGAGTTCCGAAAGAATCTGTGGCATGGCCTCTTCCACCAGGTCGCTGATATTGACGGTATCCACATACTGGTCGTCGATGATACGCAACAAGGCATTCAGCTTGTTAGAGGACGTGTTGATGATGCCCAGTTTGTTACCGGAAAAATGGTTGGCATAGAATGTACCGATGGCGATACCTGCAATCAGGCAGATGGCCAGCAGAAACGGAATAAAGCGTGTACTATTGTTTTTCATATTTTTTATTCATTGGGGTTAAGATATACAACTTCAATATGAGCTCGTTTCAATAAGTCCAATCCGTCTTCCAAGCGGTATTTCTCGGCATAGACCACCCGCTTGATTCCGGCCTGAATAATCAGTTTCGCACATTCAATGCAAGGGGAGGCGGTGACATACATGGTAGCTCCTTCACTGCTGTTGCTGGAACGGGCTATCTTGGTGATGGCATTGGCTTCCGCATGGAGCACGTAGGGGCGGGTCACTCCGCTTTCGTCTTCACATACATTTTCGAATCCGGCCGGTGTGCCGTTGTATCCGTCCGAGATAATCATCTTGTCCTTGACAATCAATGCCCCCACCTGACGCCGCTTACAATAAGAGTTTTCGGCCCAGATGAGTGCCATGCGCATATAGCGCTTGTCCAGGATTTCTTGTTTATGTTCTGATGGTTCCATAATGATGCTGCCTAGTTGTTAAATCCTTTGGGGTAAAACTGAATATAATGGTTCTTGTCGAGGTTGAACAGCTTGATGAGCCGTGAACTGCCTCGATAGAATTTCGCGTTGGTTATTTCGTCATAAAACGTCTTGTCCAGTCCACTACGGGTCCCGTTAGGCTTCAGCTGGATGGAAAAGCTTTGGTCATCCCCGTTGGCACTCCATGTACCGGTAAAGGTGAAATTGCTTCCGTTTCCTTCCACCGTACCATCTTCTTTGAAAATGATGGTGTATTTGTCTTGGTCATCATTGATTTTGACCAGCTCATCCCGCGTCAACGTAGAATTGAAGTTGTTGTCGTCTTTCCAGTCACTGGTATTGTAAGAACCGCTCCAGTGCCATGTCTGTCCACTTGCGAAAATTTCATACACATCGTCTTTTTGGTTACATCCGGCCAGCAGTAGGAGTAACGTAAAGCACCAGTAGATTTTGAATGTTTTCATTTGTATGTTCATTTTATTCCATTTCTTTTTAACAATGCGTCGATGGTCGGTTCCTGTCCCCGGAAACGTTTGTAAAGCGTCATCGGATGTTCGGTACCCCCTTTCGACAAGATGTTTTCCCGGAAAGAGCGTGCTGTTTCCGGATTGAAGATTCCTTTCGCCTTGAAAACCGAAAAGGCATCGGCATCCAGCACTTCCGCCCATTTGTAGCTGTAGTATCCAGCTGAATAGCCACCCGACATGATATGCCCGAACTGTACGCTCATGCAGGTGTCGTCCAGTTGTGGAAGCAGTTGGGTGCGTTGCCAGGAAGCTTTTTCGTATGCCTTTACATCTCCCTCAAACGGGGTCTGGCGGGTGTACCAGGCCATGTCGAGCAGCCCGAAGCTGACTTGACGCAGGCAAGCATAAGCCACGTTGAAGTTGGAAGCATCCACAATGCGTTGAATCAGTTCCTCGGGAATCGGTTCGCCCGTCTGGTAATGACATGCGAATGTATTCAAAAATTCCTTTTCTATGGCAAAGTTTTCCATGATTTGTGAAGGAAGTTCCACAAAATCCCAATACACGTTTGTGCCGCTCATGCTTTGGAAGCGAGTATTGGCAAACATGCCGTGCAGGGCATGGCCGAATTCATGCAGGAAGGTGTTGACTTCCGAGAAAGTCAGCAAGGCCGGTTTGTCTTTTGTGGGCTTGGTGAAATTCATGGTCACGGAGACATGCGGACGACTGTTGGTACCGTCGTCTGCTATCCATTGTTCCTTGTAACTGGTCATCCAAGCCCCCGAACGTTTGCCTTCACGGGGATGAAAGTCGGTATAAAGTACAGCCAGGAAACTGCCGTCGCGGTCGAACACTTCGTAAGCCTGCACGTCCGGATGGTACACCGGGATTTCTTTGTTTTCCTTGAAGGTGATGCCATACAGGCGAGTAGCCAGTCCGAATACACCCTCTTTTACGCGGCTCAGTTCGAAGTAAGGTCGGAGCGCTTCTTCGTCGAGGCTGAATTTCTGGTTCTTCAACTTTTCTGCATAATAAGAAAAATCCCACGGCATCAGTTCGAAGTCGTTCCCTTCCAGTTCGCGGGCCAGGGTGCGGATTTCCTCCACTTCCTTCCGGGCCACAGGGGTATAGGCTTCCAATAAGTCGTTCAGCAGCTTGTACACATGGTCACTGTTTTCGGCCATGCGCTTTTTCAGTACGTATTCCGCATAATTGGAGAATCCCAACAGCTGTGCCAGTTCCATGCGCAGGTTGACCAACCGTTTTACGATGTCCAGATTGTTGAACTCGTTATCGTGGCAACACTGGGTGTTGTAGGCCATGTAAAGCTGCTTGCGCAAGTCTCTTCTGTCACTATACTTCATAAAAGGCACGTAACTGGGAGCTTGCAGGGTGATAATCCAGCATCCGTCTTTCCCTTTCTCCTGAGCAGTATGGGCTGCTGCTTCTACGGCACTTTCCGGCAGTCCGGCCAACTCATTTTCGTGCTGTAGTACCAGTTCGAAGCTGTTTGTCTCTTTCAGATGATTCTGTGAGAACTTCAGGGTCAGGCTGCTCAGTTCCATGCTCAACTTACGGAAGGTAGCTTTGTCTTCTTCGGAAAGATTCGCTCCATTGCGGACGAATCCGTCGTACGATTTTTCCAACAGACGTCGTTCCTCCGGTGTCAGCTGGAGTGCGTCTCTTTGTTCATATACCGCCTTGACCCGTGCAAACAATGCCTCGTTGAGGCTGATGTTGTTGGCATGCTCCGAAAGTTCCGGCGTCATTTTTTCCGCAATGGCCTCCAGTTCATCGTTCGTTTCCGCACTCAGCAGGTTAAACAAAACGGTGGTTACTCTGTCCAGCGTCTTTCCGGCATGTTCCAGTGCCAGAATCGTATTCTGGAAAGTCGGCTTTTCCGGGTTTTCGGTGATTTGTCGGATTTCTTCCTCTTCCAGCCGCATTCCTTCCCGGATAGCCGGTTCGTAGTCTTCTATCCGTATCTGCTGGAAAGGAGTGGTGTCGTGGAGGGTATGATAGGGTTGCAAAAATGGGTTGTTCATAAGGTTGGTCTGTAAAAATTAAGTTTATTCTTTTTTGTCTGAAGCGAGAACTACCTCTCTCAAATCAGGGATGCTGAACGTGCGGCGTCCCAGTTGAATCAGGCCTCGGTTCTGGAGGTCGTTCAGTACGTTTGACACATTGATGCGCGTGTCGTCAATCAGCCGGGCGAGATCTTCCATTCGGATGGACAGTTTCTTCGGTCCGTAGGGAGTCATACAGCGCAACAGAAGAAAATTGATAATTTTATCACGTGTTTTTCCGATATGGGAATTCCACAGCTTGTTGTAAATCACCTGACTCCGGTTGCTCAGCATGTTCATGTAGTTCAGGTTGAATACTTCATAGCGGCACAATTCGTTGAGAATGTAGGATTTCTCGATGTGCAACGTATTTACTTCGGTCAGCGCAGTGTACGATGCCGTAAAATAAGGGCGCATGCCAAACAAGGAATAAGGCTCGATGACATTCGGACTTTTAAAGTTCTCCCATAAGGTATATTTGTGTAGGGTGTCGTTGGATTCTATCTGTACTTCTCCGTCCAACACGAAAATAAGCTGGTCGCACGGAGTATCTTGTTTTACCAGGCAGCTTCCGGGCTCATATTTGTTGAAGTGAATTTTTACTTTCTCCAGAATGTCGGTAAAGTCGAATTTCGACATCCCTTGAAACAGAGGGAGCTGTAAAAGCTTGTCGTACATTGTCAATTCCATCTCTCGTTAACTTTATTAAGTTATCTTTTAACATACAAAGTTAAGTATATTTCCTCAGTGCAGCAGTTCCTTGATTATAGGTTTTATCTTTTTTATTCTTTCTTACAGTCTGATAATGTTTGCCAAATCTTGCAGGTGTATAAAAAAATGATAACTTTGCAAAAGTAATTTGGATTATAACAATGATTGGATTTGATTTTCAGCAGTTTTTAAGTGCCTTTATCGTTCTTTTTGCCGTAATTGACATCATCGGCTCCATTCCTATTATTCTGGATTTGAAGCAGAAAGGACGGGCTGTAAATGCTCCTAAGGCCACTTTTATCGCTTTTGCGCTTCTTCTTGGTTTTTTCTATGCCGGCGACATGATGTTGCGTTTGTTTCAGGTGGATATCGCTTCGTTTGCCGTAGCCGGTGCTTTTGTCATTTTTCTGATGTCGCTGGAAATGATTCTGGATATCGAAATTTTCAAGAATACAGGACCTATCAAAGAGGCCACTCTGGTACCTTTGGTATTCCCTTTGCTGGCTGGTGCAGGTGCATTTACCACTCTGTTGTCGTTGCGGGCGGAATACGCGCCGATTAATATTGTGCTGGCGCTGATATTGAATATGGTGTGGGTCTACATCGTATTGAAGCTGACCGACCGCATTGAGCGCATGCTGGGGAAAGGAGGCATCTATGTCATCCGTAAATTTTTCGGCATTATCTTGTTGGCCATTTCGGCCCGTTTGTTTACAGCAAACCTTACTTCATTGATAGAGCAGTTTCAGGCTCTGAAATGAGATATACCTTGAAAAGGGTATTGGACGCTTGAAGTGTGAGTGGTATATTTGCCACTAAAAAAGGTATATATGAAAATAGCAGCATTGATTTCGGGAGGAGTTGACAGCGCAGTAGCTGTACATCTGTTGTGTGAGCAAGGGTATAAGCCAGACTTGTTTTACATAAAGATTGGTATGGATACGGACGAGGAACTGACGTGTACGGCGGAGGAGGATATAGAACTGGCTTCTGCCACTGCCCGGAAGTATGGGCTGCCGTTCCATATCGTGGATTTGCAGAAGGAGTATTGGGACAATGTGGTGGCGTACACCATCGATAAGGTGCGGCGTGGGCTGACTCCCAATCCGGATGTGATGTGCAATAAATTGATAAAGTTCGGTTGTTTCGACCAAAAGGCCGGACATGACTATGATAAAATAGCTACAGGACATTACGCTTCTACACTTGTCGTAGATGGACATACGTGGCTGGCTACAGCCAAAGACCCGGTGAAGGACCAGACGGATTTTCTGGCGCAGATTGATTACCTTCAGGTGTCGCGACTGATGTTCCCGTTGGGCGGATTGATGAAAGAGGAAGTGCGGGCATTGGCTTTGAAGGCTTCCTTGCCAAGTGCCAGACGGAAGGACAGTCAGGGAATCTGTTTCCTGGGTAAGATAAACTACAATGACTTTATCCGTCGTTTCCTGGGTGAACGGCCGGGACCGGTGGTAGAGTTGGAGACGGGAAAGGTTATCGGACAGCATCGGGGGTATTGGTTCCATACCATTGGACAACGCAAGGGATTGGGACTGGGCGGCGGTCCGTGGTTCGTCGTCGACAAGAATGTGGATGAAAACATTATCTATGTGTCGCATGGTTATGATACAGAAAAGCAGTTTGGCTATTCCTTTTACTTGAAGGACTTCCATTTCATTACCTTGAATCCTTGGAAAGAACCGGAAACTGAAATTTGTTTCAAGATACGCCACACGGATACCTTTCAGACTGGGACCGTCCGTTTTTCGGAAGACGGATTGTTGGTGTCCAGCACGGAGCCGATACAGGGAATAGCCCCTGGGCAGTTCGGGGTGATTTATGACAAGGATGCTCGCCTGTGCATAGGCAGTGGCGAGATAAGAACAAGGGAATTTTTAAAGTAGAAAGGCTGACTATGCGAATTTCTTTTCAACTGAATACGCTTGCCCCTTTTCGTATGAAGGAACTTATACGCAGGCTGGAAGTACCGGTAAAGGTGACGCTTCAGGGCACGTATCAGGGAAAAAATCTGTATTATTTTCATCGTCCGGAATATTCCACGACTTCATTTGCCATTTCTGATGACCAGAAAGGGAAGATTGTGGTGGCTATGGACGGTTTGTCATCTTATGATGATTATAAGTTCTTTCCTTATCTGATTGATACATTGGGGTTGTGTCTGAACGGGCATAGTCCGAAACTGGTATCGGGAGAGGATGGAAAGACTTATTCTGTGTATGAACGTTTGGGGACGCAGTGGATTGAAGACTGTATCGGGGAAGAGATTGCCTCGTTGAAAGTGGTGCTTTCCGTCGTGCCCCGCTGTTATCTGGAACTGCCTAAAGAAGGTATCCGCTATGTCTCGCTGGAACAGTTGAAGCAATATGGGGTGAATCTTCATTCTTCCACTTCCCGTATTTATGGCTACATCCAGTATTTGCTGCACAAGGGCTGGCTCTCGGAGGCAACGCGGGAGGAATTTATAGCCGACAGTCTGGCTTATGCCATGGATGTGGAAGTGGATGTACCACAGCATGTATCAATCGGCCGTGTCAAGTCATGGCAGTCCGACGGCACGGAAACCTGGGAAAGTTTTTCGCAGGAAGACGTGGATATGCTCTTGGAACTGGGCAAGGAATACCGTGAAGGAACCCGTGTGGACGGAGTGGTCTTGAATGATATCGGTACGTTATATCAGGAAGGAGTTGGAGTGGATTCCGATGGTTACGAAGCAGAATTCTGGTTTAAAGAGGCTGTCCGTCAGGGTGATTTGACTTATGCCTCTGCCAATTTGGGAGATTTGTACCGAAAGGGATGCGGCCAGTTGCCTGTGTCCTTGCCGCGGGCTTTCGAGGCTTACCGCCATTCTTCCGACCCTTATGCCTTTTACCGGATTGGGCAAGGATACGAAGAGGGTTGGGCCGGAACTCCCGACCTCCATCTGGCTATGTTCTGGTATAAGAAGGCGGCTCAGGCGGGTCATCATCTGGCTCTTAAGCGACTGTCAGAGTCGTGATTTTTTCCTCAAAAAGGTAAGTGTTTTTTAAAACGTCCATAAGGATACGAAATGCCTCTACGTCTTACATGAAAGATGCTTGTGTTTGTGATGAAAAACGTAAGAATCTGCTGTAAGCCGTAGAGGTGCTTTTTAATGTATTCTTTTAGGGGGATTCTTTTTAAGCAGTGGGTAATTGTAGGAAACGGCTGATGTCTTCCGGCTTTTCCGCCAGCAAATCCGGGTGAAATTCCTCCAATTCACTTTTCGGCCGGAAACCCCAGCATGCTCCGATGGTGGTGACTTCTGCGTTGAGTCCGGTCTGCATGTCCACTCCGGAGTCGCCGATATAGACTACTTCTTCTTTGCTTACTCCAGCCATTTGTATGATTTCATTCACCACCTGAGGGTCGGGTTTGGTCGGCACGTTGTCCCGCTGTCCGAATACTGCCGTGAAATGGATGGCAGGGAAATATTGTCCGATGAGTTTGGCGGTGGCCTCCTGATATTTGTTGGAGGCTACGGCAAGCTGGAAATGATGCTGTTGCAGGAGGTTGAGCAGCTCCTCGATACCGGGATAGGGGCGGCTTAAATCTGCATTGTGGATGTTATAGTAGGGAACAAACTTCGACCGGATGCGCAAGACGTTTTCCGGAGTTCTTTCCTCCTCGGGAAGCGCCCGTTCGAAGAGTTTGTTGATACCGTTGCCTACAAAGAAGCGATAGGCGTCGGTCGGATGGGTAGGATAGCCGAATTGGGTCAGGGCGTAATTGGTAGCCGCGGCCAGGTCGGCAATCGTGTTTAGCAAAGTTCCGTCTAAGTCAAAAATCACAAGTTTCTTCATATCGCGTTAGTTTTTGGTGTAAGTTGATTCCACTCCGGTTTCCCTGCAGTCTGCCCCCATGGGAGGATTCTGCTTGAACAAGGCAATCTTGACTTCCGTAAGGGTGGGAAAGTCCCGGAACAACCGTTCGGCAATGCGTTGGACGACGTGTTCCAGTAGGCGGGAAGTCACCTGCATCTCTTCTTTCACCGCCTGAAACACCTCTGCATAATTGAGCGTATAATTCAGGTCGTCTGTTTGCGATGCACGGCTGAAATCCGTTTTTAGCCGCAGGTTGAGGGTGAATTCGGTCCCCACCTTGTTTTCCTGAGGGAGTACGCCGTGAAAGGCATATATTTTCAGCCCGTTCAGGTGAATGTACATTTCAGATTGTTTCATGTTGAAAGGATATAAGAGAGGCATGAATCCGGCGCTTGTGCAAAGCTTCTTGCCAGATTCATGCCCGATATGGTTGAGTAATTCACTCGAATGTCATAAATTCTTATCCGCAGCGTGAAGAGCCGCAAGTCTTGCAAATCAGACAGCCTTCCTGGTACACCAGGGTTTCATGGCCGCAGTTCGGACATTTCACGCCCTTGGCTTCAGTGCCGTCCTGCACGTATTTCTTCAGAGCTCTTTCCACTCCGTTCTTCCACGTGTTGATGCTTTCGCTATCCAGTTGCAGCGAACTTACCAGCTTGATGACCTGCTCAATCGGCATTCTCCAGCGGAGCACACCCGAAATCAGCTTGGCATAGTTCCAATATTCTTTGTTGAACTTTTCAGAAAGTCCTTCGATGGTCATCTTATAGCCACGTTTGTTTTCGAACTGGAAGTCGTAGTGCTTGGTACCGTCTTCGTCGTAACTCTTGATGATACGTCCGGAGGTCACAGACTTCGGCAATACGATACCTTCCTCGTCATCCTGCAGACCGGTGAAGATTTCGTAAGGTCTTCCATCGAGCAAGCCGACAAATGCCACCCATTTTTCCTTGTTGTTCTGGAAACGTACCACGTCGGCTTCCAGCACTTTCGGACGTACCTCCACTACCTGAGGCGGTTTGCAACGACATTCCTCCTCTTCTTTCTTGTCTTTCTTCTTCGTAGAAAGCAATACGCCGGCACGGGAACCGTCACGATATACGGTACAACCTTTACATCCGGAACGCCATGCTTCAACATAAAGCTGGTTCACGAGGTCTTCGCTTACGTTGTTCGGCAGGTTGATGGTCACACTGATGGAGTGGTCTACCCATTTCTGGATACGTCCTTGCATCTTCACCTTCATCAGCCAGTCTACATCGTTGGAAGTGGCTTTATAATACGGTGATTTAGCCACCAGTTCATCAATCTCTTCCTGCGTGTAACGCTTGTCGGGATCGTAGCCGTTCACTTTCATCCAAGTCAGGAACTTGTGATGGAACACTACATATTCTTCGAATGCATCTCCAGTTTCATCCACGAAATCTACATGAACGTTGGTATCATTCGGATTGACTTTCCGGCGACGTTTGTACACAGGCATGAACACCGGTTCAATACCTGAAGTCGTCTGGGTCATCAGACTGGTGGTTCCTGTCGGTGCAATCGTCAGGCAGGCAATGTTCCGTCGGCCATACTTCTTCATTTCTTCGTACAATTCAGGGTCGGCTTCTTTCAGACGGTTGATGAACGGGTTGTTCTTTTCACGTTCTGCATCGTAGATTTCAAATGCGCCGCGTTCCTTAGCCATGTTCACAGAAGAACGGTAAGCTTCGAGGGCAATGGTCTTGTGTACTTTTTCAGAGAATTCAGTAGCCTCTTCCGTACCATAACGCAGTCCCATGGCAGCCAGCATGTCACCTTCAGCCGTGATACCTACACCTGTACGGCGTCCCAAGCCTGATTTACGATAAATCTTTTCCCACAAGTGGCGTTCTGTCCCTTTCACTTCCATGCTTTCAGGGTCAGAGTCTATCTTTTCAAAAATCCGTTCAATCTTTTCCAGTTCCAGATCGATAATGTCGTCCATGATGCGCTGTGCCAGTGCCACATGCTTCTTGAACAGCTCGAAATCAAAGTAGGCTTCCGGAGTAAATGGATTGACTACGTATGAATACAGGTTGATGGCCAGCAGACGGCAAGAGTCGTACGGACACAGAGGAATCTCGCCACAGGGGTTTGTAGAAACCGTGCGGAAGCCTAAGTCGGCGTAACAGTCGGGTACAGACTCGCGGATGATGGTATCCCAGAACAACACTCCCGGTTCTGCCGATTTCCATGCATTGTGTACAATCTTTTTCCACAGAGCCGAAGCGTCAATATCCTTGGCAACCATCGGATTGGCTGAATCAATCGGATATTGCTGCGTGTAAGGCTTTCCTTCAATGGCAGCCTGCATGAAGGCATCGTCCAGTTTTACGGAAACGTTGGCTCCCGTTACTTTCCCTTCCGTCATTTTAGCATCGATGAACGCTTCTGAATCCGGATGTTTGATGGATACAGTCAGCATCAGCGCACCGCGACGTCCGTCTTGAGCTACCTCACGTGTAGAATTGGAGTAGCGTTCCATAAAAGGAACAAGTCCGGTGGAGGTCAAAGCCGAGTTTTTCACCGGGGAACCTTTCGGACGGATGTGTGACAAGTCATGCCCTACACCGCCGCGGCGTTTCATCAGTTGTACCTGCTCCTCATCAATGCGGATGATGGCACCGTAAGAGTCGGCATTTCCGTCGAGTCCGATTACGAAGCAGTTGGACAGTGACGCAATCTGATAATTGTTGCCAATTCCCGTCATCGGGCTACCTTGCGGTATGATGTACTTGAAATGGTCGAGCAAATCGAAAAGTTCCTGAGAACTGAGTGCATTAGGATATTTTGCCTCAATGCGGGCCACCTCATTGGCAATTCGCCAATGCATATCCTCTGGAGATTTTTCATAGATGTTTCCAAATGAGTCTTTCACAGCGTATTTGTTTACCCAAACACGAGCTGCCAGTTCATCTCCTTTGAAATACTCCAATGAAGCATTGTAGGCTTCATCGTAGCTATACGTTTTCTTTTCCACGGTTATTTGTATATGAATAAGTTTGTTCGCAATAAAATGATAAGTCGCAAAATGTAGAAGGTCGTTTTATTTCTAACAAACGCCTGCAAAGCTAAAGATGTTTTTTTAATTCGCAAAATAAAAAAGTAAGAAGTTATCAACAATGTGGGTGGTTTTCTATTTTAAAATCTTACATACTTGATAATCAGATTGTTATAAAAATTGACGTATTGAAAAGTTTTCCGTTTTGGAAAACTTTGATTTTTTTGAATTGTTTCTTATACCTTATAAAAGTAGGGATTTTCACTGATTCTTTTTACCTTTGCAGATAATCTATAAAGCCGATATATTATGGAATCAATAAAAAACAGACGGACAATCCGCAAGTATAAACAGGAAGACATTCCTGCCGAGTTGCTCAATGAGTTGTTGGAGGAAGCGTTCCGGGCTTCCACCATGGGCAATATGCAATTATACAGTGTGGTGGTGACCCGTGACGCAAAAATGAAGGAGCGTCTGGCGCCTGCCCATTTTAACCAGCCGATGGTGACTTCGGCTCCGGTCGTACTCACTTTCTGTGCCGATTTTAACCGTTTTAGCAAGTGGTGTGAACAGCGGAAGGCCGTGCCGGGATATAATAATCTGATATCTTTCCTGAATGCAGCGAGCGATACCCTGTTGGTGACACAGAATTTCTGTACTTTGGCCGAAGAAAAAGGATTGGGCATCTGCTATCTGGGAACCACTATTTACAATCCCGACCAGATTATTGATTTGTTGAAACTTCCGAAGCTTGTGGTGCCCGTGGCCACCATTACAGTGGGCTACCCTGATGAGTGTCCGGAACAGCCCGACCGTTTGCCTGTCCGCGGCATTATCCATGAAGAACAGTATCACGACTATACCCCTTCCGAAATTGACGATATCTACGCCTATAAGGAAAGTCTGCCGGAGAACAAACATTTTGTGGAAATAAACCATACCGAAACGCTGGCTCAGATTTTCACAGATATCCGTTACAAGAAGTCCGATAATGAATACATGTCGGAAGGTCTTAAGAAAGTACTGAAACGGCAAGGATTCGATGATTGATCAGATGGCTGTCAGCATAAAAAAACAGGTGACTTGATTGGCAAGCCACCTGTTTTTTTATCTCATTCGAAGACTCATTTCTATTTCTTCAATTTCCGCTTTAAACGCCTTGTCCACGTCCACCTGGTCTTTTACAATCTTGCAGGCATGCAGTACCGTGGCATGGTCTTTGTTTCCGATAAGTTGGCCAATCTTGGAAGAAGAAGTGTCCGTATGTTTCTTTGCCAGATACATCGCCACTTGTCTCACTTGCACCACTTCCCGTTTGCGCGTCTTGGTGTGGATGGCCGTCTCGTCTATCTTGTAGTGTTCGCACACCTTTGTGATGATGTCGGCCACCGTCATCGGTTTGCTTTCTGCGCACTTCACCGCCTTTCTCACGATGTGCTGTGCCAAGTCGAGGTCAATTTCACGTTTGAACAGGATAGATTGCGCCAATAAGGAGTTGACGATACCTTCCAGTTCACGCACGCTTTCGTTCACGCTTTCCGCAATGTAGCTGATAACCGATTCCGGAATCACCAGTCCGTCGCGTTTGATCTTGTTGCGCAGGATGTTTTTCCGGAGCTCGATGTCCGGTTTCTCCAGCTCGGCCACCAATCCCCATTTGAAACGTGTAAGCAAGCGGTCTTCCATTCCTTGCAGCATGACCGGTGCACGGTCGGAAGTCAGAATCAGCTGTTTTCCGTTCTGGTGAAGGTGGTTGAATATATGGAAGAACGTATTCTGCGTCTTGGTTACCCCTGCAAATTCCTGTATATCATCAATGATCAGCACGTCGATAGTCTGGTAGAAGCTAATGAAATCATTGAAGTGGTTGGTTCGCACGGAGTCTGTATATTGCACTTGGAAAAGATGAGCCGATACATACAGCACACGTTTTTCCGGATACAATTCCTTGATTCTTGTACCAATGGCATTGATAAGATGAGTTTTACCTACACCCGACGGGCCGTAGATAAACAAAGGGTTGAAAGTACGTGCCGGATTCTGTGCCACAGTTTCCGCTACCGTTCTGGAGAACTCATTGCTGTTACCTTTGATGAAATTCTCAAAGTTGTAGTTCGGGTTCAGGTGCGGGTCCAAATCCTGTGGTGCCGGAGCCTGCAAAGGATTGGGCGCCTTGTTTCCATTGTACACAGGAGCCTGTTCCGGCAGTGCAGAAGAGCGTTTGGTCCCTTCTATATTGACAGTGATATGGTTGGTCTTATCGGTCAGGATAGAGTACATCAACTCCGTGCCTTCACCTATTTCTTTATAGATGGCGGCGCGCAGCAATCCCACGTACTTTTCTTCCAGGTATTCATAGAAGAAAGGACTTGGGACGCCGATTGTCAATGCCTTTTCTGTATCCTCATATTTTAAAGGTACGATAGGCTCAAACCATGTTTTAAAAGCCGTAGCATTCACGTTGTCCTTGATAAATGCCAGACAACGGTTCCACAATGCAACGGCTTGGTTATGTTCAATCATACGTGCGTTGTTATTAATAAAGCGAAACTTCTACGCTTGCAAATTTCGTAATGAAATTTCAGAAAAACAAATGCCTTTTTCCTTGCTTTTTATCTTGATAAATTAAAGTATTGATAAATAGGAGGTTATGTATTTGTTAAATATTTGATAAGAAGAAATTCTCTTGTAGATTTATAATTTTCTATTTATCAGGTGTTTATCATTCTATCCTTACTGCGGAATGTCCCCTTGATTGAATATGCTTGTCTTTGAGAATTAGACTGTTGCGACTCTCCTGAAGCCTGCGGGTTTTCATCTTTATTATTTAGACTATTTCTATATAATGTAATCAGGAGGAAATTTCAGATTCGCAGAGTAAATGCTTCGTTTTCAAACAAACACAGGAAGGCATTTGCTTTGTGCGTGCCTTCCTGTGCCTGTAAAAAGGAAATATCCTATTTGTCTTTCTTTCCGAACAGGGAGAAATGTACATAGCGTTTCGGATGCTCTTGCAAGTCTTTCAGCAGAGAAGCCGCGTTGGCCGAAGTCGCATTCAGGTTCTGGTACAAAGCATCGTCGTTCAGGAGAAGTCCGATGGAGTTGTCCTTGCTGCTCAGTCTTTCGGTCAGCATGTGTACATTCTGGAGAGTGGAATCCACCTTCTGGAAGGTCGATGCATAGTCAATTCCTTTCAGGTTCTCACTGATACCTTTCAGGTTTTCCGTGATGGTGGTGACATTGCTTGTCAACTGCGGGATATCCTTGCTCATCAAGCTGTGCAGTTGCGTGCTGGTCGCATTGAGTGAGGCCGTCAGCTTTTCCGCATTGTGCAAAGTGTTTTTTAAGGCAGGGTCGGCCAGCAGCTGGTTTAATGAGCCCAGAATGGAATCCAGTTTAGGCATCATCTGTTCCACCTTCGGCAGCAGCTCCTGCTCAGCCTTGCCCAGAATACCCGTATTGGCTGTGCCTTCAATCGTATCTCCAGGAGTCAGATAAGTGGTCGATTCATGTTTGAGCAACATGTTCATCTTGACGGTTCCCAGCATTTCAGTCACCAGCTCCGCCTTGCTGCCGGCCGGAATACGCATGTCCTGGTCTACTTCAATACCTACCACCACATGTCCCGGTTTCTGGTAATTGTATTGAAGGTCGCGTACGATACCTATCTTGTAGCCGTTGGCAAATACCGGACTCGACTGTGCCAGCCCGTTTACATCGGTAAAATCCACATAATAATAGCTTTCCGGCTTGAACATGCTGATTCCTTTCAGGTAGTTGATGCCAAAAAAGAGAATCAACAATGCGCCGATTCCTGCTAATCCGATTTTTACTTCTTTCTTCATATAGTTTACTTTTCTATTTTTATCTGTTTCGTTTGAATTCTCGTATGGCTTGGTTGATATTGACTTTCTGTCCGTCCTTAAACGCAATGATAAACGCATCCTTGAATTTGCTGTCCACTTTGTTGCGTTTCAGGCGGAGAATCTTGTTATAGTTCGTATCGGCCCCATAAGTATATTTTATGATTCCATTCTCTTCGTAGCTGTCTACGGGACTAAGTCCTTTGAACTGCTTGCTTTTGGAAGGCAGTTTGCGGCCGGAAGTCAATATCTGTATCTTGAAGACCGGTTTCCCTGATACGCTGGCCGCTGTCATGTCCTGCTTGCGGGTGGCCTGTGTGCGTGCAGCCGGCACTTCTTGCGGTTGGGATGCTGCAGTGACTTCCTCTTCTGCGGGAGTGGAAGAACTATCCGGTTCCGCAGCCAGTTGCGCGGACGAAACCTTGCCTCCCTTGTAATTCAGGAATGCGCGGTAAATACTTTTGGCCAAGGTTGAGCTTCCCTGTTCCGACATCAGATAAGCTTCTTCCGTAGGGTTGGTGATGTACCCCAGTTCAATCAGTACGCTCGGCATGGAAGTAGCCCGCAACACCAGAAATCCGGCCTGGTGTACCCCTTTGTCCGTCCGGTTCGCATTCCGGAAACACTTTTGTACAGAGGTGGCGAAGCTGACACTCTGTGCCATGTTCTTGTCTTGCAGAAACTCAAAGATGATATAGCTTTCCGATGAATTCGGGTTGAATCCTGCATACCGCTGCTTGTAGTCGTCCTCAATGAGGATTACCGCATTCTCTTTTTTGGCCACTTCCAGATTCTCCTGCGTGCGGTGCAATCCGAGGGTATAGGTTTCTGCCCCATTGACACTTTTGCTTCTGGAAGCCACTGAATTGGTGTGGATGGAGATAAAGAGGTCGGCCTTCGCGTCATTGGCTATTTCTGCTCTCCTGTGCAAGGGGACGAATACATCTCTTTCGCGGGTATAGACCACCCGCGTATCCGGGCAATTCTGCCTGATGAGCCTTCCCAATTTGAGGGCTACGCTCAGGTTGATGTTTTTTTCCTTTCCTCTTCTGCCTATGGCTCCGGGGTCATTTCCCCCGTGTCCGGCATCAATCACGACGGTAAAGCGAGTTTCGGCAGCATGCGTTTCAGGAAATAGGCTGAAAGCCAGTAGCAGGCTTAGGGCTATGAACAGTATGTCGAATTTTCTCCTTTGCATAATTATAATAACGTGGCAAAGTTAATATTTTTTTATCGACTAGCTTTCCTGTGGCCGGAAGAATTCTTCCATTGCTGTTATAATTGCTATAAAATCCGAAAAATAAGCAGGTCTTTACCTTAAATTTCCTACATTTGTATGAATCATAAAATAGAAAGGAGTATTTATGACATTAATCGACGGAAAAGCCGTTTCCGAACAAGTGAAACAGGAAATCGCTGCCGAGGTGGCCGATATTGTGGCAAAAGGAGGCAAGCGTCCTCATCTGGCTGCCATTCTGGTGGGACATGATGGAGGCAGCGAAACGTATGTGGCTGCAAAAGTGAAGGCATGCGAAGTGTGTGGGTTCAAGTCAACCCTGATTCGTTACGAGTCGGATGTGACGGAAGAAGAACTGCTGGCAAAAGTGCGTGAACTGAATGACGATGCCGATGTGGACGGATTTATCGTACAGCTTCCATTGCCTCCCCATATTTCAGAACAGAAAGTCATAGAAACCATTGACTACCGGAAAGATGTCGACGGTTTCCACCCCATCAATGTAGGCCGTTTGTCCATTGGGTTGCCGTGCTACATTTCTGCCACCCCCAATGGAATCATGGAACTTCTGCGCCGTTACCAGATTGAGACGCGGGGAAAGAAGTGCGTCATCCTGGGCCGGAGCAATATCGTGGGAAAACCGATGGCCATGCTGATGATGCAGAAGTCCGTACCGGGAGACGCCACCGTGACCGTATGCCATAGCCGGAGCAAGGATCTGGTGAAGGAATGTCAGGAAGCCGACATCCTGATTGCCGCGATGGGACAGCCCAATTTTGTGAAAGCTGATATGGTGAAAGAAGGAGCCGTGGTGATAGACGTAGGTACTACCCGTGTGCCCGATGCTTCCAAGAAATCCGGTTTCAAACTTACCGGCGACGTGAAGTTCGACGAAGTGGCCCCCAAGTGCTCTTACATTACGCCGGTTCCCGGTGGAGTAGGGCCGATGACCATTGTTTCTTTGATGAAGAATACGCTGTTGGCTGGTAAAAAAGCGATATATTGAGATTTTAGAAGATTTTTTCGATGAAATGTTTGCAGTTTCGGAAAAATCCTCTACCTTTGCAATCGCTTTTGAAAAGGAAGCCAACATGGTGACTATAGTTCAGTTGGTTAGAGCGTCAGATTGTGGTTCTGAATGTCGTGGGTTCGAGTCCCACTAGTCACCCCTTGAAAAGGTCTTGCATCGGCAAGGCCTTTTTTTGTATCCTTTCCTTTCTTGCCAACACAAAAAAATGCGCTATCAGACCTTCACAGGCTGGATAGCGCAAGCTACAATACAAAATACAAATACAACTAAACGAGATTTTGTGCTAAAATTTAAGCTTTCAAATATACGGTAAAATTTTAGACTTTACTTTTCCTCCTAGAGTTATTTAAAGATTCTTAATGCTTATACGATTCCTTGGGCCATCATGGCATGAGCCACTTTCATGAATCCGGCAATGTTGGCGCCTTTCACGTAGTTGATGTAACCGTCGCTTTCCGTGCCGTATTTCACGCACTGCTCGTGAATGTTGTGCATAATCTGGTGCAACTTGTCGTCCACTTCCTGTGCGGTCCAGCTCAGGTGCATGGCGTTCTGGCTCATTTCCAATCCGGAAGTAGCCACTCCACCCGCATTGACAGCCTTACCCGGCGCATACATCATCTTGTGTTCAATGAAAGCATCAATGGCTTCCGGAGTACATCCCATGTTGGAAATTTCTCCCACGCAGAGCACCTGGTTCTTGATCAGATGCTGTGCATCTTCTCCGTCCAGTTCGTTCTGGGTGGCACACGGCAGGGCGATGTCCACTTTTACCTCCCACGGGCGGCGTCCCGGTACGAAGGTAGCTTTCGGGAATTTCTCCGCATACGGTGCTACGATGTCGTTGCCCGAAGCACGCAGTTCCAGCATGTAGTCAATCTTTTCTCCCTCGATGCCGTCCGGGTCATAAATGTAACCGTCCGGTCCGGAGATGGTGACCACTTTTGCACCCAGCTGGGTAGCCTTGGTAGCTGCTCCCCAGGCCACGTTGCCGAAACCTGAAATAGCCACTGTCTTTCCTTTTATATCAATTCCTTTTGCATCCAGCATGTGTTTCACGAAATATAAGCCTCCGAAGCCCGTAGCTTCCGGACGAATCAGCGAACCGCCGAATTCCAGTCCCTTGCCCGTGAATGTTCCAGTGAACTCACGCGTCAGTTTCTTGTACATGCCGAACATGTAGCCCACTTCGCGTCCGCCCACACCGATGTCACCGGCCGGCACGTCCATGTCCGGACCCAGATGGCGCCACAATTCCAGCATGAAGGCCTGGCAGAAACGCATGATTTCCGCATTGCTCTTTCCGCGCGGAGAGAAGTCGGAGCCACCTTTTCCGCCGCCCATCGGCAACGTGGTCAGTGCATTCTTGAAGGTTTGTTCAAATCCCAGGAATTTCAGGATAGACAGGTTGACCGAAGCATGGAAACGGATACCTCCCTTGTACGGGCCGATGGCGTTGTTGAACTGTACGCGGTAACCCAGGTTGGTCTGTACTTCCCCCTTGTCGTCCACCCATGTGACGCGGAAAGTGAAAATACGGTCGGGTTCTACCAGCCGTTCAATGATTTTGGCCTTTTCAAATTCGGGATGCTGGTTGTAAATATCTTCGATAGAAAGCAATACTTCTCTCACTGCCTGAAGGTACTCGGATTCACCTGGATGCTTGGCTTCCAAGGATGACATGATTTTGTTAATATCCATAATCAAATAATTTAAGGTCTGACAAAATGAAATATTTTGTATATGCAAAGATAGGAAATTACCTGTATTGGCAAAGCTTTTCCCCATATTTTTCGTGTGTAGGCTTGAATTTTGATAGTTTTTTACCAACGCTCAAGAAAGATTTGCAAAAATCAGGTGAATTTCCGATTTTTGTTTTTATAAATAAGAATAAGCCTAAAAGAAGATGCCATGCTAAACAACCTGAGAATTAAACTCCGACAGCTTTATTTCAAGGATACGCAGTTTGCCAACCTGATGACAAAGCGTATTTTCAACGTCCTGCTGGTGGCCAATCCGTACGACGCGTTCATGCTCGAAGACGATGGCCGCATCGATGAGAAGATTTTTAATGAATACATGAACCTGAGCCTGCGCTATCCGCCCCGTTTTACCCAGGTGTCCACGGGAGAGGAGGCATGGGAGCAGTTGCGCAACACCATGTTCGACCTGGTCATCTGTATGCCGGGTTCCGACAACAGTGACACCTTCGACATCGCCCGCGACATCAAGCGGGAGTATCCCCATCTGCCGCTGGTAGTGCTGACTCCTTTTTCGCATGGCATCAAGGAACGGATGGAACACGAGGATCTGAGTATCTTCGAATACGTGTTCTGCTGGCTGGGAAATACCGACCTGCTGGTCTCCATCATCAAGCTGATTGAGGACAAGATGAACCTGGAGCACGACATCAAGGAAATCGGTGTACAGATGATTCTGCTCGTGGAAGACTCCATCCGGTTCTATTCGTCCGTACTGCCCAATCTCTACAAGTTCGTGCTCCGCCAGAGCCAGGAATTTGCCACCGAAGCCCTGAATGAGCACCAGCGTACGCTGCGCATGCGCGGTCGTCCTAAAATCGTGCTGGCCCGTTCATACGAGGAAGCCATGGACCTGTATAACAAGTACCAGAACAACATGCTGGGTGTCATTTCCGATGCCCGTTTCCCCCGTGGAGGCGTAAACGACCCGGAAGCAGGGGTAAGTTTGCTGCGTGAGATACGCAAGCACGACCCATTCATCCCGCTGATTCTGCAGTCGGCCGAAGAAAGCAACCGCCAATATGCCCCCGAACTGGATGCCGTGTTCATCGACAAGAATTCCAAGAAGATGAACATCGACCTGCGCGAAGCCGTGTCCGATAACTTCGGGTTCGGTGACTTCATCTTCCGCGACCCCCATACCCTGAAGGAAGTGGCCCGCATCCATAACCTGAAAGAACTGCAGAACGTGATTTTCGCCATTCCGGCCGAATCCTTCCTCTACCACATCAGCCGCAACCACATCTCGCGCTGGCTGTATTCGCGTGCCATCTTCCCGGTAGCCGAGTTCCTGAAACAGATTACGTGGGAATCCCTTCAGGACATCGACGCACACCGGCAGATTATTTTCGAAGCCATCGTGAAATACCGCAAGATGAAAAACCAGGGCGTGGTGGCCGTGTTCCAGCGCGACCGTTTCGACCGCTATTCCAATTTTGCCCGTATCGGCGACGGCTCTTTGGGAGGCAAGGGGCGCGGACTGGCCTTCATCGACAACATGGTGAAACGTCATCCCGAGTTCGATGAGTTTGAAAACGCCTCAGTCATGATTCCGAAAACCGTGGTGCTCTGTACCGATGTGTTCGATGAATTCATGGACTCCAACCAGCTGTATCAGATAGCCTTGAGCGATGCAGCCGACGACGTGATTCTGCAGGCCTTCCTCCGGGCCAAGCTGCCCGACAGTCTGGTGGAAGACTTTTTCGCCTTCTTCGATGCCGTCAAGGCCCCCATTGCCATCCGTTCGTCCAGTCTGCTGGAAGACTCCCACTACCAGCCGTTTGCCGGTATCTACTCCACCTACATGATTCCCTATCTGGACGACAAGTACGAAATGCTCCGCATGCTGAGCGATGCCATCAAGGGCGTGTATGCCTCCGTATATTATAAGGACAGCAAGGCCTACATGCAGGCCACCAGCAACGTCATCGACCAGGAAAAGATGGCCGTCATCCTTCAGGAAGTGGTCGGCACCCAGTATGGCGACCGCTATTATCCGGCCATATCCGGCGTGGCCCGCTCCATCAACTATTATCCCATCAACGACGAACTGGCCGAAGAAGGTACGGTGAGCCTGGCGCTGGGACTCGGGAAATACATTGTCGACGGTGGCCTCACCTTGCGCGTCTGTCCGTACCACCCCACGCAGGTGCTCCAGACCAGCGAGATGGAAATCGCCTTGCGCGAGACCCAGACCCGCTTCTATGCCCTCGACCTGAAAAACCTGGGGCAGAACTTCTCGCTCGACGACGGGTTCAACCTCCTGAAGCTCCATGTGAAAGATGCCGAAGCCGACGGTGCCTTGAACTTCATCGCTTCGACCTACGACCCGTATGACATGGTGATACGCGACGGCATCTATCCGGGCGGGCGCAAGCTCATCACCTTCGCCAACATCCTTCAGCACGACGTCTTCCCCTTGGCCCGCATCCTTCAGCTTGTGCAGAAATACGGTCAGGGCGAGATGCGCCGTCCGGTGGAAATCGAGTTTGCCGTCAACTTGGACGCCCGCACCAAGAGCGGCGTGTTCTATCTGCTGCAAATCCGCCCGATGGTCGATGTGAAAGCCGGGCTCGACGAAGACTTGACCCAAGTACCGGAAGAAAAGCTCCTGCTCAAGAGCGAAAATTCGTTGGGACATGGCGTGATGGACGACATACAGGATGTCATCTATGTGAAGACCGAAGGCTATTCCGCCTCCCACAACCAGCTGATAGCCTACGACATTGAGAAGCTCAACCGCCGTTTCCTCGACGAAGGCAAGCATTACATTCTGGTGGGACCCGGACGGTGGGGCAGCAGCGATACCTGGCTCGGCATACCGGTGAAATGGCCGAACATCTCGGCAGCCCGCATCATCGTAGAAGCCGGGCTGACCAATTACCGGGTAGACCCTAGTCAGGGCACCCATTTCTTCCAGAATCTGACTTCCTTCGGGGTAGGCTATTTCACCATCAATGCCTACATGAACGACGGTATCTACAACCAAGCCTTGCTCGACAGCATGCCCGCTGTGGAAGAAACGAAGTTCCTCCGTTGGGTACGGTTTGAAAAGCCGCTCACCGTGAAGATGGATGGGAAGAAAAAACTCGGTGTGGTGGAACTGCCGGAAAGTTGAGCGCATTGGACGTTGAACAAACAGAGTCTTTCTTTGTTTGTTCAATGGCATAAATTTAAGGAGGGGCAAGTCTGGGCTTAGAGAAGTCAAGACTTGCCCATTTTTTTATTGCTATTTAATGGATATTTTTTGTGAAAGTGTAATTTAAAAGGAGGAGTAAGAAGTATGAAAAAGACATCCATCAAGCTAAAATTTAGAGCATCCGTGATACCTCAGAAGGAGGGTACACTGATTTTTCAGGTGATTCATGACCGTAAGGTCCGTCGAATCAGAAGCCAGTTTAAGATTTTTAAGGAGGAATGGGATGAGGCTGCCGGCCGGATTCTGTTGGCAGCGTCAGCGCCGTCCCGATGTAGTCAGTTGCAAATCATACGTTTCAATGTGGAGTGGGAGTTCAGGCGCCTCAGAAAGATAATCGATACGTTGGAACGTTCAGGCAAGGAGTGGAATCTTGACGAAGTGATACAAAAATTCAATCCTGACATAAATAAGGAAGAAAGTGTATTTCATTTCATTCAGGCCCAGATTTTGCATAAAAAGCAGTTAGGCAAGATACGCTCCAGCGAAACCTACCAGGCCACTCTCAACAGTTTCATGAATTTCAGGCAAGGAATTGATCTGACTTTCGACATGTTCGATTCGGAACTGATGGAACTCTATGAGGCAGAGCTGCGAAATCGGGGAGTCGTGCGGAACACCAGTTCCTTCTATCTGCGCATTTTGCGTACGAATTACAAGCTGGCGGTAGAGAAAGGGCTCACGCAAGATTGTCATCCCTTCAAGCACGTATATTGCGGAATGGACAAAACGGTGAAGCGATGCCTTTCATTCGAAGAGATAAAAAGGATGAAAGAGTTGGACTTGTCCCTTAAACCAGCTTTGGATTTTGCCCGCGACATGTTCATCTTCAGTTTTTGCACGCGCGGTATGTCGTTTGTAGACATGGCCTATCTCAAGAAGAGTGATTTGAAGAACGGCTACCTCATTTACCGCCGGAAAAAGACCGGTCAGCTGCTGACCATTGAATGGACCCGTCAGATGCAAGTCATTTTGGACAAGTATGAATCAAATCCCACCCAGTATCTTCTTCCCCTGATTCTCCGTGAAGACGGTAATGAACGCCGTCAGTACCAGAATCAGATGATGAAGATTAACCGAAGTTTGAAGGAGATTGCTTCCCTCGTGCACTTGTCTGTACCCTTATCCTTATATTATAGTCGCCACAGCTGGGCTACTATAGCCAGAGGGAAATCTATACCTTTGTCCGTCATTAGCGAAGGATTGGGACACGATTCTGAACTCACAACACAAATTTATCTCGATTCCATCAAGTCGGTAGAGGTGGACAGGGCCAACAGGAAAATTTTGAGAGGTCTTTAAGCTGTTGTATATAAATGGATTATCTCCTAAGATGAGATAATCTTCTTCGTGACAAAGATAGTAAATTAAATCTATATTCAAGTATTTTTAAATCTTTATTTCATTTATAATATTTTCGGTCATGCCTCACGTTCATTAGGGGATATATTGTCGGCACATCTGATTTTTGACAATGAACCCGCCATTGATTCG
>ERZ779669.178-NODE-178-length-41505-cov-9.580603_pt1 | contig 41505 bp, 27 predicted proteins | sample MGYA00511372_ERZ779669 | MGnify/ENA primary metagenome ERZ779669 (study PRJEB29588, sample SAMEA1967891) | human gut metagenome | biome: human gut; feature: human-associated habitat; material: faeces | place: Denmark | collected 2008/2010 ... | reverse complement strand
TCTCCGGCCTCCGCAGTAACCAATGATACAAACTCTATTATTAGTAATAATGATTTGTATTCGACTTGGTACTGCGGAGGCCGGAGACCTCCGCTACTTATAGGTTCATAATTGAATTACTCCTAATTCCGGATGAGCCACAATTATATTACCACAGACTGGTAATAGTGTAACCGCTGCGCGGTAACAATGTTACCGAAGTGCGGTAATGACGTTCCCGCTAAGCGGTAATTAATCTTCCGCAAACTGGCGTATGCGCTGTTCCTCAGAAAGTTTGCATACAAGCAGTGAGTTGTCGTTCTCTGCAACGATATATCCGTCGAGCCCCTGAACAACAACTTTCTTCTCGTTAAGAGTATGCACCACACAGTTGTGCGAATCGTAAAGATGAACATTGTTGCCGATGACCGTGTTGCCATAAAGATCGTGATGCTTCTGCAGCATCAGCGAAGTCCATGTGCCGAGGTCGGTCCATCCGAAGTTGGCTGGGCACACGAAGATCTCCTCCGCCTTCTCCATAATGGCGTAGTCGACAGAGATATTCTCGCACTCAGGATAGCGCTGGTCAATCATCTCGCGCTCAGCCGGTGTGCCGTAGATAGGCAGCATGCTCTCGAAAATCTTGCTGATTGTCGGGCTGTATACGCGGAAAGCATTCACGATTGTAGCAACGCTCCATACGAAGATGCCTGCATTCCAGAAATAGTTCTTATGCGATATGTATTCCTTCGCAGTCTCCAGGTCGGGCTTCTCGCGGAACGAGTCGATGCGATATATCTCGCGGTTGCGTGGCGACGCCGTAGAGAGGTCAGCCTGAATGTAGCCGTAGCCAGTCTCGGGACGTGTCGGCGACATGCCGAGAGTGACGATGGCGTCGGTCTCGGCAGTGAACTTCAAGCTCGACTTGATGACACGACGGAACTCCTCCACATCAGTTACGAAGTGGTCGCTCGGCGTGATTACTACATTAGCCTTCGGATTTATAGCCTTGATGCGCCATGTGACGTATGCTATACATGGCGCCGTGTTGCGACGGCATGGCTCAAGAAGGATGTTCTCGGCAGGCACTTCAGGAAGCTGCTCGCGCACCAGTGCTGCGTACTTCTTGTTCGTCACCACCCAAACATTCTCAAGCGGACAGATTCCCTTGAATCTGTCGTATGTAAGCTGCAGAAGGGTTCTGCCTACTCCGAGGATATCAATAAATTGTTTCGGATTGTCTTCTGTGCTCATCGGCCAGAAACGACTTCCTACTCCACCAGCCATGATTACCAGGTGATTTCTATCTTGAGTCATATTATTAAAAGTTTTAGATATGCAAAGATAAATATTTTTTATCATTTCTTAAAATAAAAATGAGCAATATTTATCGGTATATACAAATAGAAAAGGAGCTGTTACATAAAGATATGTAACAGCTCCTTTCGTATGCAATTTTACCTTGCTTATGCCAAGGTGATGAGGTTCTCTTCGTTCTTTACCTTGCCCTCCTTGAAGAGCCAGCCAATACCGAGGTAAACTTCTTCGCTGCTGATGTTAGCAGCCTTTGCGATTTCCTGAACGCTCAGTGCCTTGCCAGCTGCAGCCAGTGTCTGATAAACATCACCAGCGCGGAAGCCAACGCTTTCTGCGTCCACATTCACAACTACTTCAGCCTTCTTTGTAGCACAACGCTTTGTAGTAGTCTTAGTTGCTGTAGTCTTTGTAGCTGTCTTCTTTGCAGCCACCTTCTTTTCTGTTGCTTTCTTTTCTGCCATAATCTAATAAAAACATTAATAAAGTCCCTTACGTTCAACACGCTTGGATTCCCTTTGTTTACAAAATTAGTTAAATATTTTCAAAAAACAACGTCTGAATACGAAAAAAGTCCAGAAATCCGGACTTTTTCTTAATATTTTTCACATTTATTGATTTATATCAACGTATATTGTGATCAAAATGATTACTCAGCTTTCAAATCTACCTTCAACTGAAGTTCGTCAAGCTGCTTCTGATCGATAGCAGAAGGAGCGTCGAGCATCACGTCGCGTCCGCTGTTGTTCTTCGGGAATGCTATGCAGTCGCGGATAGAGTCGAGACCTGCCATGATAGACACGAAACGGTCGAGACCGAATGCGAGACCAGCGTGAGGTGGTGCTCCGTACTTGAAGGCATTGATGAGGAAGCCGAACTGTGCCATGGCGCGCTCCTCTGTGAAACCGAGGATGCCGAACATCTTCTCCTGCAGTTTGCTGTCGTGGATACGCAAGCTTCCGCCGCCAACCTCAATGCCGTTGCATACGAAGTCGTAAGCTTTGGCGCGTACCTGTTCTGGATGTGAGTCGAGCAATGGTATGTCGTCGGGGTTGGGCATGGTGAAGGGGTGGTGTGTAGCCATAAGGCGCTGCTCCTCATCGCTCCACTCGAACAGCGGGAAGTCGATAATCCACAGACACTCGAACTTGTTCTTGTCGCGCAGTCCGAGACGGTCGCCCATCTCCAGACGCAGTGTGCAGAGCTGAACGCGTGTCTTGTTGGCGTTGTCGCCTGAAAGGATGAGCACGAGGTCGCCGTCCTTGGCGCCTGTTGTCTCCTTCACCTTGGCAAGTACTTCGGGCGAGTAGAACTTGTCGACCGACGACTTCACGGTGCCGTCCTCGTTATACTTGATGTATACCAATCCCTTGGCGCCTACCTGCGGACGCTTTACGAAGTCGGTAAGCTGGTCGAGCTGCTTGCGTGTATAGTTGGCGCAACCAGGCACGCAGATACCTCCGATGTATGCGGCATCGTTGAATACCGAGAATGTGCCGGTGCCCTTAAGGTCGTCCATGAGCTCTACGAACTCCATGCCGAAGCGCAGGTCGGGCTTGTCGCTACCGAAGCGGCGCATAGCCTCGTGCCATGTCATCTGCTGGAGCTTGGCTGGCAGCTCTACGCCACGAATCTCCTTGAACAGATGGCGTGCCATGTCCTCAAAGAGGTTGATTACGTCGTCCTGGTCGACAAACGACATCTCGCAGTCGATCTGTGTGAACTCTGGCTGGCGGTCGGCACGAAGGTCTTCGTCGCGGAAGCACTTGGCTATCTGGAAGTAGCGGTCGAATCCGCTCACCATGAGCAGCTGCTTCAGAGTCTGCGGGCTCTGTGGCAGAGCGTAGAACTGACCTGGGTTCATGCGCGAAGGCACAACGAAGTCGCGTGCGCCCTCCGGTGTAGAACCGATAAGTATAGGAGTCTCAACCTCGATGAAGTTCTGTGCATCGAGGAAGTTGCGTATGAGGATAGTCATGCGGTGGCGCAGCTCCAGATTCTTGCGCACGGTAGGACGGCGCAAGTCGAGGTAGCGGTACTTCATACGGATGTCGTCGCCGCCGTCGGTGTTGTCCTCGATAGTGAAAGGAGGTGTTGCGCTCTCCGAAAGGATGTTCAGTTCGGTAGCGATGATTTCAATGTCGCCGGTAGGAAGGTTGGCGTTCTTGCTTTCGCGCTCGTTCACAACGCCTGTCACCTGAATGCAGTATTCGCGTCCGAGCTTGCCTGCACGTGCGCAAAGCTCGCTGTCGTCAGAGTCGTTGAAGACAAGCTGTGTGATGCCATAGCGGTCGCGCAGGTCAACAAATGCCATTCCGCCCATCTTTCTAACGCGCTGTACCCATCCGGCAAGCGTTACGGTCTTGCCGGCATCGGAGAGACGCAGCTCTCCACAAGTGTTTGTTCTATACATATATATTATAGTGTATTTATTTTATTCCGATAATATGCGCTATTACTACGCAAAGTTATAGCGTTTATTCCGAACCACCAAATTTATAGCAAATTTATAGCGTAATTTTTGATTTTGGCTTTTCCGCCTATCTTATATTTGTGTTTTTGGGCGCTCAATACTGCGAGTTGAACGCACCGGGAAATCTTCGGTGCGAAATTCTCGAGTTTTGAGCGTGCAGAGCTTAAACTGTTTATATACATGCCGTTACGCCGTTAATAGGGTGGGGTGTGCAAAAAACGCAGACTGAAAAGGGCTCCTTTTCTTTGCAAAAGGACTACATTAGCTCTCCGAAAGGGCAACTTTAGCTATACAAAAGGACTCCTTTAGCACTCCAATTGAGCCTCCGTTGCAATACAAAAGGGCTTCCTTGCATTCCAAATGTTATCGTTTGGAAGACAAAGAAGCCCTTTTTGTGTGTTTTCAAGCTATTAGGCAATTGTCAAAACCTATAAAAACCGCCTATGAAATCTCTATAATCGATTTTCTGTTTGTAACACTTTTTTACTGTCTGTACGATATTTGCATGTTATAATTGTCGTTTTAATAGTTATCTTATCATTATCTTCTTTCCGCCGTTGATGTACACGCCCGGTAGGGTGGGGCGCTGGTTGTAGCGACGTCCCTGCAAGTCGTACCAGATGGTTGAGGCTTTCTGCTTGTCTACAGTCAGCACATTTACTCCGGTAGAAATCTGGTCGGTTACGTCTTTTACGATGTAATAGCCATTTCCGGCTTTGTCGGTCGTAATCTCGATGTATGTGTCTTTGTCCAGATCGTATACGTTGCAGGTCTGTGACGTGCCCGTTCCAGTATTGAATACGAACGAAATCATATCGCTGCACTTGGCTATGCGGAAGGTCTTGTAGTACCACTTCTTGCCTGCAATAGTCTTGGTTGCAGTCACGGCATCGCCAGGCCATTTGCCTTTTGTTGTGAAGTTCTCGCCCGACAGGTCTTCCCACGCCCAGTAGTTGACGCTCTTCCATCCCACCTGATCAACATTTACGTACACGTTAATGTTGTACGGAGTGAATGCCTCAGGTGTGGAAATCTCGTATGTGCGGGTAGCTATAGCCGACACGGTAGAGCCGGTGAGCAGTCCCACTTTGAGCGTTGTTGTGCCCATGGGGATGTCTATTGCTGTGCCGCTTGCAGCCTTATGGCTTTTGGCAGTAGGTTCGGTTCCGTCGGTGGTGTACACCAGTTGCGCTCCCTGCTTGTTGCTTACGGCTGTAAGGCGAGCCTTCTGTACATCGTCATAATGTCCCGATGGCAGGTCAATCCATGCTATGTTGCTGCTGTTGCTGAGCAGATAGCGGTAGTGATAGCCACGCAGTATTTCGGTGTATCCATACGGTGAGGTGTAGTTGTTGGCGTTGGTTCCCATCACGGCATACAGTGTTCCATTTGAACCTTCGGTCTTCAGCACATTGCATTGCGAGCCCACATATACGTTGAATGTGGTGTTGCTGGTATTGGTAATGCCAGCAATGTGGCGGGCGTTGATCATCATCTTGATGTCGGTGGGGTAGGCTTGCCAGTGCTTGTAGAACACGCACGGCGTGCCGCATGAAGCCAGGATGTAGGCGTTGGCAGCAAGTGTGTCCTTGCGTATAGGGTCTTGCTGTTCGGTGCTTGAGCGGTATTCGGTGTCGTGGTTTTCAACGAATGTTACCGCATATTGGCGATACGAGGCATCGCTGATGAGTCCGTCATTAGCCTTGTTGCTCCAATTGGATTTAATGAGTTCGCGTACGGCGTAACGTATGGGGAAGTCGAAGGCTGCTGATGTGGGGACTCTGTTCACCTTGGTGGCATTTATCCATGCCTTGACGGTGGCAACGTTGCCGTCCCAATATTCACCCACAGAGAAGCCAGGCTTGGCTGCCGTGTTGTATATTCCGGTGAACTTGCCTGCGTAACCCTTCACCATGTCGTAGCGGAATCCGGCGTAGCCGAAGTCGTTGAGCAGCATGTCGAGATATGCCTTTACTACAGTCTGCACGTTGGAGCTGTTGTGGTCGAGATCGCGCATGCCGTCCCAGCCGTCGCCCGTATCTTTATTGCTGCTAAGTGTAATCTTGGGAGTCTGTTTGTTAGCCCATGCCAATGTTTTTCCATTGTCATCATTACTGCAGATGTCGGTAGAATACATCTGGTAGGTTACGCCCTTGTATGTCTCTACGGGGAAGTCTGTCCAACTTGTCAGATTGCCACGGTGGTTGATTACAACGTCGGCAATGGTGCCTATTCCTTTGCTCTTGAATGTCTTGATCATAGAGCGCAGTTGGGCTTCGTTGCCAAACGAGCTGTTGTAATTGCTGAACCAGTAGAGGTCGTCGTATCCCATTGAGCGTCCGCTGCTGGTGCAATTGGCGCTCTGCGGAATCCATACAAGGTTGAAGTATGGTGCAAGGTCGTCGGCTTGGGCTTCAAGATTGCTCCATCTGGATGCTCTGTATGAGTTCCAATAGAATCCTTGCAGCATCACTCCGTTGTAGTTGGCGGGCCAGCCTTGAGCCTGCATGCTTAGTGATGCCATAAGGGCAACGAGTGTTGTGTAAATTTTCTTCATGTTCTGTTTTTAGTTACTTTTGGATTAATTGCTTACTACTACTTTTCTATAAATTAAATGACTGCTTATCCGGTTACAACTACTTGCATCACGCAACTATATAAACCTAATTGTTTTATGCCCCAAAGTTACGTCAAATTTCATTACTGATGTATACAAATATTGTGCAAACGTGCAAATGGAATGCGCAAACGTTTGCATGCCGGTGCTAAATAAAAAAAATGAAGAGACTACTCTCTTACTGCGAGCAATCTCTTCCAACCTAAATTAAAACGTGTAAAACCTTAATAAACCTATGCGATGGTAGTAGCTTATATGATTTTGAAAGTACAGTTGTTTTTTCTTGTTCAAATTTACATATAATTCCATTATCTATGTATATAAATAATGTGTAAACGTACGAATGAATTGCGTAATCGTTTGCATTTTATCACTCAATGTTTCGGATGAACAACAAAAAAGGCGGCTCTCATATCATGAGAACCGCCTGATGTTAAATCAAATGTAAGTGGCTATGATTACTCTACTGTGCAGTAGATATTGTCCTTAGTCTTTCTTGTAGGATACAACTTAACTGTGTTGCCTGCAACTGTAAGGTTGGCGCCATCTTGCTTCAAGTTGTCGATGCTTCCACCGAGGTTAATTGGCCAATCCTTATTTACACTGAACTTCCAACCATCAGCTGTTACGCCTACATTAGTAGCCTCGAAGCAATACTCCTCAGAATTCCAGGTCATGGGAACTGGGGCTAACACATCCCAACCTTGGAATTTACCAACCATACCCATGGATTCAATCTTAGTAGCTTCAATGGTGCCTTCAGAGAGATTGACATCTATGTAGTAAACACCTTCACCTGCATTTACACCGAGGTTGCCATTTTTGACGCCGATAGCAGCTCCCTTGAATGCAACGAAGGTGTTTGCATCGATAGCTTTTTCCCACTTTCCTTGCTCACGCTGGAACTTGAACTCAAAGCCAGCACCGTTAGGATCGGCTATATATACGTAACCGGTATATGTACCCTTATCTTCGTCTACGAGAGCAAGCTTCTGGTCAGAAGAACTCCAAGCGTCAGTACTACCGATGAAGTAGATGAATGGATCGTAGTTCACTGGCTCAATGGTATAAGAATAGTCCATCATGTTGAGAGTGAGCTTGTACTTGCCAGGCTCTGCAATCTTACCGGCACCAGGATTATCGCTTGTCAACAGACCTGTCATGCTTTCGTTTCCGTTTTCCTTAGGTCCTACTACGCCAGCAGCCCAGATGGTACCGGCATCACCGTTCTTCTTAGGAATAATCTTCCAGTACTGGTCTGCCTTGGTTGTTTCGAACGTGAGTGTGAAGAAAGGATCGTCATATACATCCTTGTCGCTGTGCTTGAATGCCTGCTTAGCACTTACATTATTCCAACCGTCAAAGACTAAGACATCATCAACGTCTTTGACATTAAACATATCGCCTACGAGGTAGTAACCCTCTTCGATAACTGGAGCCACAGGAATAGCCTTTACCTGGAATGTTTCAGATGTTGCCATCTTTACAACAGTAGAACCATTGCTAATCCATGCGTCAAGCGTAGCATTGATGTCACGCTCAATTGGGCGCTTGCCATACGTTTCAGAGATGTATGTTGCCAAATCGGCTGTTGCCATCTTGCCGTCATTGTCAATGTCGTAGGTCTTGTCGCCCAGATTGATCTTGATGGTTGGTGTGTAACCGGCGTCGGAAGAAGTGGGAGCAACAATGCTCGCCACTTGAACCTTCTCTTCCGTTACATTAGCCAAGTTGATGACATCAACTGCAGTAACGCTACCGTTACCGAATTCTACAGCTTTCGGCTCAGCGTTGACTTGGGGTTTGCTCCAGTCGGTATAGTCCTCGGTACATGACACCATAGCCATCAGCAGGGTCATTCCCAATAATATTTTCTTAATCATAATTGTCTTTGCTTAAAGTGATTTACAATTTAACGATGCTGAACGAACCTGTGATGTCGTTGAATGAGATGACGTACTTGCCTTCTGTCAAGCCGATGTTGTTGCCACCTGATTCACATTTGCCGTACATGTTGATAGCTCCATTAGTTGCACCATATCCCCATGATTTACCCCAAGCGTTGCCATCAGCAATCTTGAACTTGAATTCTACTGTCTCACCAGCAGGAACTTCCATTACGTAGTACCAAGCGTGGTTCTCAACGCCCTCAGTGTTGTAAGGAAGCATTGGAGTGTCTGCCCAATCGTTGAATGTACCAGCAATCTGGATAGTGCCATAGTCTGTTACATCGCCCTCGTATTTCACCATAGTGGCTGTATTTTTGGCGGTGTTCAATGTGATTGTGTAGTAACCGTCTGCTCCTGCAAGGATATGACCACCATCGTTATTAGTTGAACCACGATAGGCGATATTGTCCTTCTGCTTTCCACCGCCGTCCATACTGTAGTCCCAAACGAAGCTTGAAGGCAGAATCTTGAAACCTGCTACAGCAGATTCTGCTTTGTCGTTGAATTCGTCTGTAAGGAAGAAGTTGGTGTATTCAATCTCACCCGTACCTGTCTTCTTGTCGTAACGGAAGTTGGGCTTCAAGAACATAGGAAGATTTTCCTTACCAATTGACTCCTTATTGTCGCCCCACTTGCCACCGAACATGTTGCCTACAAGATACCACATTATCGGTGTGGCATCCTTCAATTCAACATAGTATGGTTTTGCTTTGAAGGTGACAGTGTTTGATGTAATAGGGTTGAGACGTTTGTTACCTTCCACTATATAAGCATTGATACGGATGCTTACCTCCTGCTCGGCAGGAACTTCGTTTTCCTTGAATTTAAGGATACGCACCAGACTCTTGTCTATTTCTTCAGCCGTGATAGTAGCATTGCAATACTGTGTTGTCGGGCTGAGTATATCGTAGTCGGCAACCTTTTCACCTGTATCATCGTTTGCGGCTTCATCGGCAGAAACTTTGAACGAGTTCTTTGGAGATACCTGTATCTCGTATGTTACGTTGAGAGGAGCATTGTCGGCTGTATACTTAGGCTGTGACCATGTAAAGTTAAGCTCCTTGGATTTCTCCAAATCAATAAGTCCATTGGCATATTCAGGAGTATTCAATTTGAACTCTGTAGGCTGAATCAGCGTAGGGTTAGAGTCATTGTCATCCGAACATGATGCGAATAAGCTGATGATGCCGAAAAGCAGAGCACCAATCATATATTTATTCTTCATATTACATTTTTTTCTTTTATAATTCTATAATATTAGTTTTCGGTATCGCCATATCCGTAAATCTGTGTCAGGTTCTTGTTGGCAAGAATCTCTGAAGATGGAAGAGGATATACGTTCTTGGTCTTGTCGAAGTTTGATCCATTGTCGCTGCCACCCTTCAACTCCCATTTGTATGTGGCCTTGTTGCCACCATACTGATTGAAACGAATCAGGTCGGTACGACGTAAACCTTCGCAGTACAGCTCACGGGCACGCTCGTCGAGCACGTCATTAAGGGTGTAAGATGAATGCACGTCAGCGTGGGCGCGCTCGCGAAGCTTGTCAATATAACCCTTAGCCTTATCCGAACCCTCACCATTAAGGTGCATCTCTGCCTCTGCAGCATTGAGGTAGGCTTCTGCTACACGGAAGAGGAAGAAGTCGGTGTCTACAAACTTGCTATCGTGTGGGGTACCACCTTCAGCGTAGTTGTTGTTCCACTTGGGTGTCACAATACCTGAGAAGAAACTTTTGTTTTCGCCAAGTTCCAAGGTGCGGTCGTTCTTATCGTTACCCTTTCCCCAGAAAATTGCACGGTCGTCAATATTCATTGCACGAATATCCTTAGCCTCCTTCTTTACTACAACAGAAGGATTATTAAAGAATACCTTCAGGAATGAAGGACGAACGCGCATACCCGACCAAGCGTTCTCAGTGGTACCGGCATCCTTGCCTGTAACGCTCTTCATTGCATCATTCCAAAGAGCAGCTATATAGAATAGCGAACCGCCATATCCCTGAGTCATAGTGCCGTCTTGCATCAAAGGAAGAATAGCCTCGCAACTTGCACCGTTCGATCCGTTGTCGCCCATAAAGAGCAGATCGTATGGCTGATAGCCATTAGTCTTTGCTTTCTCAGAGATTCTGCTGTCGTCGAAGAGGGCATAGTCTGAATTAATAACATTCTCAGCGTACTGAAGTGCCTTGTCCCAATAAGGGTTGTCCTGACCGTCGTTGTTAAGGTATGTTCCTGCATTGAGGTACAGACGGCTTAAGAGCAACCAGCATGCACCTTTGTCTATGCGTCCATAGTCTGCATCGGTGTCTTTCTCTGGCTTTGCTGGCAGCAAGTCAGGTTCAGCTTCGAGCAATTCTTTCTCTACCCATTTGAAGAGGAATTCACGACCCAACTGCAGAAGTTCTGCACGAGTGTATGTCTTGTTTGCTTCAAACTTAGAGTTGTAGGTATGTGCCTGATACGGTGACTCTGATGAACTCTTTTCAACGAAAGCAGGGTCGCCGAAGAAGTCAAGCATCAAGAAATAGTTGTAAGCACGAATTACACGTACCTCTGCATATCTGGTCTTGTCCTCTTTGGCTGCATCAATGTTCAAGAAATTATTCTCAAACGAAATGTTAGACATCAAACGATAGTACAGGTACTTCAGAGTTGGTGTGGCTGCGTTGTACTTGTTGTAGCTGATATCCACAAGACCACCGTCTGACCACCAGCAGATAGCTTCGTCGGTAGGCAGCTCGTTGAAGTTGAAAATGTTGCGGAGTAGGGTTGACTTACCAGCGTCGTCGATGGTGAAATCGGCATTACCGTCATTGCCCTCCATAATAAGACCTGCATAGCATTTGGTGTATAAGCCTAAAGTGTTAGGATTCGTTTCAACATTAGGGTCAATGTTTCCCTTATCCAAATCTGCCATACAAGAACTCAAGCTTGCTGAAAGCAGAAGAGCTGCAGCCGGGGCAATTGTTTTGAATTTATTGAGTTTCATATTGAAATCCGTTTTTAGTTGTTAGAAGTTGAGGTTGAGACCGAGCAGGAATGTGCGGCAACGTGGATAGACATTACTGTCCTTACCTGATGTCATTTCCGGCTCAAGACCTTTGTACTTTGTGATAGTAAATACGTTAGAGCATGAGGCGTAGATACGACCTGAGATACCATGGTATTTACCCATCTTCAATACATTGTTGAAGTTGTAGCCCAATGTGATATTGTCGCACTTCAAGAAGCTGGCATTCTGTACAAAGTAATCGGTAAGAGGATAGTTGTATGATGTCCAGCCTAAGGTAGTTATATCCTTTGTGGCGTTCTCATAATATCCCTTTGAATTGTAGAGTTCTGAGGTGTTGGCTTTACTCTCTTCATATCCGTTATAGACATAGTTGCCTAAGCTGAAACGGAAGTTACTGCCGAGATCCCAGTTCTTGTATGAAACCTTAAGGTTGAAACCGCCAGTCCAAGGAGCTACGATATTCTTATAGAAGTATCTGTCGTTCTCGTCAATCACACCATTACCATCGCGATCTACGTAGCAGCCCATGATAGGACGTCCATTCTCGTCATATACCTGCTGGTAAACCAAGAAAGAGTTGGCTGGCTGTCCTACCTTATGATAGGTGATGGGCTGATTCTGACCTACCTGCATACCTGCTTCAATCATATCACGACCGCCTGCAAGTTCGGTAATCTTGTTCTTGTTGTAGGCAGCGTTGACACCAACTTCTACAAACCAGTCTTTTGTCTGGATAGGACGACCTGTAATGGCAACTTCAAAGCCCTTATTTTCCAATGTACCGGCATTCATCAAGAGTGCATTGTCAAAGTTCTGACCTGCAGAGATAGTTGTAGTACTGAGCAAGTCGGTTGTCTTGCGGTAATACGCATCAAGGTTTAAGGTAAGTCTTTGATCGAACATACCATAGTCGATACCGACGTTCCATGTGGTTGTTGTCTCCCAAGTCAAATTGTCATTGTATGCCAATGGGATAAAGAGTGTTCCTGGGTTGTTCTTAATGCCACCGATAGGATAGAGGTGGTGATTACTTGTACTCTTTTTGTAAGTAAGAGTATAGTATTCCTTACCAGTGTCTTGCTGACCGGTCTTACCCCAACCAAGACGAAGCTTCAAGTCGCTGATAGCATTGACATTTTTCAAGAAACTCTCGTCTTTAATACGCCATGCAAAGGCTGCTGATGGGAAGAAGCCCCAACGGTTTCCGTCAGAAAAACGGCTTGAACCGTCATAACGGGCAGTGAATGTGAGGAGATAACGATTCAACAAAGAATAGTTGGCACGTCCATACCAGCTCACGAGATAGGTCTGTCCTCGCCAATTCTTTGTGTCGTACGACTTTACTGTTCCTGCAAGAGATTCGCCCTTGTCGTTCTTACCTTCGTTGGTAGAAGGATACATTGATCTGCTCCATTCGTTTCCCCAATATTTCATGTGACTATACTCGTAACCAGCCATGATGTCGAAGTGGTTCGCCTTGTTGAAGTCCTTGGTGTACTGAGCATAGGCTGTTGCCAAGACGTTATACTTCTTTTCTTTATTCTCGCTGTCGCCACCATAGTAGTATCCGTAGGTAGATTGCGGGTTCTTGTGGTCGTACTCGCCACCATCAGTGTATTCACCGGCTAAGTTGGCATGCAGATGAAGGTCTTCAAAACCATGAATCTTATAGTCAGCCTCTACGTTGCCAAGGAAAATGTTGGCACTCTTGTAGAAATTGTAGTGGTCAACCAACTCAACTGGGTTAGAAGGAGATTGATCTGACATACGGTCATATAGGTATGTTGGATCATATGATGTAGTAGCCTTTGTCCACTGCCAATAGCCGCCCCAGTTCTTGAACTGCTCGTCACTGCTCTTCACTGGGCGAGTAGGATCCATAGTGATAGCTGCCCCAACAGCGCCTTGTCCACCAGGATTTGTCTTTGAGTAAGAGTACTTACCGTTGATATTCAGGTTGAGATGCTTGTTGAGCAATGAAGGATTGAGGTTGAAGCCTGCTGTAATTCGCTCGTATTCTGAACCCTTCAAGATACCGTCCTGGCTTGTGTAGCCTACGCTTATGCGATAAGGCATTGACCAAGACTGTTTGCTAATGCCGCCTGAGAGGCTTACATTATGCTCATGGCTGACACCTGCACGATATATTTCGTCCTGCCAGTCGGTGTCGTATGTGCCTGCAGCATAGTTAGGTGTGCCGTCTGCGTTGTATTCCTTCCAGCCCAATCCTTTGTAAGCAGCAGAATCTTCGCCGTAATAGCTCTTGATGAAGTCAACATATTCTTTTGCGTTCATCACATCCAGCTTCTTGGCGATGGTGCTTACTGAAAGTGTACCATTGTAAGAAATCTGTGGCTTCTGACCGCTGCGACCCTTCTTTGTTGTAATGATGATAACACCATTCGAACCACGCGAACCGTAAATAGCGGTTGCCGAAGCGTCCTTCAATACGGTGAAGCTCTCGATATCATTAGGATTAACGAGCGAGAGAGGGTTGTTTACACCCTTAGTGTCATTGTTATCCATTGGCATACCATCGATAACAATCAACGGGTTGTTGCTTGCGGTAAGAGAAGCACCACCACGAATACGAATCTGAGCACCTTCGCCAGGAGCGCCAGTTGCTGTGTTTACATTTACACCGGCAATCTTGCCCTGGATCATGTCCTGTGCAGAAGTGATGATACCATGGTTCTTTTCATCTGGCTTGAGGGCAGTAACCGAACCTGTAAGGTCGTTCTTCTTTGCCACACCATAACCGATTACGACAACCTCATTAAGTTGTTTGTCATCGTTAGACATTGTTACAGTCATGTTGCCCGATGCCTTAACGGTCTGCGGCGACATACCAAGGAAGGTGAATGTAAGTTCAGTACCGGGAGCAGCATCGATAGAGAAGTTACCATCAATGTCGGTAATTCCAACTGCTTTACCCTTAACGGTGATGGTAGCGCCCATGACCGGTTCGCCCGAAGCGTCTTTAACATGTCCCTTGATGGCGTTGCTTTGCGCGAAGGAACTTGTTGCAAGGAGAAGACCACCAGCCAATGCCAGCGTCCTCAGAGGCAATTTGATTTTCAACTGCTTCATTGTTTGCATGTTTTTAGTTATTACTATGTTGTTTTAATCAATTCGATCTCATCATAAACATTTTGCCTTAATAGTGAAGTGTAATTGAACTTTCGCTAAGGGTAGAATGATTTGTAATCGTATGAGGTTTAAGATGTATTTTTTTTACATTTGTTTGTATTTCCGAGTGCAAATTTATTATCTTTACTTTTTTGTTGTATCGTTTTGTACGTAAAATGGACGTATTTTTAGTGCAAACGTTTGCATTTTCTTTTTACAATATTGTATACATATAGCTCTGTTCGTTCGGAAAATATAATTACTTTTGTGTCGTAAAATAAAATCATGCCAGAGAATTTACCTATAACCATGCCAGAGAATTTACCTATAACAATGAAGGATATAGCCCGTGCTTTGGGCGTTTCCGTGGCTACAGTGAGCCGTGCACTCAATGACAGTCCGCGTATCAGTTCAGTGCAGCGCAAGCGCATTCAGGAATATGCCAAGGAGCATAACTTCTATCCAAACGTAATTGGTGAAGCACTGCGTCATAGTCGCAGCCAGTCTATGAAGGTGATAGGGGTCATCATTCGTAGAGCGTAGCGAATGGCAGACGGTGAAGCATGTGCTCGACCTGACGTGCGATGCAGCTACCGACTACACCGTATACGACCGCTGGAATGCAATGCCCGATGACTCTTACCTCTACAGCAGTGCTTTCACCGACTGCATCAACCATCTTGAGCCGCAGACAATGCAGCCTACCGCATACGACCGTACACTTCGCCTTGTGGTGCGTGCACCGCAGTTGCGCGAGGGTCAGCGATTGGCTGTAGTAGGTGCTCAGAAGGCTTTGGGCGAGTGGAAATATGACAAAGCACTGCCTATGACGCTGCACAACCATTGCGAATGGGCGGTCGATATAGATGCCTCGTTATTGCATGATGATAGTATAGAGTTTAAGTTAGTTGTAGTGAATGGTTCGGGACTGGTGATGATGTGGGAGTGCGGAAACAACCGCACCATCACTCTGCCCCAATTCAAGAACGGTCAGACGGTGGTGTACAGTCTTGATCAGGCGTTCTTCGAGATGTGGAATCGAAGACTGGCTGGCACACTTGTGCCGGTGTTCTCACTCCGTAGCAAGACAAGTGCCGGTATAGGCGACTTTGGCGACTTGCGGATGATGATTGACCTTATGGCAAAGACCGGACAGCGTGTGCTGCAACTCCTGCCTATCAACGACACCACCATCACCCACACATGGACTGACTCCTATCCGTATAGCTGTATCAGCGTCTTCGCCATACATCCGCAGTATGCCGATTTGCGCAAGTTGCCGCAGCTGGAAGATGAAGAAGCACGCACAGAGATGGAAGCAGAGCGCCAACGACTCAACGCCCTGCCACAGATAGATTACGAAAAAGCGAACGCATTCAAATCAGAATATTTAAAGCGAGTCTTTGTTCAAGAAGGTAAAAGGATTATGAAGAGCGCAGAGTTTAAGGCGTTCTTTCAGGAAACACAAAATTGGCTCGTACCATACGCTCAGTATACATGGCTGAAAGATAAGTATGGTACCGCCGATTTTACACAATGGCAAGACCATAACACATGGAATGAGGACGACCGCGCGATGCTGTCTGATTCTCGTACAAAGGCATATCATGAGGTGGCTTTCTACTATTTCGTACAGTACATACTGTCGTCGCAGATGAAGGAGGCGCACGAATATGCCAAGCAGAAGGGCGTAATACTGAAGGGCGACATACCCATCGGCGTGAACAGACACAGTTGCGACGTATGGATGGAACCCAAATACTTCAACCTTAACGGACAGGCAGGAGCACCACCCGACGATTTCTCGGTGAACGGACAGAACTGGGGATTCCCCACATACAACTGGGACGAGATGTTGAAGGACGGCTGCCAGTGGTGGGTGCGTCGCTTCCAGAGCATGTCGCAATTCTTCGATGCCTATCGCATCGACCACGTACTCGGATTCTTCCGCATTTGGGAGATACCTATCGACAGCGTTTACGGACTGACAGGACAATTCGCTCCGTCGCAGGCAATGAGTCGTGAGGAGATAATGCAGTATGGACTGAACTTCCAGGAAGAGCGCTTCACAGAGCCGTTCATAACCGATTGGGTGCTCGACCGCGTGTTCCATGAGCGTGCCGACGAGGTGCGTCGCAACTATCTCGAACGTATCGACGACGAGCGCTACCGCATGAAGCCCGAGGTAAATACACAGCGCAAGATAGAGGCACGTTTTGCAGGTGTAACCCGTCAGGAAGACCTCTGGCTGCGCGACGGACTCTATTCGCTTGTTAGCGACGTGCTCTTCGTGCGCGACCGTAACAATGCCAACATGTTCCATCCGCGCATTTCAGCCCAGCTCGACTTCATTTACGAGTCGCTCTACGACAACGACAAGCAGGCATTCAATCGCCTTTACAACGACTATTACTATCGTCGCAACAACCAGTTCTGGTATCGTGAGGCAATGAAGAAGTTGCCCAAGCTGGTACAAGCCACCCGTATGCTTGTGTGTGCCGAGGACCTTGGCATGGTGCCCGATTGTGTGCCATGGGTGATGAACGAACTGAAGATACTCGGCCTTGAGCTGCAGAGCATGCCCAAGACCACAACTACACGTTTCGGACACCTCAGTCAGAACCCATATCGTTCGGTATGTACCATATCCAGCCACGACATGCCTACGCTGCGACAGTGGTGGGACGAGAACTACGAACGCACGCAAGACTATTACAACTCGATGCTCCATCGTGAAGGACCAGCCCCACATCCGCTGCCAGGATGGCTTGCCAAGGACATCATTGCACGTCATCTCGACTCGCCGTCGATGCTCTGCGTATTGAGCGTTCAGGACTGGCTCGCCATGTACGACCGTCTGCGTCTGCCCGATGCCGATGCCGAGCGCATCAACATACCTGCCAATCCAAAGCACTACTGGCGCTATCGTATGCACCTGAACATTGAGGATCTTATGGCAAACGGTGAGTTTATCAACGACATTAGCACGCTCATCGGTCAAGCTGGCAGATAACTTCAGTCAGGCTGGCAGATAAAAAAGATGTCTGTAGGCACAAATTCATACGCGACGTGGCTTACGATTGGGACGACTCGAAGTATCTGGAGGCAGAACCAGCCAAATACATCACCGTAGCACGCAAGGCAAAGGGAACAGACAACTGGTTTGTAGGAGGCAAGACAGGCGAAGAGGCTCGCACCGCTGTGGTACGTCTCGACTTCCTCGATAAGGGCCGCAAGTATGACTGCGCCATCTACCAGGATGCTAAGAACGCTGACTATGAGTACAATCCTAAGGCTTATCAGATTCTGCACAAGACCGTCAAGAAGGGCGATGTGCTGAAGATTAAGGAGGCACGCGGTGGCGGTTTCGCTGTTTCGCTTATTGCTAAATAATAACAATACACTACGCTACTGACATGAACAGAAATTATTTGTTTACGGCATTTTTTGCCGCAATGTTTACATTGAATGCCAATGCTCAGGGGTGCTTTAATGAGATGGAATACGGCAAGACACAAACCGTATTCCATCTCAACGCGTCTTCTACCCCCAAGCTTCGCCTGTACAAGAGCGGACAGGGAGGCAAACCCGTAAAGACAATAAAGATGCGTGCTGTAAGTAACGACCGTTGGGAAGCCACAGTCAAGGGCGATCTTGCCGGCATGTTCTACACCTTCGACATAGGCAAGGGCGAGTGTCCCGGCACGTTTGCCAAGGCTGTAGGCGTCAACGGCAACCGTGGCGCAATACTGAATATGGCTGACACCAATCCTGAAGGATGGGCTGACGACCGTCGTCCGGCTCTTGCATCGCCTGCCGACCAGGTTATCTACGAGCTTCACGTGCGCGACTTCTCCATTAGCCCTACTTCGGGCATGCAGCACCAGGGCAAGTATCTGGCTCTTGCCGAACCTCGCGCCATAGCCTATCTGAAGAGTCTCGGCATCAATGCCATCCATTTCCAGCCTCTATTCGACTATGCTTCTGTAGACGAGACACAACTCCATCACCCACAATTCAACTGGGGTTACGACCCGAAAAACTACAATGTGCCCGAAGGCAGCTACTCGACAGACCCATATCGGCCAGAGGTGCGCATACGTGAGTTCAAGACCATGGTGCAGGCATTGCACAAGGCAGGCATCCGCGTAATCTTCGACGCTGTGTATAATCATACGTTCGACATCGAAGGCAGCAACTTCCAGCGTACTTATCCCGACTATTACTATCGCAAGACAGCCGACGGACGTTATTCAGACGGTTCGGGTTGTGGCAACGAGACGGCATCGGAGCGTCCGCTGATGCGTGAGTTTATGATCGAGAGCGTGAAGTACTGGATTAACGAATTTCACATTGACGGATTCCGATTCGACCTTATGGGCGTTCACGACATCGAAACGATGAACCAGATACGTGCTGCTGTCGATGCAATCGACCCCACAATATATATATATGGTGAGGGATGGAGCGCCGGAACGTGTGCCTATCCGCAGGAGAAGCTTGCTATGAAGGCTTCTACCTACAAGCTTAACGGCATCGGAGCGTTCAGCGACGACATGCGCGATGCTCTTCGTGGTCCGTTCTCCGATGACACTAAGGGAGCATTCCTTGCCGGAATAAAGGGCGAGGAGGAGAGTCTGAAGTTCGGAATAGTTGGCGGCATAGCCCATAATCAGGTGGACATGACTCGCGTCAACTACGACAAGAAGCCGTGGACCAACGAGCCAACACAGCAGATAAGCTATGTCAGCTGTCACGATGACATGTGTCTGGTGGACAGATTGAAGGCGAGCGTGCCCGGACTGAAAGACATGACACGCAGCCAAGCCGACCGACAGGCCGAACTCATACGCCTCGACCAGCTGGCACAGACTGCAGTATTCACATCGCAGGGCGTGCCCTTCATGCTGGCAGGCGAGGAAATGCTACGCGACAAGAAAGGCGTGCACAACAGTTTTTCGTCACCCGACAGCATCAACGAGTTCAACTGGGACAATCTGAAGCAATATCCGCAGGTGTTTGAGTATTATCGTGGCTTGATACAGCTTCGTAATAATCATCCCGCATTCCGCCTTGGCAAGGCAGAAGCCGTGAGAGAGCATCTGGAGTTTATTGCTACCGACGATTGTCTTGTAGCATTCCGACTGAAGAACCTTGAAGGTATCGACTCGTGGAAAGACATCATCGTAGTGCTCAATGCCAACAAGGAGGCTAAGACAATAGCCATACCCGAAGGCGAATACACCGTAGCCTGCTGCAACGGAGTGATAAACGAGCATGGCATCGGACTCTCGTTCAATGCCTCCGAGGCTAAGGTTGATGCCCAGTCGGCATTGATACTCTATCAGAAGTAGAACTAATTAATTTATCATAAACTCTGAACTTTCGCAAGTTCAGAGAATTCAGTAGTTAAAGGAGTTAAGAAGTTCTTGCAAACAAGCGGCAAAGCCGAGCGAAGCCAAATGCTTATAATGCTATATCAAGCAAAACAAAGCTAATGGCTTAACTCCTTAGCGACCGTAGGGCGCGAAGTTTCCTTGAGCCTTGCGAAAAACTCCTTAACTTCTTAACTACTTTCGCTTGCGAAACTTAAATTAAACCTAATAAGATAATGAAGAAAAAACTTGTATCATTAATGATGCTTATGAGTGCTATGAGTTTGAACGCAGCGGTGACAGTCGACCGCATCGAACCTACCAACTGGTATGTAGGCATGAAGGATGCCTCACTGCAACTTATGGTGTACGGCAAGGATGTGCGCAACGCCGATGTGGAAGTGAAATATCCCGGAGTGCGTATCGATTCTATAGCACGACTCGACTCGCCCAACTATCTGTTGGTCTACCTCAACCTTGAGGGTGCAAAGGCTGGCGAGATGACACTGAGTTTCAAGCAGGGCAAGCAGACCAAGAAGGTGAAGTACGAGCTGAAAGACCGCGCTATGGCAGGCGACAAACGCATAGGCTTCAGCAACGAAGACGTGCTGTATATGCTCATGCCCGACCGCTTTGCCAACGGCAATGTGAAGAACGACGCTTTCAAGAACATGCGCGACAAGACATGCGACCGCTCGGCTCCAAGTCTGCGCCACGGAGGCGACCTTGAGGGAATACGCCAGCATCTCGACTACTTCAACGAGCTTGGAGTTACGGCGCTGTGGTTTACACCGGTTCTTGAGAACGACAGTCCGAGCAATGGCGTGAACTCAACCTATCACGGCTATGCCACTACCGACTACTATCGTGTAGACCCACGCTTCGGAACCAACGACGAGTATAAGCGTCTTGTGGACGAGGCTCACAGCAAGGGACTGAAGGTAGTGATGGACATGATTTTCAATCATTGCGGTTTCGACCATCCATGGGTAGCCGATATGCCCTCGAAGGACTGGTTTAACGCTCCTGAATGGCTCTCGCCCGAATATCAGACAGCCGAGCATCAGAAGAAACTGGACACTATGGACGGCAACGCCAAGGTCAACGACAAGTATCTGCAGACCAGCTATAAGCTTACGCCTGTGCTCGATCCGTATGCAAGCAAGGTAGACTTGCGTGAGACAGTAGACGGATGGTTCGTGCCTACAATGCCCGACCTCAACCAGCGCAACCCGCACGTCATGAAATATCTTATACAGAACAGCGAGTGGTGGATAGAGACTGTAGGTATAGACGGCATCCGTATGGACACATATCCGTATGCCGACCGCGACGGAATGGCACTCTGGATGAAGACACTCGACCGGGAATATCCCAACTTCAACACCGTTGGCGAGACGTGGGTGACCGAACCTGCCTATACGGCAGCATGGCAGAAGGACAGCAAACTGTCGGACAAGAACAGCTATCTGAAGACTGTCATGGACTTCGCCTTCTTCGACCGCATCAATCAGGCTAAGCGTGAGGAGACCGATGATTGGTGGAACGGAATGAACCGCATATACAACGTGCTGTGCTACGACTACCTTTATCCTAACCCAAAGAGCGTGATGGCTTTCGTAGAGAATCACGACACCGACCGATTCTTAGGCGATGGCAAGGATACTCTGGCTCTTAAGCAGGCATTGGCGCTGCTGCTGACCATCAACCGTACCCCACAGCTATACTACGGTACTGAGGTGCTGATGAACGGAACCAAGAGCGTTACTGACGGCAACGTGCGTAAGGACTTCCCTGGAGGTTGGGCTGACGACAAGCAGAATGCCTTCACGGCAGAAGGACGTACCAAGGCGCAGAACGATATGTTCCGCTGGACAAGCCGACTGCTGCATTGGCGTCAGGGCAACGAGGTGATAACAAAGGGCACACAGACACAGTTCTGCACGCATAAGGGCATTTACGTCGTAGCACGCCAGTATAAAGGCAAGAGCGTTATGACCGTTGTCAACGGTAAGAAAGAGGCAGCCGAACTCGATGTGAAGCGTTATGCCGAGATAATAGGCGATGCCCAAAAGGCTGTAGACGTGACAACTGGATGCAACGTCGTAATCAGTCATAACGTGAAATTACGTCCGCGCCAGACCATGGTATTGGAGTTTTGATGTACAATATTTGCATTTCTAACGCTCAATACTGCGAGTTGAACGCACAACGAAATCTTTTGCTCGAAATTCTCGAGTTTTGAGCGTGCAGAACTTAACCTTTTTATATACATAATGTTACGGCATTAGTGGAGTGAGGTGTGCAAAAAACGCAGACGCAAAAGGACTCCTTTTCTTTGCAAAAGGGCAACTTTAGCACTCCGAAAGGACAACTTTAGCACTCCAATTGAGCCTCCGCTGCAACACAAAAGGGCTTCTTTGACTTCCAGATGTTATCGTTTGGAAGGCAAAGAAGCCATTTTTGCGTGTATAGAAGATATTCTACAACTGTCAAAACCTATAATATCCGCCCCTGAATTCTCTATAATCGATTTTTCGTTTGTAACACTTTTTTACTGCCTGTACGATATTTGTATTGATTCAATTATGAACCTATAAGTAGCGGAGGTCTCCGGCCTCCGCAGCACCAAGTCGAATACAAATCATCATTACTAACAATAGTATTTGTATCATTGATTGCTGAGTGTGTGTCAAAACTCAATTATACGGGCTGAAAGTCCAATAAGCACATAGGAGGGTGTGTCAAAACTCCCTCAAAAGCATTAATTATCAATGCTTTTGCCCTTACAGGGCGCATTGTTATTTGGAATTAATCTCCCCAGGGCGCTGCCCTGGGCTATGTACTTCTGCCCCTTCGGGGCGTACTGCTTGCGTCCCAATTGTCTTATCCTTGTTAAACTATTCTATTATTACACTATATCGTTCTTCACTTCACTTTCCTCTGCATCCTTTATCTGTCCGTCCTCGATATATATTGTGCGGTCGGTGATGCTTGCCAGATGCTCGTCGTGAGTGACAATGACGAAGGTCTGGCCGAAGCGGTCGCGCAGGTCGAAGAAGAGCTGGTGGAGTTCGGCCTTGTTCTTTGAATCGAGCGAACCCGACGGTTCGTCGGCGAAGACTACAGCCGGATTGTTGACAAGTGCACGTGCTACGGCAACGCGTTGTTTCTCTCCACCCGACAGTTCGGCAGGCTTATGCGATGCACGTTCAGCCAGTCCCATGAACTCAAGGAGTTCCATGGCACGCTTCTTGGCTTCAGCCTGGCTCTTGCCGCCTATGAATGCCGGTATCATAACATTCTCGAGGGCTGTGAATTCGGGCAGAAGCTGATGAAACTGGAACACGAATCCTATATGACGGTTGCGGAAATCGCTCAACTTCTTTGTCGAAAGGCTGCGCACATCTACCCCATCGACAACGATTTCGCCGCTGTCCGGACTGTCGAGTGTGCCCATTATCTGCAACAATGTTGTCTTGCCGGCGCCGCTCGGACCGACAATGCTCACCACCTCACCCTTGTTGATGTGGAGGTCGATGCCCTTGAGCACCTGAAGCGAGCCGAAACTCTTTGTTATTCCTTTAATGTCAATCATATTGAATTTTGAATTTTGAGTTTTGAATTTTGAATTGTTCTCGGCTACGCCTGCGATTGTGAATTATTCAATTTTGAATTTTGAGTTTTGAATTTTGAATTGTTCTCGGCTACGCCTGCGATTATGAATTATCCAATTTTGAATTTTGAGCTTTGATTTTTTCAATTTCCAATTACAGCTTCTTCTTTATCCACTTGCCGATAGCCTCGTATGCACTGTGTTCCTCGGTATGTTGCGGCTGTGCGAAGGTCATTTCGTCCATAGCATCGCCGTGCTGGTCGGGGAATATTATCATGATGTTAGAGCCCGAGAAGTGGCGTGTTATCTCGTCGGGCAGGAACTCCAGCGCGTTCTTATACGACACTGTGCCCTTGCGCGCGGTCACTACTACAAACAGATTGTCGGCTGATATGGATGCAGCCAGGCTTGGCATCTCTGCCCAATGCGCCATCTTGGTGTACGACACGCGCATGTCGTGATGGCGGCTCAGCACATAGTTCTCTATCAGCGGCAGCACATCCTCACGTCCGAAGAACTCCGTGTGGCACTCCAGATTGCAGCCCAACCGGCACAAGCGTTCAAGCCATCGGTAGAATCCCGGTTCAAACTGCCCCCTTGAAGGTACAGCTACCTGTATGCGGCGTATTGTGGCGAGCGGCTGGGTGAGTCGTGCCATGATGATCTGGCTGTTGAGTCCGTTGAACAGACTTTGATGAAACTCGCCCCAGAACTTCTGCGACACCTCGGGATGCATGTGCATACCGATGAGTATTTCTGTTGCGCGGAACTCCTTATAGGCATGGCGTATGCCGTTGGCGATGTTCGCCGCCACGCGCACTTGGGTCTGCATGTGTATGTCGGCAGCCGCTGCATATTGCGTCATGCGCTCCAGCAGGCGCTGACCCTGCTCCTGCTTGCGCGGCATGTCATCGTCGTCGTACACCACATTGAGTCCCACCATCTGCGTAGTGTTCTTTGGACTGCGCATCATCATAGCCAGATTGACCAGTCGCTGGGCATATTCAGGATAGCGCATGGGTATGAGCACCTTCTCCTCGCTTTCGTTTGCCGTAGTGTCTTCGGGCATTTCCTTGTCACGCAAGGTTATCTGCTGCGCCGCGCGTTCGGTCACTATGGTGGAGATGATGCACGTGAAGAGTATCATTATTACCACTCCGTTGAGCATATCGTCGGTGACGAGCGGCACGCCCGGCTCCACCTCCATCTTCATGCCCACCATCACCATGGCAATGGCGCCCGCAGCATGTGCCGACGTGAGTCCGAACATCATATTGCCCGACGATACGGGCAGGCGGAACAGCCTACCGGCGAGATAGGCAGCCACTGCCTTGCCCACCGTTCCGAACACTACTATCATTATCACTACGCCCACTATGCCGCCTCCGGCAAACAGCAGTCGCAGATTGATGAGCATGCCCACACCTATAAGAAAATAAGGTATGAATAGCGCATTGCCTATGAACTCGATGCGGTTCATCAGCGGCGAGACGTGCGGAATGAAGCGGTTGAGGATGAGTCCTGCCACGAAGGCTCCGAAGATGCCCTCCAGTCCGACGGCTTCACTTAGCGCAGCGCTCATGAACAGCATCGACATCACGAAGATAAACTGCATCACGGCATCGCTGTAACGGCGCAGAAACCATCGTGCCAGGCGCGGTATGAGCACCACCATGAGCACGCAGTAGCCCACAAACTTGCCCACAAACCACAGCCAGAACATCACTCCCGTGTTGCCGCCGTATGCCGCCACTATTGCAGCCAACGACACCAGCGCCATAAGCAGCGATATCATCGACGAGCCTACCGACAGCGTGACGCTGGGCTTGCGCTGCAGTCCGTATCTGCCCACGATGGGATAGGCTATCAGCGTGTTTGAAGCCATGATGCAACCCAGCAGCAGCGAGGCGAGCGCCGAATAGTGCAGCACCGTTATGCATGCCACGTATGTCATGATGAAGGGCACGGCGAAGGTGAGCAGTCCGAACACTCCGAAGCGCCCCTTGTTGCGCCTTACGCCCTCGATGTCCATCTCGAGCGAGGCAAGAAACATGATATAGTAGAGTCCTACCTTGCCAAACAGCTCGAAAGAGTCGTCGCGCACCAGTATGTTCAGACCGTACCGACCCACGGCAACACCTGCCAGCACCATTCCGATGATGTGCGGAATGCGCAGCTTGCCCATCACTATCGGGGCAAACAGAATGATGAGCATCACCACGAAGAAGATGAGTGTGGGGTCGGTTATTGGAAAACAACTGGCTATATCGGTCATGTCGGCTTGAGTTTGGGTTCTACATCGTGGGGTGCTGGATTATCATAACTCTTGCAAAGTTACGGAAATTCCGTTTAAAACATTCATAAAGCCTTGTAAACTTGACGTATGGGCACAAAAAAAAGCGGACAAGTCTTGAAAACCTGTCCGCTTATCGGAGTGGGCGTTGACGGATTCGAACCGCCGACCCTCTGCTTGTAAGGCAGATGCTCTAAACCAGCTGAGCTAAACGCCCGATTGCTTCAATCATTACTCTTAGCAGTATTGCTTAGTTCTTTAAAGCGAGTGCAAAGGTATAGCTTTTTTCTGTAACCTCCAAATGTTTTTCCGTCTTTTTTCAAGAAAAATCAAAAAAACTTTTCAAAAGGACTCCTTTTGCCCTCCAAAAGGGCTCCTTTTACCTTCCAAAAGGACTCCTTTTACACCTCAAAAGGACCCCTTTTGCACACCAAAAGGACTCCTTTTTTTTTAGTGTTTAATTTTTAATGATTAATGTTTAATTTTTGATTGCTATTTATAGTTGTAATAGGTGCAAACTTTTCGTTGATATTCCACAATAATTATATAAAAGAGGCGTTATACGAATGTGTTTAAACGCATATACATATATATAATAGCCACTCTGACGCTTACGCTTGTCTCCCTACGGAGCCATGCGCAATACGACGTGGCTTTCAGCCACTACTTCGACATGGAGCCGTCGTTCAATGCCGCATCCGTGGGCAAGGAGTCGAAGCTCAACGTTTCGGCGGCTTACGCAATGGACTTTGCCGGATTCAAGCACAACCCTCGCACCATGTACGTCGGGGCGGATATGCCGCTGTATTTCCTCAAGACCTATCACGGCGTAGGACTGCAATTTATGAACGACAAGCTCGGACTGTTCACCCATCAGCGTCTCGCCCTACAGTATGCCTTGCGCCTTAAGATGTTCGGCGGGCAACTGGCGGCGGGCGTATCAGCCGGTCTGCTCAGCGAAACGTTCGACGGAACCCAGCTCGACCTTGAAGACACGAGCGACCCGGCTTTCACTTCGTCGAAACTCGACGGCAACTCGCTCGACCTGGGCGCTGCCCTATACTATACCCACCGCAACTGGTACGCCGGACTGTCGGTGCAGCACCTTAACTCGCCGCTTATCAACTTGGGCGACAAAAATGAATTGCAGGTTGACGCCACCTATTATCTCACGGGCGGATGCAACATACGATTGCGCAACCCGTTCGTCACGATAAAGCCCTCGCTACTCGTTCGTACCGACGCAACGGCATGGCGAGCCGACGTCACGGGGCGCATAGTCTACGCCACCGACCGCAAGATGATGTACGGCGGCGTGGGCTACTCGCCTACCAACTCGGTGACGTTTCTCGTAGGCGGACGTGTCCACGGAGTGCTGCTGGGCTACTCCTACGAGATGTATACATCGGGCGTAAATCCCGGCAACGGCAGTCACGAACTGTACGTGGGCTATCAGGTTGATCTCAATCTCGGCAAGAAAGGACGCAATCTGCACAAGAGCGTAAGGACGCTGTAGGAGTTTTGAGTTTTGAATTTTGAATTTTGAATTGGTCGGCTTCGCCGATTAGGAATTGTTCAATTTTGAATTAGCAAGGCTCAGCAATGACCAGTAAGGTTTTAAAGAAAGGCTCAGAAAGGCCCAGCAATGCCCAGTAAGGCTTAAAAAGGCTCAGTAAAAGATTAATAATACAAAATAGATGAATACAAGAAAAAGCATATTGATTACGGGCATCGTGGTGTTCACCATGATACTCAGCGGTTGCTTCGGCGGCAGAATGGCTACGTCGGGCGGTCGCGGAGGCGAAGTTGTAGGCGTAGGTGGCCGCAGCTTTGTCGAACCTACACCTTACGGCATGGTGAAAGTGCCTCGCGGATACCTGCACATGGGCATTGATGCCCAGGACTCATTGTGGGGCAAGCAGACACCTGTAAAGGACATTTCGGTAGACGGATTCTGGATGGACGAGACCGAAGTGACCAACTCAAAGTACAAGCAGTTTATCACGTGGGTGCGCGACAGCATTATACGCACACGTCTTGCCGATCCGCAGTATGGAGGTGACGAGACGTACATGATAACCGAAGACCGCTACGGTGAACCCGTCACTCCGCATATCAACTGGAAGAAACCGCTGCCACGCAAACCCAACGAGGACGAGTTGCGCGCCATTGAGAGTGTCTACACCCGCAATCCCATTACGGGCGAGAAGATGCTCGACTATCGTCAGCTCAACTACCGATATGAGGTGTACGACTATACAGCTGCCGCTCTGCGCCGCAATCGTCTGCGCCCCGAAGAGCGTGTGCTCAACACCGACATTCAAATCGACCCGAACGAGGTAGTGATGATTTCGAAAGACACAGCCTACGTCGACGACGAGGGACGCGTTGTTCGCGAGACTATCAACCGACAGCTCTCGGGTCCGTGGGACTTCCTCAACACATACATCGTCAACATCTATCCCGACACCACCTGTTGGGTCAACGACTTCCAGAACGCCGACAACGAGACCTATCTGCGCAACTATTTCTCTAATCCCGCATACAACGACTATCCCGTTGTGGGCGTAACGTGGGAGCAGGCCAACGCATTCTGCGCATGGCGCACGGAATATCTGCTGAAGGGTCTGGGCCCGGAGGCACGCTACGTGCAGCGCTATCGTCTGCCGACAGAGGCTGAATGGGAGTATGCCGCTCGCGGAAAGTCGGGCACGGAATTCCCTTGGGAGGACAAGAGCGTGAAGAGTGGCGACGGCTGTTTCTTCGCTAACTTCAAGCCCGACCGCGGCAATTACACCAAGGACGGCAACCTTATCACATCGAAGGTGGGCATCTACCAGGCCAACAGCAACGGACTCTTCGACATGGCGGGCAACGTGGCTGAATGGACCAGCACCATATACACCGAGGCTGGAGTGGAAGCTATGAACGACCTTAACCCAACGCTCGTGTACAACGCTGCCAAGGAAGACCCCTACCGACTCAAGAAGAAGAGCGTACGCGGAGGTTCGTGGAAAGACCCCGAATCGTTCATACGCTCGGCATGGCGCACTTGGGAGTATCAGAACCAACCGCGCAGCTACATCGGATTCAGATGTGTGCGCAGCCTTGCCACTACCTCAAGCGCCAAGGAGCGGATGAAGGGTAAAAATGGAAAAAGATAAAAGGATAAAAAAGTAAAAGAGTAAAAAGGTAAAAAAGTAAAAAGGGATAGTTAAACAAAACATAAGGCTATGACAGTTTACAGCAAATACAATATAGTTTACCATCTGCAGAAGTGGATGGACAGCGTTCCCGGACAGACGTTCCTCAACTATGCCTATAGCTGGGGTGCTTCTATAGTAATTCTCGGCACCTTGTTCAAGCTGACTCACTTGCCGGGTGCCAATCTGATGATGTTCGTAGGTATGGGCACGGAGGTCATCGTGTTCTTCCTCTCGGCGTTCGACCGCCCGTTCGACAAGACCCAAGACGGTCGCGAACTGTCTACTCATTATGATATGGAGGGCGAGTATGGCGGCGATACTACAGCATCGGCAGCCGCTCATAACGTGAATGCAGCGGTATATAATACGAATTCAGTTGCTTCCAATACCAACGCTGCTGCACCTAATGCCAACGCTGCTGCTTATAATATAAATAATGTGGAGAATGCTCAGAACGCTCAAGGCGCTCCCGTAGCAGGCGCCAATATTATAATAGGTGGCACATCGGGCGCACAGACATTCGACATGGGCACCACTCCCGAGATGGCTTCGCAGTTGGCAGATGCACAGACCGGCTATCTCGAAGAGCTGAAGCGTCTCACCGAGACTCTGCAGAAGGTGTCAGAACAAAGCGTACGCCTCACTCGCGACAGCGAAGAAATGGAGAACCTCAACCGTACTCTCACCGGAATATGCAAAGTCTACGAGATGCAACTCAAGGGTGCAAGCCAGCAAATCGGCACCATCGACGAGATAAACGAGCAGAGCCGACGCATGGCACAGAACATCGAACAGCTTAACAGCATCTATGCACGCATGATTGAGGCTATGACTGTGAACATGCAGTTAAAGGTAAAAGAGTAATAGAGTAAAAAAGTAAAAGAGTAAAAAGGTAAAAGAGTAAAAGAGTAAAAGCAACTCAAAATTGAATAATTAAAAATCGCAGGCGCAGCCAAGAACAATTCAAAACTCAAAACTCAAAATTCAAAATTCCAATAAATGGCAATAAAGAAACGACCTATTTCTCCTCGCCAGAAGATGATAAACCTCATGTATCTGGTGCTCATGGCAATGCTTGCGCTGAACATTTCGACCGAAGTGCTCAACGGATTCTCTATTGTCGAGGAGAGTCTTAACCGCACTACAGCCAACTCATCGAAGGAGAACGAGGTGCTGTATGCCGACTTTGCCGAACAGATGAAGGCCAATCCGCAGAAGGTGAAGGAGTGGTTTGACAAGGCTACGGCGGTGAAGCGAATGAGCGATTCTATATACAACTACGCCCAACAGCTCAAGATCGAAATAGTGCGCGAGGCTGATGGCAAGGATGCCGACGTAGCCAATATAAAGAACAAGGACGACCTTGAGGCGGCAAGCCACGTGATGCTGGCACCCGGCACGGGTCAGGGCGGACGACTGTTCCGTGCCATCAACTCGTTCCGCGAGCGCATTCTCACGATGGTGACCGACCCTCATCAGCGCTCAATCATCGAGAGCAACCTCACCACAAAACTCCCTGCGAAGGCTCACACGATGGGCAAGAACTGGCAGGAGTATATGTTTGAGGATATGCCTGTGGCTGGTGCCGTGACACTTCTGTCTAAGTTGCAGAGCGATGTGCGCTATGCCGAGGGCGAAGTGTTGCACTCGCTCGTGGCAAACATCGACATGAAGGACATCCGTGTAAACCGACTCAGCGCATTCGTCATTCCCGAATCGCGCACCGTAATCAGCGGCGACCAGTTTGCAGCACAGATTGTCATGGCTGCCGTTGACACCACACAGCAACCTGAGATATACGTTGGCGGACGACGCATCAGCAACGGACTCTATCGCTTCACAGCCAATGGCGTGGGCGAACATTCGTTTGGAGGATACATCACCATGCGCGACGGAGCCGGCAATACAATACGACGCGACTTCACACAGAAGTACACTGTAGTGGCACCAAGCGCTACCGTGTCTGCCGACCTTATGAATGTGCTCTACGCTGGCTATGACAATCCTATCAGCGTGAGCATTCCCGGTGTTCCGCTCAGTGCTGTTCAGGCTTCTATGTCGGGCGGAGCATTGCGCAGCATAGGTATGGGCCGCTACATAGCACGACCCACAACGGTAGGCAGCGATGTCACCATTAATGTGGCAAGCAACAACGACGGACGCTCACGACAGATGGGCAAGTTCACATTCCATGTACGCAAGTTGCCCGATCCGGCTGCTTATATACAGATAGGCAGCGACCGTTTCCGTGGCGGCTCAATGTCTAAGGCTTCGCTTATGGGCACCAGCGGCATCAAGGCAGCCATCGACGACGGCATTCTTGACATACAGTTCCGTGTTACGGGATTCGAAACCGTATTCTTCGACAATATGGGCAACGCCGTACCAATGGCTTCCAACAGCGCTAACTTCACCGACCGACAGCGCGAAACGTTCCGAAAGCTGTCGCGTGGCAAGCGATTCTACATATCGCGCATTACTGCTGTGGGTCCCGACGGCATCACACGCAAGCTCAATGGTGCTATGGAGGTGATTGTGAAATAAACGTAGTGAATTATCGTAGAAATGAAATAAACGTAAACAAAGCACAATGAAAAGACTACTCTCTATATTGTTCATTGCTCTGCTCTGCACCGATATGGTGTCGGCGCAGCCCGCTGCACGCCTTCGCGAGCAAGCTAAAAAGCAACAGCAGACTACCCAGGGGCTGAGTCTGCGCGCTCAGATATCGTTCCCTACGCAGAAGGCTGCCGGTGAGGATGTGGCTTGGCGACGTGATATCTATCGCGAACTCGACCTCAACAACGAGGCTAATGCCGGACTGTACTACCCCGTTGAGCCTATTGGTCAGCAGATGAGCCTCTTCACTTACATCTTCAAGCTCGTGCTGCGACGCGCCATACCTGCCTACGAGTATCGTCTCGACGGCAACGAAGTGTTCGACGAGGCTTCGAAGATCAACCTTAAGGCGTTTCTCGACAACTACCATATATATTACGAACGTACCGACCGGGGCACTCATATCGACGACAGCGACATCCCGTCGCGCGAGGTTACAGCCTATTACGTTAAGGAATCGGCTTACTACGACGACCATAACGCCATGTTCCATACCAAAGTTCTGGCGCTGTGTCCGATACTTAAGCGTGAGGACGATTTCGGCGATGCAGCCACAAGCTATCCGCTCTTCTGGGTGCGCTACGACGATTTGGCTCCATATCTCACCAAGCAGACCATCATGACGAGCAATCTCAACAATGCCGCCACAATGTCTGTCGACGACTTCTTCACCAAGAATATGTATCGTGGCAAGATATACAAAACCACCAATATGCTCGGCAAAACCATTGCACAGTACTGCCCTAACGACTCGGCTGTAGCCAAAGAGCAGCGCAAGATTGAGAAACAGCTGAAGGATGTGCAGCAGAGTGTGTGGGGCAAACCGGAACCTAAAGACTCGCTCGACAGCATAGCACAGTTGGACAAGAAGGCTGCCAGGACTCTTGCCAAGCGCAATCGTCGTGCCACAAGAATCAAGGCAACAAAGGTGAAGGCTTTGCGTCCGTCACGCAGTTCGTCTGTTTCGTCAGGCTCTTCGGCTCGTGTCACCGTGCGACGCCAGCGCCACTAATACACCTTATATATTATATAGTATAACATTAACAACAATAAAAACTATTAGAGTATGAAAAGAATCTTCACATCAGCGGCAGTTGCAATCGTTATGTTGCTTGCTGCCACAAGTGCTCAGGCACAGATAAAGTTCGGATTGAAGGGCGGTCTTAACGTGACCGACATGAGTCTGAGCAAAGAAGTGTTTAACGCCGACAATCAGGCAGGCTTCTTCATCGGTCCGACAGTCAAGTTCTCATTGCCCCTTATTGGTCTGGGCATCGATGCAGCAGCACTCTACGACCAGCGTCAGGCAAAGGTTAAGGGCGAGGTAGGCTACGAACAGATTTATAGAGAAGAGCGTTCGCTTGACTCGAAATACATCAACATACCCATCAACCTACGCTATGGCATCGGACTGGGTTCGGTTGCCAGCCTCAACTTTTTTGCCGGTCCGCAGTTCGGATTCAATGTTGGCAAGAAGCATCAGGAGCTTGTCGACGATGCCACATGGAATCTTAAGTCGTCGGCTTTCAGCGTAAACGTAGGTGCCGGCGTTACCATTGCCAGCCACTTCGAACTCTATGCCAACTACAACATCGCTTGCGGACGCACTGGCGACGTCACTTTCTCGGATGCAGTAGACAAAGTATTCAAGAAGAACGGACGCGCCAACGCATGGCAGATTGGACTGGCGTACTATTTCTAACGAAAGTTGAGAATTGAGAGTTGAGACTTGAAAGTTATGATATGCTTTTGTTGATAACATTATCGGTTTTATAATTATAAAAGGTAATCATAACTTTCGATTCTCAACTATCAACTCTCAACAATAAAAAAAAGGACTGTCACACGATTGTGACAGTCCTTTTTTATTGTATTTGATAATGTAGTATTGTATTACTTCATCATTTCGTTGAACTCTTCGAGAGTTACCTCCTTGTTGTTCAGAGTAACTGTAGACTTCAGAGCTGCAGCGAGCTTAACGTCAATAGCACGCTCGATGAAGTTGTCAACAGCCTCGCGCTTCTTCAGAAGCTCGTTAGCGTAGTTGTCAACGTACTCATCAGGAACGTTCGACATGCCGTACTGAGCGAACTGCATGCGTGCCATCTCCTTGGCAGCGTTCTTGATGTCAGCGTCCTCAACCTTGATATCGTTAGCCTTAACGAGCTGCTCCTTGATGAGGTGCCACTCAAGCTGCTTGATGCTTTCAGCGTAGTTCTTCTCAACGAAGTCCTCACCCTTGTCCTTATTGTTAGCAAGCATGATGCGCTTGAGCAATGCGTCCGGCCAAGTAAGCTCACCAACCTTCTGCTCGCAGTATGTGCGAACGTCGAGCATGAACTTGTAGTCGGCGTTAGCCTCAAGCTGCGGCTGCAGGCTCTCGGCAATCTTAGCGCGGAATTCCTCTTCGTTCTTTACAGTACCCTTTTCGAATACCTGGTCGAAGAGTTCCTCGTTGAGGTCGGCCTTCTTGAAGCGCTGGATTTCAGTAATCTGGAAGCTGAAGTCAGACTCAAGGTTCTCTACAGCGTCCTTCTCAATCTTGAGGAGTGAAGAAATCTCGGCTGTGCCTTCCGGATAAGCCTTGCGTGGGTTGAAAGTGACGATGTCGCCGAGCTTAGCACCATTGAAGAGGTTCTTCTGATCCTCTACCTTGATGTATGAAGGCATAAGCACAGCACCCTCTACAGTGATGCCACCTTCCTTTGTATTGCCCTCAGCGTCGAGCTCGCGGATGTCGCCCTTGAGCAGATCGTTCAAAGAAGCGTCATACTCCTGAGCCTGCTCGTACTTACCGGCACGGCCCTGATACATCTCAATCTGCTCGTTGATGAGCTTGTCGTCAGCCTTGATTGTGTAGTAATCGATCTTGTTGCGACCATCGAGAGTGATGTTGAGCTCAGGAGCAACAGCGATGTCGAATACGAAAGTGTAAGGAGCCGGCTGCTCGATGTCGGCCGGAGTCTCCTGCTTATCAGAAGGCAGAGGCTCGCCGAGCATCTGGATATTGTTCTCCTGGATATATTTGTAGAGCTGCTCGCCTACAAACTTGTTAACTGCGTCGTAGCGCACTGAAGCACCAAACTGACGCTTGATGAGACCCATAGGAGCCTGACCCGGACGGAAACCGGGGATGTTGGCCTTCTTACGATAGTCCTTGAGAGTCTTCTCGACAGAGTCCTGGAAGTCTGCCTCTTCGACTGTGATAGTCAACAGACCATTCACTTTGTCGGGATTTTCAAATGAAATGTTCATTTTTGTTCAGTCTAAAATTATATTTGTTATTATTGTAATTCGTCCACGGAAGTGCAAAATTACTCATTATTAATGTAAAATCCGAATATATATGGTGAAAAATTGTTGTTTGGGGTGTAATACAGCGAATTAATCACATTTTTTCATTTATCCCAAATAGGCCATAGTAATACTCTGTCAATATGAGTTGACATAATAAAAAACGTCGTATCATGGCATGAAATGGTCGTATCAAGGCATGATACGGTCATTTCATGGCATGACATGGTCATTTCATGATACGAAAGAGTGCATTATATCACGATGCAGACATTAGTGATACGATTACAACAACACAACATAACATAACAACAAAACAACAAATAACCCACTTCCCTTGCTCAGAGCTTGCAAATCAAATCACAACATAACAACATAACAATATAATAACCTCCTACAGCTGTGTACAACGAAAAAACTCCTCTCCCTACTTGAGGAAGAGGAGTTGATATGGTTATTCAGTTATGAGTATTGCTCTTTTTACGTAAACCGGACGGACTGGGAGTCGATCCTTTCTTTCGAAATCTTTTTGCCCTCTAAGGATTTTACCAGCTGCATTGATTCTTATAAAAAACAAACACTTAGCCAGTGTCGGGTCGCTTTCCACCACAGCACTTGACCAACGGTAACCTACATTTGAACTTTTACTGTTGTATCCGAAGAAGATGTAGTTGTTGTTATTTTTAGATATGAACATCACGCCCGGCCATCCGTTGAGTGTAGACTCCGTAACCGTACAGTTATCGTACAATTCCTGCACTTCGTTCCATGTCGGGTATCTCCATCCTTCTCCAAGTCGCAGATAGGCTACATCATCTTCCTTCTCAAGGAAGAATCTCTTGTCACGGCTATCGTACTTCGTGTATTGTCCCGCTACTATGTCAGTGAAGTAATAATAATCGTTAGACCACTTTGTCCAGGTCTCGCCCCAAGCGTATTCGTCGCCATACTTTTCAGGACTTGTTTCGCCAAGGTCGCATTTTGCCCACTTTATACCGCTTGGCAAGCCGAGGTCAACATACTCCATGGTTTCCTTAGGTACACCAACGCCAGCATTCAGCTCCAGTTCCTTAAGCTTCTTGGCAACCTCTGCCATAGCTTCCTTATCGCTCATGTTGCCACTCTCAAGAGCCTGCAGCAGGGCTGTCATCTGTGTATTGATAGCATCAAGCTTGCCGCCGTAGCCACCTAAAGACTCGATAGCTTTTCTAATTTGATCCAAACTGCCATTTCCGTTCCCAATTTCCATGAACCATCCTGAGATAGCAGCGAGTTTGTTTGTGAAGTTTTGACCATATTTATCAAGAAGGGCATTTAAAGTTTCGAGCTGTGAATTGGGGTTAATGTTCTGAAAGGCAGCTCTGACAGCCTCAAGTTTTTCGTTGTAATTGGGTCTGCCTTCAACAGCCGTCTTGATGAGTTCTACCTTTGCCGGCAAGTCGATGCTCATAGACTGCATGGCACCCGCAATGACATTAAGCTGCTTTTCGAGCGTGGTGTTGGTGCTGTTGAGAGCTGCGATAATAGCCTGGAGCTTGTCGTTCTGGTCGCCCTTCATATTGTCGATGGCAGCAGCGATATTCTTGATAGCCTGCTCTTTGCTTACATTGCTCTGATTGATGGCATCGACCACGTCGGTGAAGTCGTTGACTACGGTGACTTTCATCTCGTAGTCTAATTCGGGAGCGTTCTCCTTGCATGAACTAAAGAACGCTGGTATAGCCAGCAACATTGAGCCAGCTAATAGTATTGATTTAAATGTTCTCATAGTTGTAATCTTTTAGTGATTTTTTTGCTGGGCCTTTCTAAGCCTTACTGGGCCTTTCTAAGCCTTTGATAAAAAGAGGGGATTGAGCATTTCTGGGCCTCTTTAGGCCTTTCTAAGCCTTTGATAAAAGAGGGGATTGGGGCTTGTTAGGGCTTTACCTTTATGGTTACTCTTCTTCCCTCGTAGGTCTTTTTGCCGTTCTTTGAGCCTATGGCTGTCTGCGGATGGAGGTCTTCGGGGGCGAATCCTTCCTTCAGCAATACCTTTACCACTCGCTTCAGGCGACGCTCAGAGATGGCCTGATTGTACTCTGGGGTGCCTGGAGTGCTTGCTTCGGCAAGTATAGAGAGTTTCTCACCCTTTACGCTGCGGGCGAAGGAGCGCAGTCGGTCCATTTCCTCACGGCTCATGTACGAGCTGTTATGGGCAAACTGAACGTAGTGTTCGGGGCCTCCAATGGCTGTCTTCTTGCTCTTCTGACAGTCGTCGAGCTGGCGCTGGAGGTCGTTGTTGTGCTGTTCAGCCTTCTGTCGGAGTGCTGATTCACGGTCGGCACGTGCCTTTTCGGCATCAGCTTCCTGGCGCAGATTGTTGGCACGGTCGTTGAGAGCAGCCAGTTCGCCGTCGTAATAGTTGCGCATCTTGCTTGCACGACTCGGTACGAAGTTGTATCGAACGGTAGCCATGGCGTAGATGAGATGCTTTGGGGCAACTTCCTTACGATTGAGAAGCCAGTCGAATTCGCCCTTAATGCCTAATGTGAAACGGCGGCTTACGTCAGCCTCGATGTGCAGAGTGGCAGGGATGAAGAGCCTGTTGAACTTCTCGTGGCGGTTGGCTGTGAGCACGTTTCCGGTGACGGTGACCGTAGCATCGTTGCTGATGTTGATGTCGCCATATACAGGAGTAGTGGTGCCATTCTCGGTCTTTGTGGTTCCAACCCAAATGCCATACTCGTTGCCACGTGCGAATGTTCCGCCAATACCGGTTCCCATCCAGATATTAAACCACTGAGCCTTGCGCATGGGCCAAAGTTCCATGAAGTTGAACTGAACGCCAAGCTTCACGTTGTGGGTATTCATGACGTAGTTGCCATAGGTCTTGGCAAGATTGGCTTTGGTATCGATAGCGTCGAATCGCTGTTCGCGACGATAGCGCGACCAGATATAGTCGGCACCTATGCGAACCCACGGACGAATGGTGAAGTCGATGCCGCCACCTACAGCAGGCGACTGCTTGTAGCTCGACTTAGCGTCGATATTGGGATACCACACACCGTTAGCCCACGACAATCCGCCTTGAGCGTAAATGCTCCAAGTATTAGTGCGCAGCTCCTTATTGGTATTGCGCAGCAGATCAGCTTTGCCCTCGCCCACGGTCTGCGCCTGAGCGCCTACCGTGAAGAGCGATGTAAGCAATACGCTGAACCCTATTCTTGCCCATCTGCCACCTGATAGCATAATGAGCTTTTTGGTTCGTATTGTGTTCATACTTAATTTCTTTTTAAAACATTATCTTTTTTTGCAGATACTTATTTATTTGAGTAGAGGTCGAATACCGGTCGTATCACAACACCAAAATCACGGTATATTGATTTAAACGATGGCTCCTTGATACCTCCGCTTGATGTCTCTTTAGCAAACATAGGCCATGTAAGCGCTACTGCCTTTTGGTATTTATCTTTATCTGACAATTCATCAGCCGGATATAGATTAGCTGTAGTATAGTAGGTGTCATTGTCAGGCTGGACACCCCATCCATCACCTCTGAAACCACTGGTCATCGGTAAAACGATAGAGTTTCCGCTTGGTCCTGTCACTTTCCATCGTGCAATGACTTTCGTCTGCGACGGATCTATTATCTCTGAAAGTGTGGTAGTAACGGCTTCCCATTTACAATCTTCAAGCAGCTCTTCCCAGTCTTCTTTTGTAGGAATGCGATAGCCTGCACCTATATTAGCTCTTGCCGCATCGTCGTTGAGGTCAAGCACCGTCTTGCCGTCTTTCTCATTGTACTTTAATACCTTTATACCACCATCAATCTTAAAATGCTTGTAGTTATCACTATAATATTTCTTCTTGGTAGAAGTCTCTCCCCAGGCATAGTAATCGCCAAGTTCTGTAGGCTCGGTTGTACCCAAATTGCACTTAGCCCACAGCAGTCCGCTTGCCAATCCAAGGTCAACGCAATTGTTAGGAACCGGCACGCCAGGACCCTTGACCGGACGAATTGATATTCCGTCAGGACGACGTTTGCCATAACGGCCAATGCGGTCATTCTGGAAAGCAAAGGTCCAAGCGTTATATACCATGTTGTCTATACGACGAAGGTTCGTCATGCATACAGCTACTTCTTCGTCATCAGAGATGAATCTGGTTTGTGGCTTTTCACTATTCTTAAAGCCGGCGCAAGGGATAAAGATAGACTTTTTGTTCTTCTTGCTCGTTATCTGATAGCCCGCAACACCGTTAAGCGTTGTTTTCTCAATTGTGGTATACTTCTGATTGGTCAATTCTCTGAAATCAGCCAAGGTAGGTGTGCGCCAACCGTTTCCTAATTTCTGTATTACGGCATCGTCTTCGTCTTCAAGCGTCAGCTTGCCGTCTTCATTGTTATACTTGGTGAATCCCTGGCTGGGAGCACCCTCCTTATACCACTTATGGTTGGATTTGGTGTATTCTTGCTTAGGCTCCACTTCGCCCCAAGCGTAATAATCGCCATACGCTTCCGGAGAAGAAGCGCCGAGGTTGCACTTTGCCCACAAGTTGCCGCTCGGCAAACCGAGGTCAACATACTCTACCTTGTCAGTAGAACCGCCAATGCCAGCAGCCGCCTTAAGCAGTGCAAGCTGCCTGGCAATCTCAGCCCAACCTTCCTTTTCGCTCGTATTGCCAGCCTGTATTGCCTCTACTATCTTTGTCATATTATCCAATATGCCATCCAGCTTGGCATTTTCGCCAGCAAGTGCTTCGATAGCTTTTCGAATAGCCTTAAACTTATCGTCTGTATACGTCATATAACGCAATGTACCCTCTATTTCTCCTATGCAGTAATACAACTTGCCTTTATAAGATAAAGGATCATCAGGATATTTGAGTTCATCGCTGAAGTATTTGTCGAGAACCCCCTCAAGAAGCTTCAGCTGTTCGTTAGGATTGATATTGACAAGAGCCGTTTCGACAGCTTTCAGAACCTCATCGTACTTAGGCATGTTTTCGACAGCCTTGGCGAGAGCGTCAATCTTGGTAGGCATCTCGGTGCTCAAAGACTTCATCGCACCGGCAATCACGTTCAACTTGGTGTCGAGCGTGTTGTTATTGTTGTTAAGAGCATCGGTAATGGCCTGAAGCTTTGCACTTTGGTCGCCCTTGATATTGTCAATGGCAGTAACAAGCTGTGCAATAGCCTGCTCGCTCGAAAGCTTACCGTCATTGATAGCCTTAACCACATCGTTGAAGTCGTTAACTACTTGCACTTCAGTCTTGAACTTGATGAGAGAGCCCTCCTCTTCACAAGAGCTGAAGAACATAGGTGTCGCCAGCAGCATCGCGCCGGCTAACAGAATAGATCTTAATGTTCTCATAGTCGTATGGTTTTTAGAATTGATTGTATATTGTGATAGTTTTTGTGTTGTTGCAAATGTCAGATGCCTCACAGCAGACTGCGCAGCCATTGCATAAACGTGAGTTTGCGTGGCTTGGTTTCGGATGGATGTCTGCTTTGGCAGTTGCCATTGTCGGTCCCGACTCTGCGTCTATCCATCTCCACGTTTATCATTTCGCGTATAGTATCGAGCAGATGGGCGCGTTCTTCAAGAAACTCCTGCGCCTCGTCGGCCTTTCGCTGCCTGCCGTCATGTAGTATATGATTGTCAGTACTTGCCATAGTAGTGGGGTTTAAAGTTTCAAGTTTTGGTTGGTTTTTAATGCTGTCAGCCGACAAGTGGAGGGGTGAAGGAGCCTGGTGATGTAATATATAAAGGTGTTATGAAGAGAGTTTTGTACGGCGTCTGCGCCTGCTCCCGAGCAATCCCTCCACTTGTCAACTGACAGCACGTTCTCATCAGTATCGGAGTCTGTAGGGCTTGTGCTGCCAGACAGTCCGATGGCTGTACTCGCCAAGTCGTAGAGAAGCTTTAGTCTTGTTTAGTCTTGCTGTGGCAAAGTTACGAATTATCCAGTCTGAAGTATTGTGATAATCGGACATTATTGTGTGATAATCGGACAAAAATACATGAGCAAAAGTGCTCTAATCGGACATCGGAATGACGTAAGTGGTTGAGAATCAATACACATCAGAAAACACAAAGCCCCACCCCCAACCCCTCCCCCGTAGGGAGGGGAGTGGTATGATTTGAAGGCTAAAAAACACAAAGCCCTACCGCAAACAACACAAAGCCCTACCCCCAACCCCTCCCCCGTAGGGAGGGGAGTGGTATGATTTGAATGCTCAATATTATTGCCTCGAATTGCAATCAAAAATTAAACATTAATCATTAAAAATTAAACACTAAAAAAAAGGAGTCCTTTTGGGTTGCAAAAGGGTTCGTTTTGGATTGCAAAAGGAGTCCTTTTGGAAGGTAAAAGGAGTCGTTTTGGAAGGCAAAAGGAGTCCTTTTGAAAATAGAACGAAAAAAGCCCCATACAAAAAACCACAAAGCCCCACCCCCGACCCCTCCCCCGCAGGGAGGGGAGTGGTATGATTTGAGGGATTATTGGAGGGGGAATAGGCTAACTGTAGGAGGAGGGTGTGGTCAAAACTCAAACAATACGGGCTGAAAGCCCAATAAGCTCATAGCCCAAGGCAGCGCCTTGGGTATACGAATTGAAAATAGCAATGCGCCCTGCAGGGGCAAAAG
>ERZ779669.175-NODE-175-length-41585-cov-9.182278_pt1 | contig 41585 bp, 32 predicted proteins | sample MGYA00511372_ERZ779669 | MGnify/ENA primary metagenome ERZ779669 (study PRJEB29588, sample SAMEA1967891) | human gut metagenome | biome: human gut; feature: human-associated habitat; material: faeces | place: Denmark | collected 2008/2010 ... | reverse complement strand
GGAGGGCAAATGTAATATGCACCTATCGGAAATCTGGCATAGCAAGAAAAACGACAGTCGCTTATCCCGAACTCAGGTTAATAATATTGTCAATCATTGTCACTATTGTCGTTAAATACAAACGCTACGAAGGGGTTATGGAGGATATTGGGCTTACAGCCCGTTTATGTATCGTTAATTATTGCCTCACCCCTATTAATATGCTTCACTGTACGTACTTGTACATAGTTTGTATTAAATTGTATCTTTTTTTTGGGCTCTAAAATTTGCGATAACAATATATTTTCTTAACTTTGCATCACTAAAAGTAACTATAATACTAAAAGTAACTATAATACTAAAAGTAACGAGAATACTAAAAATTACAAGTAATACTAATTTACTAATATTTAATAACCGAAAACATTATGATTAAGACTTTGCGTTTTACATTAGTAGCGTTAATGATGCTTGTATGCGGTGGCGCATCAGCACAGACAACAATCAACTTCAAGAACATTTTCGAGCCTTGTCTTCAGCCTAACAAGCCCGTTCTTTATCTTATGAATAAGGAAGCTGGTGCAGGTGTACAGACTGTAGGCGACGTAACAATGACCATTATTCCCGGCAACTATAGCTCTTCTCCTGCTTACCAGATGTTCACTGGCGACGCAGCTAAGTCGAACGCTTGCATCCGTCTGTATGGTAGCAAGGTGGACAACGAGAACGTTGAGGGATCGGCAATAAAGTTGACTAACAGCAAGGAGAACATGAGGCACATCGTTTTCGTAGCTACTCCGGTAGAGCAGGGTGCAGGCGAATTGAACGCTTCTTGCGGTACTCTGAAGTTCGAGCGCAAGACCAAGAACTATGTTTGGACTGGCGATGCCAAGGAGGTTACTTTCACTGTTAGCCGTCCTGAGGGCAAGACTGGTGTGCTCCGCTTCAGCGAGATCGTTGTAAACACAACAATGCCTGCTGCTAAGAAGTAATAACTGACTCAGAACATAATTCTCTACATTATTAAATTGTTGGCGGTAGCCGGAAGTCGTTTCGGCTCCGCCAATACTACTGCAAATATTTTTAAAACTAAAACAATAAAATTATGATTAAAACTTTACGCTACGCTTTTATTGCTGCACTTATGATGGTTGCTGGTGCAGTCAACGCTCAGACAACTTTCAACTTCAAGAACCTTATGGATGGACTTGTTCCAGCAGCAAAGGATGTTTTGTATTTGTCATCAAAACAAGCCAATAATGGCGTGTTTACTGTTGACGATGTTACAATGAAGTTTGTGGAGAAAGAACCTAGCTCTACAATGAGATATTATCAGTATGACGCTAAGAATGATAGGAAAGCTACAGGTTGTATTTGGATATATGGTGGTAAGAATATGGAAACACCAGCCGGCTCAGATATTGTAATTTCTAAGTCTGGTGAAAAAATCAAAAAGATTACTTTTACTGCTCCTGTAGTTGGAAGTAAAGGTGCTGGTGATTTTAAGGCATCAACTGGTACATTAACAATGGACAAGAAAACACGTGATTGGACATGGACTGGTGAAGCAGATGAAGTTACTTTCACAGTTTATAGAAAAACAGCTGAATCAACTGTTTGTTTGTGTTTTTCTGATATTACAATTAATCCTACTGTTGAAACTGGCATCAACAACATCACCGTAGACAATGCCATGAAGGGCGTTCGTTACAACCTCGCTGGTCAGCGTGTTAACGAGTCATACAAGGGTGTTGTTATTGAGAACGGCAAGAAGATAATCGTTAAATAATTTTCATCCGATTACATTGACACAATATTAGAATAAAAATAAAATGAGGCTATAGCACTTTGGCTATAGCCTCATTTTATTTTTATGAACTACTAACTTTAACGTACTACAAACTTTTTGCCGTTGGCAATATAGATGCCAGGACGGAGAGTGTAGGTTGAAGATTTGAGGTCGGACATTACAGCGACACATTCACCATTGAGTGTGTATACCTTAACCATTGTCTTGGCAGCAGCTGCGTTGATGCCGTTGATGGCTGTTGTGATTGGGATTGAGCTGTTAACACCATTGAAGTCGTAGCACTTGCCGTTTTGATAGATAAGGTCGGCTGTCTGCTCACCACTACCATTGTTGAAGATGATGTGTGTAGGCATATCGGTCTTGTCGCCCTTATACTCCCACATCCAAATGCTCATGCCGTTGTAGGTTTTAGAGGTCTTGACACAATCCTCACCAGGCCAGTTGCCACCAGTGTAGTTGTTGTCGTCACCCAAGTTACTGTTCCATACCCATGTTTTAACTGTTGTCCATGATGTAGGAGCTGCAAAGTAAACATAGAACTTGCCAGTTGGATTGGGGACAGGTATTGGGTCTGGTTCTGGATTAGGATTAGGATTTGGATTAGGATTCGGGTTCGGTTCGGGAACAGGAATACCACTAAGTACCTTGTAGCCAGAGCCACCATCGTAAGAGAAGAATGTTGTAGCTGTGATGCCAGTAATGTCACCAGTCTGTGCACTACCACCATTGTTAAGAATCATGTTGAACGACTCTACACCGTCAGCAACGAACATATAATACTCTACACCTTCAACAGTTGCCTTAGCTGACATCTGCTTGCCTGGCCACTCGCCATTGAGAGCCTTGGCTGCCTCACCGCCAGCTGTCCATGCATAGAGGTTAGGTGCTTTGTCTGCCTTGACATAAACGATGATAGAAGCGTTAGGATCTACCTTTCTGTATGTAGTAGTACCACTGTACTCGGTACCATCGTCGTTTGTTGCACCCCAGTTTACTTTCTTGGTGTCACCAAACTTCATGTCTGCGCCAATGGTGAATGTTGAGCCTTCGCTTGAGAGTTCTACCTTGTCCTCACCTTCAATCTGATACCAGCCGCTTGTTGCGCCATCGTTGAGAGTTGCAGTAACGGTAACGGTCTCTGTGCGGAAGTTGCCGCCATTAGGATTGAATACAACTGCTGCATCCTGCTCTATGTCTTCGCTACCATAATATATATCGGTGCCTGCCTCTTCCTGACCGTCGTAAGCCTGACCATCTTTGCTCTTGGCAGAAGTAGTGTAGATGAACGGACCATCTTCGCCTACAATGCCGCCAGTCCAATCCTTTACTAGTACACGTACCTGACCCTGTGTTGCAGGAGCGTCAACGGTGATAGTAGAACCAGTATATGTCTTACCGGTTACAATATCGGTGTATGTGCCTGCGGGGCAATCTGTGAATGTGGCGCCGCCGTTGAGGGTAACGAGAGCGTAGCTTTTCTTATATGCACGCTTGAAAGCAATACCGCCATTAGCTGTACATCCATCGACGGTCCACTGACCCTTACGCAGTGCAGGAACAGCCTGACGAATCTGGTTAAGACGAATGAGGTGCTGAGCAAGATCGTGGTTGAGAGTTGCATTGACATTGCCAGAAGCTGTGTACTTACCGAAGTCTGTTGCCTCAACATCGCCTGTGATGTAGCCACCGAAGTAGGCACGACCGGTGTTTGAGAGAGGACCATTAGGACCTTTATCAATTACCTTACCACGACGGAAACCAATCTCAGAACCATAATAGATACAAGGAATACCACGGAAGGTAAACAAGAGAGAGAGGTTCTCAGCCCACTGAGCATCTGTACCACCAAAACGGTTTGTGTCATTAGGACCTGGACTGTAGTCATGGCTATCTACATATACTACATTGTAAGTAGCGTCATTATAGCACTCGTCGCCGCTTGCCAATCCGAAAGCCTGTTGGGCAGTGTTGTAGCTGTAGTGCATTGGGAAGTCAATGACGTTGAATCCGCTTGACTGAGAATAGTCCGGCTCGTGCCATGCACCATTGAGCATCTTGGCATTGTTGCTCTTTGGAGAAGTAGTCTCCTCCAAGCAAAGCAGTTGTGGGCCTACTGGCTCAGAACCCTCAGGAACCACCTGACTATCCCAGTAACTTTTGCTTCCATCCCATTTGTTGAGCAAGTCCTCGTCCGACTTCCAGGTATAGAAGTAGCAAGAGAGGTTTGCCTGACCTCTGTAGGTGACATCGTTCATACGAGTACAAACCTCACCATACATAAAGAAAGGTGCCTGGTTTAAGCGCTTGCTCTTATACTGCTCGCCAAGTGCTGTAAATTGAGGAATGAACTGCTTGTTGAATGTCAAGCGAGAGATATGGCCGGATGTATCGATACGGAAACCATCGACACCCATCTTGATGAACTCGCCATAGCACTTTACGAGATACTGTGCCACCTCGTCGTTCTCAGTGTTAAGGTCTACACAGTCGCCAGCAATCTGACCCATCCAACGGCTGGGGAAGTCCCAGTTCCAGTTGTTGGCTGTATGGTGCCAGTAGTTGTGTATGTCGTGGTTCTGTCCATCTGTATTCTTCATCAGAGCCAAACGGCGCTGGTACTGCTGAGCACCTACAATTGTGAGATAGTCGGAGCCAAGCATATCGCTGTTAGGAATCATACAAGCGTCGATTTCAGCCTGGTTACGAAGCTTGGTGTTGCGCTCAAACTCCTTGCAGAGATTCTCCTCACCAAAGTTACCGGTGTGGTTGAGCACGATGTCAAGTATAATCTTGATGCCCTTAGCATGTGCCTTGTCGATGAGTTCCTGGAACATTACGTCGCCACTCTTCGAGCCGTCACCGCTCTGATAGCGGCAGTCGACATGTGTGAAGTCCATGGCATGGTAGCCATGATAGTCGTAACCCGATGCGTTCTGCACTACTGGGGTAATCCAGATGGCTGTGAAGCCAAGAGCCTTGATATAGTCGAGCTTGTCGATGACGCCTTGGAAGTCGCCTCGCCAACAAGGGTCGCCAGTGTCAATCTGACATTGTTTGTTATCCCAACACAATACATTGTTTTTAGGATCGCCATCGTAGAAACGGGTGGTAATCATAAAGTAGATACTTTCGTCGCGAAAATCCGTTCGCTGACTGTTGAAATCGTCTGCCATAACTGGCATGGCGATGAGCATAAGCAATAGCAATGCCCACATTTTGAGTTTGGTTTTAATCATAAAAGGTTTTTTGAAAACAGTTATTAAGTTATTGATTATGTTGCAAAAATAGATATATAAAATTATATGCAACAACTTAATAAATGAAAAACAATCAAAAAATCAGGACAATCGTTTGCATTGAATTATAAAAAAAGAAGCTATAGCGTGAATGCTGTAGCCTCTTTTCATATCATTATATATAATACTCCGCACTGTCTACCAGACCAGCCCTGAGCGCCAGTTTTGTAGCCTCGTGAGCGTTGTTGACACTAAGTTTGCGGAATATGTTCTTGCGGTGGGTATTGATAGTATGGAACGACGAGAAGCGTCGTTCGGCAATCTCCTTCGTTGTAAGTCCGAGAGCTATAAGCTTCAGAATCTCCGTTTCGGTCTTTGTAAGATTAGCCAACTCGGGTTGTTGCTCGTCGTTGGTCGGTGGATTGAGCAGCATCTCGGCTATTCGTTGGCAGATGTATCGTTGATGTTGAATGGCGTATTGCAATGCCGAGCGTATCTCGCCAATTGGTGAGTCCTTCATCACAATACTTAATTGTCGGCTTGTAGCCACGGCACGCGACATAAATTCGTAGCTCAAGGTGTCGCTGAACAGCACCCAGTGCGAGCTATCGAACCGTTGTGTCATAATGAGCAGCTCAGACAGGTCGTTAATGTCGAACATAGTATAGTCGAGCACTACTATGGCATCGGGCACGGCTGTCAAGGCTTCGATTAGCGAAGCCTTGTCTTCAACATATTTGCACTCGCCAGCACTTTCCATTGTGCTGGCGACGTGCATCAGTCCGATGCGTGTGATATCCTGTCTGTCTGCAAATAAAATCATAAGCCCAATGCTTTTAGAAACTTGCCATAAACATGAAGCGTATACCGTTCTTCTTGATGCCAGGACCATTGTAGTTCATACGGCGAACATAGTCAACGGCGAAGAACTTGAAGATGTTGTGTACGCCTACTACAACTTCCCAGTATGGCTTCTTCTTGTCCATTACAGACGCTCCTTCAGGCATCTGGAAGAGCATAGTAGAGTTCTGGTTCTGCTCAAGCAGCGGGTTGTTCTTGTCGGTCAGTGTGCTCCACATTCCCTTTATCGATACCCATTCACGCCATTTGAGCTTGCGTATGAGTGGCAGACGGTTGAACAGCTTGCCGTTGAGGTCCCATGATACCGACGCAAAGGCGTAGCGGTCGCTGAGGAACTCCATGTTCTTAAGCATCGACATGGTATTCTCCATTTCGAAGTAGGTGAGGTTGGCAGGGGGCATGATGAGGAGCGGGAACGGTACCTTGCTCCATTGTGCGCCACCGATAAGGTGGGTGTTGACGTAGCCCCATGATCCGAGCCAGAAACGCTTGTATATGCTTGCCTCTGTCATATTGAGCTTGTACTCTCCACCGAGGAAGTTCTTGATGCCCATAGTGTGGCTCAGAGTGAACTCAGGAGCGTCGAGGTTGACAGGCCAACGCTGCTGCTTGGTGTTGATAAAGGTCTGTCCGGGGCAGTAGCGCACGCCAAGTTTGGCCTCTGTCGTACGAATCTTGTGGACGAATTCGTTGCCGTTGGCATCAGGATTGGTCACGGCACCAGGCATCTTCATGAATGTGAGGTCGCCTGTAGGCTCGTTGCTCTCAGCCTTGATAGATGCGTTGAATGACAATCCCCAGTCGGTCTCGTAGTCGAACGAGAGTTTCTGACGATTGTAGAAGTACATCTGTTCAACCTTCTGCGTACGCAACGACATGAACACATTATCCTTGTTGTGCATAAGGAACTTGTCGGAAGGCGACATGACATCGTAGCCTGTCTCGAAGATGATGTTGCGCTGCGGGAATTCGAATGGCGCATTCTTCTTCTTGTTCAGACTGTATGTTATCTCTGTGCCGTAGTAGTGATTCTGCGACTTTGTACCATAAGCGTAGTAGCCCTTCCAGAAGAGGTGCATATTGAGATTGGCTGTGGTACGTCCGCTGATACGGAAGCGGTAGTTGTCGACGAAGTTGTTTGAGATAATGGTGTTGACCGGACCGAAGTCGAACATCGACTTGGTGCGTGTAGAACCAGTCTCGACGAAGTTCTCGAGGAATGCACGTAGTCCGAAGATAATCCACTTGAAGTTCTTCGACTGCTCCATACGGTGTATGAAGGCGTTCATCGACGACTCGCCCTTGGTCAGCTCTACGGCACGATACTGATTCCAGAACGCCTCGTCGCGTATCATGGCATCCACCTCATGCTTTACCTTGGCCTTGCCCTTGAACAGCTTGTTAGGCAAATCGTCGAAGGCATAGTCGTCGTAGCGCGTAGTCTTGGTGACAAGTAAGTCGCCTATCATCTTGTTGACGTGTATCTCGGTGGTGAGGTCGTCGACCGACAGTGCCCATTCGCCGTTGGGCAATTTTGTATATTCCTGCGTAATCTTCATGTCTCTCACGAAGTTTACGTCAGTACGCTTAGGCAGAGTGAACGAGCATTTCTTTACATGCAATGATGAATCTGCCAATACGTACAGTTCGCCACGGAATCCGAAGTCCTGCTGGTTGTTGGGGATAAACTCCAGATGGTAGCACAGGTCGCGGTCGACATATACCGTGTCCTGTATGTAGAAACGGTAGAACGAGATGGCAGTCTCACCGATGGGCGACGTAAACTGATACTGAAGCAGACGCATGTGGTCGTCGTAGATATTAATATCAGTGAACACCTCTTTAAGCAGCGTGTTCAGAATCTCGCCTGTCTGCAGCAGGTTGTTGACACCCTCCTGACGCTGGCCCTTGATAATGTCCTTCTCCTCCTTAGGATTCTTGCGATAGATGTGCTGTGTAACGGTCTCCTCCACGCTGACGGGCAGGATGAGCTTGTTGTTGTAAGGCGATGTCTCAATCTGGTCCTTAACATACGACTTGTTTTTGTACTTGCCAGTGACAAGGTCTTCGGGCTTGATATCGTTCAATGCGAGCGTTATCTTCTGATATTTGTTGTACTGATAGTAGTCGTTGTTCTCAAGATGTGACAGCTTTTTGGCAGCTATTACGCGCTTCATGAGTTCTACGGCAGGGTTGTTCTTGCGTGAGTAGCGTTCGCGCTTCTGCTTGATTACTACCTCGCCAAGAGTCTTTGAGTCCTCCTTGAGTACAATCTTCATGTGTGAAGGAGTATTGGGTCCAACCTTGATGATTTGCGGAATGAAGCCTACGCTACTGAATGTGAGTTCCCAACCATTGTGTCGTGCAATGGTAAACTTGCCGTCCATGTCGCTTGCTGCTGCTACATGGTGCCCCTTGTATATTGCGCTTGCCAACGGAATAGGGTATCCGTCGCTGTCATAAATTTCACCGGTAATCTGTGCCTTGGCTGCAATTGCCAAGACAAAGAACATCAATGTAATACTTAAAAACCTTTTCACCCTTTACCTTTAATATTAAATGTGTATCCTAATTGTCTATACCAGAATGCAAAGTTAAGAATAATAAGTGAAATAGGACATGAAAACTTTTTGCATTTAAATATTTTTCTGAATATTTTTCCCATAGCAACTAAAAAATAGGAAAAACGGAATATTTAGAACAAATAGAGTAAGTCAAAATGCAAATTATGCATTTTGACTTACAAACTTAAGCATGTCTTCGAGTCGTGTTATAACGTCGTCGCAAATGCTTTCATCAGCTGGCTTGTCCTCCCACTGGCGTCCTTTAATCCAGATGGTGTGACAACCGAGACGATGTGCCGGAACAATGTCCTTGCCATAGGTGTCGCCTACTACCAACACTTCGGATGCTGGCAGGTCGAGTGCGCACACTCCAAGGGCGAATATGGCGGGATTGGGTTTGCGCACGCCTACTACAGCCGACTCTACTATGTCCTTGAAGAATCCGTCGAGATGGGCATCGCATAGTACGGTGCGTATGTTGCCATAGAAGTTGGAGACGAGCACCATAGGCAGTCCAGCCTGGCGCAGACGTTCGAGCACCTTGCGGTTTTCGTGCAGCAGAGCATTGGTGGCATCGTTGATGCATGTGGCTATGCGCATGGCTGTGTCGCCGATTTCATCGGCTGACATTTCCAGATGTGTTGCGAGCTGTGCCTGGCGCTGGTCGTCGTCCTTGCCAGTCGGCAACAATGGACAACCGCACAGAAATTGCAACTGCAACTGAAATTTCTCGCGCAGTATGTCGATGAAGTGGAATTCGGGAGTAACGATAGGGTTGACAGCCAATGCCCGTTCGCCGTATACATAAGCGTCGCGATAGGAGGGTTTGTCGATGGCGATGCCACACTGTTGGTAGCCGTCCCATATCACTTCCGACCAGTGGTCGCCGCGTGTGTCGAGCGTGCCACCGTAGTCGAATATAATGCCTCGTATTTTATTTGATTTCATATGTATATCCGTTATGTGTAAAATGTGTATGTCGTTAAGATTCGTTGCTGTTGGGTGTGTCCTTGGGCAATTTGTTGTTGCCAATCTTAATCAGCATGATGCCGATAGCTATCCATACCAGCTCGCGCAGTCGGGTGATAAGTCCCGTGTATACGCCGAGTGCACCTGTGAGATGCAGTCCGTCAACAGCCAGCGCCAGTCCGCCTTCACGCGATCCGAGCTGCATAGGCGTGAAGAATATAAGATTGCTGAACAGCGACGAGAATGCGAGAATGAGTATAGAGTCAACGATGCCAACCTCGGCGTTGAATGCCTTGAGGATGAGGTAAATCTCGAAACTCTGCAGGATGCGAGCCGACAGTTCGAACAGCAGCGACGAGTAGAAGGTGCGCTTGTGCTGCTGGTGGAGTAGGGCTATCTGCGAGTCAATCTGTTCGAGGGTCTCCTTCTTCGATTCGGCAAAGCGTTGAGCCCATCCCTTTACAAACGGTATGTGGGTGAGCAATCGTATGCCTTTCTGTGCCATGCCCGTCTTGTAACCACGTGAGAAGAAGTAGATGGCAAGAATACAGAATGCACCTATTACTGTAAGCAGTATGCCCATCGACAATCCTACGGGATTGAAGGCGATGAAGAGGAAGATGGAGAGAAACCAGAACCAGAAGTGCGAGAAGATGTGCATCATCACATATAATATAACCGATGATGTGGCTTTGCTCACGCCGGTGTAAGGCTTCAGTTCCATAATGCGGTAAGGCTCGCCGCCCATCAATCCGCACGGAGTGGTGTAGTTGAGGGCGAATCCGCTGACGGTAAGTTTGTAGACACGCCAAAACGAGAGACCCTCACAGCGTCCCTCGTCATTGATAATAAGATACCATGACAGTGTGTTGACCAAATACACCACCAGCCACAAAGCCAAGATGAGTGGGAAGTAGATGCCCACCTTGAGCAGATAGCGCCAAATGTCGGTATAGTCCATGTTCATCGTGCAGAGCATGATGACAATGGCTATTATACCGAACGCCATGAATATATTGCGAAACTTATTGTTCATACGTTTTTGTTATTTGTAGCTGTCGAGCTTGGCAAGTACCTCGCGGCAAAGACGCTCGTGACGATAGTGCATGTAGAAGTATACGGCGGTGAACACTACAATCTCTACTGCCGGATAAACCCATGGCTTGCCAATGAGAATGCTGACAAAGAGTGTGATGCTGCGCCAGTTGAAGGTGAGGAAGTTGGCGTACTTCATCAGTGGCAGACTGCCCTCGCGGAAGTCATTGCGCAAGCTTTCGGGCAACTGGTCGGGATATTTGGCACGTATGGCAGCCTTGAGTTTCTGAAACCACGGTGTCTCCTTCTCCTGAGTTGCTGTGTAGTTGACATAGAAGAACTGGAAGAGTTTCTGCAGCGGCTGCTTGCCCCATTTCATCTCGCGATACAGCTCTACCTGCTTTGAGGCGTCGTCCATCTCGCTACCCTCCTTGCCCTTGAGGAAGAAGAGGTGAATCTGACGATAGTAGTCGGCAAGACGACACTGGCGTGAGTGGCAGCCGAAACCGCTAACAACGCACAGTACCCAAATCCATACGCCCCATTCGGGCATGAGTCGGATGCATATGGCTACATAGATGGAGATGAACCAGAAGTCGCCTGCAGCACCGTCGAGAATTCGTCCAAGTGCGCTCTTCTGATTGGTGAGACGTGCCAGCTGACCGTCGCAGCTGTCGTACATATTCGCCCAAATGAGCAGCAGAATACCTACGATGTTGATGCGAAGATCGTTGAAACCGAAGCAGATACCGGCTCCTACGCCGAGGAATATTGAAAGAATAGTCACTACGTTGGGGGTGACGTGCAGCATGCGAAAGAAGCGTGCCCACTGATAGCCTATCGGGCGATAGAAATAAATGTCTATGTGCTCCTCTGTGTCTGACGATTTGAGGGTTGACTTAAATTCTGAATTTGACATTTTTATATGATAATGTTTAATTAAAATCCTTGATGTAACGTTTGGGGTGTTGCCTGTTCGGCTGTATTACATCTTGTTGAGTATGGCCATAGCTATATTGAATGCTGCCTCGTCGCGGCATGGGGCAAAGCTTGGCCAGTCGTTGAAGTCGATAATCTTTATCGAACCGTCGTCGCTTATCACGCAGTCGCCTCCGTACACAGGTACGCCGAGCATCAGTGCTGCCTTGTCTGCTTCCTGCTTCAACGCATCGGTGTCGAAGATAATGCCGCGCGCATCGCCATTGATAACTTCAAGACCGAACTTAGAGCGGTGGCCGCACTTAGAAGGATAGAACCAGTAGAAGAAGTCGGTGCCTTCAACGCCGTAGAACTTGATGAGGTCGCCCTTGAGGTGCTCGTTTACCACTACCGACTCTACACCACGCTGCCAGAAGTCGTTCAGAAGTTTCTCTGCCTCGTCCTTCGACTGTACGTAGCATGTATCCTCCTTCTGCTGGGCACATCCGTCACCACGCTTCAGCCACAAAGGATAGTCGATACCGTCGGTCATGGAGTTGCCCTTTTCGATGATACGGCTTTCGGGATAAGCCACACCGCCCTCGATGAACATCTCGGTCATTGTGCGACGTATGCAACGGTCGATGCCATCGCTGCTGTTCACTACGGGAATACCGTTCTTTTCAATGCGGTCGAGGGCGTTGAGTGCGCGCTTGCTGCGAGCCATGCTGAAGAATGCGTCGGCATGCTCATTGGCTATGGCTTCATTGCTGTCGATAATGCCATTGTCGGCGGCACGCTGCAGGGCTGCATCGATAGTCTCTGCCTTGGTGTAGAAGTCCTTCTCGTTGTACATCTCAACCTCAGCGCCAAGCAATTCCAGATTGTCCTTAACGGCATGCATGATGGCAGCATCGTTGTCGACACAGTTTGGCGAATACTCATTGCCACGGCATACGCCCACGAGTTTCTTGCCTTCGAGCGGACGAAGGAAAGCTTCTGCTTTGGCTATGTCGTCGCGATGGTCGACATCGAGAATCTTGTTAATTGGATAGGCTTCGAGCTTCAAACCTTCTGCTACGAGCTGGCGCTGGAAGTTGCGCATACGGCTCATGCCCTTCTCCATACAATGGTCGAGCACGTCGAGAGCACGGTCGCCCAGACAGTATATGCCGCCCGAAATTAGATAGTCGCCCTGCTCCTGACTGTCATGAAAACCAGTGACACGAGGCATACGATGTGAGCCTTGCTTGTCGAGAATGCTTGCACCGTCGGCATCAACCTGCTGCTCTACGCCTACCCACAATGGCTTCTCGTCATCGACGAAGGGTGTCACAGCCATACATCCGTCGATGTCTGTGGTGGCAGCAAAGTGGCGTATGTATTTCTTGAATTCTGCTTCGCGGAAGATGGTGTCTACCGTAGTAAGGCAAAAACGTTCGCCACGCAGATATGGCGAAAGTGCATGCAAGCTGTGCATTGAACTTGGTGTGGTCTTCACAACAAGGCGCAGTGGCACGGGAAGATCAAGGCTCTCAATATGTTCGCGCACTGCTGTGCTCCATTCGTTGACGATAACCACTATTTCCGTCGCACCGCAGTCGACGAATATGCGCAGCAAGCGTTCAATCATGGGCTCGCCGCATACGGGTACCAGCGGTTTGGGCTGTTCGACACCTTCCTGCGCCAAACGGCTGCCTTCGCCCGCTGCTATTACTGCAAATCTCATTCTCTATATTTCTATGATTTCAAATGAAAACGCACGGCATGAGTCTGTGTCGTGCGTAAATTTTGTTTAAACGGTGCAAAGTTACGAGTTTATTTTGATAAAAGCATTAATTAAGCACCATATTTCTTGTTAGAAATCTTCTTGTATCGGCATAGTGACTCAAGGAAGTAGTAGTTTGCGTAGTTGATTGGGGTATTGATAGTGAGTAGAATCCCTCTTCCTGCTTCAGTTGTACATTGTGGTCGGCTGTGCAATGGATAAGCACGTTGCTGTCCTCGTTGTATTTTGTACGTATTGTAGGGGCGGAAGTGTCGATGATAGATGTCGGCACGTCGGTGAGGAGGTAGTTTTTCTGCCTTACATTCCGTGGCATACTTTTCATTTTTAGTGAGTCGGTAAACCTTGCCCATCAGTGTAAACCACTTGTAACGGTGTAGCTGCCATCTCAGTTCGAAGGCTAGTTTGTTGATTTCTTCCTTCTGTGCTTGGGCAAATACGCCCTGCACCAACATGCACGCAAAGACAATGAACAATAAGATTTATTTCTTCATTTTGTAATAATTGCTTTTAGTTTTTAGTTCGAATTTCGATATTCTTCTGAAAAAGTACTCTTTTTTATATTAAATAGACTACTTTTGTAGCTATGAAAATATTTAAGCTTATATATATTATATATTCATTCTTGCATATAGTTCTCTCTGCTACGCTTGCAATGGCAAGTGTGGAGCAAGCTACTGCACAGAGTCGCATACGGATTACCGAACCTATGCTCATGCACGAGGAGCGCATAACACCTTTACCGGCTGATGGCAGCACCGTCAGTGAGCGTAAGGTGTCGTTTCAGTGGCCTACCGCCGATAACGCTCCATTCCGCTATCGTTTGCGCTATTCGCAAGACTCACATCTTGCCACCGCATGTACTGAGCGTGAAACTTTCTGGCCTATGTACAATCCTGATACCGACCTTGCCCCGGGTATGTGGTATTGGCGGTATGGATATGTATCCGAAGATGGTAGCGTCAAGTGGTCGGACATAAATAGTTTTAAAGTAGCCCAATCGTCACCAACCCATTTCTGTCCACCGCCCTTCAGTAGTGTGGTGGAGGGTTTGCCAGATTCGCATCCGCACATTCTTACCACTCGCGATACATGGAATTCGTTCGTTCTTAATACTAAGGGACGTCCCGAACGCAAGTGGTATATCGACAAGGCACAGAAAGTGATGCGTAAACCGATGAAGTCAACTGCCGATATTGCAACTTCGAAACTGTCCAAACTCACCAATGCCGTGCAGCGTAAGGCATATCTTACGCGCGAGAGTCGACGAATTATTGGCGGTGAGGAGTCGGGATGCAATGCTTTAGTTTATGCCTATTTGCTCACACGTGATGTAAGCTATGCTCATGAGGCAACACGACGCATTATTACAATGGTTGATTGGGACAAGGATGTCAATGTCAAGGGCGACTTCAACGACGCTTCGCTTCTGTCGCTATGTACTATGGCATACGACTCGTTCTATGACGTGCTCACCACGGAACAACGCACCGCTCTGCTGCAAGCCATCGACCGAAAGGCAGGAAAGATGTACGCTCTATACAACAATCATCTGGAAAACTACATTGCAGACAACCATGTTTGGCAGATGACGCTTCGCATTCTGACTATGGCTGCGCTTGCCACCTACGGCGAGTTGCCACGGGCTGCTATGTGGGTTGAGTATTGCTACAACGTATGGGTGGCGCGTATGCCTGCTCTAAACACCGACGGGGCATGGCACAATGGCGACTCATACTTTATGGTCAACTGTCGCACCCTCATTGAGGTGCCTTGGCTATACAGCCGTCTCACGGGCTACGACTTCTTCTGCGACCCATGGTATCGTCGTAATATAATGTATACAATCTTCGAGCAACCGCCATTCAGCAAGTCTGGAGGCAATGGCAGTTCTCATCAGCGTGTACTCGAGCCTAGCGCTACACGCATAGGTTATCTTGATGCGTTGGCCCGATTCACTGGCGACACTTATGCTGCCGACTTTGTGCGCCGCACGCTCGCTGTGCGCCCCGACTATCTGAAGAGGTCTTTTCTTGGCAAGTCGGGAGATTTGGCATGGTTTCGCTTGCAGTGTCAACGCCCATTACCCGAAGGTGTCGGACTTGATTCTCTACCATCGGAATACGTGTTCCCCGAGAGCGGACTGGCAGCCTTCCATACAGACTGGACTGATTGGCATCAGAATGCTATGTTGACATTCCGCTCAAGTCCATATGGTTCGACATCGCATGCACTTGCCAATCAGAATGCTTTCAATACATTCTACGGTGGCCAGCCGCTCTTTTATAGCTGTGGTCATCATACTTCATTTGTCGACCGCCACTCCATACTATGCCATCGTGCCACACGTGCCCATAATACCATCCTTGTTGACGGTATGGGCCAGCGTATTGGTATTGAGGGTTACGGGTGGATACCACGCTATTATACTGGTAGTAATGTGAATAACGTGCTCGGCGATGCTTCGAACGCTTATGGCGAGGTGGTGTCTCCATTATGGACCGATCGTCTGCGCAAGTCAGGAGTAGAGACTTCGCCACGTACTGGATGGGATGTGAATCATCTCGCCACTTACCGCCGCCATATTGTAGAACTTGGAACCTCAGGACTTGTCTTTGTATACGACGAACTGGAGGCCGACCGTCCCGTAGTGTGGAGTTATATGTTGCACACAGTGTTGCATCCGATGACTATTGGTCATGAGTCGCAAGCACTACACGTACGTGCCATAAACTATGCTCGTGGTGTTTCCGATGCTTGGCTTTACGCCTCTACAGCTCTTACTGCCGACACAACATCGCAATTCTTCGTACCTGCTGACAATTGGCTTAAGGGTGATGCAGACGGACGCTATGCTTCTAATCCCAATCATTGGCACTTCACTGCTTCCACAGCCAAGACCCGCTGCTGCCATTTTGCTACTATCATCGACACACATTCTGCCGATAGTAAAGTGCGCAAGCCTCGTCTGACTAAAGACGGCACTATTCACGTGGCGGATTGGACTATACGACTTAACTTAAAAGCCGATGGGCGCAGCTTCTTTAGTGCAACTAACAGCAAGACAGGAACAGAAGTTACACTGACCGATAGGGGAACATTCATTCGGGATGCAGGCCATACCGAGATACTTGTCGACCATCTGCCGCAGCTGGAGATTTGATAGGGAAGTTATCGTCGTAACTTGAGCATGAGTAAATGGCAACAAATGTTTATCTTTTTTTGAATACCAGCCAAGGTATGGTTCCTTGTCCCTTATGCTTCTTGCCCTTTTGGTTTGCATCACCAATATCATGCAATCTACCATCTGCGGAGCGGTAATAACAGTAGTCCGTTCCGCCGGTGATGTGGATGGCATCAATGAAGCCATATTCGCGTAAAGCATCGGCAAAAGCCCAAAGCGCCTCTTTGTTATGGCTCTCAATATAGTAGAGTTTGTTGCCGATGCGACCAATAGCCCTACGCTCCACCTTACCGTGTAGATAGAATCTGGATGGCAGCACACCGTTTGAAACAAGAATAAACTGGCGGAAGAAGCTGCCTCTATTCTCTATACAATGATCTTTCACCTTTTCGTCTCTTGCTACACCTATCACTACATTGTTGTTTGCCATGGCACAGTATCCCAATCGGCTTATGTTTGTAGCCAGTTCCTTACCATTAACAACAAGGCTGCCGAGGTATCGGTTTTCGTGTGGGTCGTAGCTTGTAAAATCACAGCTGCGACTGTAGAGATAGACTTCGGTATCAGTAGAATCTGGCTGTGAGAATGAAATCTCGGCTTTCAGTCTGCGCAGCTCGTAAATGTTCATACCTACGCCAAGTATAGAGTCGCTTGTCATTATCACCTCTGGTGTAACATGACTTGCGGGGCTCTGTAGCTTCTTTATGTTCTCCGCTGATTTCACGGACACAGGTACTCCTATATTTATATAGGTGCGATAATACTTATATCCCAATGCTAAAACTATAGTAGTAATTATTACTACTAGTATAGAGCCTAACATCCATAACCATCTCATATTTTTAGTAGTGGTTATGTTTATGGTATTGTTTTCATCGCTATCGTTGTCGTTCTCAATGATCATCACAGGCACTTCACCTTCCGTCTGACCAGGAACAACATCTGGTTTTTCGTCAATGACAATAACCGGCTTCTAGTTAAAGTTATCTTCTATATAACTAATAGCGCTATTATTTAAATACGTTGTTGTTTTTCTTCTCTCTGTCAGCTCCGGTAGTAGTGACATTCTTTTCCTGCTCGAGCGTCGCCTCCAATTATATTTGATCTTTCAATTCTTTCAGAGCATCTTTTGAGGCTCTGAGCTTGAATTCAACACTAAGCCGTGAACCGGACAGAAGCAATTCCTGCGTGCTAATATTTATAACGTAGATGTATTTCTTATTTACAATAAGGCTTTTGCCAACTCTTATGAAAAAGTTGTATTGTAATTGCAAGAAGGCGTCCTCAAAGAATTTGAGTTTGAACGTCATTTTGTGAGGTTTGCCATTGAATAGGTATACATCTGAGTAGTTCCCGTCTGCTTGAACGAAAACGATATCGTCTGTCTGTACCCTGACAAGTTCGATAGATGTCGAAATATTAAGCCATTCCATCTGTTTATGGTTTTATTACTTTTGTTCAGAGCAGTACGACCAAAGCACCAACAACCTTGGCAACTGCGCTCATGCAAAGGTATATGTTTTTTCCAACAATACATATAGATTTATGTATCTAAATAAACGTATTGTATAAAGTGTCTCACTTATTGTATATTATTGTCAGCTATAAATTTATTCTAAAAATAGATTGCAAAAAAAAACGGGGCAGAAAACCGGTGTGGAGTTCTGCCCCGTTTAGAGGGTTATATCTAAAGAACTATATTATTTCGTATCTAATATACTTTAGTCTTTCTTTTTGCCGAGCGACTTTAACCAACTGATAGGTTTTGTCAGAATCTTTGTGATAGCACTTGTTTGCTTGACTGCTGGCACGTTTGGTGTAGGTGCTGATTTTGGAGTATTAGGCTTGCGGCTGTTGCGGCGCTGTTGCTGTCGGCGTGACTTCTGTTCGCCTTCAGACTTCTGTTCGGTGTTCTGACGCTTACGGTTGTTTGGCTTTCTGTCGTTATTTGACTTATGTTCGTTGTCTGACTTCTGCTCGCCACGAGTTTTTTGTTCGCCACGAGTTTTCTTTTCGTTGCGCGGCTTCTGTTCCTTGTCTGTCTTCTGCTCGTTTGAGTTATTTTGCTCGCCAGTTGTTTCACCGTTCTCTGGTCGGCGGCGTGGCTTGCGGTTGCGCTTGTTGCGCGGCTTCTTCTCGCCATCAGTTTGGACATTGGCGGTAGTCGAGTTGTCTGGCTGTTGGGTGTTGTCAACAGTAGTCTGCTCAGCGTTGTTGGTTGTAGTGTTAGCGGGCTGCTCGGTGTTGTTGTCTGCATTCTGTGGTTTGCGTCGACGGTTGTTGCGTGGTTTCTTTTCGTCGTCAGCAGCCTGCTTGTCAGTTGTCGGTTTCTTGCCTCTACCACGGCCACGGTTGTTGCGGTCGGACTTGCCCTTGCCTCGAGGAGCATTGTAGTCGGGTGCTTCGCCCAATCCTTCGGGCAGTGCCACCTTCTCCACCTCGCGATCGAGGAACTTTTCAATCTGCTTAAAGCTGTATATTTCGTCATCGCTTACGAAGGTGATTGCAACACCGTCGCGCTCGGCACGTGCTGTACGTCCAATGCGGTGAACATAGTCTTCAGGGTCGTGTGGTACGTCGAAGTTAATGACCATAGCTATGTCGTCGATGTCGATGCCACGTGCTACGATATCGGTGGCTACGAGTACGTCGATCTGTCCGGTCTTGAACTTATAGAGAATTTCGTCGCGTTCGGCCTGCTCAAGGTCAGAGTGCATCTCACCCGAATTAATCTTCATCTGCTGCAGAGTGCGGTTGATGGCCTTCACCTTCTGCTTCTTGCCAGAGAAAATGATGACACGGTTGAGGTCGCCCTTGCGGAAAAGGTCTTTGATGATGCCAATCTTCTGTGTTTCATAGCAAACGTAGGCTGTCTGCTTGATTTTTTCGGCAGGCTTGCTTACGGCTATCTTCACTTCTACGGGGTTCTTGAGCAGAGTCTTGGCTAGTTCTTCAATCTTCTCGGGCATAGTAGCCGAGAACATGATAGTCTGGCAAGTAGGGGGCAACTTGCTTGCAATCATCTTTATGTCTTCAGAGAATCCCATGTCGAGCATACGGTCTGCCTCGTCGAGAACAAAGAAACTTACGCGGCTGAGGTCGGCAGAACCGAGTGAAATATGGCTGATGAGGCGTCCGGGAGTGGCAATAACTACATCTGCACCCATCTGGAAACTCTTAAGTTCCTGATCGTAGCGGTTGCCGTCGTTGCCGCCATATACAGCCACGCTGCTAACACCATCGAGATAATAGCCGAAGCCTTGCATGGCCTGGTCTATCTGCTGAGCCAACTCACGTGTAGGGCTCATTATGACGCAGTTGATAGCGTCCTTTGGAAATCCGCCGTCATCAAGACGCGAGAGGATAGGCAGCAGATAGGCAGCGGTCTTTCCGGTACCTGTCTGAGCTACGCCAAGAAGGTCGCGACCTTCGAGTATTGGCGGGATACATTGTTCCTGTATGGGAGTACACACGTCGAAGCGCATGTCGTATAGTGCATCAAGCACATGGTCGTTGAGTTGTGTTTCGTCAAAATACATTGTTAGAAATGTTGAGTGTTGAATGTTGAATAGTTGCGGTATGACCGCAATGTTGAATTTGAAATGTGGAGTGTTGAGTGGCAATTAATTAAATCAACATTGTTTAATTTGTAATCGGCAAAGCCGACAATTCAACACTCCACATTCCTAATTCAACATTTTAATTTGGTGCCTTTCTATAGCAGAAGTATGCTACGATGGCGAATGTGATGTTTGGTATCCATGCTGCAAGCATTGGTGGCATGCCGGCGTTGATGGCAAATGTAGATGACACCGTCTGTAGGAGAATGTAGCCGAAGCTGAGTGCCAGACCGATGCCGAGATACATACCCATACCTCCCTTCCGCTTGCGTGACGACAGCGCGACACCGATTATGGTGAGGATGAATGAAGCGAATGAGGATGCTATTCGTTTGTGATACTCCACCTGATACTGCACTACATTGCTACTGCCTCGGTCTATCTGCTTTGAGATGTACTCCTTAAGTTCAGGCGATGTGAATGTTTCTTGCTGACCCTTTGAGTATACCAGGTCGGTAGGTTCCATTACAATCATTGTGTCGAGCTTTGAGCCGCTGGTGATGTGCTCCTTAAGTCCGCGCATCTCGCGTATCTTCCAGTTGTTTACGGTCCAATGATACTTGGAGTCGCTAATTGTGTCATACTGCGCCTCCATAGCTGTGAGGTGGCTTACGAGCTTCTTGTTCTCAAACTTGTCGAGCGAGAATCCGTAGCCTTTCTTGTAGTTGTTGTCATAGTGCTGTATGTAGGCAATCACTCCACGGTCTACTTGCAGCATAACATTGTCGGCTGAGGTGTTGAGCCTCTTGTTCTTGTACATCGACTCGAAATTCTGCTTGACGATTGTGCCGTGTGGGATTATGTAGGATGCAAGGAAGAACGAGAGCGAGGAGATGAGTACACACGAAATCATGTATGGTCGCATGAGTCGCTTGAACGAAACGCCAGCAGCGAGCATAGAGATGATTTCGGAGTTGGACGCCAGTTTTGACGTGAAGAAAATCACGGCAATAAATACGAACAACGGACTGAACAGATTGGCGAAATATGGTACGAAGTTGGCGTAATAGTCGAATACAATGGCCTTAAGTGGCGCATGATATTGCGTAAACTTCGAGAGGTTCTCGTTGACATCGAATACGATACTGATTGATATGATGAGCGCAATGGAGTAGATGTACGTTCCGATGAACTTGCGTATAATATACCAGTCGAGTGTCTTGATGTAGCGCAGCGGATTGAGCACGCCGAGCACACGCAGAAATCTCAGCTTGTGTGCAGTCCACATAGCTGCTCTGCGTATCCATGCCGTGTGCTTGTGCATCCACCGTGCTGCATGCAGCAGGTGGCGCATCCGCTTTATGTTCTTTCTTTTCATCCTACTAAAACTAAATTCTTCTTCCGAGATTGTCTATGACGCTGCGTTTCCACTGCACGAAGTCGCCCTGCTCGATGTGCTGGCGTGCGTCGGTGACGAGTCGCAGATAGAAGGCGAGGTTGTGAATGCTTGCTATCTGCATTGCCAGAAGTTCCTGGGCCTTGAAGAGATGGTGCAGATAAGCCTTTGAGTGCAGACGATCGATGTCGCATCCGTCGGGGTCGATGGGTGAGAAGTCGTTCTCCCACTTCTTGTTGCGCATGTTCATCGTGCCGTTGTAGGTGAAGAGCATGGCATTGCGTCCGTTGCGGGTAGGCATTACGCAGTCGAACATGTCTACTCCGCGTTCTATAGCTTCAAGAATGTTTTGTGGAGTACCGACGCCCATGAGATAGCGTGGACGGTCCTTGGGTAGAATCTCGTTGACCACCTCTATCATCTCGTACATTACCTCTGTAGGTTCGCCTACAGCCAGTCCGCCGATGGCGTTGCCGTCAGCACCCTTGTCGGCTACATACTTGGCTGCATCACGACGCAGGTCTTTATACTTGCATCCCTGCACGATAGGGAAGAGGCTCTGCTTGTGACCGTAGAGCGGTTCGGTCTCGTTGAAACGCTTGAAGCAGCGGTCGAGCCATCGCTGTGTGAGTTGCAGACTCTTGCGGGCATACTCATAGTCGCTTTCACCGGGAGGACACTCGTCGAATGCCATCATGATGTCGGCTCCGATAATGCGCTCAGTGTCCATCACGCTCTCAGGTGTGAATATATGCTTAGAGCCGTCGATGTGTGATCGGAACTCGCATCCCTCCTCATGCAGCTTGCGTATACCGGTGAGCGAGAATACCTGAAAGCCACCCGAGTCGGTAAGAATCGGGCGGTCCCATGTGTTGAACTTATGCAGTCCGCCAGCCTTGCGCAGTGTGTCAAGTCCGGGACGGAGGTACAGGTGGTAGGTGTTGCCCAGTATTATCTGTGCCTTCACCTGCTCGCGCAACTCCTGAAAGTGTACTCCCTTGACCGAGCCAACGGTTCCCACGGGCATAAAGATAGGGGTCTTTATCTGTCCGTGATCGGTGGTTATGAGTCCGGTACGTGCGTCGCTGCACGGGTCGGTATGTTGTAGTTCAAATGTCATTTGTCTTCTTTCTTTTCGTCGTCAATCTTAAAGCTCACGGGGTTGTCTACCAATGTGTCTGTGAGTGCAAACTGCCATACGTCCTGCACGTTCTCAACATAATGGAACTGCACTCCCTTGCGGTAAATCTCAGGTATTTCCTCAATGTCCTTGCGGTTGTCGCGACACATCACGATATCGGTGATTCCGGCGCGCTTGGCAGCGAGTATCTTCTCCTTTATGCCACCTACGGGCAGTACTTTGCCGCGCAGTGTTATCTCACCGGTCATAGCTGTGTTCTTACGTACCTTACGCTGTGTAAGAGCTGAGGCTATAGAGGTGGCAATAGTAATACCAGCCGACGGTCCGTCCTTTGGTGTTGCGCCTTCGGGTACATGGATATGTATGTTCCAGTTGTCGAATATGCGGTAGTCGACGCCCAAAGTGTCGATGTGTGCCTTTACATATTCGAGGGCTATCACAGCCGACTCTTTCATCACGTCGCCGAGGTTACCGGTGAGTGTCAGCTTGCCAGCCTTGCCCTTGCTGAGCGAAGTCTCGATGAAGAGTATCTCGCCACCTACGCTGGTCCATGCCAGTCCGGTCACTACACCGGCGTAGTCATTGCCCTGATAGATATCGCGATAGAACGGCGGTTTGCCGAGCAGGTCCTCAATCTCGTTTGGAGTAATCTTCTCATATGGCAGTTGTCCGTCGAGTGCCTTGCGATAAGCCAGTTTACGCAGTGCCTTGTTCGTCTGTTTTTCGAGTTGCCGCACACCACTCTCGCGTGTATACTGTTCGATGATTTTCTCTATGGCAGCCTTGTTGAACGTCGGCTTGTCTTCCTTGGCAGCCAGTCCGCAGTTGTCAATCTCGCGCGGAATGAGGTGGCGCTTGGCTATCTCTATCTTCTCCTCAGTGATGTATCCGCTCACCTCAATCAGTTCCATACGGTCGAGCAGTGGCTTTGGTATGCTGCCGAGGTCGTTGGCTGTAGCGATGAAGAGCACCTTCGAGAGGTCGTAGTCAACGTCGAGATAGTTGTCGTGGAAGGCGTTGTTCTGTTCGGGGTCGAGCACTTCGAGCAATGCTGATGACGGGTCGCCGTTGACGGTGTTCTGTGTCACCTTATCAATCTCGTCGAGTATGAATACAGGGTTTGACGAACCTGCCTTCTGTATGTTCTTGATGATACGTCCGGGCATAGCTCCGATGTATGTGCGACGGTGTCCGCGTATCTCGCTCTCGTCATGTAGTCCGCCGAGCGACATGCGTACATACTTGCGCTTCATGGCTGCTGCAATCGACTTGCCGAGCGATGTCTTGCCCACTCCTGGAGGTCCGTAGAGGCAGATAATGGGCGACTTGAGGTCGCCTCTGAGCTTCAGTACAGCCATATATTCGAGTATGCGCTCCTTCACCTTCTCCATTCCGTAATGGTCGCGGTTGAGTATGCGCTGCGCACGCTTCAGGTCAAGATCGTCCTTGGTGTACTCGCCCCAAGGCAAATTGATCATTGTCTGCAGATAGTTGAACTGAATGCTGTAGTCGGGGCTTTGTGGATTGAGCATGTCGAGCTTGTCGAGTTCCTTGCGGAACACTTTCTGCACGTCGTCGCTCCAGAGCTTTGTCTTAGCCTTTTCTTCCAGCTCCTTGCGCTCGGGCGAACCCTCACCGTTGCCCAATTCCTCCTTGATGTTCTTAATCTGCTGCTGCAGGAAGTATTCACGCTGCTGTTCGTCGAGGTCTTCGCGAGTCTTCGAGCGTATGTTCTGCTTGAGTTCGAGCAGCTGCATTTCCTTGTGCATCACGCGCAGCACGCCGATGACGCGCTCCTTGATACTTGATGTAGTGATGAGCGAAATCTTGTCTTCAAGGCTGAATGGCAGGTTTGAGCACACGAAGTCGGCAGCAATCACGTCGTTAGAGATGTTGCTCAGTGCAAACTGCGACTCGTCGGGCAGCTCCTCGTTCATCTGTATGTACTTTACAGTATTTGAGCGCAGGTCATCCATTGCGGTCTTGAACTCGGTGTCGTTCTCGTCGGGCATTTCTTCCATGGCAGGGCTGACCTTGCCGAGAATCATCGGCTTGTTGCTGACGAGTTCGTCGAGGTGGCAACGTCCCAGTCCCTGTATTATGGCTGTCACGTTGTTGCCTGGTCCAGGCATTTCGAGCACCTTCACCAGTTTGGCATATACGCCGTATTCAATGAGGTCGCCTTCACCTGGCAGTTCCACGTTAGGGTCTTTCTGGCAGAACACAGCAAACACGGCATCGCGCTCTTTGCTGATGTCTTTGAGCAACTTCAGACTTTGCTTGCGTCCTACAATGACGGGGCATATCACTCCCGGGAAAATCACCACGTTGCGAGTGGCAAGTACGGGGAGTGTACCCTCAAATTCCACATTGAGCAGGTTCTTTATGTCGCCGTCGTAGTCGGCAATCATTTGTATCGATGTATTGGATCTCTTGTTCATATTATATAATAATGTGTGGCGTACAGATGGTGTACGCTAATAGAGTATAGCAAAATCTGTGCAAAGTTACTCAAAAGTTTTCAGATAGACTTCTATTTTATATAATTTTGCAACGTGTACACCTCCATGGAATTGTTCATGTATTCAAAAGGAGTCGTTTTGGGTTGTAAAAGGAGTCGTTTTAGGATGCAAAAGGAGTCCTTTTGGGTTGTAAAAGGAGTCGTTTTGAGCAGCAAAAGGAGTCGTCTTGAAAGTAGTGAGTAAAACAGTCGTTTTACTTACGGCATTATTTGCTTTTACCGCTGAATAAGGTTTTTACCGCAAAACCGTTATAGATTGGAAAAAATATGCTAACTTTGTACGTGCATATTCTATGCGCAACCTAAATAAGAATGTTAGTAACTAAAACAATGTCAACTAAAACAATAATATGAGAAAAATCTTTTTCAGCGCCAAGAGCATAGTGCTTACATTATGTCTCTGCGCGACGTCGGCTCTGGCATGGGCGGGAGTGAATCCTAAACCTTTTGTAGTTCCCGAACTGAAGGAATGGCACGGTGCCGAGGGTCAGATGACCGTTTCGGGCAAGTATATCGTAAAGGGTGGTAAGGCTGCCACTGAAGTAGGACAGATGTTTGCCGCCGACTATGGCAGTTTGATGGGGGCTCAGCTCACATTGAAGAATGGCAAGCCTTCGAAGGGCGATATTGTACTTGTGCTCAAGGCTGACAAGGCACTTGGTCAGGAAGGCTACCGCATCAATATCGGCGATGTTACTACAGTCAGCGCTGCTACAGTCAAAGGACTGAAGTGGGGCACACGTACTGTGCTGCAGATGGCAGAGCAGAATAAATCCAACGGCGGCTCACTGCCAAAGGGCAATATTGTAGACTCGCCTGAGTATGGTTTGCGTGGATTTATGATGGACTGCGGTCGTAAGTTCATCCCGATGGACTATCTGCGTTCGCTTGTCAAGACCATGGCTTACTATAAGATGAACACCTTGCAGATTCATCTCAACGACAACGGTTTCCGTCAGTTCTTCGACAATGATTGGGACAAGACTCAGGCTGCATTTCGATTGGAGTGTGACACTTATCCCGGACTGACAGCACGCGACGGATCGTACACTAAGAAAGAATTCATCGACCTTCAGAAACTTGCCGAGCAGTATGGCGTCGACATCATTCCTGAGATTGACGTGCCTGCCCATACATTGGCTTTCACTCACTACAAACCGGAAATCGGCTCAAAGGAGTATGGCATGGACCATCTCGATTTGTTCAATCCCGAGACATATAAGTTTGTCGACGGACTCTTCAAGGAGTATCTTGAGGGCAAGAACCCCGTATTCCGTGGCAAGGTGGTGCACATCGGTACCGACGAATACTCGAATGCGAAGAAGGAAGTGGTAGAGAAGTTCCGCTACTTCACCGACCGCTATATTAAATATGTAGAGTCGTTCGGCAAGCAGGCTGCTCTTTGGGGAGCGCTTACTCATGCCAATGGCGACACTAAGGTGAAGTCGGACAATGTGATAATGAGCTGCTGGTACAACGGCTATGCCGACCCGAAGGAGATGAAGCGACAGGGCTATAAGCTCATCAGCATCCCCGACGGACTTACATACATAGTTCCGGCTGCTGGTTACTATTACGACTATCTCAACTGCGAATATCTCTACGACAAATGGACACCGGCACAGATAGGCAACGAGAAGTTTGACGAGCACGACCCGGCTATTCTTGGTGGTATGTTTGCCGTATGGAACGACCATGCCGGCAATGGCATCAGCGTGAAGGACATTCACGACCGTCTGTATCCTGCATTGCAGACTCTTGCTGTGAAGTTCTGGCGTGGAGCCAAGACATCAATGCCTTATGCCGAGTTCAACACTCTTCGCCACCAGCTCAGCGAGGCACCTGGTGTCAATGAGGCTGCACGATGGACTAAGGGCAAGACATTCAGCATAGCAAAGCTTCAGCCTGGTCAGACTACTGGCGAGACAGAAGTGGGCTATGGCTATCGTGTCGACTTCAATATCAAGGGCGCTGCCGAGGAGAAAGGAACTGTGCTGTTTGAGTCGAAGAATGCCACATTCTATCTTGCCGATCCAGAGGAAGGTAAGTTGGGATTTGCACGCGAGGGCTATCTCAACAAGTTCAATTACAAGATACCCGAAGGCAAGAAGGTGAGCATCTCGATAACCGGCGACAACACCAAGACATGCCTTTATGTAGACGGCAAGCTGAAGGAAGAACTTGGTCCGCTCACCATCTACGCTATGAAGGCATCTGATCGTACTACATTCCAGAACGGCGACAAGAACGCTTGGCAGCCGGTGATGTACAATCCGCAGACCCGAATGTACTATCAGCGCACACTCGTATTCCCCCTTGCCAAGGCTGGAGCGTTCAAGAGCAAGATTACTGATGTGCGCGTGTCGCAGAAGTAATCGTCTGAAATAATTATTGTGAAGTGATGATTTCGTCCATCCTGATGTCGTGTTCCTCGGCTGGGATGGACGTTGTCATTTGAAACGGGAAGCAAACACCTATCTTATATGTATCGGGTATGAGTGGCAGAAAGCGGTCGTAGTAGCCTTTACCACGTCCCATACGGTTGCCGTCATGGTCGAAAGCAACGCCAGGCACTATCGCCAGTTCTATGTTGGCATAGTCGGTGAAGAGTTCTCCCGTTGGTTCCATAATGCCGTAGGCTCCAATCTGCAAGTCGTTCGGGCCATTGTATCGGTGCAGTTCCATAGTTCCCTCGCCCGTAACGCGTGGCAGCAGAATGGTCTTGCCGCTCATCAGTAGCGAGTCAACGATGGTGTGGGTGTCCACTTCATCGGGCAGTGAGTGGTAGAGCATTATGGTTTTGGCGGATTTTACACGAGGGTGGGAGAGTAGACGTATGATAACAGCAAACGACAATTCACGCAGCTGCTGGCTGGTGAATTGTCGTTTGCTGTTTTTAATCTCTTTTCTGAGTTGTAGTTTGGTTATCATTTCTTGTTTTTCTTGATGGGCTTTTTGGGGAACGCAGTCTTGTTCTTAAACACCTGAAGAGCTCTTGTTACGGTCGGGTCGTCAAGATTGAGGTATTGCGTCAGCGCCTGTTCGTCGAGCATGTTGTATATCACGCGCGAGTTGAGGTAGCGGTTGAGCAGACTGTGCGATCGGCGTATCATCAGATTGCGGCGTTTCAGTCCGTTCTTGTCGGCATATGTAGCGAACTTGTCCACAAGGTTCTGTGTGTCGAGATACTTCACCATGTCCATCATTTCGTGGAAGTTGTTCAGCTTCAGACGGTTGTTGTCGGTGTAAGTATAGGCGAATTGCAGTATGAGTCCGGTCATTGCAGCCGTCTTGTAGTACGATGTCATGCCCAGAGTATCCTCCGGAATGAATATGTCGGGAGTGATGCCACCACCGCCATACACCGTGCGTCCGATGCTTGTGTGATAAGCCGGGCCGTGGTGCTTGATGCTGTCTTGTGAGAAGAACTCTCCGTGCTGGTAGCGTGCCAGGATGTCTTCCTCATAGTCCTTGTTGTCGCCAGCTCTGAAAGGCTTCTGTATGCAGCGTCCAGAAGGAGTGTAGTAGCGTGCTATGGTGAGTCGTATCATAGAGCCGTCGGGGAATCCGAGCTGCTGCTGGACGAGTCCCTTGCCAAACGATCGGCGTCCGATGATAGTGGCACGGTCGTTGTCCTGCATGGCTCCGGCAAATATTTCGGATGCTGATGCCGAACCCTCGTTGATAAGAACAATGAGCGGTATCTTCTGGTACGAGCCATGTCCGTCAGAGCGGAAGTCCTGACGTGGCGACTTGCGTCCCTGCATGTACACTATCAGCTTGTTCTTTGGCAAGAACTCGTTCGCCATTTGTACTGCCGAGTTCATGTATCCGCCTGTGTTGTCGCGCAGGTCGATGATGAGATTGCTGAATCCTTCCTGCGACAGTTGGGCAAGCGAGATGAGCATTTCTGGGTAAGTGGTCTCTCCGAAACTCTTCACCTTGATATAGCCAGTGTTCTCGTCGATCATGTATGTTGCCGAGATGCTCTTCTGTGGTATGTCAGCACGTGTCACGGTGAAGTATTTTACACCTTTCTGTCCGTAGCGTACAACGCCGATTTTCACCTTTGTATCCTTCGGACCCTTCAGTCTTCGCATGGCTTCTTCCTGCGTAACAATCTTGCCAACGAACGTTTTGCCGTCTACGCTTACAATCTTGTCGCCAGCCAGGATGCCTGCCTTCTTGGCAGGTCCGTTCTGCACCACGTTCTGAACATGGATGGTGTCCTTGCGAATGGTGAACTCTATGCCCACGCCCGAGAACGAACCCTTAAGGTCGTCTGCCACAGCCTGCGCATCCTTTGCACTTATGTACACCGAGTGCGGGTCGAGGTCGGAGAGTATCTGTGGTATGGCTTGGTCGACGAGCGAGTCGATGTTCACCTTGTCTACATATTGGTCTTCGATGAGGTGGAGCAGATTGGTCAGTCGGTTCGAACCAGAATTGATGATGTTCAGTCGGTTGCCCGAGAAGTGATTGGCGTAGAAAGTGCCAATCAGTATGCCGATTACAACGCACATTGCCATTATCAGCGGCATGAACCGGTTAGACGTTTTCATGTTCATAATCGTCCGGATTTAGATATTTAACTTCTATATTGGCTCTCTTCAGCAGGTCGATACCGTCGGTGAGACGGTATTGTTCGCCATATATCACGCGTTTGATGCCAGCCTGGATTATCAGTTTGGCGCATTCTATGCATGGCGAGGCGGTGACGTAGAGCGTAGCTCCGTCGCTATTGTTCGAGCTGCGTGCCAGTTTTGTGATAGCGTTGGCTTCGGCGTGCAGAACGTAAGGCTTGGTGACGTTCATTTCGTCCTCGCATACGTTTTCAAATCCGCTTGGCGTACCGTTGTAGCCGTCGCTTATTATCATTTTCTCCTTTACGACGAGCGCGCCCACCTTGCGTCGCTGGCAGTAGCTGTTTTCTGCCCATATACGAGCCATACGGAGGTAGCGCAGGTCGAGACTGAGTTGCTTGTCTTTATTGTTTTTTGATTCCATTGCGTTCGAGTAATGCTTCGATTGTTGGTTCTTGTCCGCGGAAGCGCTTATATAGCGTCATAGGATGTTCGGTTCCACCCTTTGAGAGGATGTTGTCACGGAAACTCTGTGCAGTTTTTTGGTCGAATATGCCGTTGTGCTTGAACACGCTGAATGCGTCGGCGTCGAGCACTTCAGCCCATTTGTAGCTGTAGTATCCGGCAGCATATCCGCCCGCCATGATGTGCGAGAACTGTGTTGTCATGCATGTGTCGGGCAGCTGCTTCATCACCTGTGCCTTAGCCCAAGCCTGCTTCTCAAACGGTATGATGTCGTCCTTGAACTCATCCTTCTTTGTATAGTAAGCCATATCGAGCAATCCGAAGCTCACCTGTCGCATACATGCGTATGCTGCCATGAAGTTGCGGCTCTTCACGATGCGTTCTATCAGTTCGTCGGGCATCGGTTCGCCCGTCTGATAGTGGAACGCGAAGGTGCGCAGGAACTCCTTTTCGACAGCATAGTTCTCCATAAACTGAGACGGCAGTTCTACGAAGTCCCACCACACATTGGTACCGCTGAGGCTCTCGAATCGGGTGTTGGCAAACATGCCATGAAGCGAGTGGCCGAACTCGTGCAGGAATGTCTCCACCTCGCCCAGCGTCAGCAGAGCCGGTTTTTCGTCGGTGGGTTTGGTCAGGTTCATCACCACACTTACGTGCGGACGTACGTTCACGCCCTTGCGGTCGATCCACTGACCCTGGAATTCAGTCATCCATGCGCCGCCCTGCTTGCCCTTTCGCGGATGGAAGTCGGCGTAGAACACAGCCAGATACGAGCCGTCCTTGTCAAACACTTCGTATGCCTTTACGTCGGGATGATACACCTGAATGTCCTTGTTCTCCTTGAATGTGATGCCGTATAGGCGTGTGGCGAGTCCGAACACGCCATCAATCACTTTCGACAGTTCGAAGTAGGGGCGCAGCATCTCGGCATCGAGGTTGAACTCGCGCATCTGCAGCTTGTGCGAGTAGAATCCGAAGTCCCACGGTTCGAGTTCGAAGCCGTCGCCCTCGGCATCCTTTGCCTCGCGTTCTATTGCCTTCACCTCCTCAATGGCAGTAGGCTTGTAGGCCTCAATAAGGTCGTCGAGCAGTTTGTATACATTACCCACGTTCGACGCCATGCGATGAACGAGCACATAGTCGGCAAATGTCTCGTAGCCCAGAAGCTGGGCTATCTCGCGGCGCAGATTGATGAGGCGCTTGCATATTTCAAGATTGTTCTCGCTGTTGTCGTGCGTTCCCTCGGTGTTGCGTGCCATATACAGCTGCTTGCGCAGTTCGCGCTGGGTGCTGTAGGTCATGAACGGCGAGAAGCTGGGATAGTCGAGTGTGAAGAGCCATCCCTTCTTGTCAGCCTCTTTGGCTGCAAGGGCGGCAGCCTCGCGGGCCGTTTCAGGCAGACCGTCGAGCTGTTGCTCGTCAGTAATGTTGAGTGTGAAAGCCTTGTTCTCCTTAAGCAGGTTGTGCGAGAACTGCAGCGACAGCATGCCTGCCTCTTCAGTCAGCTTGCGCAGACGCTCCTTGCCCTCGTCGTCGAGCAGTGCACCGCTGCGTACGAATCCGTCGTAGCAGTTGTCGAGAAGCATCTGCTCCTCGGCGGTCAGTTCGCGATGGTGTTCGTATACGTATTTGATGCGCTCAAACAGGCGTCGGTTGAGCTTCACGTCGTTGGCGTGCTTGGTCAGGATAGGGCTGAGTTTTTGCGCCAGTTGGTCCAATTCGTCGCATGTCTCGGCGCTGAGCATGCACGAGAATACGGTCGACACGCGTGATAGCAGGTCGTAATATCCCTCGCCGTTCTCATTGTCAACGCGCACTATGGTGTTCTCGAATGTAGGAGGCTCGGGGTCGTTCACGAGTTTTTCGATAGCCTCGTCGTCGCGTCGGATACCCTCCATGAAGGCTTCCTCGTAGTCAGAAGTCTTGATGCGGTTGAATGGAACTGTATCGTGCGGGGTGTTGTAAGGTTCAAAGAATGGATTCTTTCTCTCCGGAGTATTTGTGTTATTTTCCAACATACTAAATCCTAAAAAATCTGTGTGATATATCAATATGCAAATTTACGGAAAATATTACAGATGCAAATATTGTAGTAGGGGTTTTTAACTTATATTATGTTAGTGCTTCGATATGATTTATTTCGATTATTCCTCGGCTGAATGTTAGCAGGTTTTCGTCTTGCATTGTGTTGAGAATTTCCGACACGGCACGTCTGCCCAGTCCGGTTTCTTGTGCAAGGCGTGTCATTTTGATTCGCATTGTTTTGGGTCCGGTGGGCGATGAGCAGTGTGTCTTGATGAAGTGTACTATCCGGTCGTGTGCGTCGGCTGGTATGGGGTGCCATAGTTTGCGTGTGGTCTTTTGGGACAGAGCCGAGATGTAGTTGACGAGATTCATTCGGAATATGATGAACTCGTCGGATATGCGCATCAGGTCGTCCTTGTCTATCTCCACAATGTCGCATGTAGTAGTGGCTATGAAGGTGCGTGTGTAATGCAGTTGCAGTCCGAACATACATTCGGGTTGCAGCGTATAGGGCGCTGCCACGTTCTCCTCAATCGAGTAGCCGTGGTCGTCGGCGTATGCTATCGACTTGGCTTGTCCGTTGACGACAAGCGCAAGGCGGTTGCATTGTTCGCCCTCTTTCTTTATAATGTCGCCAGCGGCAATCTTGCGGAATGTGAACTTGGTCTGTCCGATGATTTGCAGCAGATTGTCGCTGGTGAGTCCTTGGAATAGGGGCGAACTTTGCAGGCTGTCGTATAGCTTCATTGTCGATACTTGTTTCTATTTCAGAATCTTGCCCTTCATTGATGGCGAGTACCATACCTGCAGCTGTCCCTGATGGTCGCTATATATAAGGTATGCCATGAGTTCGGGATGCTTGTCGAGCACTTTCTTAGCCTTGTCGAGTCCCATCACCATGAATGCCGTGGCGTAGGCATCGGCTTCGGCGCATCGTTTGGCAAGAACGGTGGCTGAGAGTATGTTGTGCTGCACTGGATAGCCCGTCGACGGGTCGATGGTGTGGGCGTATTTCTTGCCTCCACGATAGTAGAAGTTGCGGTAGTTGCCGCTTGTTGCCATAGCCATATCCTTGACGTTCAGCACCGTCTGCAGTTCTTTGTCAACGGCGGTAGAGTCGTCTGTGGGCTTGGTTACGCCAATCTTCCATGGCAATCGTTTCTCGCTGATGCCGTGTGTCACCACTTCGCCGCCAATCTCAATCATGTAGTTTTCGATGCCGCGCCGTTCCAGCAGGTAAGCCACGACGTCGCAGCCGTAGCCTTTGGCAATGGCGCTGAAGTCGAGCATGGTCTTCGGGTTCTGCTTGAATATGCGGTTGTCGCGCAGCATTACTGTCTTGTATCCCACTGCAGAGCGCAGCGAGTCGATGGCGTGTCGGGTGGGAGGGGTGCCCGTCTTGAATCCGAATCCCCACGCGTTGACAAGCGGAGCCACGGTTATGTCGAACGCTCCGTCGGTGTTGTCGGATATTTCTTCAGCCAGCTTGAACACGCGGTTGAACATATTGTTGGTCTCGGCGTTTTCGCCACGGTTGATGCGTGCTATTATCGAGTTCTTGTTGAACATCGACAGCGCATCGTCCACCTTCTTCAGTTCCGCCATGATGTCTCCGTTGAGCGAAGTGTCGTTCTGATAGGTGATGTGGTAGTATGTGCCGAACACCTGTCCTTCGTCGTGCTGATAGGGTGTGTTGCGTTGCTGCAGTACGATGTTGATTGTTGCAATGATGAGAAACAGCAGAAACACAATCCGCCATCCTATTTTCTTCTTGCTCATAAGCTATGCTTTTTTTGTACTTTTTATTCTCAAACGTTTAGAACTCGACAGTCACGTTGAACGTGCCTGCCAGCTTCGACGACCCCTGCTTGCCAAATCCCGGCACATACCATGCGTTGCCCAGCTCTCCGTTGTCGTGAGCCAGTCGTCTGCGCCATCGTGCCGACCATCCCAGTCGGAGCGGTCCCCATATCTTGGCGTCCACGCCGAACACCGCTTCCATCCAGTGGCAGTTGGCCTTCACGCCCTGGGCGCTGAACTCCACGTTGTCACCCCATACCGGATCCTTCAGTCCTTCGGCATTCACGTCATACTTATAGTATGTCATGGCGTAGCGTGCTCCTACGTATATGCGGTAGTCGTCGTGCTTGTTGCGCGCTATGTTGAAGTCCATTCCCACACGTGCATAGGGTGCCGAGGTTTTGTATTTCAGCCCGGTTGTCACTTCGTCGGCATCGGCTGTGCCGTATCCCACCTCCACTACGGGGAAGAACTTGTCCTTAAGGTTGACACGCAGTTGTGCCTCATACTGTCCGTGACTGCCCAGTATGGTTTCTGCCAGGCCTATCATGTCGGCAGACACGGCAACGCCTCGCAGCAATGGTATTGAGTCGGCCTTGACGGTAGTGTCGGTCTTGCTCTTGGCTGTAGGCTTCTTGCGTGCCGTAGCCGTAGTGGCGAGCAGTAGCAGCAAACTAATTATTGCTGTTCTTGAAATATATGAGTAGATGCGCCTTTGGGTCATTGTATGTCACCTTATTATAATTTACCTTTATGTCTTCGATGGCGTGCTGTGTGAATCGTACGCCTTCGATGTCGTGAAACATAGCCGGACTGCAGTCTACCGACTCAAAATGTTTCTCGTTCTGCTTGCTCACCCATACTGTGTCTACTGTCTTCAGCCGGGTGTCTTTCTGTACGAGTGTCAGGAAGTAGACATCCTCTGTGCGCGAGTAGCTCATGGGTATTGCCAGACTGTCCAGTCCGGTCTGTCGGTTGATGAGCACCGTGTCCTCGTCGGGATTGTCGGGAGTGCGTTCGGCGGCTATGGTGAGCGTGTCCTCAAGCACCGTCTCGTTGCCTGTCAGCTTCAGGGACATATAGGTGCGGTTGTTGAGCGGACAGTCTATTGACGAACATGCCACTGCCGACATTGCCACGGCTGTTGCAGCTACGATTTTCGTTATCTTGTTTCGCATTGTTCTGTTTGTTGTTTCTGTCGCCGGTATGCGTTGTTGGTTATTCCTCGCATTTCAGCGTCTTCTCTATCTGATAGTCGTTGCGGTTTTGCGACGAGCGGCTCACGAGGTCGCCGATGAATCCGGCCAGGAACATCTGTGTGCCTATCATCATCATCGTGAGGGCTATGTAGAAGTAGGGCGAGTCGGTGATGAGTCGTTGCGGAATACCGTTTGACAGACACCACAGCTTGTCAGCGCCCAGAGCTACTACAGCCAGGAATCCGATGAAGAACATCAGCGTGCCCAGAAATCCGAACACATGCATAGGCTTGCGTCCGAAGCTTGAGAGAAACCACAGCGTGATGAGGTCGAGATAGCCGTTGAAGAAACGGTTCCATCCCATAAATTTCGATTTGCCGAACTTGCGTGCCTGATGGTGTACAGGCTTCTCGCCAATCTTGTCGAATCCGGCATTCTTTGCCAGATAGGGTATGTAGCGGTGCATCTCGCCATACACCTCGATGTTCTTTACCACCTCCTTGCGGTATGCCTTAAGTCCGCAGTTGAAGTCGTGCAGATTGTGTATGCCGCTCACCTTGCGTGCCGTAGCGTTGAAGAGCTTTGTCGGAATGGTCTTCGAGAGCGGGTCGCCTTGCTTGCGGTTCTGCTTATATCCCGACACGAGGTCGTAGCCTTCGTCCATAATCATGTGGTAGAGTCCCGGAATCTCGTCGGGCGAGTCCTGCAGGTCGGCGTCCATTGTTATCACAACGTCGCCCTGGGCGGCCTTGAATCCGCAGAACAGAGCCGGGCTCTTGCCGTAGTTGCGGCGGAACTTGATGCCCTTCACCTCTTCGTGGTCGCGTGCCAGTTGCTCAATTACGTCCCATGAGTGGTCGGTCGAACCGTCGTTGACGAATATCACCTCGTAGGTGAAGTTGTTGCTGTTCATCACGCGTTCAATCCACGCGTACAGTTCGGGGAGCGATTCGTCCTCGTTGTATAGTGGTACTACTACTGTTATATCCATAGTCTGTTGTTTGTTTGTTCGATTTTATTATGTATAGTTTCTATTATTTTCTGCGGCACACAATAGCTATAGGCAGACTTGCCAGTGCTCCGAGGAAGAAGTTCTGTAGCATGAACACGAACGACCATTGTATCGGAGTGAGCTGTGCCAGCATGTCGACGTTCTGGTTCAGTTCGGCACGGCTTATGCCGTTTTGCTCGTACACTGGTGCCATTGCCTTCATTGTGTCGGTGAGCAGACCGACAAAACCGCCGTTGTCAATGAATCGGAAGTACACGAACTGCACCAGCGCAAAAGCCAATGATGCGTACACGAAGTTGTACAGACTGTATGCATAGGCTCGTCTAAGCGATATTCTGCCGTTCAGAACGTTGTTGCGAAACAGGCATGTGCGCCATCCTATAAAGAAAGGTGTAGCCATTGCAAGGAGATTGCCCATGGTTCCCGCCCCGATCATTGTGACGCATGCGAAGCTCACGGTCCATAGCAGGGTGAGCAAGAGTGCATCCACACGGGCGAAAGCCTTGAGTTGCATGAATTCTTCTATTTTAATCATTAAAATAATGTATGTGTTTTATAAAACTGTTGCAAACTTACTACTTTTTTTCCGAATACCTGTCATATAAGCATTTTTTGACATAATAAGGTTCGAAAGAAATGTTAAATAGGGAGTTTTTTGTGTCTGAAAATTTGCATTGTCAATAAAAAGCCTTACCTTTGCACTCGCTTTTGAAAAGACGGGTAAGTCTTACACGGCCAGCTCCCTTCGAATCCTCCAGGACGGGAACGTAGCAAAGGTAGTTGGTTGTAGCGGCGCGATGTAAGTAGCTTGCCCACCCGCCTCTTTAGCTCAGTTGGCCAGAGCACGTGATTTGTAATCTCGGGGTCGTTGGTTCGAATCCGACAAGAGGCTCAAAACAACACAAGGACAGTACTTCACGATTGAAGTGCTGTCCTTTTTTCGTTATATAAGATTTGGAAATTCAGTTTTCTCGCGATGCTGCAAGATTTTCCTCGCGAGGGAATAATTATTCTCTGCCGAGGAAATGGTTGTGGTTCTTCCGAAATTTGGAACAATACAATAGTTTAATGAATACTTAATCGTAGGAGGTTATGGCGTCCTCGCCATAACCTGAGCAGTCAACCCGCTCAAAGTTTCTAATTGATAATATGTGTCAACAGGCTGCGCAGGCTATGGCGGGGACGCCATAGCCTCCTACGGTTTGCATTGCCAACCATCGGTAGGTGAGTGCTGTTTATAGTGTTGGCAACGGGTAGATTTTCAAAACATTATAATCTTAATCTTCCACGCTCAATATTCCTCATTCCAACACTAAATATACCATATTCCAAAAGGACCCCTTTTGCCCTTCAAAAGGGCTCCTTTTACACAGCAAAAGGACTCCTTTTGCGCTCCAAAACGAGTCCTTTTGGAATGCAAAACGAGTCCTTTTTCTTGGCAACTATATTTTTAACCTATTTAATACCTTGTTCCGTTAGCTTGCAATTGCGTTACGGAAACTTGTAAGCGCTTGTGCGTTAACTTGTTAGTACTTCTATGGTTGCTTAGAAGTTCACTCCGAAGTTGAACATGACGGCACCGTTGCGCGAACGGTCGAACGTGTCGTGGCAGATGTTGGCAAGTCCGATGTCGTAGGTCAGGTCGGCGTAGAACATGTCGTAACCGATGCCGCAACCTATGCGCAGACCGCCGTCCAGACGGCGGAAGTTGTTGCTGTCGAACGAGCTTTCAGCCTCGCGCTCGGCAAAGTTCTTTATCTTTCCGCCTACGCCCACAGCAAAGTATCCGCCCATGAAGGGTTGCAACGAGAAGTGGTCGTCCACCTCGTACTTGTATTTTACAACCGCCGGAATCTCCAGATAGTTCAAGTCGTAGGTCATCTTCTTGCCGTCGGGCAAATCCTTCTTACCACCCTTTTCTATATACGACAGTCCCGTCTCAAGATACAGGGGCGCTGTGTCGGTGAGCGGAATGCCTGCCACTACGCTCACGTTGAGGCCCGTCTGCCAGTTGCCGCCGTCGAGACGTTCGTCGTCAGAGTTGACATACGAGAACGACGGACCGATGCGCAGACCGTAGTAGGGCACGCCGTAGCCGTGATGATTGTAGCCGTAGTCGAGTCGTCCGGTCTGTTTGTTGTAGTATCTGCTGTCGCGATAGTGTTGGGCCGAAGCCGGCATGAGAGCCAGGATGAGGGCCGCCATAATGAATGCTAATCTCTTCATATCCCTTGTGTTTTTTATTCGTTTATACGTCCGCTTCTTGTTGAAGCGTTGTCTTTACGATTGCAAAATTATAAAATAGATTGTAAGCGGCGTGAGTGAAAATCCCTAAATGACAGGGGAAAAACCCTATAAGGTTGTTCTCAGGAGTTCATCCGACATTGGATTGCTACCATTAGTTTTAATAAATGCCTGACTGTAGGAGGCTATGGCGTCCCCGCCGTAGCCTGCGCAAGCTGCGGTGTAAATGATAACAATAAGAATGTATCCTTTTTTACCGTATGTTTTGGTCGTTTTCTGCTTTTTGTGTAATTTTGTTGGAATAAAAAAACAAAAGCTTTAGATTATGAAAAAGATAGAAGTTTCGGAGTTGACCGACAATGTGTTTACAACAATCGGCAAGGAGTGGATGCTCGTTACGGCGGGCACCAAGGACAAGTTTAATATGATGACAGCATCGTGGGGATGCCTGGGATGGCTGTGGAACAAGCCCGTAGCCGTGATGTTCATTCGTCCCGAACGCTACACCCACGAACTGATAGAGCAGGGCGACAACGTCAGTCTGGTGTTCCTCGGCAACTCGGAGGAGGCTCGCAAGGCCTACGCCTTCTGCGGATCGAAGTCGGGACGCGACCATGACAAGGCTTCAGAATGCGCACTCACACCCGTAGCCACACCCGACGGACACATCACCTTCGGCGAGGCACGACTCACACTCCAGTGCCGCAAGCTGTACAAGACACAGATACGCCCCGAAGAAATGATCGACAAGAGCATAGAGCAGTGGTATGGCGCCAAGGGCGGATTGCATGACGTGTATGTAATGGAAATAACGGCTGCTTATGAAGGTGAATAAATATAAGGTGCTGGCAACGCTGGTGCGCTCGTTTTTCGACGCTTTCTCGTCGGGCATTATCGACAACAATGCTGCCGACAAGAGCGGTACGCCTGCCGACAGACACATGCCAAAGGCTGTGAAGCAGATGATGCTCGACCACTATGAGCACATTGCGCCAGTATTCATGGACACGATGTTCTTTCCGCTTGCGGCAATGAACTATGAGTACTCCGACATAGAGCGTGTGGTGCGCGAGGCGCAGCAGCGAGGCGACGATATGATGGCACTGGTGCGTACGGCTTGCGGCGACGACGCAATGTACGAGGCAATGGTGAGCGAATACAAGCGCAACTTCGGCAATCTGTTGTCGGGACGCATGGCATCCAATGCCGACCATCTTGCAGCATACACCCGAGGCGGCGACGCTGAGGCTACATTGGCTGCGGAAAGAGCCGTCGAACTGACTGTACGCGTGGTGATGTTTGCCTACGCACGAGGCATGCGACAGAACGCCAAGGGCAAGGTGCAGCTGCGCCAAGCCACTCTGTTCCGAATCATGCTCGACGCTATGAACGTACTGCTCAACGATGAGGCGGTTGGTGTGGACGATGCCGATGCTTCCGACTTGGGCACACTCTTCCTCAAGGTATGCCATACGCAGCAGATGTTCACGGCCATGACCGACGAGATGGACCGCACTTACGACGAACTGGTGCGCCGCGAGGGAGTGGAGCAATAATGCTAAAGAAAAACGAGACGCAGCATTACTAAAGTGTGTGAAAAATGTATGTGTTTCGTTTTTTTTCGGTAATTTTGTACAATCTAACATCATATTACGACAATTTTAAAACAATAATAAAACCGAATTAACCGAATGGAACCTAACAAAACTAACGGTCGTAGTCCCATTTCATGGGTGCCTACGCTCTATTTTGCCATGGGTATGCCCTTTGTGGTGCTCAACATGGTGTGCGTACTTATGTTCAAGGGTCTTGACGTGAGCGATGCCCAAATAGCACTTTGGACATCAATCATCATGTTTCCTTGGACGCTGAAACCGCTTTGGAGTCCGCTTCTCGAAATGTACAAGACCAAGAAGTTCTTCGTCATAGTCACCCAGATAGCTACAGGATGCATCTTCGGACTCATAGCGCTGGCTCTGCATCTGCCCGACTTCTTTGCCGTTTGTATCGCATTGCTCTCTGTGATAGCACTGAGTGGTGCCACTCACGACGTGGCTGCCGACGGTGTGTACATGGCTTCGCTCTCAAAGGACGACCAGGCGCGCTACATCGGATGGCAGGGCGCATTCTATAATATCGCCAAGATTGCTGCCACGGGCGGACTCGTTATGCTTGCCGGTGTGCTCATCAAGCACTTCACGGGCGATGTAAGTACGCTCGATGCAGCCGCAGCTGCCGTTGCCAAGCGTCAGGGAACGGTCATGGCATGGACTGTTATCATGGCTGTCATAGGCGTAATAATGGTGTTGCTGGGATTGTACAACGCCAAGTTTGTGCCTGCCGACCGTCGCGACACTTCTACCGAACGCCCTGGACTGAAGGAGACAATGGTGGAGCTGGGCAACGTTTTCGTTGACCTCTTCCGCAAGCGCCACATTATATATTATATATTCTTTATTATCCTCTATCGTTTTGCCGAGGGTTTTGTCATGAAGATTGTCCCGCTGTTCCTCAAGGCCGACCGCGCCAATCAGGGATTGGGACTCTCGGAAGAGCAGATCGGACTCTGCTACGGCACGTTCGGAGCCGCCGCCTTTGTCATCGGCAGCATTCTTGCCGGCTATTATGTGGCTCATCGCGGACTGCAGAAGTCGCTGTTCTCGCTCTGCTGCGTGTTCAACCTTCCGTTCGTGGCATACACTCTGCTGGCTATTTACCAACCCGAAAGTCTCTGGCTCATCGGTGGCGGTATCGTGCTGGAGTACTTCGGCTATGGATTCGGATTCGTCGGCTTGACACTTTTCATGATGCAGCAGATTGCTCCGGGCAAGCATCAGATGGCGCACTACGCCTTTGCATCGGGCATCATGAACCTCGGCGTAATGCTGCCTGGCATGCTTAGCGGATACGTAAGCGACTGGTTGGGCTATCGCGACTTCTTCATCTTCGTGCTCGTTTGCACCATCCCGGCATTCCTCATCACGTGGTTTGTGCCGTTTACTTATCCGGATAAGAAGTAGAAAGCCCCATAACACCTCCGTAAAGCCCACAAAGCCCCACCCCCGACCCCTCCCCTGTAGGGAGGGGAGTGATGTGCAAATTAGGCTATAGAATTAATCATTGCAAATTGAACGTTAATAATTACATGATTAATCATTGATAATTGAGCATTAATAATTACACAATTAATCATTGCAAATTGAACATTAATAATTACATATTTAATAATTAAAACAATGAGCAAACTAATCATTTCTGGCAATCCTCTGCCCAATATGCCTTGGGAAGAGCGTC
>ERZ779669.173-NODE-173-length-42000-cov-18.691095_pt1 | contig 42000 bp, 47 predicted proteins | sample MGYA00511372_ERZ779669 | MGnify/ENA primary metagenome ERZ779669 (study PRJEB29588, sample SAMEA1967891) | human gut metagenome | biome: human gut; feature: human-associated habitat; material: faeces | place: Denmark | collected 2008/2010 ... | reverse complement strand
AAACAGCCGCAGGCGGTATTAAGTTTAAAGCCGGACTTCCGGAAGCCGTTACACGCGTAATTTTGCAGCAAGCCACGGAAAAAATAAAGGGCATGAATCCCGAATATATCGACGATGGCAAGGGCGGCAAAATTTTGGCGTTTAAGGACGAAACCGGAGCCATTATGCGAAACCCTAACAATCAATTAAACCCGTTTGGCGCCTCTGACTTGTTACAAAAAGAGTTGAAAACTATGGGCGTTTTAGACGAAGGCCGGCAGGCCGGTGGTGGTGGCACTCATGGCGGTACGGGTGGAACGGGAAATCAGACCGTATTAGATGTGAGCGGTGCCAAAAGCCGTAATGAAGCGTATGAGGCTATCACAAACCATCTTTTAGCACAAGGTTTAACTATTGGGTCGACTGATTTTGACGCGGCTATGACGCAAGCCTGGAAAGATAATAATATCTCTTCATTACCGGAAACGGCATAAAAAGCAAACAAGGGTAACGGGTCAACCCTATTAGATAACAATTTAAAAAAGTAGTATTATGAGTTTAGTAGCAACAAGATTACAAAACTGGCGGGTAGAAAACCCTGAATTTGATAGGAATATGACCCGCCCCTGCGAGTATGGCGCGCTTGATTTCTTTATAGAGCAAACCGATTCGGCGACCTCTATAATTTCGCCTAAATTGCGTGAGCGTGCATTCGCTTCTATTGGCAATACCGTACAAATCCCCGTAATTGATTACGATGGAAATGTACAAGTGTCTAACGTTCGCTCCTGCGTTATTCAAGACGATGAAAACGCTTCATCGCTTTATACTATTGTTTGGGCGACATACGCAATCGGATTTACTATGGTTCCGGCGGCTTATATAAACAACGAAATCAGCTATGAGCACGATTTCTTCCGTAAGATGGAAAAGACAACGCGTGCACTTGCTGACGCTTTGGATAAGGCCGCCGTTACATCATTGGAAGCCGGAAAGACGAAAGTGTTTAAAGACAAGCTTAATTATACGGTTACAGGAAACACCATCGAAGTGCCTACGCAAATGGCCACGGAGATTTTGGGCGACATTAACCCGATTATGCGTGCGAACTGTTACCCCGAATATATCCACATTATCGGGAATGCCGGTGTAGATTCACTTGTACGTAAACTTGCACAACACGGCGTATATAACGACGTCAATAAGCGTATGGAGTACGACAACAAAGTACTGCACTACACGAACAACGTAACGAACGAAGACGGCAAAAACGGAACGTTCTACGCTGTTGCCGATGGAAATGTAGGCGTACTTACTCGCGTAGACCGTGAAGCGTTACGCCGGACACGCGCTAATTTCCATGAATGGGATGTTGTACGTTTGCCGTATATTAATCTTCCGGTCGGCTCACACTATTATACGGCGGTCGGTGACCAGTCGCAAATTGCTGGCGATGCTACTGCCGATTTGACGTGTGCCGTTAAGGAATATTTCGGCTTTAGTGTAGATGTGGCTTTCTTGGTAGCTTATAACAGCGATGCTGCAAAAGTAGCAAACCCGATTATAAAGGCCGAAATTGCCGCACGTCCGGTAGACCAGCCATTAGGCATGCCGGTATATGTAACCAACGCAGCGGAATTTCCCGACGGAGGTGCGAGCGTATAACGCCGGAGCATAACGAATTGTTAAACCGAGGGGACGGGGTGGTTATCCCCACCCCCTTTTTAATTCATTGATATGGAGACTTGGAAAGTAATAAACGATTTCCCTAATTACGAAATAAGTAATTTCGGAAATATACGCAATAAAACAAAATTGCTTAAAATAGTTCCAAATAAACAGGGCTATAACATTGTAGTGTTATGTAATGGTATTCGTAAAACAATAAACGTTCATCGTTTAGTTGCGGCGGCTTTTGTCCCCAATCCCGAAAACAAGCCATGTGTTGACCATATCGACGGCGACCGAGCCAATAACCATGCGGACAACTTGCGTTGGGTGACAGCAAAAGAAAATTGTAATAATCCAATAACAAAACCCCGCTTACATAAAAAGATTGGCGTATATATGACGGGGCGATTAGGCGGATTGCACCAACGAGCGAAAGAAATTGCGATGTATTCCGCTTGTGGCGATTTAATAAAAACCTTTTTATCCGTAAAAGATGCACAACGGGAAACGGGTTTGAATGATAGTAATATTATTAAATGTTGCAAGGGAATAAAAAAGACTTGCGGCGGTTATATTTGGGCTTATGTATAGACTTAAAGAAATACAAGACGCGTTATTACACGTATGTGGGTGGGAGCAATCATACAACCCAAAGGAGGCGATAGATTCGGATTTAACGCGAAGCGAAAGTGGTTTAATGTTTCAGGGCGCGCACCCTCTTTTAACGTTAGACACAATGCGTGCGATAATGCCGGATGATTGGGGTTATCAATATCCGGAATGGAATAGTAGGGAAACATATTCTGCCGGAACCATTGTGCAGTATGACCTTAACGGGAATGACGATGAATTATACTGGGAGTCAATAAGGGATAATAATACAAATGAGATACCCGGCGAGAATGTATTATTTTGGAAGCCCTATAATATATTATCGGATTTTTTGGAGAGAGTGACGCGTAATGGTATTGCAACGGCGATACAAACATTTACCCAAATAAAACAGCTTGATAAGGAAACGCGCAATCTATTAGAAAGACGCACTTTCTTTGATGGTGCAGGCCGTATTCGCGCAACGTTGCAAAATACGCATAAACTGGTAGGCTTTGAAATCGTTCCGGTTCGGGCTTTAGGTGTGACTGCCAAAATAGAAAAAATCGGGTTGCAAATGACCGGCGGAACGGGCATAGTAAAAATGTATCTTTTCCACTCTTCCCAAATAGACCCGATAAAAACTTTTGATTTAGATTTTCAGGTTAAAAACGGCGGCTTTCAATGGTTTACTTTGGAAGACTGCTTTTTACCGTATATTAGCAAAGATAATAATTCCGGTGGCAGTTGGTTCCTTTGTTATAATCAGGACGAATTACCGCAAGGAATGGAAGCTATAAACGTATCTAAAGACTGGAGCCGTGAGCCTTGCGGAACTTGTAATATTGGGTCGGTGGAAGTATGGCGAGAGTTAACGAAATATTTGCAAGTTACGCCGTTTATGTACAATGCGCCGGAAACATTCGCGGAATATCCGGAATTGTGGGATATAGCATATACAATGTACACCAACACGCAGAATTACGGGTTAAACTGTGAAATAACGGTCGGTTGTGATTTAACGGACTTCATTATATCACAACGGCAGATATTCCAGGACGTAATCCAAAAGCAAGTAGCCGTAATAGCTTTACGCGCTTTAGCTATGAATCCTAATGTACGAGTTAATCGGTACCAATCAAATGCGACGCGTACAGATATTCTGTATGAACTTGATGGGAATACGTCGGGGGTTCGCCCGGGCGGTTTGGGGTATCAGTTGAAAAAAGCCTATGAGGCATTAAAATTAGATACGCAAGGGTTGGACCGCGTTTGTTTGTCCTGCAATAATAGAGGGGTGAGATATAAGGCCGTATGAAACTAATTGATAATTTGCGCCAACGTGTGACAGAGTTTAACGAGTTACTCCAGTCGGGGCGGTTGATTCAGTCTATAATATTGGAAAACGAGTACGTAATAACAGATATGAACTCCGAAGACCAATTATATGAACAGGGTATAAACCGCTTAGGCGTGAATATCATGGATTACGCACCTTATAGCCCCTTAACGATTGAAATTAAAAAGGAGAAAGGCCAACCGTACAACCGCGTAACATTGCGGGATGAGGGCGACTTTGAGCAGTCCTTTTATGTGGAAGCCGATACGCAACAATTCACGATAAAGGCGGCAGATTGGAAAACAGAGGATTTAATACAGCGTTACGGGCGGCAAATATTAGGACTTACGGAAGAAAATAAAATCATATTGATTTGGGCGTATATATATCCCGAATTAAAAGCTAAAACAAAGGAGTACATATATGGGAAATAATACAAGAGCGCCAATAATTAAGGCACCCGAATTATTAGACGTTGTTATTAATAACATTCAGACCGGATTAACGGACAATTTGGGGTGGTTAGATAAGGCTTTCGGACGTGCGGAAAGGCTTGTTAAATACGGCGCAAACCAAAAGAAGATATATACACCGAATATTTATATAGGTGGAAATGAATATCAGGAAGTAACGCCTGATGCAGGAATAGGGAACTTTTCCTTTTTTTGGATTGACGACCCGCAGACGGTAGATTGGACACCGAAACAGTCAATAGGGCTAAAAAGCCCTTTTTCCCTTATTGTATGGTTTGATTATCGCACGGTATTCAATGACCCCAATACGCGGAACAAAGAAAGGATTAAGCGCGATATATTAGATGTCTTAAACGGCGGTTTTTGGCTAAAGGATGGCCGGATAGGAATAAATAGAATCTACGAGCTTGCAGAAAACATATATAGGGGGTTTTCGTTGGATGAAGTGGATAATCAGTTTTTAATGGCTCCTTATGGGGGATTCAGATTTGAGGGCATTATGGAGGTTACTGAAACATGTATAATATAGAGTTATGATAAATTTGTTTTTGTTTGTAGGTGTGTTTACGGTGGTAACGCTATTAGTAGCGTTTGCCGCCGCTTTTGTTCTTTTGCTTTTGCAAAAATGGGGTGTTATTGAATATGTGCAGGTACATGGAAATGATTTCTTTAGTGAAATGTTTCAGTGTAATTTCTGCCTCTCATGGTGGACGGGGTGTTTTTTCGCTGTCTTATTTGCTATAATGTTAGGGGAGGGTTATTTCCTTTTAATCCCCGTATTTTCAACCGCATTAACACGTAAAATGTTATGAAGACATTAAAATTATCCGGTAAAACTATTGAGGTTTACGATGATATAGAAAATCTTCCGGTTACACGATTCCACAAGTATAATAAAATGCTTTTAGTCGATGCCGGTATAGGTTCGGATATAGCGGATTTTGATAGGCATATTTCGCGTATTGCCGCCTTTTTGGCAAAGAATGACAATAAGCAGGCTATTACAGAGCTTGAAAATATACGCCAAAATGTGTACTTTATTCAATCGGACGTATCGCCGCGAAATTTGGCCTTTGCCGTATTGGTTAAAAGCATAGACGGCAAACCATGTGACGACCTTTCAGATGAGGGGTTAAAAAAGATAGTGGATATGTTCGCCGATGTCCCGTATAAGGATTTAGCCGCCTCAATCGAAGCGGTCAAAAAAAAAATAGATAGGGAGCTGCAAATATATTTCCCCCGTTTATTCGATGATGCAACGGTAAAAGAATATTATGACCAATTAAAGCGGCGTACAGTTCTGATACTACAAACCATTATAGACGGTGGAAGCAAGCCAGAGAGAGAAAAGGAAATAGACGATATAACGGCAGAGTTAATAACGTACTTTAATCCTAAATCGTTTTCCGGTTCCGATAGTGTAGAGATAGAGCAAGATAAACAGTTTGAAAAGATGTGCTTAATGTTGTCGCAACATTTACATACAGACCCGAAAAACATGTCAGTACTGGCATATTATAACGCTTTTGAATACATTAAGGAGATGGTCAAAGACTTAAAACGCCGAAGTAAGGCGAAATAATCGCGATAGGGGCGTTTTTATCTTTGTTGTGGGGTGATACTACCTTATTAATGAAAACACGTCTTATATTTAAAATTTGAGCAAAATTAAAATTATAGAATCATGGCAGATAACGACGCAATTAAATACTCCGATTTGGTAAGCCCTGACAATTCAATAACAGAGCTTATAAAACAACTCGATGAACTTTCGGATACATATACGAACGCATTAAAGAATATCCGGACGGAAGCAATACAGTTAACCAAAGAATTGGAAAAGGTATCCGGCGCGACAGAAGACGGACGAAAGAAAACGAAAAAGAGCGCGGACGATGCAGACCGGTTAGCAAGAGCACAAAAAGAACTTGCTTTCGCTGAAGGTGAAACGGCTAAAAAAATTGCGGAGCTTAATCTCGCAAAGACAGAAGCCAACCAAATAAACAAACTTGTTATAAAGCTGAATCAGTCCGCAGAAGGTAGTTATAATCGTTTGTCGGCGCAGTATTCATTGAATAAAATCTACCTTAACAATATGACCAAGGCCGAACGCGAGGAGGCCGAAGCAAAAGAGGGGCTTATAACAAAAACCCGTGAACTATATAAAGCTATGAATGAGTATCAGAAGTCCACCGGCAAAACCAATCTTAACGTTGGTAATTATACGGAAGCTTCCGACGCAATTATTTCGTATGTGGATAGGCTAAAAGAGGCTTTAGGGCTTAATAATGCTTTTGGGGAGAGACTTTTAGCTTTAGGCCGTGGCGGCAATGAAAGTAAGGAGGTGTTTGCCGCAATGTCCGACGGCGCAAAGGCTTTAGGAAATACCCTAATGTCTTTAATGACAAATCCCGTATTTTTAGCAATAGCCGGAATCGCCGGAGCCGGTGTGGCGTTTAAGTTTTGGTACGATTATAACGCCGGATTAGTAGAGGCTACAAGATTAACCCAACAATTTACGGGAAAAAGCGGCGATGATTTAAAGGCGTTCCGAAATCAAGTGCAAGCAGTAGCCGACACTTTTAACGCTGATTTCAAAGAAACGCTTATTTCCGCAAATGCTTTAGCGAAACAATTCGGTATATCAGCAGACGAAGCAATACAATTAATACAAGACGGTTTTATAGCGGGTGGGGATGCAAACGGCGAGTTTTTAAATACGTTGAAAGAATATCCTGCGTATTTTAAGGAGGCCGGAATATCCGCAAGTCAGTTTGTAGCTATTGTAGCCGAAACCAATAAGGCAGGTATTTTCTCTGATAAGGGAGTAGACGCTATAAAGGAGGGTAATTTGCGGTTACGCGAAATGACAACGGCAACCGCTGCCGCGCTTGATGGAATCGGCATTTCATCCACACAAGTGCAAAAGGACTTGCAGACCGGCGCAAAGACAACGTTTCAGGTAATGCAGGAAGTTTCCGCAAAGTTGGCCGAATTGCCGGACAGCGCCCAAAGTGTGGGAACGGCAATAGCGGATATTTTCGGCGGTCCCGGCGAGGATGCAGGGTTACAATACCTTCGGACATTAAAAGATATATCCACCGATTTGGATACGGTAAAAAGCAAGGCCGGCGAATTAGGGCGGTTGCAAGAAGAACAACTACAAAGCGAGATTGAACTACAAAACGCTTTAGCAGGTTTGTTTGATGCTACGGGTGGCAGCTTTGAGGGCTTTACAACCTCTATAAAGGTGTTCATTAATCAGGGCTTAACGGCCTTGATAAAAGGTGTCGTTTCTTTGATAAATTATTTCATTGAGCTATACAATGAAAGCAATCTATTTAGAGCGTTTGTAGTGGCTCTTCCGGAAGTCTTTAAGACGGCATTTAACACGATAGGGAATCTTTTCGGGGCTTTAATAGATATGATACAAGCCGCCGGAAAAATATTCAAATCTGCATTCTCTTTAGATTGGGACGGGGTAAAGGAAGGCTTTACGGAGTTCGGGACAGCCTTTAGCGACCTAATCAATAAAGAGATAAAAGATGTCGCGGAAAGCCTTAATAATGGCATAAACCGGATGCAAAAGAAGATACCACCGTTAACCATTCCGGTTAATGTGGGTACGCCGGACACATCAACGAAAACGACGGCTGCGGTAACGACTAAAACGCCCTCGGTTAAAACTGGCGGTACTGATACGAATAAGCAAGCAAAGCAAGTGGAGGCGGCCTATAAAAGAAATTTAGAGGCTACAAGAAAATTACAAGATGCACAGCTACAATTAGAGGCCGACGAATGGGAAAAAAGGCGTAAGCAAACAGAATACCAATATAAACGCCAAATAGAAGATTTAACGCACCAATTAGAGACCGGAAAAAGTATCACAGAATCAGAAAAGGAAACTATAAATGCTACCATATTGGTGCTGGAGCAACGTTTAACGAATGATTTGCTAAAGATAGAGCAGCAGCGACAGTTGCAAGAATTGCAACTACAAAAGCAAAGTATTGAATTGCGCCTACAAGCCATTAAAGCGGGCACACAGGAAGAAAAGGCTTTAAGGTTGGAACTTTTGGAAAATGAACGCCAAACAGCGCAACTTCAAAACCAACAGAAGCCTGCCGGACAGAGACAAGATACCGTCGCGATAAATGCCGGATTCGATACACAAAGAACGGCTCTAATTCAGGAATACGCCGACAAGCAGATACAAGCGGAACTGCGTATTTTTGACCAACGACAGGCACTTGCACAAAGCGAGTTTGATTTACTAAAGACAACGGAAGAAAAGAAAACACAATTCCGGCTGCAAGCTGAAAAAGACAGGCTAAATAAGATTTTAGAATTAAATCAGCAGGCATCGGTTAAAATGTCTGATGTTGAGGTACAAACGATAGAAAACCAAATAGAACGAATAAACCAGCAAATCGATGAATCAAAAAAGAAAGATAAAACGCAGGATATATATAGTATTTTAGGGCTTAATCTGAATGATGACCAAAAGGAAGCCATAAATACTTCTGTGTCTTATGCCATAGAGGCGTTGAATACGTTGGCGCAGGCTAAAGTTGATGCGGCAAACAGGGCGGTAGAAGCGGCACAAAAGGAAGTAGAATCCGCGCAAACGGCATTAGAGGCTGAATTACAAGCAAGGGCAAACGGGTACGCATCAAATGTAGCTTATGCACAAAAAGAATTGGAAGACGCCAAAAAGAACGAACAAAAAGCCTTGAAAGAGCAACAAAAGGCACAACGTCAGCAGCAAGCAATAGACACAGCACAACAAATTAGCTCGCTTGTGACGGCAACCGCATTAATCTGGCGGCAGTTGGGTATATGGGGCGCGATTCCGGCTATTGCTGTAATGTGGGGAAGCTTTGCTGCATCTAAGATAAAGGCTGCACAAATGGCGAAAAATTCAGGTACTGAAACGTATGGCGAAGGAACTGTTGAACTTTTGCAAGGTGGTAGCCATCAATCCGGAAACGATATAGATTTAGGGCAAAAACCGGATGGTACACGACGCAGGGCAGAAGGCGGCGAATTTTTTGCCGTGATAAACAAACGAAATTCGCGCCGTTTCCGTCGATATATTCCGGACGTGATAAACTCTATGAATAACGGGACGTTTGCGCATAAGTATCTAAACGCATACAAAGGGGCAGACCTGATTTCTATTGGTGCCGGTTCCGGTGCGGATTTAAGCAAATTAGAAAGGGACGTAAATGCAATAAAGAAACAAGGCGAAAGGCGTACATACTTAGATAAAGACGGGAGAATTATAATTGAATATAAGAACTTAACAAGGAAATTAAGATGATAAACCCTATATATAAATTCTTGCTTTCGGTAGATTATCAAGAATACGGATATAACCCCGAATTAACCGAAATGGAGCCGTTATATGTTATTAAAGATAGCTCCATAAGCGCGGGCGGTAGTGTGATTACTGATATGTACAGCGATTTATACGTTTTTCCGGTGTCAGCCGGAATGCGTATAAACATTATAGGTTCTTATAACCGTTTCCGGCAAGGATATGCAATGTATTTTGATGTACATCTACAAAAGTTCATGAAAGGGAGCGGAACCTCCATTTCAGATGCAAACTTCAATTTAACGGTAGATGTACCGGACGGTTGTCAAATCATAGTCGTATCGCAAAGAAGGGACGGAAATAAGGCCGTTTTAAAAGCATCATTCAAATACACAAAGCCGGTATATAAAGACGATTTAAGCTTAGAGTATGAGTTAGAGACTTCGCAGCAATTTTATAGGAAAAAGTTAAGCGGAAAGTTAACTTACACTTTTGACGATTATAGATTTATAATGGCGTGTGATTTCTCTACGGTGTATTATGTCACTATCATTAAATCTAACGATTTGGGGTTAAGTTGGGAGAAATATTGGTCGGGAAAATTCATGCAAACCGACTGTACCATAAGTTTAGACGATATGACAGTAGAGGTTAAACCCGACGTATTCGATGAGTATAACGATATATTAGCCGGATTAGAGAAGGAATACGATTTAATTCCCTTAACGCCGGAAATCGAAAGCCTAACTATCACAAAACGCCCGATTATTCAAGTCTACCTTCCCGGCGATGATAAGATTTCATGTTTTATATCGGGGATGTCGTGGGAGCAGGACGTATTAACGGCGGTGGACAATAGAAGCGATTTAAAAACTAAGTATTGGTTTCATTTCACACAGCTATTAAAGGAAATAGATTTGTCCGCCGAAGGGGGTGCTTTAGAAGATTTAGCCCGTAATTATGTCGGGAATATGCAGATATTAGACCCTGACGACGCGACGCCGGTTTTTTATGAAGGTGATTTGTCGCACCCTTATTTGAATACTTATCGGTTGCACATACGATATAGCGAAATAGGACCGTTAACTAATAGGGTTGCAATAGCATTAGTCCGGACCACGGATAATATGAGGCTATATTATTTTGAGAAAGACATACACGGCAGTACGCCAATATTAGATACCTTAGAATTTACGCTTACGCCGGAAGAAGGTAGTGGAATGGTAGGCACATTAAAGGGCTATATGTATTCTTATAGTATATATGCCCGTTTAATATGCGATGTAGAAACAATATCAGGCAATACAACGCAGCCGATTCCTACGGATGATTTTGTAGGGAATAATAAAAATTATACTCATGCAATCGGGTATGATGTAGATATAGCTTATATCTCAAATCGTTATTCAGACACGCCAACGGAATACGGTAAAACGGGATGGGGGCAATATTTCGCGCCTCCAGTGCTTATTACATTAGCCAAAATGTACCCTTTAGGGCAAAGTAAATGGCTGAATACATCCGTTTGGTTTAGTTCTTCGGTATGGGATGGCATTTTCGAGAAGCACGGACGTAAAGAATATATAGTGCCCGACAATTTCCCACTATGGAGTGTCATATCCGTTTTGTTGGGTCAGATTGCGCCGGGCGTTACTCATTTGCCTACGAGTGAATACAGTGAATTTTTATACGGTACGACAAACCCGATAACAGGAACCTCGAATCAGACGTTATTAATAACGCCGAAATCTAACATAATAAACGGGATATATAATACACCGGCACAAAAGGCACCTACTACGTTTCAGCAAATTATGTCTATGTTAGCAAATACGTATAAATTGTATTGGTTTATAGAGGACGATAAATTAAGAATAGAGCATATTTTATACTTTAAAAACGGTGGTAGTTACGTTTTATCGCCGGAGATGGTTTTAGATTTAACGCAAATCGCCAACAAGCGGAATTATAAACCGATTGCGTTCGGCCAATCTTCGTATAAGTTTGATAAGCCGGAAATGTCTTCACGGTATGAATTTTCTTGGATGGACGACTGCACTAAAGTTTTTAACGGGTATCCGATAGAGATATTAAGTAAGTATGTAGAAGCGGATAAGAAAGAAGATATAACGGTGTCTAATTTTACTTCCGATATAGATTATATGCTTTGCAATCCTGATAATATAAGTCAAGACGGCTTCGCGATATTTGCGGCTAACTTAGTAGACGGGCAATATAAAGTGCCATTTGTCAGTTTAATGTTTGACAATGTGATTTCAGAGCTTCAAAACGGCTTTCTTGCTTTTGTGAATTTACTGCCTACATACTGGATATATGATTTGCCAGCGCGTCGGGCGAGAATCAACGAAAAAGAAATCACGGTTAAGGGAATAGAACGAAAGAAAAAACAAAAAGTAGTATTCCCTATTGGGCAAGATGATATAAACCCGAACGGGATTATAAAAACATTTGTCGGAAATGGTCAGATTAGCAAATTATCTGTAAATTTGTCGAGTAGGTCAGCGGAAGCCGAATTAAAATTTAATACGGAGGAGATATGAACGAAAATAATAATTTGAGTGTATTGCCGTGGTACGACAATATAGACGGACAAAACAGCCGGAAAAGTTATGCTTACGGGAATATATACCCGTTATTTACTCCTGCGCATAGTCTTTTGCCCTTTCAGATATTGAGGAAGCCAAACGAGGTATTTAACCCTAACGTTAAGTTATATACTAAAGACGGGGTTTTCGTTTTGGATATAACGGAACAAATGGTTCTAACTGGCTTACAATTAGCAAAGCCGGAAAATACCGATAAAATGGAGGTTATTGTGTATCCGGCTTATTTCCCCTTGCAGGAAAAAATACCGATAGGAATGTATTATGCCGTTTTAAATGATGGCGTTAATACATGGTATTCGGACATATTTACGATAATAAATGATTCTGAAAATTATCTATCAATAGAGTGGTACGATGATGATACGCTATATTGTGACGCTGGCATAATTGTATATAGAAACCCGACGTTCAGAAACCGCGTTTATTTCTGTACTGAAATAGGAAAGCCGGATTATACATTTGAGGAAGAAGGCGAAGAAAGGGACGGTTATTTCTTTCCGATTAAACAACTTTCGGAAAAAGTATATCGGTTTAATATCCTTGCGCCGGAATACCTTTGCGATGTTATGCGTTTAATCCGGTTAAGTGACCATATTAGTATAAGGGATAGTTTCGGACGTTTATATAAATGTGATACGTTCCTATTTACGCCAAAATGGGAAACGCAAGGCGATTTAGCCTCCGTAGAAATTGAGTTCCAAACTAATACAGTTGTTAAGAAATTAGGTAGCGTCTTTCGTGGCGACTTTAATAACGACTTTAATAACGACTTTAATATTAAACCAAACGGAAACGAATTTAATAACCTCTAAAATTAAAAGTTATGGCATACGACCAAATCAAAGAGAGCATAAAATCTGTTATCAAGGAGAACGGCAATTATGAGATAACCGGAAATGTACTTCAGACGGTTTTATTATCAATGGTGGACACATTGGGACCAGAGTATCAATTCTTAGGCATTGCTACAAAAAGTACGGTTCCCGTTGTGGTAGAAGGAAATTCATTCTATATTACCACCGAAGTAGGTACTTATACGAATTTTAAAAATTCGGGAAATACAACTATTACTGTTAATCAACTTGGTATATTAACAAGTACAAACGGTACAGCATGGAATTTTACACCTATTTTTATAGGCGTTTCTAAAGGAGGCGGTGAAGTGTTTAATGATTATGATAATAATACAGCGACCGGAAATAATTCCCATGCGGAAGGCGCAAAAACGAATGCATCGGGGGATAATAGCCATGCAGAAGGGAATGGGGGGACCGCGACCGGAACTAATTCACATGTCGAGGGGTTAGACACAAATACAGAGGGCGCGAACTCTCACGCAGAAGGACAACTTACTAACGCAAGGGGTGTAAATTCTCATGCGGAAGGCCAACAAACGGAGGCGGTCGGTGTTAATTCTCATGCGGAAGGACTACAAACCCATGCAAACAAGAATAATTCGCATGCAGAAGGGCGTGTTACTGTGGCTGATGGTGTTGCGTCACACGCCGAAGGGAGTGAAACACAGGCGGCCGGCGATTATTCCCACGCGGAAGGCCAAAAAACGGTGGCAAGTGGTTCAAATTCGCACACAGAGGGCTATAATACAAAAGCAACAAAAAGTAATTCTCATGCGGAAGGCCAAGAAACGAAGGCGGTCGGTAGTAGTTCTCATGCGGAAGGCGCACAAACGGAGGCGGCCGGAAATAATTCCCATGCAGAAGGACTACTTACTAACGCAAGGGGTGTAAATTCTCATGCGGAAGGCCAACAAACGGAGGCGGCCGGTGTTAATTCTCATGCGGAAGGACAGGGGACAGTGACATCAGAAGTAGGCGGCCATGTTGCCGGTAAGTATAACGCAGTGGTCGCAAATGGTCTGTTTAATTTTGGTATCGGTTCAAGCAATGATAAGCGTAAATCGGCTATGATTATAGACGGAACTAACGGAAAAGTCTATTTTGTTGATGCCGGCGGGTACGATGGCGGTACAAGTATTACAAATGCTAAAAGCATTCAGGATATTTTAAAGGATAGTGGAGGCGTAGAAATAGAGCAATTAGATGAATCTTTCGATTTCAATAAAAACGCCCAATTTAATGTATTTAATAATATAGAAGACGGTCTACATATCTATGTAGGCACGTACCGTGCGCAAAATACGCAGATAGCTCGCATGTTGCGTATAACACAATACACCGAAGCAGGCGAGACTAAAGTACAATATTTTGAATATCAGGAAGAAGTCGGCGCTACATCATGCTCATTTATTAACGCATCAGTAATTAGAACTGAATCGGAGGGTTCCTGGTCATGGGCACAAAGTGCCTATGAACTTAGAATGTATATGCAAGCTATCCCGACCAATAATGGCGCACTTTCGGATAGTGATAAAGTTATTTTAGATAGGCTTATATCTTTGGCACTATATAGCGATGCTATTACAAGTTTCTTCTATTTTAATAATAGTAGTGAACTTGTGCCTATGACGTTGGCAAGAACAGACCTACAACAACAACAAGTACTGGAATTTACCGGAATAGCCACGGGGCGAAAGGTAATATCTTTAAAGGCTACACGAACAAATGTAGGTGGAAGTATAAATTACTCTAATTGGTCGGTTACTACTGTATTCTTAGACCAAATGAATGAGATTGCAACACAGGCTGACAATTTAGCAAAGAATATATATGTACTTAATAACTTACTTACGCAATCTGATGAGTACGGAACAAAAACGATAAGCATAGCTTCACAAATAGAATCTATGATTGGAGGCTCCTATATAGACGTAATACAAAAACCTATACGAGATAATAGGAAGATATTTGTTAGCGTGCTATCAAACAATGACCGAAAAGACTTAATCGTATGGAATCTGAAAACGGTAGGTAATTTCCAAGGTGGTAATAATGATAACGGGGAGTTGGTTTTCTCTACTATGTACACCAATCCGGAAACTTATTCGGTAGTAAGACGTTATATTAAATTGGTTATTACTAATAGCGAGTTTACGATAATGACCATAACAGCCGACGCGCCTATGCAAAATATTTATAAGCCATTGTTAAATGTCGGTTTCCGTGCCTTTATAAAGAAATCCGACAGAACAATGACCTTAGCAGAAATAAATTCTGCCGGAATAACTGCACAAGATGTATTAGATTTTAGAGACGGCGTAAAGACAATGATACGCGATTCTGACGGAACCGATAAAAATACTTTGTTCCTAAGCGGAATGTATTATGAAAATAATTCGAATTGGTCGTTATCTTTTGAAAGCCGTATTATAGATGAGTTCGCGACGGTGGCCGGTATTAAAACAGGGTCATTCCTTAGCATTGATAGCATAGGCGAAGGAACGTTTGCAATAGTATATAGAGAAGTATGAAAATAGATTTGGAATATTTTAGATTTATAGCAGTATCGGCATTTAGTCCGATACTTGCTTATTTCACACCGACAAAGGGGTTTTTTATCGCTTTGGTTGTGATGTTTGCTTTTAATGTCATTGCAGGCATGCGTGCGGACGGTGTTAGTATAGTAAGGTGCAATAATTTCTCCATGAGAAAATTTAAAAACTCTTTGGCCGAGTTATTGCTGTATATTGTTTTGTTATATGCTGTTTATATTGCCATTTCTCAATGTGGCGACTTAAAAGGTGCATTAATGGCAATGAAATCACTTACGTATGTTTTATTATATGTATATTTGTGCAATGGCTTGAAGAACTACGTAAAAGCATATCCGCAAAACATAGGATTAAGGATAATATACCATGCAGTCCGGTTAGAATTTACGCGCATTATGCCTTCGTACTGGAAGCCTATTATAGAGAGATGCAAGGAAGAAATTGAAAATAAAAAAGAGGTCAAGGGATGAAACAGGTTTTTATACCAATATTAGACAACGGGCACGGTATTGACACAGCCGGTAAGCGTTCGCCGGTTTGGGACGATGGTACGCAGTTGTTTGAATGGGAGTTCAACCGTGATATAGTCAAGCGTGTTAGTTCGATGTTAGAGGCAGAAGGCATTCAGTATAGAATATTAGTACCGGAGAAAAAAGATGTATCTTTGTCGGCACGTTGTAAGCGTGCAAACGCGATATATTCAGAGACCTCCGGTAAATGCTTTCTTATAAGCGTACACGCAAACGCAGGCGGTGGCACCGGTTGGGAGGCTTATACGTCCGTCGGCCAAACAAAAGCCGATTTGATAACAACGGAACTATATAAAGAGGCTGAAAAAGAATTTGCTCCGGACGGTTGGAAAATACGCAAAGATACAAGCGACGGAGACCCCGACAAGGAAAGCCAATTTTATATATTAAAACACACCAAATGCCCGGCGGTGTTAGTGGAAAATTTCTTCATGGATACCCGCAAAGATTGTGCTTTTATTCAGTCGGAAGACGGACGGGATAGAGTTAGTAAAGTGATTTTTGAAACTATTAAAAGTGTTTGTTATGGAAGAGTTATTTAAAAGAATCGAAGTAGACGTTTATAAAATGGAGTGTGTATATTAACCTTATTGTCGATGCTAATATGTCGGAAGTGCTGGAGGTTCTTGCAACGTCAAACGATTAAAGAATGAAGAAAATAATAATAATATTAGGTGTCTTAGTTGTTGTTTTAGTGGCTTATTTCCTTAATGTAAGGGTAAGCCAACTAAAACACGATAGAGACACCTATAAACGTAATAACGCGGTATTATTGAACGATGTGAAGTATTATCGGGCTTTAGATAGTTTGAATGCCGCACGCGTTGGGGTGTTGGAGCTTTCCATTCAGGATTACGAAAGGTTCATGAAGGAAGATGCAGACTTAATAAACAAACTAAAGCGGAAAAATGAGGAACTACAAAATTTCAGTAAGATTCAAGCCGAAACTATTATAAAGATTAGAGCACAGGTAAAAGATAGCCTTATATATATGCCAGGCGATACGGCCTACCAATTGAGACCTTGTGTATCTTTTCGTGATTCATGGACCAATATAGAGGCGTGCGTATATAACGATACCTTAATAGGAGACATTCAAATAAGGGATAGTTTGATATTGTACGAGACTATTATATATAAGCGTTTTTTAGGCTTCTTATGGAAAACAAAAAAGATAAAAGAAAGAAGCTTTAATATAGTCTCTAAAAATCCATATACAGAAATAAAAGGAGTAGAAGTTGTATCTATACGGAAATAGATATATCTTTGTAGTGCTTAGTTAATAGTTAAGAAGTTTTTTCATCATCTATTTTTAGGTATTAGTGGAGGGCGGAAGACCGCCCTCTTCTTATTTTGGCTTTAAAGAATCAATTCTAAGGCATTTTTCTTGTTGGGGGCATATAAATACATTGTTTCGATTAGAAAGTAGCTTAAATTTAAAATCCGCCTGAAATAAGTGTTATTTTAATGACTTATTTTTTTTTGAAAAAATCCCTCTTTTTTAATCTAAAGTTTGCGCGTTTAAAATAAACGCCCTATCTTTGTAGTGTCAAACAAAGAAAGCCCCCACCGGTTGACTAAGAGTATCCAAAACGACCGGTTATAAGGCGAAAGCCGTAAGAGGAGAAAGATGGACAGTATCTCCGAAGGGTTTAATGAGGGTCCGGTATCCGATTAAATGAAGCTATAAAGCCCAAAGCTTTCTAAGTTAGACAACAACCGACCGGACGGGTTTCCGGAAAACAAAAAATAACTGATATGAAGTGTAACGTTGTAGAAGGGACTAGTTTAATAAGCATATATAACGGCTTAAATTATTCCACAAGATAGGTTAACCGCAATTTTAAGATAAAAGTTCGTGGCATTGTAGGCGATACGAAATATAATTGTTTGGTAGGCGTGTACGGTTTATTAAATCTTGTCGGTTGTGAGATGGCTAATAAGTTATTGTCACGTGCCTTCAGGAGTAAAGAGGATAAACAAGTATGTAAATTGAGACGCGGAATTAAAATAACTTTTTATTGTTATAATAGATATGGGAATAAGGCAAATAAAAGGCTGATAGGTCAACAACAAAGGAAAACCTATCAGCCAAGAAAAAAGAGAGTTTCATTTTATAGACGCCACAAAGATACTATATTAAATTATATATCCTCTATCATGAATATAAAAATTATATATTTATACGAGTGGTTAAAAATAAAATTGCACATGTTATATTTAAATATTAAATTTGCATAGTAAAAGGAAAGGGAGAGAAATGAAAGTAAAAGACGATAAGAATTTAAAGCATTTGTCAGGCAGAGCCAGTAAAACGCCGGAAACAATATCAAGTATTATTATTGATTATTGCCCGAAATGGGACATATTAATAAATGATTCTTTTTATTTCGGTAAAACTCTCCGAGAATGTATAGATTTAGATACATTGATATTAGATATATTAGATGTGTTTAAAGATATGGGAATAAGCCGTATAAAATATAGTGATTATATGGCCTTAATGAATCTAACATTATTAGGTGATGGGGACTGCCCCGAATGCGGTTCTTTTATGGAGGTTACGGATTACGAATGTAGTTTATATGATGATGAAGAGCCGCCTAAATGGGTAGAAAAAATGTGCCCTAATTGCGGACTATATATTAATGATAAACCAAGAATTTTTTAAAACTTATAGAAATGAGATTGAAAGTAAACGAAGCTATTGCCCAATCAGAGGCTAACGGAAAGAAAGTGTTAAAACAAGAAATCGCGAAAAAGTTATTTAGTGGCGCGAATGAAAACACGCAACGCGTAAACATGTCAAATTTATGCAGAGGAAAGACGCAAAGGATTAAACCGGAATGGATTAATATTATTTGTCATGAATGCGATTGTACGCCGAACTTCCTTTTCGGATTTGAATAAATGACGCATGCGAGTTTATTTATTGGAATTGGTGGTTTTGATTATGCTGCCGCCTTATTAGGATGGATTAATATTTTTGATTGCGAAATAGATGCTTTTTGCCGTATTAGCGGGAGCAGCCGAATAGCCGCCTATAAAATGTGTTTTGATTTTTGGGGAACTGAAATAGACGAAGAATATTTCAATATGCAGGAAAAACGCTTTAGGGAAGAGTGTTTTGGCGAAGTGAGACTGAAAAACGGCGATGTATATGTACAAAAAGAATTGTTTGAATTATGAATTTAGATAAAAAGATAGACTATTCCATTGCCTTGTTGCGCAAGGCTGAATCCATGGCCTTGCGTTTAGACCCCGAAAATGGATTCTATTTGGCTTTCTCCGGTGGAAAGGATAGTCAAGCCCTTTACCACATCGCGCAAATGGCCGGTGTGAAGTTTAAAGCACACATGAATCTGACCAGCGTGGACCCACCCGATGTAATTCGTTTCGTCAAGCGGCAATATCCGGAAGTGGAGCTTATCAAGCCAAAAATGAGCATCTACGAAATAGCAAAAAAGAAACATATATTGCCAATAAGGACTTTACGTTGGTGTTGCGCCGAATACAAAGAATATTCAGGAGTTGGGAAGGTTACTTTAATCGGAATTAGAAAACAAGAAAGTTCCCGTAGGAAGAAACGAAACGAATTTGAGACCGGGAAGAACGGGAAAGCGTCGTTCAGCGGAACATTCGACCAATGGGAAGAACACGAAGAAACAATGGTGACTTGTGTAGGAGGAAGTGACAAGATATTAGTTTCACCCATCATCTACTGGACGGAGCGTGATGTGTGGAAGTTCTTGAATGATGTAGTAAAAGTACCGCATTGCAAACTATATGATGAAGGCTACAATCGTATTGGCTGTATTCTCTGCCCGATGGCAAGTTACCGCCAAAAGGTGAAAGACATGCAAAGATACCAGCACGCTAAAAGGAATTGGGTTAAGGCTATCCAGTGGTTGATTGACAATGGATATATCAATCACAATTTTACCGATGCAGAGACAGGTTTCAATTGGTGGATAAGCGGAAAGTCATTTGACAAGTTCTATGCCGATGAAGTATTACAACAAAAATTTGATTTTGATTTATGAAAAGAGAAGATATTGAAAAAGCGGCGGCAATATATACCGCCCAAGCAGAGGACAGCGATTATGCAGAAGTAAGAGACGTAAGACAGGCTTTTGTCAGTGGTGCAGAATGGATGGAAAAACATTTTTCGTGGATAAGTGTAGAAGAACGTTTGCCGGAAGAAGGGCAGCGTATTTTAGTAGGATTCTTGTTTTACTATAAATATCATGATAGGGAGGCACAATCACGCAGATATATAGATACATTTACATATAAATATGGCGTGTGGGTCGGTGATAATGGGGAATCCTATCCGGGAAAGGAACTTACAAGGCGAGATATTAAAGTTATATGCTGGCAACCTATCCCTTCTTTTGATGAAATATTAGAAGCTAATAGGGATGTTTTGGAACGGATTAAGGAGAAAGGCGATTAATTATGATACAAAAAAAGGAAATAGACATTTCTAAAAAAAGTTTGCGCGTTTAAAATATAAATTATATCTTTGCATTGTTGAAAGTTCAACAACCGACCGGACGGGTTCCCGGAAAACAAAAAAATAACTGATATGAAAAAACGTTTATCTGTATTCGAAAGATTGGTTAAGTATGCCTTATCTAATGAGTTTCAGTTAAAAGCTATTTTGATTCTGTTTAGCTTATTGGGGCTTGTTTTTATCTGTACATCTTTCTATAATCCGGCTTTATTATTTTTGGCCTTGCCATGTATTATTATTGTGATTGCATGTATTAACGAACTAAATAAAAAATAATCATGAAAGAAAAAGAAATTAAGTCGCCGTTTTCATTAGAACAAAATGAAGATGAAGTAGTTGAAATTTATCCGGGTATGACTGCGGAAGAAATGAAAGCTTTATTTTTCGATTCTACTGCATTGATAGAGCCGGGATACAAGCTGTTTCAACTCAATAGCAACGGGCAAAGGTATTATTATCTATTTGATGATACAGGAACCCCGAAATTTTATCCCTCTGTAACTACGATTTTATCACAAACATTACCTAAATCGCCTTTTCTGATTAATTGGATTGCGGAGAAAGGTATAGAAGAAGCGGAAAGGTATAGAGACGAACGCGCAGCCTATGGTACATTTATGCACGCTGCGTTTGAGGAACTATTAATAAACCGTGTTTATGATTTAGACGGCTTAAAAGATAAACTAAAAGCGTATATAGAGAATAAAAGCCTTCCTAACGACTTTATTTATTATGCAGACCAACTTAAAAAAGATGTGTTAGCGTTTGCCCAATTTATAACGGATTATGATGTAAAGCCGTTAGCAGTGGAGATTGCTTTAGCGCATCCAATCGGTTACGCTGGCATGATTGATTTAGTTTGTACTATGTTAGTACGTCCAGGGAGTAATGAACGGATAAACGCAATAGTAGACTTTAAAAGCGGTCGGAAGGGTTTTTCTGAGGGAGCCGAGATACAGGCGCATTTATATAAAAAAATGTGGGAAGAAAATTATCCGGATACTTCAATAGAAAGAGTATATAATTTTAGTCCGAAAGATTGGCGCAAAAATCCTACTTACAATTTGAAAAATCAAACAGATAGCCCTAACGCCTTGAAAATTCCGGCATTATTAGAATTGGCTTCTATTGAAAACGAAAAGAAAGACAATGTTTTCACGGTCGTTAGTGGCGTTATTGATTTGGATTCAGATTCTAATTTGAATGAAAATATAACTTCCTTAACTTTATCTGATTTAGTGAAAAGCAAAAAATCAGATAAGAAAGAAATCGCACCCGAAAAGAATATTCCTAATATAGATGATGAAGAGGAAGAGAACAAGCCCAATAACCGCACAAAAAAGCCTTCTACGGCGGTAAAATCCAAAAAAGGAGCTACCATACGCGAAAAAGAAGAAAAGGCCGCAGAATCAAAAAAAAGAGGGAATAAACAAGTGATTAAAAAATTATTGAATGATAATTTAGAGATATGAGAAAGATAATAAGATATATACTTTCACTGATGCCGCATCGTGAAACAAAAGTTTCATATTTTGAGTATATACACGAAATTAATCCAAGCTGTAATGATGGATGGTATATAAAACAGATATGCCCGATGCGGGAGACTGATTATAACGGATATAGTAAGACTTATTTTTATGTTTTATTTGAAAGGGTCGTATATGGTAAGTGGGAGAATAAAAAAACAGATTCCGAAAACAAATAAACTTATATTCCCCCGAATAGGGTCTATTTGTGTAGGCTTGAAAAATGACAAAGGACTGCCGCAAAGTGTGGATTACTTTATAGCAAGGGGGAAATATGCAGGGCTATTTCACAAGGTATATGGAGATAGGCCGCAGACTATACAAATAATATTTCCGGATGATGAAGCGCAAAACGTATGTAATGAATCGTATGAATATAGAAACGACGCAGGAGCACGTGTAGCGTATGGCGATGGCGAGACGTTCCATGTTTGGGACGGTATGCAATACAAAGCATTGAATGTGAATGAATATCCCAACTTAATGGAAAATGTATCTAAAAAGTATCCTAATAGACGCACAAGACGGGGAGATAATGGGTGGGACATAACACTAACTATGACTTTTATAATACCCTTAATAAAGGGAATCGCAGGAGTATGGACATTTGTAACAAAGGGAGCCGCCTCAACTATCCCCAATATACGCGATATTTTCGATGCCGTGTTATATGAAAGGGGATTTGTTCGGGGGATTATATGGGATATGAATGTACAATTTTGTATATCGCAAAAGCCTGATACCCATTCACGGTACCCGGTTGTTTCAATAGTTCCAAATGAAAGCGATGAAAATATGCAGAAAATAAAAGAATCATATAAACCATTTAAATTAATAGATAAATGAATATGGAAGAAAAAGAGTTTTTAAGAAATGAGAGTGTATACGTGAGACGTGTCGCGGCAGGCAACCCGAATACATCCGGTGCCATGTTGGCCGAATTGGCAAAGGATTCACATTGGGGCGTGAGAAGTAGCACGGCCGGTAACCCGAACACATCCTGTGCCATGTTGGCCGAATTGGCAAAGGATTCAGATTGGAGCGTGAGAAGTAGCGCGGCAGGCAACCCGAACACATCCGGTGCCGTGTTGGCCGAATTGGTAAAGGATTCAGATAACTACGTGAGACGTAGCGCGGCAGGTAACCCGAATGCGGATGAGCCTATAAAGTATAAATTTATAGTTACAAAAACATACGTAGCAACAAACGGGACCAATCATATGTGGTATAAACATAATTATCCCAATATAGAGCCGTTTTATACTTGTGGATGTTTTTGCGGTTCCCGTAAGGCTTTAATATCTCGTTTTTATTCTATGGACTGTTGTATAGACCCATCTATACGGATGCGAATACTTTCTTTTTTAGATGAAAAGTTTAAGGATATTTTTGGACGATAAAATAAAAATAGTATCTTTGCAAAAGGAAAGGCGTTATAACCGTCCACATTATAGCGTTAAATGAAAAATATTAAATGCGGGTGAGTAGGAGTGGACGCCGAAAGCCCTGCATTTTTTTTTATTATATGGAATATAGCTTATTAATAGACCAAAATTTTGCATGTAGGAAAGATTTGACATTAACGGAAGCCGCATGTATGGCGGTTGTATTTACTTTCCCTCGTTGGTGCAATAGTTATTGTATTGATGGTGTTACATATTACTGGTATTCGGAGAAAAAAGTATCAGAAGATTTCCCTTTAGTATTTGGATGTGCTAAACGCGTTCAGAAAAACCTAAAAGCCCTTGCGGATAAGGGGTATTTCATTCTTAGCAAGTTAGGAAATAAAAAGGTTATTGCATTTACGGATAAATGCAGGTTCTATGGGAAATTAGAACCCGAAAACGGTCAGGATTTAGACCGAAAACGGTCCGAAGAACCCGAAAACTGTCAGGATTTAGACCGAAAACGGTACGAAGAACCCGAACCCGTTCAGGATTTAGACCGAAAACGGTCCGAAGAACCCGAACCCGTTCAGGATTTAGACCGAAAACGGTCCGAAGAGACCGAAAACGGTCTAAAAGTGGACCGAAAACGGTCAGAAGAGACCGAAAACGGTCCGAAAGTGGACCGAAAACGGTCCGAAAGTGGACCGAAAACGGTCCGCGCCTTATATAAGTATACTATTAGTAACAATGACTATAATAACAATAGATCAAATAACGCAAAAAATGGCTTTTTTGCTTTCGTTGGCGATCTTCCGCAAAAAGAGGAAGGAGAAAAAATACGCGGAACGTCGGAAAAGAATAAATGTCTTTTTGAAAAAAGCCGTTTCTTTGATTTTGAATTATTCCGCGAGTGTTTCAATACGCCGGAATTTGAGAAAGTCGATTTAGTGTATTATTACAACGTCGTAAAAGATTGGAGCGCGAGCAAAGGACGTATGCAAAAAGACTGGATAGCGCAAACACGAAACATTATCAGGGCTGATTATAGGCGAGGCCAGATAAAATATACTTCCGATTCAGGCGAGGAAAAAAGCGTGATACTTGGAAATAGCGGACTATCTTACGGCGATTTGTTAGGTGTGTTAAATGACGATTTTGAATAAGTATGAAAGAGATAGAATTATATAAAGAGCATCAACCCTTAGCGATTATAACGCGTCGCGAACTATTCAAAGAAATAAAAAGGGAAGATTTGTCAGATATAGACTATCAGATATTCAAAGCGTCAACCAAAAGACAGATAAAAGGCACGCCGCAGGAAGTTTTAGTCGCTAATTTTTCGCGTATATTTAAGTTGATTGCTATTGATGTAGGGTATGTAATACCAAAAAGTGAAACAGATTGGCAATATATACAGTCGCGCATTTTATCCATGCTCATGAAGTATTACTCATATCTTACACTATCTGACGTTATGACTGCGTTTGAACTTTTATCCGTTGGGGAGTTGAATGATTATCTGCCGCGAAACAGTTCCGGTAATGCGGATAGTGGACACTATCAACAATTTAACGCGAATTATTTCGGCAAAGTATTGAACGCATTTATAAAAAGACAAAATGTAACTTTTGAGAGGATTTATAAGATTGCAAAACGAAAAGAAATTCCAATCATAGACCCAATTAAAGAAATTCAGATTACACGAAACAAGAATAGGGCTTATTTCTTGGAATATAAATACACTGGTCGTCTAAGAATGTCATTAGTTGGCGAAAGACTTTGTTTTGATTGGTTGCATCGTTGCGGTTTTGCCGATGTCGTTAAGGTTACGGAAAAGGAAGAAATTTCTGCCTATCATGAATATATGAGGCGTGTTTCTATTGGTCTGATTAATAAATATACCGCGTTGAACGTACAGAAGAAAGGCTTAAAGGCTGATGATTTGACGGTGATAGCGCATAATATAGCCCGTTTGAAAGCTATAAAGAAGGCCTTCGATTGTATGGTAAAGAATGAAATACAGATAGATAAATATATAAACGAATGAAAGTGGATTGTATTATAGGGATAGACCCCGGAGCTAATGGTGGGATCGCGGTGTATCGTGTTTATGGGCAAAAGGTTGATGTTTTAAAGATGCCTAAAGAGTTGTCAGAATTGACGGATTATTTGCGCTATATAAAGAGTATTTGCTGCCCTATTATATTTCTTGAAAAATTAAACGTTAGGCCGGACGATGTCGTACGACAAACGGAAGATAGTTTGAATTTGGGAAAACTATATAGGATACAAAAGATGTTAGCACAATACGAGAAACTAAAAATATTAATAGAATTGTGCGGAATCCCTTTTGTTATGGTGCATCCGATAAAATGGCAAAGTGAATTAAAAATTAGAATCATTAAAAAAGGGTTTCATGAAGAAAAAGCAGACCGGAAACGGAGATATAAAGAAATAGCCTGTAGATTATATCCGAATATAACGCCTACTTTGTGGAATGCTGATGCCGTTTTGATTATGCACTTTGGCCGGTATATGTTACAGAATAAATTAAATTGGGTTTTAGAAAATATTCCGGAAAAAGTGCAAAAGGAGTTATTTTAATTACATCTTAATTCCTAAAAAAAAGTTTGCGCATTTAAAATATAAATTATATCTTTGCATTATTGAAAGTTCAACAACTGTCTAAGCGGATTCTTAGTATTAAAACAAAAAAGAGAGTATGATAATTAAAAGATTAGAACTTGTAAATTTTCAAGTTATTAGCAAGTTTAACGCCGATTTTGAAGGTAATGTCTATTTTATTACCGGAGATAATGAGTTAGGCAAAAGTACTGTTTTAAAAGCGATTGGAGCTTTGCTTACTGGAGCGCGAGATGCCGTATTAAAGAATGGCGAAAATAAAGGTTTTGCGCGAATGGTTGTCGGAGATGATGGCGAGGAGTATAAGGTTGAATTACGTTATACTAAATCTAATCCACGCGGAACGCTTTCAATAACTCAAAAGAGTAGTGGCATTCGTTCTGATAATGTAAGCATGTTACAGAAGATATTAGGTTATACCGATTTTGACGCAGTAGAGTTTTCGAGATGGTCAGAAACGGCAGAAGGAAGACGGAAACAAATAGAAGTTGTTAAGTCCTTATTACCGGAAAAAGTGCGTAAAAGAATAGCCGAAATTGATTCCGAGGTAATAGATTTGAAAGACAAACGTTTGTTTTCAAATCGTGAATTAAAACAATATAATGCGTTATGTGCAGAGGCCGAAAATAATTTATCGTCCGGCGATGTGGAAAAATTCACAGTTCCGAAAGATATAACCACATTGATGCAGGAGCAACAAGTCGCTGCGCAATTAATAGAAAAGGCTAAGACAGTACGCGCCAGTCGTGAACAGCGTATAATACAATTATCGGCTATCCCCGAACGGATAAAGCAAGTAGATGAGGATTATTTAAACAAGATAGGAAATATAAAATCCCGTTTAATAGAAGCTCGTAAAGCGTATGAGGGAAAATTGGCTTTAGCAGAGAAAGCGTATAAGGAAGCGCAAGACATGTTAACAGAGGATTCTAAACAAGTAGAAACCGACAAAGCGAATCAGTTAAAAAGTATAGAGGAAGAAAGGGCCGATTTAGAAAGACGTAAGGCGAATGCTGATAAATGGTTAGAAGAATACGAAAAAGACAATCCCGAAAAATTGGATGCCGCAGAACGTCTAAAGGCGGCAGAAGAATATAATAAAAAGTGTCGTATCGTATCCGAATACAAAGAGAAGGCAAGGCTACGCGATTCCGTTGCGAAGGATGTTGATGCAATGGAAAAGAGATTAGAGAAATTATCTTCAGAACGAGAGAATTTAATATCAGATTCTAAACTTCCTATTCCCGGCCTATCATTTACTAACGAAGGTTTAGAGTTAAACGGCGTGCCATTTATTGCCGGTAAGGTGTCAGATAGTCAAATAATGGAAGTAGCTGCCAAATTGATTATAGCAAGTAACCCAACGGTTAAGGTATTCCGGATTGCACGCGGTGAAAGTTTGGGGCAAAACAGATTACAGGCTATTATAAATATCGCAAAGGAGAACGGGTTCCAGGGATTCATCGAAGAGGTTAAACGCGGACAGGATGAGTTAATAATAGAAGAATATACGGAAAATGAATAATGAATTGAAAATAAGATGAAAGTAAAAGAAATGACGATAAGCGATGTACACCAAACCGTTGTATTTAAGAATGAATTAGGACGTTTATTATCTGAATTGGACTATATCAGGAAAGACGCGATAGGGTTTAAAGGTGGCCGGTTACGTTCGCATCCTATTGATAGGCTCAAAAATGATGGCGTTTGGAATAAGACAAAATTTATAGAGGTCTACGAACAGACTATGAATAAAACTTCAAACTACCCTAAAACAGTCCGAACATTTATTCTTAGTGTAGGCGGAGAGGCATTTAATAAAGCGATGAAAATACTTTTAGAGAATGAAAAAAAAGAGTTTCAGTCTGACGGGGACAATAAATAATAAAGGCCGTCTTTTAATGTATATGGATGAAATAAACAGTTTCTTTGCCTTACATAAGGGGTGCAGAGTTATTGCAAATTTCCACATAGCATCAAAAGGCAGCTCCGCCGCCTTAAAGGGGTATTATTTTAATTGTGTGGTCCCTTCTTTCAAGTCGGCGTTTTGGGAAAATGGCGAGCGTTTAACCGATGAACAAACGGAGAAAAGATTGCGTGAAATGTCCCCTGTCATGTACGAACAAAATGCAGACTTAGATACATGTAAGTACAATACACGGATAAAGTCGGTTGCGGAACTAAGTAATGCAGAACTCGTTGAGCATATAGAAACATTAAAGCAAATTGCTGCGGAAGATTTTAGTATATATATAGAGGACCCTAAAACAATTTAAGTAATTTAATTATATGGACAAACGACAATAATATAAATGAAAATGGATGGAATAAGGCAACAGTTGTTTATCGATTACATGTACTATTTAAATGGGACAGACCGTTTCTACGCTACTAAGGCACGCTACGCAAAGCATGTATTAGGTTTCCTTGAAAGTGCAAGCAGTGTGGACAGGCGGGGGTTTATGGCATTTAAACGGGACCATTCCCTTGAAATGGCCAATGATTACTCATGTGGGACGGCAATATGTGATTTCCTCAATTTTTGCGGAAAGGGTTACCATAGGAAGAAAAATCCAAAAGTGAAAACATTGGAGAAACTCAGTGTTGTCTCGGATAAAAACAAAGAACAATTAAATGGGTTCATGGAATGGCTTGACGAAAATTTCGATTATTCGCCCCATACGCTCAACATGTATTATTTTTCCCTGAAAAAATTTTTTGAGTACGCCAATGAGGTGAACATGTCTAATGCCAAAATGTATGTCAGTACGCTTGAAGAGCAAGCCCTTTCACCGCAGACAATCAGGCTGAGGATTTTGGCCCTTGAAAAATTCGCAAAATGGAAAAAGAAACCTTTTGAACTGAAACGCCCGAAACAGCAACGCAAACTGGAAACCAACAACATACCTACGGAAGAAGAATACAACCGCCTCTTGGAATATCTCAAAACAAAGAAAAACAAGGATTATTATTTCTTCATCAAGGTGCTTGGGACAACCGGGGCACGCCTGTCAGAATTCATGCAGTTCACATGGGAGGACATCATTTCCGGCGAGGTGACGTTAAAAGGCAAAGGAAACAAGTACCGCCGATTTTTCTTCCAGGCCCAATTGCGGGAAGAAGCCAAGGCGTACGCCAAGGAGGCAGGGAAGACCGGGATTTTTGCAATGGGGAAATACGGAAAGATTTCCTCACGGGGGCTTTCTTCAGACATGAAGGCATGGGGAAAGATTTGCGGCATTCCTTTAGAAAAGATGCACCCGCATGCCTTCAGGCATTTCTTTGCAAAAATGTTTTTAAAGAAAAACCATGATATTGTGCTGCTCGCCGACTTATTGGGACATGCAAACATGGACACAACAAGAATTTATTTACAGAAAAGTTATGAAGAACAAAAAGCATGTTTTACTCAAAGCGTTAGCTGGTAGCGTTGAAATGTTGAATTCGTTGTCGGAACTGTCAGACGGGGTAGATATCTACGACGAAACGGGGCACGTGGATACCGAGTTCCTCCTTCAGGCCATTGGGAGTGTAAACGTATTTATGGATGCCTCTAATAAGATGGTAAGCAAAATAAGCTCCATGCTTGCTCCGAATGTAATCGCATCTAAAAAAAGTGAAAAAGTTGACGATGGAAAGAAATGGTGCGTAGAGGACATTTTAAAACATTGCACGCTTGAAAACAACATATTAAAGCTTCCAAGAATCAATTTCAATAAGAATTCGTACGCAGAGGCAAAGAAATGGATTGAGGAAGCTGGGGGAAGTTGGAGAGGGGGAAAGGTACAAGGATTTGTTTTCCCGTTCAATGCTGAACGCGTATTCTCGATACTACACGATGGGAAACGGTGCAATTTGCAACAGGATTTTCAATTTTTCGAGACCCCGCCCAATGTGGCGGACTGGTTAGTCATGATTTCCGGTGGAATTTCCGATGAGGATAGCGTGTTGGAACCAAGCGCAGGGCGTGGAGGTCTAATAAAATCCATACACCGCTCTAATCCGTCCGTCATTGTTGATTGTTACGAGTTGATGCCTGAAAACAAGGAGTTCCTGCAAAAGATGGAAAACGTAAGGATTTTAGGCGATGATTTCACGAAGGGGGAACATTCAACATATTCTAAAATAATAGCGAACCCGCCATTTTCACACAATCAGGACATAGACCATGTGCGTATGATGTACGAGTTTCTTAAAGAAGGCGGTACGTTGGCTGCCATTACAAGTAAGCATTGGGAATTTTCAAATGAAAAGAAATGCGAAGATTTCCGCGCATGGATTTCTTCTGTGAATGGTGAAGTATTCAACATACCACAAGGTGAGTTTAATTGCAGCGGCACACCAATAGAAACACGAGCAATAATAATAAGAAAGAATGTTTTGTAAATGCCATAAAAGCCGTAAATGTTACCCGTTAAAAAGTTGGCGTATTATACGATATAAATATACGCCCCACGGGTTTAGCCGGTTGAAATGCCTTAAATGTGGCAGTGTGTGGGTGGCGCATGCAGAATATGTAAAAAAGACAATTAATATAGAACAACAAAAGGAGTTATTTTATGAATAAGAACGTATTAGATAATATTTGTTTCTATGATGTAGAAACTACTGGCATTCCCTCTAAGGGAGCTAAATGGGATGAAGATTTTGAAACATTCCCTAATATTGTGCAAATTGCATGGGTAATTAATGGCAAAGAAAGAAGCTTTATTATATATCCTGAATTTTGGAGTATTCCGGAAGAATCAATCGCAATACATGGTATTACTCAGCTAAAAGCTTTAGAGAATGGCGTAAGGTTCGCAGATATTATAGGCGAATTTATAGAGGACTGTTTAAAGGCTCGTTTGCTGATAGGTCATAACATATACTTTGATACGTCTATAATAAAAGCCATGATTCTCCGTTTAATGGGAAAGGAGTATTATGAGAGTAAAAACGTAGAAGATGCACTTTTCAAGGGAAAACGCATTGATACTATGATGAAAACCATTAAGTTTGTAGGAGAATTAAAAGAAAACGGCAAGCCGGGGAAATTCCCTAAACTATCTGAACTTTATGAAAAGTTATTCCCCGGCGAGCACTTCCCGGCGCATAATGCTTTAGATGATGTAAGGGCGTTAGTTCGTTGTGTGCCTGTATTGGTAGATAAAGGCGTTATCGAGTTGAAGCCAAAGGAATACGAGCCGGAGCAGTTAAAGGTCAAATTTGAAAAAGAAACGAAACCAACAAAGAAAACAAAGAAAACAAAGAAGGTAAAACGTTCAATAGAATTCAATGACCCCTCGCCAGTATTAACGCCGATAAATAGTGTGCCGGAGGTGGTTGATGATACAAGTACAAACGTTAAAGCCTTATTAGGCGAAAATGATTTTTAATTTTCTAAAAAACAATTATGGCAGAAAATGTGATGTTAATTCCGAATGAGAAATCCTTTGTTTTGTCAAAGGTAAAATTAGTAAAAGATGGAGGATTAGATGTACATTATGAGGTGACAGAAGTCTCCGGAAATGAAAGCTACACTAATAAGTATCATGTAGAGAGCGCAAAAGATATACATCCCGATTTGCGCAAATGCTTTGAACGCTTGCGGCCTATTATGGGACGTATATTTAATATTACGTCGTTCTTGTCGGTTATTGAATCTACGGATTTTAAGGCTAACAAAAAACAGCAGGATTTTGCGCGTGGTTATGCCGATGAGGTTCTTAAAAATATAGAGGTTCGCGGCGTGTCTTTGAGTGGGCAGGATGATAATGTAGGTGTTATTCTTACGGGGTTATATACCGTCTATAATAACATGAAAACGGCCATTAATAGTCCACGCATTAAATTAAGCTCTGTTAGTTTCGGGTTTGAGGAAGAATTGGAAGATATTCTTTCCGAAATCGAAAGCGAAGTTTATTTGTTCCTGTTTAAAGGGAAACGGGCGCAATTATCATTGTTTGGCGAGGACGGAGAGCCAACTCCGGAGGCCTACGCTGAAACATATCAGGCGGACGACACAGAGCCGGAAGAAGAGGACGACGATACAGAAGAAGATTATTAAAAATGATTCAGATTAGAGACCGCGAAGAATATGACTACGCGACTAAGAGGGGATTTAAGCCTCTCTTAGATTACAAACATTTCAAAATGGATATAAGGTTACGCATAGAGATACAAACGGAGCTTTTCGGGCGTGGCGTCATTGATACGATGGAAGCAAATGAAAAGTTTTTCCGTTGGGTTTGGGCGAATAAACCGCATTATTGCGAAGAGACATTAAGGCCGTTATATAATTATTCTGCCGTATATTGTTCGCACATATTAAGCCGTGGCGCGTATCCTGAAATGGCAACAGACCCACGAAATATAAATATGCTGTGTTTTGAGGCTCATAGCCGGTGGGAAAACGGCGACCGTGAAAGAATGCGAATATATCCGGGAAACTGTATGCTAATCGATTTAATGAAAAAAGAATATCTATCTTTGTATAAATGAGACTTAAAAAAAGAGAAACGGATTTTAGGGCTATTTCACGCGATTCTATGCGTCGCGACTTTAATAGGGTACAAACATACCACCAAAAGGGAAAAAGGCCGGAAATCAAAAAACAGCCTGAATTAAATGCGGTTCGCCGGATAGCTTTTATAAGTGAAAATAGTAGCTACTACAAACAGCGTTTTTTAATTGTGGGTAAATTGGTCCGCATAATAAAACCCATCGAAACCGGAGGGTTTATATGTGAGTTCGTGTATGATGCTGACCGTAGGGCGTTAAATGACAACGCAGGATGGTCTGATATGAAAAAAGAGTATTTGTTTGACTGTATAAAATTTAAATGATATGAAGATTAAAACGGGAACAGCGTATAAGGTTACGTTTATTGGATTTTGTGTATTTACTATTGCCGCATATATATGGGCTGTTTATAGTCTCATGTATGCTATAATATCTGCTGTGTTATGAGTTTAAATAAGGTCATGTTAATAGGTAATTCCGGAAGGAAGCCGGATTACAAACAGTTTGAGAACGGCGGTAGGGTTGCGCAGTTCAGTATTGCAACAACAAAGAAAGGATATACCGCGAAAGACGGAACGGTAATACCTGATAAAACCGAATGGCATAATATCGTATTACAAAATGGGTTGGCCGATGTAGCGAATAACTATATAAACAAAGGCACCAAAGTGTATATAGAAGGCGAGTTAAGGACACGCAGCTATCAGGACGCGCAAGGAATAACCCGATATATTACGGAGGTGTATGGTTATAGCATGGAATTATTAACCCCCAAGGGAGACGAAAATAAGCCACCTACACCGGAGCCGGAAATGGCACCAAGTAACGGGCATAATAACCCAAATGACGATTTACCATTCTAAGAAAGGAGGTTTATTATGGCAGAGTATGAATCCTATGATATATATAAGGCGTTAACAGTAAAACAACCGTATGCAAATGACCTCGTAACGGTTGCCTACCAGGAAGACGGAGTAAATTATGGCATTAAAAGTATTGAGGTTAGAAGCCGTAACACACATTATAGAGGAGACCTTCTTATATGTTCTTCGGCAAAACCTGTATATCCTCATTTGATAAGTGGTGCGGTTTTGGGTTTGGTAGAACTGTATGACGTTAAACGGATTGAGGATTTCACGGAGGACGATTGGTTATGTACACGTATTCCAATAAAAAAACGAGCGGAAATAAAGTCCGGTTACGGTTGGATGATGCGTAACCCCCGTAAAGTTATAGAAGTGCCTGTAAAGGGGAAATTAGGCATAGATAATATACCCTTTATGGAGGGGGAAATAATACCGTATCCTCAACGTATTTTCTTAGATAAAAAAGGGTATTATGATATTATGAAAAGTGTATTAGACCATGAGAATAAGCAGGCCGGAAAAGTTTGATGCAAGGAAGGAGTATAGGGTAGGCGAACGTGCCATTTATAAAGGGGACGTAATAAAATGCGTGCAATGCTCACAGGAGTTGAAGCGAATGGGCCAAAGATGCTGTGTTTGTGTGATTTCCGCAGAGGACTGCCCAACGATTAACCTTCACTGTGATACGTTTAGTAGAAAGGACAAGAAAACTACATATTGGATAAAACAAAATACACATGGAAGAGATTAGATTAAAAGCTACTGAAAAAGAAATCGTATCAATGATAAAAAGCATCTTTGATAAAGATGTAGTTACACGAACTGATAACGATTTGGAACATGAGGATATAGCCGGTAATGGTGTGTGTCGGGAAGATGGCGATTTACACGGTGTAGGGGATTGTTGCAGTATGTATAAACCGGATATTAAAACAGAAGAAAGGACAACTCATGACAGAAATAACAGATAAACCACTAAGACGGTTAAGGCTTGGGTATAGACGTACCCCAGGACAACGCGAGAATGATTTAGTATTTTGTACTGACTTGTTTTTGAGGGGCTATTCATATAGACAAATATCCGATTTATTAAACCAGCGCAACGCAAAAATGGGATTAGATTACGCTATTGTCCCTCCTATGCGAGTGTACAAGGATTTAAAGCAGCTTTTGATTAATTGGAAACGTGAGCATGAAGAAAACATAGACCTATATATAACAAAAGAGCTTTCTAAGCTTGATAAAATAGAGACCGAATTATGGGACGCGTGGGAAAGGTCTAAAAAGCGCATAGTTAGTAAGATACGGCAATCAGGACTAAAAAAGGAGAGAAGTGAAACCTTTGCCGGAAATCCGCGTTACTTAGATTTGGTTTTGTCCGTTCAACAAAGACGCGCTAAATTGTTGGGATTGGATGCTCCGGTAAAGGTAGACATGCCGAATGTCAACGTATCGGTAGATTCAAGTGGCCCGAAATATGATATTTCAGTAATACCGAATGATATGTTATTTGTCATAGCCGACAAATTACAAAACGCGGAATATGAACGTTTAATGATAGAAAAGAATGGCGATAAGGAAACAGAAGAAGACGGAGAATAAGAAGGCGTATCATTGCGGGGAATGCCGTTTCGGGCAGTGGATTACTGATAACCATAGACATTATGACTTATTAGGCCGGCCGATTTGTGTAAGATGTCATTTCACAAATGAATATATGGTTAGAAGTGAACGTGTTTGTTCCCGATTTGAGCCTAAAAAAGATTTAACAAACGGTTTTTATCCGCCCGCGGAGCGATGTGAGACTAAGTAATTATAAATCAGCCGAAAGAAAAATATTTAATATTATGAAATTATGGGACAAATAAAGGTAAAAAAGGCCGTGACGCATGAAACATGGCATAGAATAGAGGTGCAAATACTACGGGATGAGTACGGAGCCAGCACAATAGATGAGATTTCAAAGAAAATACCCCGTCATACCAAGCGCGGAATATATCAGAAGGCAAAATCATTGGGGCTTATGAGAAAACAAATAGACCCTAAAGAGTATCATAACCCCAAATATAGCAAAATGTCGATTAAGGAGCAGGCCATAGAAATGGGGGTTAGCTATGCCTCTGTTTGGGAACATACCACAAAGAAAGGGAGGTATTACAAGAAATGAAAAAGGACGAATTATTAAAGATGTATTCTGCAATAAAAGACAATTCAGAGCTTTTTGTATTAGAGGCCGGTCGAAAGCGTCTAATTAACTTTGCAAGATACATACAGCCGGATTTAGTATTAGAGCCTTTCCACGTAGTATATTATACGTTGTTGGATATGTTTGCGCACGGGTTAATACGAAAAATGATAGTGCAGATGCCCCCTCAGCATGGCAAGGAGATTTCTGATAATGAGGAAGTCATAACCCCTAATGGGTTTGTTAAACATGGGGATTTAAAAGTAGGAGATTATGTATTAGGAAGAGACGGATTGCCTAAAAAAGTTTTATGGGTGTCACCTAAAACTAAATCCGAATATATGGTTTCGTTTTCTGATGGCTCTAAAATAGAATGCCACGGTAATCATGAATGGGTAGTATATAATCGAACAAGGCATAAATGGGAAAGAGTAGAAACAAAACAAATATATCAGGAAGGAAGGTTATATAAGGGAGCCGGGAAGAGAGGTTCACGCTATAAATACCAAGTTGATGCTAATGTATGTGTAACATTCAATGATAGGGAAACCGGAATAGACCCGTATTTATTTGGCGTATGGCTTGGTGATGGCTGTGCGACATGTGGATATATTCATATAGGTAATAATGATATAGAAATAATTAATAATAGTGCTTATAACTTTCATGAATTAAAGGGAACTACTACACGTAAGTTTTATTCAAGTGAATTTTATAAGGCGTTAAAAGAAAATGGTTATGTAAAGAAAAAGCATATAGGGGATGAATTTGTATTTAATTCCATAGAAGTAAGAAAGCAAGTTATTGCCGGATTGATTGATACGGACGGGTATGTATATCAGAAAAACGGACGTGTAACAATAAGCGACACGAATAAAGATATAATAGACCGGTCGGCTTTGATATTGCGGAGTTTAGGAGAAAGTGTCGTTATTACAAGTTTCCCCCCTCGTGTATCAAGTAGCGGAGTTGTAGGCAAAAAAGTCGTATATCAGTTGTGCTTCAATCCCTCTATTGAATATCCTACAAGGGTGGCGAGAAAACGTATAGTAATTAAAAGTAGAAAACGAAGACGGTCTATTATAAGCATAGAGCCTATAAGACATGAAGCGTATGGGAATTGTATTCAGGTAGAAGACGGAATTTATTTAGTCGGTCGGAATTTCGTGCCTACGCATAACAGCGAAGGCTCAAGCCGAAAGACACCGGCCTTTATATTAGGATTGGACCCCAATAAAAAAATATGTATCGGTTCGTATGCGGCAACAATAGCCAGAGACTTTAATAGAGACGTTCAAAGGATAATCGATACGCCGGAATATAGAAAATTATTCCCTAATACGTTTCTAAATGGGTCTAATGTCGTTACAATGGCTAACACGTACTTACGAAATAGCGATGTTATAGAGATGGTCGGAAAGAAAGGAAGTCTTCGCGTTGTCGGGCGCGGAGGCTCTTTGACTTCTAAAACGGTGGATATTTCTATATTGGACGATGTATATAAAGACTATTCGGAAGGGAATAGTCCAATAGTTCGTAATGCGGCGTGGAAATGGTACACAACAGTAGTAAGGACGCGTTTACATAATGAATCGCAGGAACTAATCGTTTTCACTCGTTGGCATGATGATGATTTAATAGGCCGAATCGAAAAAAGCGGAGAAAAGGTCATAGATATAAAAACGTGGGAAGATGTTGCGAATATACCGCCTGGCGCATGGGTACGTATAAACTTTGAAGCATTGAAAACGAGTGCCCCCACAGAGATAGACCCACGGCAACCCGGGGAGGCTTTATGGGAAAATAGACATAGCCGGTTAAAATTAGAGGGTCAAAAGGCTTTAGACCCCGTACAATTTCAGTGCTTGTACCAAGGAAACCCCGGAAGCGCGGAGGGTCGCTTATATCAACATTCATTCAAAACATGGATAGAAAAAAAAGATTGGGGTACTTATGTACGTTCCGGCAATTATACCGACGTGGCCGACGAAGGGGACGATTACACATTTTCGGCATGTTATGATATATATATGAGCGGAAACGAGGTATTCAATGAAAAGCTCCGGCGATGGGAGCCTATTTTATACGCTCTCATTACGGATATGGAATACACGCAAGAAAATACGGAGGTGACGGCTGTGACTATTCCGGCCATGATTAACCGTAATGGGACGCAAAAGGCATGGATAGAAAGTAATAACGGCGGTGCCGGTTTTGAAAAGTTAGTGACCAAGAAAGTACGCGCAATTACGGAAGCCTTTTATCAAGGTGGAAACAAAGAAAGCCGGATTATTACAAATAGTGCTATGGTTAACGCGCAGATAATTATGCCTTTTGGGTGGGAAACGCGGTATAAAGATATATATAATCATGTGACAACGTTTCTACGGGATTTCTCCGCAAATGCACATGATGATATAGAGGACGGATTAACCGGTATATATGAAAAAGAATTAATGAACGGTAATACTCGCTCTTATGCGCACGGAAATAGGGGCGTAAAGGTACGAAATTGACAAATATATAAAATTAAGTCGTTAATATGTAGGTAAATAAAGCTTTTTTTATACCTTTGCCTATGTAGAAGTATATGGCACATCCTAAAGGAGAATTTATCAAATTAGTATTAACAAAAAAAGATTGATTATGATTTGCGAATGTCCAGCAGCAGCGGCGATTCCTACAATACCCGTTGCAAATTGTGTAGAAAGTTTCGGTCAGATTCAAAAGGTTGCATTTCAACGCCTCGTAAAAGAAAATGGAACTAAAAATGCTTTTGATAGCGCAGCAGAGCCAAAGAAGGATATTAAGGCGCTTGCTTCGTGGACTGGCTTTATTTCGGCTAACGATAGTACAAAGATTGCTATTTCGCCCTATATTCAGGCACCGACGGCAGAAGGTGGCGCGCCTCGTACTTATGGCGGTGGCAATGACACGTTAGGCGGTGTTGAAGAAATTATCGGTCGTGAGGTTACGCCGTTTACCGGTGTTATCCGTAAATCGCCCCAAAACATCATAAAGGCTTTGAAGGAACTCCAATGCGAAAGCTGGGCGGATAATTTGGGCGTATTCCTGTTTGATGAAAACGGAGCAATCGGTGCAATTAAAGACACAGCGGTAGCAACGAAATTTTATCCGATTCCTATTCGCGCTTTGTTTATCGGTGACAAAACATTAGGCGGCTTAGAAGCCCCCGACAGCAACGCGATACAATGGAGCTTCTTGCCTAACTGGTCGGATGATTTGGTAATTATCGCCCCCGGATTTAATCCTTTGACAGACCTAAAACCGGCAGGATAATGGGAAAGTCTACGAAAGTCCGGTTATGTTGTCCAAAATACAACATGTCGGAGGATTTTGAGATAGCACACGCGGAGAGGCTTTTAATGATGCCTAATAATGGCGGATGGGAGCTTCCGAAAGATTCAACCTTTGAATTTACTAAGGAAAATGGGATTAGACATAAGCGAGATAAAAAAGCAGATAACAGAGCCGAAGAAACGCCAAGTAATCAATAGGGCGTTATTCCATCAAAGCCGTATAAGGTTCCACGCACAAACAGCGTTAACGCCTAATCTATGCGGCCCCGTTACTGACTTTTTGGCTTTTGTCCAAAACCTTATACCGAATGATAAATTCAAGATATTTAAAACATTATTCCGTTATCCCGTTAAAACTAACGAGATAACGGGAATTTGTTTTGATAAGCTAAGCAGAATCTTTGACGGGCGAAACCCTGCGTTTAACTATCAGTTTATGAATACTGAACAACGCGACGACTGGGAGTATTATCGCCAGGAAGTTCTGCATGAGCCGGAAATTTGGTCGGGGAAAGGATGGGAATTTTTCAAGACTGAAATAAATAGCGTCCTTATTGTAGACATGCCTGCCGAAAAGAATGGTTCGGGGTATCCTACGCCGTATTTCTATTGGTTGCCTATTGCTGATGTTATTACGTATGACGTCGATGCCTCGACCGGCCTAATGAAATGGATTATATTCAGGCAGGAGGGGGAACGTATTGCGGTTATTGATGATGAAAGATATAGAGTGTTTGAAGGAAAAAACAATAATATCGGAACTTTGATAATTGAAAATGCGCATGATTTAGGGTATTGCCCGGCTCGTTTCTTTTGGAATGAATCTATAAACTTAGCAGACCCCGATATAAAGATTTCGCCGTTAACAAAGGAATTAGAGGCTTTAGATTGGTACCTTTTCTTCCACATATCTAAGCGACATTTAGACTTATACGGTTCATATCCGATATATTCAGGCTATGAGCAAAACTGTGATTTTGTGGACGACCAAAGCGGAGACTATTGCGACGGCGGTTTCTTGAAGGACAAACAAGGGCGCTACAAATTAGATATGTCCGGTTTATTAATGCGTTGCCCGAAATGTGGCGATAAGCATATAGCAGGTGCCGGTTCTTTTGTAGAGATACCAATACCGGACGGCGAAAACCAACCGGATTTAAGAAACCCCGTGCAGATTCTGACAGTTGACCGTAATAGTTTAGATTATAACGTAAGTGAGGATGAGAGGCTCCGAACGAATATAATTACTGCTATTGTCGGCACAAATGAGGAAATAACGACCCGCGAAGCATTGAACGAACAGCAAATAAGGGCTAATTTTGAAAGCCAAAGCACCATCTTAAACCGGATAAAGAAAGGTTTTGAGGCTGCGCAGCAGTTTGTTGATGAAACGGTATGCCGGTTACGTTATGGAAATATGTTTGTTTCTGCAAAGGTAAATTTAGGTACTGAATTTTATCTGTATGATGTCACAGAACTAAGGGAACGTTATAAGGTTGCCAAGGAAAGCGGAGCGAGCGAAGGCGAGTTAGACGCCTTACAAAATCAGATAATCGAAACAGAGTATAGGAATGACCCCTTACAGTTACAAAGGATGCTTATTTTGTCGGAATTGGAGCCGTATAGGCATTTAACACGTGAGGAAGCGTTAACCCTGTTTGAAAAACAACTTATTAGCGAAGATGATTTAAGGGTTAAATTAAATTTTGCTAACTTTGTACGACGCTTTGAACGTGAGAATACAAACGTATTAGAATTTGGAAGCTTAATACCGTTTAGTAAGAAAATAGATATAATAACTAAAAAGATGTATGACTATGCAAGTGAAAACAGAAACGGGACTAATTAAGGACGTTGGGATATTGGAGGTAACGCCTGAAAACTTTATTTGTCCGTCAAACGAAAGAAACATGTACCATTGTAGGATTGAAATCAAGAAATTCAATCCGGAGACCGGCGAAAGGCTATCAAAACCGCGTATCCAAGTTTTCGGAAAGAAATTCTTTGAGACGTTCGGACTACACAACCTCCGCAAACAGGGGTACACCGTTGATATTTTACACGACCCTAACCAATTTGTAAAAGCCAATAGGGAACGGATTGCCGCCGAAGAACGAGCCAAAGCAGAAGCCGAAAAAGAGGCCGAAAGGCAAGCGATTAGAGCGCAAATATTGGAAGAACTAAAGGCCGAAGGCAAATTAAAAGAGCCGGGAAAGGTACTGACAGAAGAGGGAAAAGACAATAACGCGGCAAAGACAGAGACTGCGCGGAGTGTTGGCCGGCCTAAAAAACAGTGAGAAAACAGAAGTTTAATTTTTAAATTATAGTGATATGGCACAGATTGCACAACAAGATAACTTGATTATCGAGATTACCGGAGCTTTAGCTGCGATGGAAGAAACTACAAAACAAAAGCTTATTGATTGCATCAAGGTGGGAACAATTACCGATGTTATTGTAGTATCGACAGAAGCCGCGAACAAAGTTAATCACGGTAAGGTATTGGGCTATATGGTAGACACCACTGCGGCAGAATCCCCGAAGTATTCTGTTGCAATCATGGATGTCAATACCGGTACGCCGAAGACGGTAGAACTTAATTAAATCAAAGGGAAAGATTATGTTAACAAGAGAGATTTTAGCGGCAAACGCACAGTTATCGGGATTAACCGAAGAACAAATTAAAGCTATCATAACTTTGTCGGAAAATGACGAAAATAGTGTGATAGCAAAAAAAACCGGTGAAATATACGGGGCTTTAGATAATGACATCCTGACCGTATCCGGAATCGCAAAGAATGGAACGGAAAAGACATACGATTACGCAAAGCGTGTCATGTCAGCAATGAAAGCCGATGCCGAAGCCGCAACGGGTTATAAATCGCAAATTGACGCATTGACAAAAGAAAAGGCGCGACTTGAAAAAGCGATTGCAGACGGGGCAGCAGATGCCGAAACCGCAAAGGCTTTAAAACAAGCAAAAGCCGATTTAGCAAACATTACTACACAGTACAACGAATTGAATACAAAGTACACGGATATTCAAGAGGCGCACAAAAAGGAACTGTTTGCGATTAAAATCGATAGCGAGTTACAAACAGCCGCCGGCG
>ERZ779669.170-NODE-170-length-42138-cov-12.509351_pt1 | contig 42138 bp, 30 predicted proteins | sample MGYA00511372_ERZ779669 | MGnify/ENA primary metagenome ERZ779669 (study PRJEB29588, sample SAMEA1967891) | human gut metagenome | biome: human gut; feature: human-associated habitat; material: faeces | place: Denmark | collected 2008/2010 ... | reverse complement strand
CTCAACTCCTCAATGAGGTTTCAATCCACGCACCCACGTAGGGTGCGACCGCATATTCAGCAAATGTCTGAATATCATATTACAAAAGTACATTATTTGCGAATAACATGCAACTTTTTGAATACTTAAATGATTCTTATGGATATAGATATCTATCTATTTGATTTTCAATGAGTGCGAAAGTCGCTGTATATTATGCAATACTATACGTTCGCATCCTTTATATCAGATTATCAGTTCTCCAGTGACGTCTATCCCCATATTCTTGCCGATAGTCTCCACTTTACGTTTCCAGTTTGAGCCTAACAGATAAAATCTGATGCTGTCTTGCGATGAGTCAATAATGTTCTCTAATTGACTTTTAAGCATAATATATTGCGATTCGGTCAAGACACATTCAAATACTGAGTTTTGAACTCTCTTCCCATGGTTTAGGCAGGCTTTTGCAACATTGCGCAAACGCTTGGCTCCATTATGGGATGTGATATTCACGTCATAGGTAATCAGTACGAACATAAGCTGCTATTTAATTAAAAATACGGGATAATCGTCTATGTCTTTTCTTATAAACCTTGCCAATAACATAGACTGAACGTATGGAAGAAGACCGATGCTGACCTTCTCGTTTAAATATGGGTGTGTGATTTGTTCCTTCTTTCTGTTTTGCCAAGCAGACAGAATGGTTTTTCTTGCAGAGTCCGTCATGACTATACCATCATCTCCTTGCTTGACAAAATCTTTTATGGATATCTGTTTTCTGTTTATTAATGACAATACCAACCTGTCACCCAGGTAGGCTCTAAGCTCTTCCATCATATCCAAAGCAAGAGACGGTCTGCCAGGTCTTAGAGTGTGCATAAATCCCACGTAAGGATCAAGCCCGACTGTTTCAAGGGCTGCTGTTATATCGTTGCAGATTAACGTATATACAAAAGAGAGCATAGCGTTGACCGCGTCTTTGGGAGGTCTGCGATTTCGTCCTTCAAATTTGAAGTCTTCCTTTTGGTTCAGCAACAGGTGTGAAAACACTCCGAAATACTTTGTTGCCGCTTCTCCTTCAATGCCTCTTACTGTATCTATATTGTCCGCATTAAAGACACGGTGTTTGCATCTATGCAAGTATTCTGCTACGCTTTCTACGTCATGGTTTTCACCATTGTCACGGATGAAACGTCGTAGGATGTTATGATAGTTTTGTATTTTTCCTCCAATGAACAGTTTGCTGATATGCAAAGCATAGTTTGGTTCATCCGAATTCTTGTATTGGGCTTTTCTTAGCAATACATTACCTTTAGTCGGACCTTGCGAACGGCTTATGTATCTTCCTTGCGGTGAAAGGAAGGTTAGGGCGACATTGTTGTCAGCGCATAATTTCATAAGACCAGGACTTGCACCCATATATCCAAAGGTGACAATTTGTTCAATGTTGTGGATGGGTATACGGAATATCTCGTTTTGTTTAACGGATACTACTACATTAAGCCCGTCTTTGCTGAGATAGGCTTCAGGTGTGGTTATGTATAATGTGTTAAGTAATATCCTCATATAGGTTATTGTTTAAATAGGTTGACACTTTTACGCAATCATTCATCTCCGGCATACATATATTTATTAACGAACAGTTCTTGCAATGACGTTGTTTGTTGGCTTTTGGCAATTCACCGGATTTGAAGACTTCGTGCATTTGCTGGGCACAATGAATGGTGGTATTTCTCAACGATTCTGAAATGGATATAATCTCTCTACGTTTCACCTCATCGTAATATAGTGCTCCGTACGGGATGTTGATGCCATACATCTCTTCCATGCACATTGCCTGTGCAGCCAATTGCACCTCGTCCCTTTCATCTGGCTTATGATGTCCTCTTTTATATTCCACAGGGTATGGTTTCCAGTAACCTTCGTATCGGTTATGAGTAATGGCATCTTCTGCTGAATCAGTAGGAACAAGTTCTACGGCATCCGTTATGCCATATAGTCCCAATTCTTTTGATGCAATATGAAGAGAGCGAAGCGTGATGACATCACCATTTTTCTGACGATAGAAGGGATTGTCTACGTTCTTGTGCAGAATCTGACCTTCTGTCGTCAGTTTGTTTTCAGCCCATTGCTGTTCGATATGTATCAAAGCCCATTGTCGGGGACAGAACATAAAGTGCTGTATCCCCGACAACATGAGCATTTCGTCTTCAGTATACATGATGTTATACTAAATCAATTCTTCAACGGTAACGCCGTTAGGAACAGAGTCCTTGTCTATCGAAACAACATAGTCGCTGAACGATCTTGGTGCGGCTTCCGTATTCTTCTTGATTTTCACCAAGTCGAACAATTTGTTGGCTGGAGCATTGCCAAGAACCGAATCGTGACGGAACACGATGAGTTTCTGTGCGCTCATCAGTCCACGTGCAGCAGAACGGTCCACGTCGAACATGTTCTTTAATGCCTCGAAGAATAGCTTCAAGTCTTCCTCCGAGAAGCCCGTTTGCTTGGCAAGACTTGATGAGATAAAGCCATGGCAGACATAGAGCCCGTAAGGAACTGTAGCCTTGCGACCCATAGTTCGGTTGTCACCATTTTGTTTTTCTGCTTCTTTTTCTGTAGCCACAGCCATTCGGGTGATAGAATGTTCTGCTGTTGCTATTGGATCAATAGAACGAGCAAAGGTAAACTGGATGGGGCCTCTTACCTGACCAGCATTCTTACCCGTGGACATGACCGCTCCGAATGTACGGATGTCATAATAATTCTTGCACATGAATAGACGAGCTGCTGCAGTCTTGTCTTTAGCCTTCTTCACATCTTCGTCATCATGAGCCTTGTCTATCTCGCTGTTAAGAACCGCCTTCTCCTTAATGAAGATATCATAACCGTCTGACAAATCTTTTGCTACTTGAACGTAGTTGCGAACTTTGCGCTTCAGGCAAACGTCTGTTACCAAGCCCATTCCGGTCTCAGCATCAACACGAGGAAGGTTTCCTGCATCAGGATCACCGTTGGGATTACCGTCCTGTACATCAAACAGGTAAACGAAATCGATTCTGTTATTAATTTCAGCCATATTGTTTATAATTTAAATGTTATTATTTTAGTTCTTGTTTTCATCTTCTTTTTTAGTAAAGAAGTCTTGTCTTTGATGGTAGTATCCTATAAAGAATCTGCCTTGGTCTTGAAGGTCAAGATGTGCAGGGAAGCCGGTTGCAGGAATCTTGTCGATGATTTCTTGCTTCATCTTCTCATAGAATATTTTTCTGCTTTCGTTAGTCAGTTTCTCCATGTGATGGTAGGAAAGATTGAGGATAGTGGCAAACACCGAAGCAGGTGTTGCACTTGCAGCATTCATGTATCTTTCACAAATGCTTCTGATTCCATTTGCATCTTCTTGAATCTTGTCAAGAACTGCAAAGAGGCGACCGCAGAGGTAACCTTGATTTGTGTTACTTTTGTCTAACATAGTGTTTATCTTTTTATTGTTATCATTTATTCTGTTAAGATAAGCTTTAATGATTGCCATACGAGCTATGCGAATAGCGTTATTATCTTTATTTCCTGACTCTGCTCTTATTCTGCGGATGCATGCTGAGAACAACGTGAATGGATATGGTGTTCCTTGAAAGATGCTCTTGACAACAGCCTCTGGTAGGTTAGGTGTAGCTTCAGATTGCTTTCCGTTAAGAGTGACAGCTGCAAGCATGCTCTTTATTCCCATGTATGGTTTTCCGTCTTTACGAGTATCTATAATCTCCATGTCATCAAAATGACGAAGAATCTTTTCTGCAAATTCTTTTAAAGAGCATTCAGACCAATACACAACGGCAATTCTGGCAGAGTTTGGAGCGAGTCCAAGTATATAGAAGCGGTCGTCCAATGAAGTCTTCAAAGTTCCAGAATAAATGGAAGTAAAGACTTTACGCACTTGCTCTATTCTTGCATTTGGGTCATCCTGCTCTTCGTCTGCAAAACCTAATAGATTGAACAGACTCTCTTCCGTCTGTTCTGCTGCCTCGGCATTGGAAGAAGCCCAAAATACGAAGGTACGATTACCTACACCAAACTTGTTGTGTGACACTTTTTGCAGCATAGCATTAAGAGCTGTGGTATAGGCAAATTCTGCATCCTTTGAAATTGGCGCATTTTCACATTTCTTCTTGCCGTAAGAATCGTAACCTGAATTAACCTGGAAAGCCACAAGCTTTGCTGTTGCTTGACTTCCTGGTATCATTGTTGCAGTTGTTGTATCAACGGTAATTCCTTTATTTCCGGTTATTAGACAAAAGCCGTTTCCTTTATTATCGTCTTCAGAGTATTCTAATTGTAATATTTCTTTTTTCTCGGCTACAATTTTTAGGTCACCGTCAATTCTGAACGAGAATGTTGAGTACTTCTTTGATAAGTTCTTCTTTATTTCTTCCCATAAACTATCTTGCGAAATACATGCAAGTATCTCTTCTTTGCTTTGCTGATAGAATTTACAGATAGCAGCCAAATCATTATTTTCAGGATATACCTTGTAGATAGAATCAACTTTCTCTTTAAAGGCTTCAAGACAAGCGTTTTCCTTGTCAGAACGTTTCTTTGTTTGTTCTTCTACATCTTTCTTAGTTTTTTCATTTTCGGCATAGCCCAACACATAGGAACTATTGTCGTATAGATAATTGGCAACGATAGCACTTGATCTGCCTACATGCTTTTTAACAAGATAGGTTCTTGCCTGCTTGCTATCTAAACGACAATCTTCGAAACGAACAAATTTTCCTTCTTTCGAAATAACAATCACGAAACCGATTTCTTTTTCCTCCATACCAAAAGCAGGAAGATTTCCACATCTGTTATAGTAATCGTATAATGCTTTTAGTATCATTTTAAAATCTCCTCACTATTTATTGGTGGAACAATTATTACGCCATTTTTCATTTGTGGACGATAGAACATTGGCTGGATGTTCTTAGGGTCTTTGAAGTCCATGTCATAGAGCATGATGCCAAGATCTTTTGTACCTCCCTGCTCTTCAGATATAGGGGGTGTCAAAGCCTCGTTATCTGGATTTACCAAGCGGAATGCTGCCGAGAATTCGCGAGTGCCAAGATAAGGTTGGTTGAAGCATTGTCCCTTGCTTGCTCTCCGTTCAAACATTTGATAGTATTTCATAGGGTTCTCGTCTCTGCCAGGTTCGTGCGAAAACAAGTCTCTCTCAATTTTTCGTTTGGCAACAGAACGGTATTCCATTTTTGCCCAAATCCGATAACGAACATCCTTGAGCAATAAAGAGTTTTTTTGCTGACGTTTATCCTCTATATAAATGACAGACTTGCTGGCAACTGCACCAACCTCATTTCTTCTCACCGATGTCCATTTGACAGGATTTAGTACTTCTATTTTTGTTATTTGCCAATGTATGGCAGGTTTCCAGAATATAGCCTCGAATATGGCGCGTGCAGCCGACGGTGTAATAACATCATAGCTGACGCGCTCCACTTTAAGCTCAGGACGGGTGAAGCAAGCCATATCGCCCCACACTTCCAAACAATATTCTCTGTCTGTATGTTCCATATCGTTATTTATCTTTATTGTATTAATATTTCATTAGCCCAATTATTGTCGGTTCTAAGTCCAATATGTTCATCATACTGTTGTTTGTAATCGACAACAAAAAGCCCTTCTTTCTTTTCGCTGACAACCCCCATGTCTACCAATGTCTTGAAGTCTGTCTTGTTGATGTTAACTATATACTTTGACAGCTTTTTCATCAGCATGTATGATGGTCCGTTAACTAATAATTGCTGGACAAGATCTATGCTGTTTTTCCAGCAGACAACAACATTTACACCATCGTCTTCTATTAGCTGGAATTCCTTGGCTGCTGTCTGAAAACTCAAATTGTTTGTCGGATAATAAAGATAATGTCTTATATCTTTCTTATCAAAAGACTCTTTTCTGCAATAGAGTTGCTTGAAGAAAGAAGTCATTGTTTCTGGAGCAAACCAGTCGTGATCGTTTCCGAGATTTAGTCTTGCGCTATTTGCTGCTTGTATGTCTCCCATAGGAAGGGAGTGTTCTTTAGACAGTGAAAAGACATAAGTGGTACTTAAGCCGCACCTTCCTTCACGATTACACCTACCCGCTGCTTGCAGAATAGAGTCTAATCCTGCCTCTTGGCGGAAGACAACGGGAAAGTCAAGGTCTACTCCTGCTTCTATTAATTGAGTGGAGACAACACGGATGATTTCGTTCTTATCGTCTTTCAGAGCGGTTTTGATAGCTTTTATTGTTTCGCTAATATGATCAGGACACATCATCTTAGAAAGATGCAATGTTATGCCCTCTTGCGGAAGACGTTCGTATATTTCCTTAGCGTCCCTACGGGTGTTGACAATGCAGAGCACTTTTTTGTGCTGGCTCAGCATCTCTGCCAATTCATCATAGGTTTTTCCTTCGTCATTGATGCTCAGCTTCACTCTACGTAACTTTTCATGTAGCTTGAAATCATCCGGTATTATTTCTGTTATATGGTCTATCCCGTTAAAGGCGGCTTTCGGATTACAACCTTCAATGAACCCGCTCAGCACTGGTTGACTTGCAGTTGTGAACAGGAAGGATACATTAAAAAGCTTGTTATATGTTTTCAGTGAATCTACTATGGGCTGCAGATAATCCGTAGGAAGAGTCTGCACCTCATCTAAGATTATCACGCTGTTTACTATATTGTGAAGTTTTCTGCAAGCCGATGGCTTGTTGCTGAACATAGATACGAACAGTTGCACGTTGGTGGTAACTATAATAGGGTAGTCCCAATTCTCTGTTGCCAACTTCATCTTCTCTTTCAGTTTCTCGTCTTTTATCTGCTCGGGGTCTACACAGCTATGATGTTCCAGAACATTCTCTTCTCCAAAGATGCTTCTCAGGACTGATGCCGTCTGAACAATAATACTTGTATAAGGTATGGCGATGATAACTCTTTTCTGTCCATTTTTTAATGCATGTTTTATAGCCCAAACCAGTGAGGACAATGTCTTGCCTCCACCAGTGGGTACAGTCAAGCTATAGAAACCAGTAGGAGTATCAGCCATCTTCAAACATTGTTGCTGAATCTGGTTTCTTATGATGTTTATCTCGGAAGAGTCTGCTTTAGCCTTTAAGTCCTTTAGCTTGTTTTCAAGCAACGGCAACAAATCGTTTAAAGCATCTTTGTTTTGTCTTAACGTATAAGATTCCCTGACCATAAATGCTTCCGTATCAAGAAAGTCTGCATCTACTAAACATGAGAATAGCATGCGAGCCAAATGATGAAAATCGTTTGCTTGCACATTTAATCCAGGTCGGTTCAGCTTTTCCTTTTTATGGTAGATATTCACCTCGGACGGAATCTCTTGATCGACGATTCCTTTAATCTCATCAGAATCATGCAGTCCGGTATGATGAGACACAATCTGGTTGACAAATAAATTATAGGATGACTTTCCATAATATTTTTGAGCTAATATCCCTCCTACGTAGGCATGATGATGTTTGCCACAAATCTTAATGTCGGGGGCATATCCGCTTTCCTTTTTAATGTATTGCTGAAAGGCGTCAGTCTCTTTTCCTTTATCGTGGAGTAGTCCCAACACCTTACCCCATTCGCTCATACCAAACTCTCCTGCAAATTGTGAAGCAAGTTTTGCAACACCAGCAGAGTGGTCCTCATTGGATTGTATAACCCAATGTCCTTCATTGTCTTGATATATATGTGATATAATTTCTGTCATATCCAAAACGCTATTTTTACTTTATTTCTTATCCTTGCGTCCACTCTCTTCTCTCTTCCGACCGTCTCAGGGAAAGCGTATACGCCCCACCCTTCTTCCATCTGGTTCTTATTGATGTTCTCGTTGTACCACCAGTTGTAATATTCTTCGGATATCATCCTTAAGTCCCAGGCTTCGTGCACTTGGGCGGATATGGAGACGCCGTACAGCTCTTTTAGGTCTACCATCTCTTCAAGCGTCAGCTCGTCGCGATGCTCGCCGCCCATCTCTTCTATGAATGCGGACTTGGGGAAGAGGAAGAAGCTGGCGAACTTGTGGCAACGCTTTTCTTCTGACAGGTCTGAAGACGAAGGGAAAGACAGCAGGAGGTGGGCAAGCTCGTGAGCGGCTGTGAAGCGCAGACGGTCGGCAGTAGTCTTTGAATGGCGGGTGTCGAGAACCATCAGCGGCAGACGATGGTCTGCCCATGTGCTGAGGCCATAAACATCGGCAGGAAGTTCGTCCTCCATAATTCTGATTCCCTTGCGTTCAAACAGACGGAGCACACTTGCGATGGGCCCGTCGCCGCAATGCCAAAGCTGCCGCAGGAGATCGGCAGCCCGGATGACATCCTCAAGTGAGGAAACCGGAAAGTTTTCAATGGGATTCTTAAACTCCACGGAGAAGCTTGCTGCGCGTTCCTTTGCGAGAAGTCGTTCTGTCCAATAAGAGAGCCTCGCCTCGATAGCCATGAGAACATCCTCATGCAGTTTGCCTCCAGATGTGGTGCGGAGCATTGGCATGTCTATGTGCATGTTGGTTCCGAGAAAATAGTCCTCGCTGACATCCAAGGCTTTCGCCAGCGTCGAAAGGACGTTGGCATGAGGACGCATGACGCCTCGCTCATATCTTGAAAGACTTTGCTTGGTCACAACAAAGTCGGCAAGTTCAACGAGCTTGTCCATGCTGAGTTTTCGCATACGTCTTGCTTCTCGTAGTCTGATGGCAAATGAATCGTTAGGCATAGTATCTTGGTTTTGTTTACAAAGTTAATAATAATTGTTGGAATTGTAAACAAAATTACAAAAATATTTTTCTTTACATCATTTTACTTTTTTAGCTTTTTACCCTCTTGTTTTTAGACGCAAATATAGTCCAAGTACCCTCGACCAAAACTCTCATTCTGGAGATTCGCATCCTTAAAAAAGCGCCTTTTCACCAGACTTCGCAGCCAGAAAACCATAAAAATTGAGACTTTTCGGTGTAAAACGACGAGTTTTACAAACTTTTCGTGAGACTTTACCCTATAACTCTTGAGACTTTACCCAGTAAAAGCATAGCTATTACTTAGTATTAACAATAATAAAGATTGATCTATGCGAAAACTGTACTCTTTTTTTGCGGCACTCTGCTTCGTGGCAATGCCGCAGTCGGTATTGGCAGACGATTGGACATACGACTTTGAGGAATTCTCTACGGTCTATGGTAACCATTATGCCAATTCTTCTTTTGACGTTACGCTGAACGGGCTTACGTGGCACTGTCATGGCGTGAGTTATTCTAAGAATGAGGACTACGACTGGTTTAACGGAACACAGTCGATGGAACTGTATGGTGAGAGCAAGAAAGACAGGAATACGGGTCCAGAGATATCTGTCTTTCAGCTGATAACGCCCCGCGACATCGGCACGGTGTCTTTCAAGATACATGAATATAATCTTCATCCGGCTTCTGTCGGTGCTCAGGTAGACTGGATAGTGGAATGGTCGCAGGATGGTAGCACTTGGTCAAAGGTGGGCGACAGTTTCCAGGCCGGTCCGGATGTTCAGACCATAGAGCGCGAGGTGAATCACCGCGATGCCTATGTGCGCATTGTGAGGGCTGACTATGCTACCTTTGATTATAAGTCGGTGACATCCAATAACAAGATAACCAACTTTGACGACTTCACTATCACGGATGTGAAGACAGGTCCTACTGCTCCTACGCTGACAGTATCCAAGACGGATGTTGACTTTGGTTCTATGACTATGGGAAAGAGCAAGAAGGATACGGTTACGGTGAAATACTCCGGTGTTGAGGGGGCGGATAAACCTTCTTATGAACTTGTAGGAATAGACGCTGCGTCTTTCCAATACACTGTCAGCCAGACCGCTGTAGGAGAAGACTCGTTGTTCATCACTGCCACGGCACAGCATAGTGGTACGGTTGCTGCAGCGATTAATGTCGCTTATGGCAATCTCACTGCAGGCATCAGGCTGAGTGGGTTCGGTACAAAGCCTCGCCCCAACATTCTCTTCTCGGGTGGAGAGGGCACAGAAGAGTCGCCTTATCTTATCTCCAGCAAGGAAGACTTGCTTGAACTGTCCAACATCGTGGACAAAGACTCTACCGACTTTGCAGGAAAATATTTTCTGATGACCAACAGCATAGACTTGAAGTCGGTTTCACAGTTCACACCGATAGGCAATCAGCTCCGAGGGGCGGGTGTCGAAAACATGCGATACTTCAGGGGCTACTTCGATGGCGGCGGCTATACAATCACCGGACTGAAGGAAAACTATGAATCGGGTCTTTCAGTAGGCCTCTTCGGAATTATATATGATGCAACCATCAAGAACCTTACCTTGGCCTCAAGTACTGTAAAGGGATCCTCTGCCGTTGGAGGATTGGTAGGTCTGTCAAGAGGTAATTCTACAATAGAGAATTGCAGGGTGGCATCAGACGTTACGGTTTCTGGCGCCGTCTTTGTGGCAGGCATCTGCTCGTCAGCCTTATTGGAAGGTAAACTCACCATTAGCCAGTGCGTCAATGCGGCTACGGTTACAGGAGGTTATGCAGCCGGTGTCATTTCGGCCAACCAGCAGGATGGGACCACCATTGAACGTTGCGGAAACCAGGGTGTGATTACGGTGAGCAGTTATGATGGCGGTGGTGTCGTAGCCCTGTCTGATTACGCTTCTACCAATATCCTTAACTGTTATAACACAGGCTCTGTGACATTTGACGGTACACAGCAGTTTGGCGGTGGTATATTGGGAAGAGTGCATTATTACCTTAGTGATGAAGACAAAACCAAGGTGAGAGTGGAAAACTGTTATAATGCAGCGGTGCTCACCGTAAACGGGTATGGCTCGGTGGTGGCTCCGGTTATCCCGGCCAACAATGTGGTGCCGGCAGATGATGGCTATGACACCAATAGACTGACGGTGAAGAACTGTTTTTACGCTTCTGACCTTAGCGTGTCGAGCGAAAGTGTGTTGGGCGTGACTCCTATGACGAGCGATGCTATGAAAGATGCTTCTTTCCTGACTTTGCTCAATCAGGATAAGCCTGTGCAGTACTGGGTGTTCAAGGATGGAGAGAATCAAGGCTATCCTGTACCGGAGGGTTCTACAGATGTTTCTGCTGTCAAAGAGGTGACGGAAGACGGAAAATATGGCATCAGAGTCGTTGATGGTACGATTTCTGTGGATGGAGCTGTCGGAAGCTATGAGATATATGATGTCAACGGACAGCGTGTCAGCCCTTCAGTCACAACGCCGGGTATCTATATCGTGAAGATAGCTACTGACAAGGGCATGCGTGCCGTGAAAATCATGAAACGATGAGATGATATACCTATCTGACGCCAGCTGAAGCTGGCTGTCCAACCTGTATAGTCAAAGGCGGTCCCGATGGTGGGTCCGCCTTTAAGTTTAAAATTTCATTTCATGCGAAGTGTTTATACAGTATCTGTAATCTGTCACACCTTTTCGAGTTTAGAACTGATAACTTTGCCGTATTGATAACCATGCAACTTACATCTCAAGTCATATGCATCTTTCGTTCAATTTCAAGATAAAATGAAAGCAAAATTTTCTAATGACCGATTTGGGTTTAACTATGTTTGTCCGCAAAAAGAAATATCCATCCGGCAATATCGGAGTTATTGTTGTTGAGAAAATCGCCTGACACGATGACGAAGTCAGGAGTGTCGGCGTGAACCGGATTGAGACCGAATTATGACTAAGCTTGCGCTGGTAGATACGCCTCTGCGGCTGGGAGATAGGCTGGTAGATACCACTTTCGGGAGCGTATCCGCCAGTCTTTATTGTACTTATACTGTGCGGGTTACGGCGATGCTGGGAGATATGGAGGATTTTTTCACGTACTGAGGTGCTATAGGAAGAGATGATGATATTAGGATTAATTCTTTCAATTCACAGAAATTAGTCTATCACTCATCGTATACCATAAAATTAACTTTTAATAAATAATAACGGATAAACATTTTCATTTTTTATTATTACTTTTGCCAACAAATAAAAACAACAAAAAAAGAAGAACACTTTTTACACGCTAATAGAGTTTTAAAGACATTATGAAGATAGGATTGTTTATTCCATGTTACGTCGATGCATTGTACCCGGAAGTGGGAGTGGCTACGTACAAGCTCCTGACAAGCCTCGGACTCAACGTCACCTACCCTCTCAAGCAGACTTGCTGCGGACAACCTATGGCAAACGCCGGCTTTGAAAAGATGGCTACGGACATCTCACGCCACTTCGACGACCTCTTCAAGGAGTTCGACTACGTGATAGCACCGTCGGCATCGTGCGCGGCTTTTGTCAAGCTTTATCATCCACGACTTGCCAAGGGCAATCACGAATGTCTCACGTCAAAGAAGATAATGGACGTGGTGGAGTTTCTGCACGACGTCGTGAAACCAACAAGCCTCAAGGCTCACTTCCCGCACATAGTCAGCGTACATAACTCGTGTCACGGCGTACGCGAACTGGGATTGTCGTCGCCCTCAGAAAGACAGGTGCCACAGTTCAACAAGATTATCGACCTGCTCAAACTCGTGGACGGCATCACCATCCGTGAGCCGGAGAGAAAGGACGAGTGCTGCGGATTCGGAGGAATGTTCTCCGTAGAAGAGCCGGACGTGTCGAAACGCATGGGAGAGGACAAGATAGAACGTCACATGGCTACGGGAGCGGAATACATCACCGGTCCCGACTCGTCATGCCTTATGCACATGCAGGGCATTGCAAAGAAGGAGAACAAGCCTATAAAATTCATACACGTGGTAGAGATATTAGCAGCAGGACTATGAGCACAATACATTCAGAAGCGGCGCGACGCTTCAACGACAACAGAGAAAAGACCACCTGGCACGACGCCACCTTCTGGTCGTTAAGACAAAAACGCGACAACATGGCGTCAGGGTTGCCAGAATGGGAGGAGCTGCGCGAACATGCCAGCCAGATAAAGCAGCACACCGTAACGCACTTGGCTGACTATCTGGAGGAGTTCAGCACGCAACTGGAGAGCCGTGGCGTCATTGTGCATTGGGCTAAAGACGCCAACGACTTTAACAACATCGTGCTCGACATACTGCAGAATCATGGCGTAAAGAAGATGGTGAAAAGCAAGTCGATGCTTACCGAGGAGTGTGCCATGAACCCGTTCCTTGAGAGTCACGGCATCGACGTCGTGGAGACCGATCTTGGCGAACGCATCCTGCAACTGCTACATCAGAAACCGAGCCACATCGTAATGCCTGCCATACACCTGAAGCGAGAAGAGGTGGGACAGATGTTCGAGGAGAAAGGCATCAGCACAGAGAAAGGCAATTACGACCCGACATACCTTACGCAATGCGCACGCAAGCATCTGCGCAACCAGTTTATGGAAGCAGGAGCAGGAATGACAGGATGCAATTTCGGTGTGGCAAAGACCGGCGATATCGTGGTTTGCACCAACGAGGGCAACGCCGACATGTCAACATCAATGCCCAAGCTACATCTCGTGGCAATGGGAATAGAGAAGATTGTGCCCGACTACAAGTCGCTCGCCGTATTCCAGCGACTGCTCTGCCGCTCTGCTACCGGACAGCCCACAACGGCCTACACCTCACACTTCCGTCAGGCAAGACCGGGAGCGGAGATGCACGTCATCCTCGTAGACAACGGACGAAGCGACATCCTTGCCAACGAAGAGCATTGGGAAACGCTGAAGTGCATTCGCTGCGGAGCCTGCATGAACACCTGCCCCGTATACCGCCGCTCGGGTGGCTACTCATACACCTACTTCATCCCCGGACCTATCGGCATCAACCTTGGTATGCTGCACGATGCGTCACGCTACAGCGACAACGTCAGCGCTTGCACGCTCTGCCTCTCATGCGACAACGTATGCCCGGCTAAGGTGAACCCCGGTTCGCAGGTCTATATGTGGAGACAGAAGCTCGACTCGCTGCACAAGGCGGACACGATGAAGAAGTGCATGTCAAAGGGAATGGAAGAGCTCTTCAACCATCCCCTACTCTATTCTTCAGCCTTGCGACTGGCTCCTCTTGCCAACCTCATACCTGACAACCTTACGCACATACGCTCACTCAATCCGTGGGGCGTGGGACACGCAATGCCGAAATTTGCGAACGAATCGTTCCAGACGATGTGGAAGAAAGGAAAACTGAACCAAAACGAACAGAAAGAACAATGACATACAAAGACGAACTATTGGAGAAGTTGCGACGCAACACACACGAACAGTATCCGATGCCCGACACACCGATAGACGGCATATCGTACGACGACACGGTGAAGCAGTTTGTGGATATGAGCATGTCGGTGGGCAGCAAAGTGGTGATGGCTAAGCCGAACGAAAAGCTCGACGACATCGTAAGAAACGCCTATCCGCAAGCAAAGACCATCGCCTCTAACATCGCAGAACTCACCATCGCCACCATCAATCCCGACACCGTGGCAGAGGCGCAGGACCTTAACGGCACCGACGTAGGAGTGGTGTACGGACAGATTGGAGTGGCGGAGAATGGTTGCGTCTGGATTCCGCAGGAAATGAAGGAGAAAGCAGTCTGCTTCATCAGTGAATATCTGGTCATCGTCCTCCCGAAGAGCGGCATCGTGAACAACATGCACGAGGCATACGACCGCATCTGCATGCCAAAGACCGGACTCGGCACATTCATCTCAGGACCATCAAAGACTGCCGACATAGAGCAGGCGCTGGTAATGGGAGCGCAGGCTGCACGCGGCGTGACAGTGGTAATAAGAGAAGGATAATGAGGATGTAAGAAGACAAACAATATTTACATTCTGCAGTATATAACTTACATTCTGCAGTCTACAGTATATAAAAGGATATTGCTGTCAAGCAAAACTTTTTATTGCTGTACGCTAAGATATTTTGAGCAAAAATAATTAGGGCTGGATTCCATCATGAGGAATCCAGCCTTTTTGGTTACCCTTGTTTATTGCAAATACCAATTCAAGCAACCATGAACAAAGGTACACATTCCAGCGGTCAGCAATATTTATAAAGGCACTCCGCCTATAGGTATAGGTTCGCATACCTATAAGATTCTTACTATTGGCAACTATGCCAAAAACCGTTTGATGTTTCGTATATGGTCTGGCAGATGCATCGCTATCAGTCAGCCACCAACAGCCCTAATAAATTAAAGAACTCCACAACACAAATATTTTCCTTGCTTTCTTTTTCCATTCTTGTTTAGTTTTCATATCTTTGTAGTCACATTATGACAATTCTATCAAGAATAAGTCTATTGGTTTTAATCTAACCTCTGAACAACATTGGAAGATAACACCAAACAGCCTTCTAAGACAGACGCTTCATTGTATAATGGGCAGCCATCCGACACTGGCTTATCGTGTCCAAGTGCTGGACTTACCTCCTGTACGCCCTCCATCTCGAAGAACAAAGGTGGGGTGTCGGTAGAGAATGTGCCTGCCGGAAACAAGCAATGGTTCGTGCTAAGAGTTTCGTATGGACGCATTGACAAAGCCAAGACCTATGTAGAGGCAAAAGGACTCGAATGTTATGTTCCTTTGCAATATAAAGAGGTAAGGAAGCAAGGCAAGAAGCGAATCCTCACCACCCCACTCCTCCCCTCCTTAATATTCGTCCATGCAGCAGCTGAGCAAGTAGAAGCCTTACTCCACGACAACAAGGTAATGGCAAATGAAAGCAGAGCCTTACTCAGCTACTACTTCAATCACACCATCCATCGCCAAGGCAATCCCGACCGCAATCCACCACTCATAATCCGAGATGAAGCCATGAACAACTTCATCCGCCTCACTTCCATCAAGAATCCGCATATCATTCCCGTCACTTCCAACAACATCCAGTTCAAACTGGGTGATAACGTAGTTGTGACAGAAGGTGAATTCAAGGGTGTTCATGGCAGAGTGGCAAGAATTGCCGGGCAACAGCGTGTGGTAGTGGAGTTGTTTGATGGGTGCTTGGTAGCTACGGCATATGTGCCGAGGGAAGCGATGAGGAAAAATATTACTCAAGTTGTTATAGCAACAAAACTCAACATGATACGATAAAATCGTTTATATGACATTGATTGTTAATGTAAAAAAGTAGGATACTTTAATTGGTAAATTATGCAATACCCTTTAATTTCAGAATATATAGAAGCTATACGCTACGCAGAAGACAACTTTGACAAATTGAGCAATCTTCGACCTGTGCTTGACGATAATGGCAATCCCGTTATGTCAAGCGGAAACTTTGCAGTAGTGTTCAAGATGAAAGATATTGAAACGGATAAATTGTATGCTGTAAAGTGCTTTATTCGTGAGCAAGAGGAACGTCAAGAAAGATACCGAGAAATAATAAAAGTATTGGACGAAATCAAATCACCATATTTTGTTTCAGCTCATTATTATGATAATGAGTTGTTTGTTGATACTACACAGGATGATGAAACGGAGTTTCCTGTGCTTGTTATGGATTGGGTGGACGGATTATGTTTGGACGAATACATGCATTCAATTAAAAATGACATAACAAAAAGGGAATCTTTTGCCTATAAGTTTCAAGATTTTGTTTGCTGGCTTCTTCCTAAACACTTTGCTCATGGAGATTTAAAGCCTGACAATATTATTGTAAAAAACGATGGAAATATTTTATTGGTAGATTATGATGGAATGTATGTACCTTCATTGTGTGGAAGACGCGCCTTGGAATTAGGGACGCCTATGTATCGATTTAAGAATCGAACATTAGATGACTTTAATGAATATATAGATGATTATGCAGCCGTAGTTTTATTGTTAATAGTAAAGATTAATGCTCTAAATCCTACAGAGATTGATAAGTGTTTTTTTTCAAACACATTTGATACCATTTACTATTTAAAAAACTATATAAATGAAAAAAGCATCGCTCCACTTTTGTCTGCATATATAATAGTTTCCACTTTTGGAAGACTCGAACATGAACAATTATGTTGTCTTCTAACCAATAATTCAACTATTGACTATAAGAAAGATATGAATTTGCATAATTACGTTTGCACAGAGAATACAACAGCAATGATTGAGTTAGGGTATTTATATATTGATGGTGAGATTGTACCAGAAAATATTTCGAAAGCATTACAATGGTATGAAATGGCTGGCAAGCAAGAGGATACGGATTCTTTGTATAATATTGGATTAATCTACTATTATGGTTATGATAAATATGCAAATTATATAAAAGCTATCGAGTTCTTTGAAAAATCTTCGAAACTTAATAATAATAGCAAAGCACAATATATGCTGGCGCTATGTTATTATAAAGGTCTAGGGACAATTCGTGATCGCTCCAAAGCTATCACCTGGTGGACTAAAGCAGCTAATAACTATAATATTACTGCTATGCAGACTCTGGCCTGTTTATTTTTTGATGATGCAGACAAGGAAATAGCCAACTATTGGTTTAGCAAGGCATATGATTTTCAAAAAAAATATAGTTTAACAATATCAGAAGTTATTACTAAATATGAGTTTCTTGAAACGCTAACAATAGAGCAATTTAAGGAAAAACACAAGAATTCAAAACTCATTATGGTTGTTAATGACAATAGGCTTATACTAAAATGTGGTACTGGTATGATATTTTTTATTGATGGAAAAATTCCTGAATGTCCAATGATTAGTCTGATACATATGAAAAATGACAATAAAGGAATTTATAATTCTTTGTGGATTATTCACGAGGAAGGATATTGTGCCGCTCCTGTTATTGCGGATTTCTAAAAAACGTATAACTTGAAGATATTTATCGAATTTTATCCAAGACATTCTCAATATACACAGAGATTTCTACTCTAAAAATTAAATCTTTAGCACAATGGAAAAAATAGACATATCGATAGCTCGCTTGTTTCTGAATGCCGATGGAGAATTTTTATAACAAATAAATTACTGATTCCGTGGCAGATGTCTAAAAAAGATACAACTGAAGTATGATAATAATAGAATCGAAGCGCAAAAAGATTGAGAATATCCTCACAAAATATCCCGATGCTGTTGTTGCAGATGTGACAAGTCAGGCAAAGGATGGATTAGTGAGATTAAGTCCCTTCTATCCGCATGGAGACATTCCTGTGCCTTTTAGTGAGGGATATACTGCCGCCTGTGTGGAAGGTGTTTGGCAAGGTCTAAAAGTTTTTGAAGATGAAGATATTGACATTAGTATGTTTAGCAACGATACGATGAAGAACATCAAGCGGACTGTGCGCAAGCATGGACGAGTGTTGGGGCACCGTAAAGGTGTACTTGGTACGGAGATTCTTGGATATATGGAAGCGAAACATCAAATCTATATTCCCACGTACAGATGGATGCTGGAGCACAAAGCAATGGATATAATTGAGCGGCTACGCAAGGCAAGCGAAACAAAAACAATTGTCCTGTTGGACTATAATACTTGCTGTGACGTGGACGACGAGACAAAGCCGCTCTCTCATGCCTACCTGGTAAAGGCTTACGCTGAAGGACTTTATCCGTTTGATGATCTTAGACTCTCAAATGGAATAGATAATAAAGAAGATTTACCAACGCAGCTTTCGCTGTTTGACTAAATGAGAAGTTATATGGATAAGAAAACTAACTGGCAAGAATATCAAGCCATCATAGAACAACAGGGTATTACGAAATTATATCATTTCACTGACCGTGACAACCTGCAATCCATCATTCAAAACGGAGGTCTTTACTCTTGGGCGGATTGTGAAGAGAAAGGAATCTCCATTGCAAAACCTGGTGGCAGCGATAGTTCACGTTCGCTCGACGCTCGTGATGGATTACAACGCTATGTACGTGTAAGTTTCGTCACACAACATCCGATGATGTATGTGGCTATGAATGAAGGACGCATTTCCAATCCAGTACTGTTGGAGATAGACCCTCAAGTCATCTATTGGAAGGACAGCAAGTATGCCGACCGCAATGCCACGAAGAATGGGGCTCGTGTGGGTGGAAACGTTGAAGATTTCAAGGCCATTCATTTCTCGTCAGTCAAAGTACTGAAGCACTTTGACCTTGATGATGAAGAGCAGAAATTCTATCAGGCTGAGGTTTTGGTAAAGAATTTCATCCCGTTGGAGTATATCAAGAATATCGGTAACTTTGGTATCCCTATTCCGAATAAACCGAAAGTATTTCAGAGCAAAATGGCCTATACCGCACAAATAACTCGAAATACGCCTACTGCTTTCATTTTTCTTGTGGATCACTCAGTCAGCATGAATAAGACGACCAGCCTATTTGGAGAAGATATGACCATGGCAGAAGCAGCTGCAAGAATTGTGAACCGACAAATTAACGAGTTAGTACTTCGATGCATCAAATCGAATGATACAAGACATTATTATGATATCGCTGTGATTGGTTATGGCGAACAGGCATATAGCGGTTGGAATGGAGATTTGGAAGGCAGGGACTTTGTTTCGCCAGAGGAACTGCGCGAACATCCTTACAAGAAAATCATCACCCGTGAAGAAAAACGAACTCGCAAGGGAGTCGTAGTAAAGGAGGTTGAGAAGGTGCAATGGGTTGAAGCAAAGCATGACGGATCATGGACACACTTGCACAAGGCATTTGCCAAGGCTCAGCAATTGCTCACCCAATGGATGGAGAAACACCATGACAAGGATTGTTACCCGCCAACGATTATTAACATTACAGATGGAGAGTTTAATGGCGCAAAACGAGAGGAAGTCTTGCAGCAGGCCAATGAACTGAAGTCGATGTTTACAAATGACGGCAATGTTATTCTGTTCAACATTCACTTTACTGCTAGCAAGTCAGCAGCAGAAGTGGTGTGCCCGATTGAAATTTTAGAGTTAGGTGGTAACAATTATGCGGAAACGCTATTCAATATGTCGAGTCTTCTGCCTGAAAGATACAATGCTGACATCAGCCGTTACTTGAATGACAATCGTGCAGGGCGCCACCGTGCCATGGGTGTCAATGCAGATGCGACTACATTAATAAAGTTGATGGATATCGGAACTCCGACTAATGTAAGTCAAGCCCAATGAGAAGTTTTGCAAATTCTATAGGAAAGCCCGAACAAGGCTGCATCAATGAAGATGCAGTTATTGCCCGAGAAAATATCATTGCAGTTTCAGACGGAGCAGGAGGTGGAGGGTTGTTTGCCGAACGATGGTCTAAGTATTTGTTAAACCATTTGCCTTCCACACCGATTAGTAGTGCAGATGAGCTAGATGCATGGATTAGTGATATTTGGGAACCATATTATAACCAATGTGAGGAAGATGCCAAACAGTTAGGAGGGTTGTCCTTGAACAAATTTTATGATGAAGGTTCTTTTGCCACATTAGTGGCTGTATGGAAACTATCAGACACAGAATGCCAATGGGTAAGTTTTGGGGATAGTGTGGCTTTTCACTACAACTATAGGACAAAGCAATTAGAACACAGTTTTTGTTCTCTTGCAGATTTCGACAAACCGCCTTATCTCATTAATTGTAAGGATGAACTTCTGAAGGAAGGATTCCGCAAAGGAACGTTTCAGACAGATTCTGACTCTGTCGTATTTGTGGCATGCGATGCGTTGGCTCATTATATTATGATGACATACGAGATAGCCAATGCCGACAAATTCAGACAGGAACTGAAAACCGCTGAGTCCAACTACTCCAAAAATAGCAATTATATTAAAATGGCACGGATTGTTAGAGGGGTTAATTTTGAAAAAGATGTAATAAACAAACTGACCAACACAATTGGGAATCCAACAAACTTTATGAGGTATTTGCAAAGCCTAATTAGAAAAGGATTAATAGCATACGACGACTATTCAATTGCAATGTTCAATAAATATAAGAAGAAAGATGGATCTGATAAGAATGTATGACACAAATGTAGATGTTTTGGTGGTAAGGAAATCTGATTATCAGAATAACAATATCGGCGATGGGTATTTCCTTGTTCCCAAAGATGAATGGCTTTGTGAAGATGATGGACTCAAAAGTTTTCATTTATTCCTAACCAAGCTTGATGGAAACAGAGTTTCCTTGTTTTTGACAAGTGAAGGGAATCCTGTTATTTTCAGAGAATTACCATTATCACGAAGAAGTGATTATATTGAGATATAAATATTACTGAAACATAATGAAGTATTGATTATGCTCGAACTCGAATTACAACAATATCTCCTCCGCAAGTACCCACAAGAGAATGCTCGCTGCAAATGTAAGGAATCCAAGAAACCAAAGAACTTATTTAAAATACTACAGACGTAAGTTATGGCACTCGCAATAAACATAAACGATCTGCTCAACAAGCAGAATATTGAATCCAACCGCATTGAGTTTAAGAAAGGTTGGAATCCAGGGAGCATATATCATAGTATATGTGCCTTCGCTAATGATTTCGACGACCTTGGCGGTGGATATATCATCGTTGGTGTAGATACCGACGACAAGACGGGTATGGCAATTCGTCCTGTAGAAGGTGTGCCAATTGAAAAGATTGATGGCATCTTGCAGGAGATGGTTGCTTACAACAATAAAATGGCTCCATATACTATTTGCCTCGTACTTCAGTGGAAGAAGTGGATGGCAAACAGGTGATTGTAATTTGATGTCCAGCTGGTAGCTATCGTCCTTATTCTGTGCCGGTGAATGTTACGGCAAAAAGATCAAAGGAGTATTTCTACATTCGTAGCGGAACAAGTAGCATAGAGGCAAGAGATGAAGTGCTCGTTGAACTGCGTGAGTTGGCCAACCGTATGCCTTTTGACGAACGAGGAAATAGCGACATACAGTTGGAAGATATTTCATTGGTACTTCTTCGTGATTATCTTGTCAAGGTAGGCAGCAAGTTGGCTGATGAGGTGATAACAACACCGCTTGCTACGATTCTTGAACAAATGGAACTCTACACTGGTCCGAAAGAGAATCGTTTGCTTCGTAACGTGGCAGCCATGATGTTCTGCGAGAACCCAAACAAGTTCTTCCCATACACTCAGATTGATGTGGTGACATTCCCTAACGGAAAGATGAAAGACCCCAACAATTTTACCGAAGTAACATTCAAGGGCAGTGTTCCGCAGATGATAAAGCAGACAATGGATTACATCAAGAGCAATGTACTTAAAGAGCATGTGCGTAAGGTGTCGGGCAGACAGGAAGCAGAACGTTTTTGGAACTATCCATACGATGCTATTGAGGAAGCTGTTGTAAACTCTGTATATCATAGAGATTTCTTACAGCATGAACCAATAGAGATAACCATTGAACCGAGCGGAATATCTATACTTAATTGTCCTGGTCCAGATATAAGTATCTCCAAAGAAGATATTGCAAAAGGCGATATGCTGAAAAGCCGTCGCTACCGAAACCGAAGGTTAGGCGATTTCTTGAAAGAACTCGACCTGACAGAAGGTCGCTCAACCGGTGTTCCTACAATTCAAACGAAACTGGCAGAGAACGGGTCGCCACGCGCCATCTTTGAAACTACCGACGATCGCTTGACTTTATTGGTTACTATTCCGATACATGAAGGGTGTTCAGATAGTTCGGAAACAAAGTCGGAAAGTTCGGGAACATCTCTGAGTAGTTCGGAGGAAAGTATAGAAACGGTTGGTTTTAGTTCGGAGAAAAGCACTGGAAGTTCGGAGAAAACTTCAAATAGTTCGGAGAAAATACTCGAACTAATTAAACAGGACCCCAAAATATCAGCAGCAGGAATCGCCATGGAAATTGGCATTAGCTCGCGAGGGGTTGAAAAGCAAATCAAAAAACTTCGTGAGGCTGGTATCATCAAACGCAATGGCGCAGACAAGGGGGGCTATTGGGAAATCGTAAATTTGGATAACGACTAAAACAGTAAAATATTGCCGTTTTATTTTGCAGTTTCGTGCATTTGTACTAACTTTGCAAAGTTAATTATAACATCTCGGGGTTGACTGGATTTGACAGCGGGATGAAATGGTATGTAAGCATGCGGAGCCTCGATGGCTAGCTCCTTAATCTGAGTGATCAACAATTTAATTGGCGAAAACAACTACGCTCTCGCTGCTTAATCGAAGTACAGTAGATTAGCTTTATTCCGCCACAAGGTTGGCGGAACGAGACATCGCTCCAAGGATGTTGTTCCGAATCTGAGGGTCAAGCGGTGCAGGTAAATCGGAAATAGTCTGTGTATGCCTCGGTGCACGGATGAAGTTTTAGAGGATAAGGTTGCGATTGGTGGTTCAGGTCTTGTCGCAGCACGAAAACCGAAGGCTGGAATAAGCATGTAGAAAGCATATGGTTTCCCTGTTTGGACGTGGGTTCGAATCCCACCAGCTCCACAAAGAGGTAATTATCTAATGTTTAGATAGTTACCTCTTTTTGTTTTTAATACAAGCCCGACTTATAACATTAGCCACAACTCGTGTAAAATTATCCCGAACTGGGGTAAAGATTTTTTCATTTTATAATGCCATTATCCGTATCGCGCAGGTTTATTTTCTTTTCTGCCGACTTATGCTTGCTGCCATGGCTCAGTCGCCATGAGATATTCAAGGAGATCAGATTGCTGTTGGCCTTTGAGTAGCCTACTGTATGCTTATAGATATTGCGATTGAGCAATTCGTTCTCGTACGACTTGTAGTTTTTGTTGAATGGATTTGCCCATGACAATGAGAACTGTAAGTCGTGCCATGTGTAGGATGCTTTCAGTACTGAATAAGCTCCGTTGTAGCCTTTAGATTCACCCTCCAAGAACCGATTGCCGTTGTCAACATAGCCTTGCAACGTGAAGTTGCCGAGATAAGCCGTGATGCTGCCAGCATAAAACCATGAGGTATAGCAATGCGTATAGTCGTAGCCGAAATTGAAGCATCTAAATATTCCTCCATTGGCTGCAATTTGGAGTTTTTCGGGCAAGAGCCAATAGCTGGCGTATGCCATGACGTTCAATGCGTCTATCTCCTTTTGGTTTATCTGGGTATAGATGAATTGGTTGTCGTCGGTGCGCTCATAGTGAGCCATGTTCGGTTTTAGACATTGTTTATAATAACCTTCAACGAAGGTCTGCAAGCGACTTGTGTTGTATGAAACATGTAGGCGATGCTCCATATCGTGCGAAGGTTTCAAATCGGGATTACCTGCTGTCCATTCCATACTGTTTGTACGAACCATAGCATCGCTCGTCATGGCTATGCGCGAGACTTTGTCCTGCATCCCAAAAGTATAGCTCAGCTGCATGCTGTTATTGATCTGATATGTCAGAGATGCCTTTGGGTGGAAAGTCCAGAAGTTGTATTTGTGCCCATTCTGAGTGTAATGAATATAACTTGCGCCAGCTCCTAATGTGTAGCTAAACGGTTGGAGCATGCCCTTGATTTCGGCAAAGGCATATAGGCGGTTGTTGTTGGTCTTGGTCAAAGAGGAAGCGTCACCAAGATAGTTGTTCTTGATGTACTTATAGCTGTTATTCAAGCCTGTAGAGAAAGTGAAAGGCTTCAGTCGGTTCTCGTAGATTACCTCTGTAAGCAGAGAAGCCGTCTTGCCATCCACATCATATTTATAAGGTTTGCCCTCGTCATAATAACTGCTTGTCTGTGTGGAGATATAAGTGGCTACAGCATTTGCGGTAACAGACTGACGTGGGGTAAGCTGACGGAAGAAATAGATATCCAATACGGGCGAATAGCTCTTGTCTTTCGCTCTACTTGTTGCTTTATATTGGCGAGTGCCGTCCACAATGTCCTTAACAGTATAATTGTCGGGAGTGTTGTTGAATGCTCCGTTCAATGATGCCTGAAAGACTGTGGCTGTAGAGTCTGCCCAGTTATAGGTTAGCTTTGCGTCATGCGATATGGATTTACGAAGCGACTCCACATCGTTTCGTTCTATTGTATAGATACTACCATCTGTCAAGGTGTAATCTGCCGACTGCTTGCTCTTTTCGCCTTTGGTTTTATACCCGCTCACGTCATACGAAAACGACAATTCGCTCTTGCCCTTGTTCCATTTACCATAAACCATGTCATCGCCCTGCAACGTGGTAAGCGCCGAGGTAAGGTCCGTGCCAACGGTATATCCGGTCCCGTTCCTGCGTGTTACGATATCTATGACATAGGCTATGCCGTCACCATAACGAACGCCGGGATTGTTGATGAAGTCTATCTTGGAGATATCCTTTGGATTGAGAGCCAACATATCCGGTTTGCCAACCACGATACCATTTATTCTAATTTGAACTCCTCCCCTATTGTCGATGGCAGTAATAGAATGGCTGATGTTGTCGATACGAAGATTGGCAAGTGTGAGTTTCTCAAGAATGCTGTAGCCATTGTTCGAAGATTGTTTCTGAGCATCGTTAGGGTAGATTATCATACCGTCGGCCTTGTTTACAACCTTGGCTGCTTTTACTGTCACTTCGTCGAGCGTGACAGTCTTCTCCACATCCTGAGCAAAAGCATAGAATGTGGAAGACAGAATAATTGAAAGTGTAACCAATCGTTTCATTTGCACCATGTTTTTTTGTTTTTGGTGCAAATTTATATTCTCCTTGCAAGAAAGCCAATTATTCTGGCTGACATCTCCCTGACAATTGGCTGGCCAAAATCCTATCTATTTGAGTATCAAGCTATAGCTCTTGCCCCTGTCCGACTCTATCTTCAGCATGCTATGAGCCTCTATAATAGGTTTTATGCGTCTTATCAGGGTGTAGAGCGTGTCATTGGCATCCGGCTTCTTTGGCCATAACCGGTCGCAAATCTCCTGTTTGGATAGTATATGAGTGTCGGCGGTTATGAACATCTTGAGCAAGGAATGCTGCATAGGTGTAAGATGAATCTGCTCGCCCGATTGCGTCATGAACTTATCGTTATGGTATACTATGCCTCCATACGACAGACCTTGCACTATCAGCTTTGGCCTATTCCTCCTGACGTACCACAGACTGCCCAATAGCCATAGCATCCCAACAAACAAGATAGAACCCGAAGCCTTCTGGTCGGACAACATGAATGTAGTGGCAAAGCTACAGTTAGCCTCAGCCACAAGCTTTGTCTCCAAGCGTCCATCCCTACGCACAGTACGCATGGCAATACCTGCCGTATCTTTCAATTCGGCAATAGTCAGGCAGTTGCGATAGCAACGTATGGTATCTGTAGTGACCACATTGTCAGGCATCTTTGCAAGCACTTGCTCCAATGCACGATTAACGTCCTGCGCTATCATGCCTTTAGTTCTGTTATAGCTGTTTATGCCTGTGCACAATGCACAAAGCATAAGGAAGCAGAAACCGATGTATGGAAGTATCTTCATAATTTTCACATTATATTATTTGTTGCAAATATACAAATAATAAACGAGATTTGAACAGAAGTGATAAGACTGATGCTTGAAAAGGTAGGAGCTGACTCCAGAATGGATTTTGATAAATACGAGGAACACATCAATCGGGATGCAGGATTTATGCATATAAGTTCTTTGCCAGTACCACATAAGTAACACTCCAGTACCAGTTAGGTGAAACTCCAGTACCACCTATATGAAACTCCAGTACCAGTTAGGCGGTACTGAAAACGGTACTGGAAGCGTGCATCAAGCTGGTTCTTGCTAAACGGTTGTATGGCAAGCTGTTCGGAATGATGCTGCGCAAGAGATACGACTTACGCTATTGTTTGCCCAGACTACGGCGGGGACGCCATAGCCTCCTACGCCTGACTGTACAATATTTGCATTTCTAACCGCTCAAAACTATGAGTTGAGCGTGCTATGAAATCTTTGGCTCGAAATTCTTGAGTTTTACGCGTGCAGCGTTATATTGCTGTTGCACACAGCTTTATGTGCGACGAGAACCGGAATGTGCAATTCTATGAGACTGAAAAGATATCCTTTTCATTGCAAAAGGAGTACTTTTACCATCCATTTGAGGCTCTTTTACAATGCAATTTGGGCTTCTTTGCTCTCCAAATGTAATCCATTTGAAGAGCAAAGAAGCCCAAATTGAAGTGTAGGATGATGTCGCACCCTAAGAAAAGCTATAAAATCGGCTTCCGAAATCTCTGGAATCGATTTTTGTTTTGTAACACTTTTTTACCGCTTGTCTTATATTTGCAGCTATTATCGGCTACCCAAACTGAGCTTACCGTTTACCTTGTCAGCGAGAATTTCATGCTCAAACCAAAGTCTTGTGTCGTAGTAGGATAACTGCTCGACGAAAGCAACGGGGTGTTGGTCTGGCGGTCGTAGTAGAAGCTCATGGTGAGCATACGCGACAAGGTGTAGTCGGCTGAGAACGACAGCTTGAACGCCGTATTGCCGCTGTTGGCTGCCGAGGTCATCGTGGCGATGTCGCGGGTTATCGATGCCTGCTTGCGCAGACTGAGGTCGAGGCGCAGCTTGAGGTCGTTGTTCACTCCGCTTGACGAAGTGTTGCGACTGTTAGAGCCCGTCTTCTGCTGCGACGCACCGGCTGCCGTAGAGCGACCACGCTGGCGCACACGACGATGGCGATTGCCACCGAACGGATTGAAGTTATTGAGCGTATAGGCAGCGCCTATAACCCAGTCGTGCGACGACGCCTCATTGATTTGTACCGATGTCATGCTAAGGCTCATGACGCGTGTGGTGCGATACTCTGCCTTGATGGTCATGTTGTTCTGCAGCGTCACATCGATGCCGAGTAATGGCGAGAACGCCTCGTTGATGCTGACGGTCGACACGTTGAACATCGAGTTGGGCACGGGCATTCCGGTTGTGGCATCGTTGATGAAGCCCAGACCGTTCATATACTCCATATATGTGCTGTACGAAGCATACGAGCCAACGGCGTAAACGCTCTTGTAGGCGTGGCTTATGTTGACGCTCTTGAACACGTCGCGCACCCACGGCAGCTTCGACAGTCCGCTGTATCTTAATGTCCAGTTGGGCAGCAGATGCGAGAGCGAAGGAAATATCGACAGTCCGCCGTCACCCATCTCGGTGTAAGCCGAGAGGAATGCCGGCACCATGACATCGGCGCTGTAACGGCTCACTCCACCATTCTCGGCATTGAAAGGCTTGCCAGCCAATGCTGTTCCGGCAGGATAGACGGCTCCTGCATAACGAGCCTCAACACGATTGCGTATCCTGTCGAGCGACGAGCAGAACCTGTCGAACGACTTTGAACGATAGCCGTTATTGGCATTGCCCGAACCTTCAAACGCACTACGAAGCGATGTAGTAGTCATTGTGAACGTACCGCTCTGCGTTGTTGGATTGCCTTCGTACATATACTGTACCGAGCGAGCCGTGGTTACGGTGCGTGTGGCAGTAAGGTCGATCTTAAGATTGCGCACAGGCTCAAGCGTAGCACGCAGCTGCAGCTCCTCGGTACGATTGGTAGTAGCTGGCGTAGCGAGCGAATCGTTCATCAATAGCCATCCGTTGCGACGTGCCTTCTCGATATATCCGTCGCCTATGAATCCGAAGGCGAAGTCGAGACCCGGCGACATGGCACCCATACCCGAACGCTGTCCGAACACATCACCTATCATAGGCTTGAATCCAGGCAGTGACATGGCATACTGGTTGCGATAGCTCAGACTGACATTACGCACCATCATGAGCACACGTGCCACCGACTGTGCTGCGCGATACCATCGTTTCTCGTCAAGCGGCTCTTTGGCCGACACAGCTATCTTGAGCTTCAACGCCGAATCCACCTTATTCATTATGCGTATGTTGTTGTCGTCGAGGCGACGATAGCGCAAGCGGAACGGCTTGCCGTCTTCGGTCTTGGCGCTTACAATAAGGCGGCGCGTCTTACGGCTATGCGTAACCTTAAGAGTAGTGTCGGGCAAGAGGGTTATCTCCTTCTCGTAAGCCCGCTTGTTCTTAGGCAACTGTCGGCGCAGTTTTTCATCGCGTGCTGCCTGACGATTGTTCTTGGCATCCTTGCCCGATGTCTTGTTGCGACTCTGTGATGATTTATTGCTACGCGAACTGTCGCGACGGAAACGCTCATTGGTCTTCTTGAGGAACGGTATATGATTGTACAATTTCTCCATATTGAACTGGGCGTTGATGTTGGCCTGACGGTTGTTGGCTATGTTATTGCCAAGCGACGTGCCGTCTTCAAGGTCGGTACCGCGCACCCAATTGTACGAAGCCGTATAGCTGGCATCGGATGTAATCCAGTCGAACACGGGCAGCAGATTTATAGGCAACTTATACGAAGCCTGGAACTGCTGGTTGTAGTTGAGCGGTGTGCCCATATGCTTAATGGATGTCCATACAGAGTCTTTCCACACTTCATAGCGGTCGGGATACAAATCCTTATTGACGGGCATATATGGCTCTTCAATCTCGGCATTGGTAGCACTCTGGAAGTTCATGTGCAGATTCTTCGTGAGGTCCCAACGCAGGTTGAACTCACGGTTCCACAAGAACTGCGACGCAAATGTCAGCGGCAGGTTCTGATTCTCAGTAGCCTCCATATCGCGCTCCTGCAGTTCGTAGTAGTTGCGCGTTATCTCGGTGTTGAAGCCCACATTCTGCGGCAACCAGTTGAATCCGAATCGGCGTGGCAGGTCGAGCCACTTCGATTTCGACTTGATCTTCTTGAACGGTTCGAGCGGTTTGTACACCGGACTCCATTGATAGTTCATTGCACCACGCCAGTTGTCCTCGCGCTCATAAACCGTAGTCTCGCCCGTAGTGTAGCTGTGGCTATGAGAGTAGGAGAACGAGAAGTTGGCTGGGTCGTAAGGCATGGGGTGGCGCTTGGTCTGTATGCCAACTCTCACGTTTGAGAGCGAAAGATTGGTCTGCGTCACCTTTGTAACGGCTATGCTCTCTATAGAATCCCGCTCGTGCTTGTTGGCAGCAGCATCGAGAGCCTCATCAAGCAGCATGTCGTTGTCGAGCGGATTGTACTTGGGCGACGTCTTCTCCTTGGTCACCGAGTAGTAGAGCGGGGCCGAAACCTTAGCTTTGTCGGGGAAGAACTTGCCAAGCTCTACGTTTGTCGTAACCGAGTAGTTGGAATAGTCGTCTGTGGAGCGTTGTGCCACACCGTCCTCCAGTCCGCCGAAGCCAGCCGAAGTATAGCGTCCCTGCACATTGACATTGCCAAGGTCGGACAGCTGAACATTGAGGTTGCCCTGCGCAGCCCAACCTCCCGAACTGTTGTAGTCCTTAAGGCGCAGCTCATTGACCCACACCTCACCACTCTTTGTGCTTGCTGAATTGTTGCGCACACCTATAATCATAGTCTTCACATCACCAAGCGTCGGGTTGCCGACAATAGTGATACGGTTCTGCGGATTATCGGTATCGTAAGCCGAGTACGGACGATTGTACGACGCCTGTCCTATTGCCTTTGCCTTGTTGCGCTCACGCTTCAGTCCGGTGAGGAGCGACAGCGGAATGTCGAGCATATTGTCCTTGGGCCACACCTGCATACGGTCGGCAGTAGAGTATTTGTTGTAGTCGTTGCGATGAGGTGTGAGCTTCAGCGGAATCTCGTACTCATAGAAGTTGTTCTTGTAGTCGGAGCCGAGACGCACGAATACCGAAAGCTGTCCGTTATCGAGATTCGTAGTGTTCTGCTCGAACGAGTTGGCATGCACGAACATCTGCAATCGCTTGTACTGACGCATGTCGATAGACGTGTTCTTATACACAGCCTTCGACTCGCCCGAAGCAAGATTGTTGACTGTCATCGACAGCGCCTGCTCGTTGTTCTCTACAAGCTGCGGCTGCGTGGGGTCCTGCTCGCGCGATATACCGGGAGGCAGGACGTAGTTGACCGGTGTCTTGTCGTTGTTCTCCTCGATGTTGACGGCACTCACCTGAAGGCTTCCGGTAGAAGCAGACGAGTTGTCGAGGTTCTGCTCGTAGACACGCCACTCGCCTCGAACAAGGTCGAGCGTACCGAAGCGCAGCACGATGGGGTGTTTGAATCCGGTGAGAAACATACGCATGAAACGTATCGATGTGAGGTCGGTGATGCCCCCCACCCTACGCTCGTACTCACGTAGCGGTATGCGGAACTGATACCAGTCGACCGACTCCTTCTGGTCGTTGCGCAATCGGCGTGTTGTAGTGCGCTTGTCGACAATATAGTTGCGACCTATTTCAAGGTCTTCGGGACGTATCGACACCTTATATTGGAAGTACTTCTCGTATTCGCCCAACGTGTAGTCCTGATTGATGTCCTCAACGTCGGGCGTAGACTTGTATGAAGTGTCGTAACTCTCGGTGCGCGATTCGTTGTCGGGCGAGTTGCCCTGTGGGTTGTTGATGTACTTATAGCGGCGCAATATGGGTGCCTGGATGCGGTCGAGGTCTGATCCACGATAATAGTGGTAGTTGTCGCCGGCAGGGTCTGCCCATATAGAATCGAACACGGCAGGGCTCACCTTGCCTTGAATATCGCGCAAGAACTGCTGATACGGTTCCCACTTCTGCTCCTCGGCATCGTTGAGTCCGTTCATACCTACGTCCTGCAAGGCACGTGCGCCCTTCGATGTAGCAAAGGCATAGGTGGTAGTGGCCTGATTGGGCACCTTGCCCCACTGAGTTGTGGTGTAAGCCTGCGATCCGTCGATAGGCATACCGCTCTCGTAGAACTTCTTGCCGTCGCGAAGGATGTCCTCGCTCACCTCGCCAAGGTTGATGTAGAAGTCGCCTCCATATTCAGAAGCCTTGCCCTCGCGACGTGTATAGATGAAGGGGTCGAGCATCCAGAACTCTATGTACTCCACATTGGCAGCCTCGAAGTCGTTGGTGTCGAGCTTGCGCATCATGCCACCCCAATGCTGCTGCGGATTGTTGAGGGTTCCGTCCTGAGCCAGATCGGGATTGAAGTTGTACGGTCCGCGCTCGTTGGGATAGTAGGCAAGATTGAGTATGGACAGCGTCGACGTAGCTCCGTTGTACGAACTCTGGTCGCGGTTGGGGAAAAGCTCGTTGACATAGAACTCGCGTACGTAATGGTTGCTGAGCTGTTCGAGGTCGCTCTTGATGTGGCTTGGCGTGAGCGACGACGAGCGGCGCGTGAACAAGGGGTCGATGGTGTACCACGCAAGTCGCGAGCGGTTGAAGCCCGAGCGCAGAGTGGTCATGTCCGCCTGTTCTGGGAACATCGACGGAACTGACGAGATAACCCACGACGTAGGTGTAGACACGTCAATGGTGTTCTTGGCGTTCTCGAAGTCGTCGATATACGACGCATTGTCCTGCGTGCCGCGACTCTGTCCGGCTATGAGTTGGGCAAACTCGCCCGTGAACGATATGTGCGACGGCTGCGTAAGGTGGAGCAACGGCAGCTTGTCGAGCATATTGGTTAGCCACTGGCTCTCGCGCTTCCAGTTGACGTTTATGCCCCAAAGGGTATTGTTGAGCGGTTCGGCTCCCATAGCCACCTTATTTGTAAGCGACTGTTCGGAGAGGTGCTGTATGGTACCCGACAGCTGGAAGTTCTTGGAGATGTCGTACTCCCAGTTCATTCCGAACATCGTCTTGCGCTGCATGCCATAGTCGGTGTTGCTCTCAAGCGATACATTCACCTGAGTGCCGGCATCGATAATGCTCTGATTGAGAATGGTCACCTCGCCGGCATAGTAGTCTACCGAGTAGTCGGTGCCCTCTGCCAGCACTATGCCACCAGCCGTCACCACAACAGAGCCTTGCGGAATGTTGTAGGCACCGGTCTGTATCACGTTGGCTGACGTGCCGCGAAACTGTCCCGTAAGCATATACTTGTCCTTCTCGGCTATCTGCCGCGCCACGGTCTTTGTAGAATCGTAGAGTTCGGTGAAGGCATATTTGGAAGCCTGGTCTGTAGCCACTCCTTTCTGCACGAGATAGTTGTACATATACTTGCCGAAGGGTTCGGCAACGGGGAAGAACACTCGACCGTTGGTGACGGTATAGCCGTCAACGAAGTCAAAGAATCCGTTGGAGTGTGCCTTGTTGTTATTGTCGAGGCGGTCGGCACCAAGCATCTTAATGATGGTCTGTCCCTTCACCTGCGGTTCGGGTATATAAGTGAGGTAGACGCCAGCCGTGTCGCTCTGGAACTTGACATCGAGGCGGAACTTGTCGCGCTCTACCGACGAAGCCAGATAATATACGTTCTTCATCATGAGGCCCCAGTTGGCTTGCTGCGGATTGTTGCTCGTATTCTTGAGCGACTTCACGAACAGCGCCTTCGAAGCATCGGTATTGTCAGCGGCAAACTCGCCCACCTGATAGGTCACGCCTCCGTATGTGTACTCATAGGCAACGGCAAGCACCTGGTCGGTCTGCAATTGTGTCTTGAGCGATATGTATCCGAGAGCCGTATTTACGGTATATTCCGACGAATTGAGCAATCGTGCCTTCTCCAGTTTCTCATAGTCGGCTCCGCCTTCAAATCCTGGTATGGCGTCGAGCGTAGCCGATGTCTGGTCGATGTCGCGTGCGGCAGCATACTGATTCACCATACTCTGATACTCGGTATTGGCTGCGTTGGACGGTACGGGCTGTCCGGTCACAGTCCACGACGTATTTGACACACGGGTGTTCTCGCCGAGGTCGGCAAGGGCTATGATGTTGCGGGTGTTGGCTGTAGTGGCGGTCTTGTTGGTTGCCCACACTTCTATGCGGTTAATCTTTATGCCCGACGTGATGTTGGGCAGAGAGCGCATCCAGTCGTCATACTTGTCGTGGAAGAACTGCGCAAGGAAGAAGTGGCGGTTCTCCTCATAGTTAGCCGCTCCTATTTCAAACGGCGTGAGCTGCTTGCCTCCCTTGGATGACACGCTCGTAGTAGACGACTTCTTCTGCGAAGCTACAAGTTGCAGTTTCAGTCGGCCGAACTGCAAGTCGGTACGCAATCCGAATAGCGACGAGGCTCCTTTCACCAACGACGAGTTGGATGGAAACGACACGTTGCCAGCCTCAACGAGCTTCACTATCTCGTCTTCCTTGCCCTCATACTTCAGTTTCAAGTTTTGGGCGTCGAAGTCGAACGTAGCGTCGGTGTTGTAGTTGAGGTTCATGTTCACCTTGTCGCCCACACGTCCGTTGACGTTGACGTTTATCTTCTCGTCAAAGTCCATGGTAGTAGTCTTTCGGTTGCGTATCGGAAGCGACGGATTGTCGATGTTCTTCAGAGTAGCTCCGAACTTCAGTTCGGCTGTACCTTGTGTACGTATGCGCACACCGCCGGGACCGAATATCTTCTCAGCCGGACCCAGGTCGAAGTGCATGTCGCTGAAGTCGAACTTCTCCTTGCCCTTAGCCTGATATATCTCGTCGTTCTTCTTGCGGAAGAAGTTGCGCATAAGCTGTCGCTCACTCCATTGCATATACTCCTGTGCGGTCATCACAACGGGCGCAGCTATATATGTTCCGCCTATCTTCTGTCCTACCACATACTGTCCAAGCGAGTCGTCATACTCCACTTGCTGCTTCATATTGTCGGGGCGTTGCAGGTCGGCGGCGCCCTGATTGAGGTCGTCGAGCGTAATGGGCAGCGTGCGCTGTATGCGCCAGCGTGGATGCAGAAGCGAGTCGGGTATGGTGTCGTCGTCGGCAATGAGCGGCTGCGCCTTGATGGCTATGGTGTCGGCATGCGCCTGACGTATATTGCGACGTTGCGGACGTTGCGACATGGCAAAAGCAGCCATTGCCGCCATAACGAGTATGACGACAAACGTTCGGACAGACAATGCCATAGCCAGCCCTTTGCGCAAGAATTGCAATATGGTGTTAAGTAAGTTCAAATAAATGGCGTAATGGTTTACTTTATCTGTTTCAGTGCCAGCTTCACCACCTGCTCAACGGGCAATGAGGGGTCGTCGGTAAGAATAGCCGTGACAACCTTGGCTGTAGGAGCGGGCGAGAATCCGAGCATAGTGAGTGCTGCCACAGCCTCATCACGCACGTCGGATGGTATGGTAGAGTCGGCAGCCGAACCCGCTGACACTTCCTGTGCAATACCAAGCGACAGTATCTTGTCTTTAAGGTCAACGATGATTCGCTGAGCTGTCTTCAGTCCGATGCCCTTAACACCCTTAAGCAGACGCTCGTTGCCCGACGATATAGCACCAGCCAGTTCGGCAGGAGGAGCTGCCGAAAGAATCATACGAGCAGTATTGGCTCCCACTCCCGACACGGTAATGAGCAGACGGTAGAGGTCGCGCTCCTGCTTTGTGGCAAAGCCGAAGAATGTATACGAGTCGTCACGACCGCCCGTGACAAGGCTTTCGTGTACATAAAGCTTCACATCCTTATGTCCCTGTATGTTCTCATAAGTGTTGAGCGATATATTGAGCGCATAACCCACGCCATAGGCTTCTACAATAGCCTGTGCTGGGGTGAGCTCGGCAAGCTCACCCTTTATATATTCAATCATTTCAGTTTAAACGTTATATAATTATATAATATTACAACTTTTATAACGCAAATGAGGGGTGTTTATTGTGTTTATATAAAAAAGAAGGTGTGCAAAATAGGAGTTATAAGAATTTAAAGCGCAGGCCTTTCATGCCGGGATATTTGGCTAAATTCGCTTTCAAAGACTTTGACTGTAGATTCTCCTCTGCCTTCACTTCTACCGGTATGACCTGTACTCCTGCTTGAATAATATACTGAGAATTAACGAGATAGCAAAACCTGTCACATTTTTATGAGGGACTTTTCGAAAGATTAACACACTTTTATGAGGGACTTTTCGGACTATCCATACACTTTTATGAAGGACTTTCTTGCCGTGGTCGCACAATCTGCTGATGTTGAGTAAGGGATAGAGGTGGAACTCGCACTTGAAACTATGGGAAAACCTATCGGAGTGGCGGAACTTCATCCCGAAGCCAGGCAACGACCATTGGTTAAAATAAAGGTGAACTCGGATAAGAGAACGGGTTTTGTGTCATTGTTTAGAAACAAAAAATTGAACAAGGAGGCAACTACCGAGAAAACTCGGTAGTTCAACAGGAAGGTGCGAGAGAGGTTCGGCGCAACACATTGTTCTATAACCTCGATGCCATAGTTTCTGCTGAATTTGCCAAGAGCTTTGCAGAGTCATAGTTTGAGAAGTACCGTGTGATACAAGACAAATTATTCAGCTCTGATTTTGATAAATTCAATTCTTCTTTACCGTTTGACGATGATAAGATATCGTATTCGACATAGACGGTACAAGAAACAAAAGCATTCTTGTGTAGTTTACGATGCTATGTTTTACTGTTTTTTACTTGGTAGACGCAGTTTTTCCATTGGTTATGCTGTATTTCGAAATAAAAAAGTTATTTTTGCGGTGTAAAATGTGATACTAATATCAAAAATAGTACTCTAATATGATGTTTGAACGTAAGAAATATCTGGATGAACTTATCGCAGGACGTGGGAATGGACTTGTGAAGATTATAACAGGTGTCAGACGATGTGGGAAGTCTTTCTTGCTGTTTGACATCTGGCATAACTGGCTATTGGAACATGGTGTGACTGATAATCACATCATTGAAATACAACTTGATGATTTCCGAAACAGACGGTTGAGGAAGCCTGATGTCTTGCTCGACTATATAGATTCAAAGGTTATAGATGATGGCAATCCTTATTATATAGTCTTGGACGAGGTGCAGCTAGTAGAAGAATTTGTGGAGGTTATTCTTAGCTTGACACACATGCGGAATGTAGATGTGTATGTGTCGGGCTCAAACTCTCGTTTCCTGTCAAGTGATGTTGTGACTGAGTTCCGAGGTAGAGGTGACGAGATACGCATATGGCCTCTCACCTTTGACGAATACTTTAGTGGTATTGGTGGAGATATACGCAAAGCTTGGTTGGATTACTATACTTTTGGAGGACTGCCACAGGTGGCTTTGCTTGAAACGGAAGAAAAGAAAACTGACTATTTGCGTGGTCTGTATGAAACGACCTATCTGCGTGACGTAATTGAGCGCAACCATCTGCGTAATTCTGAAGGAATGAAGGAATTGGTGCGTGTAATAGCCTCGGGCATTGGTTCGTCAACCAATCCAACGAGAATAGCCAATACCTTTCAATCTGTACAAGGGATAACCATAAAAAGAGATACTATAAAACAATACATTGACTATCTGAAAGACTCTTTCTTGATCGAAGAAGCCTTACGCTATGATGTGAAAGGCAGAAAATATATTGGTACCGAGACGAAATATTACTTCGCAGACATCGGCATTCGTGCAGCCATTCTAAACTACCGCCAACAAGAGGAAACGCACATTATGGAAAACATTATCTATAATGAGCTTCGCAGTCGAGGATATAATGTGGACGTAGGATTGGTTGAACTTGGTGGCAAGGATGAGAACGGTAAGTTTGTCAGAAAACAGTTGGAGGTAGACTTTGTGGTGAACCGCCCTCCATACAGAGTGTATATCCAGTCGGCCTTTCACATGCCTACGCCAGAAAAGGAGCAGCAAGAGCGACGTCCTTTATTGTCAATCAATGACCACTTTCGTAAGATTGTCATTGTTGGTGATGACATTCATCGCAAAGAGGACGAACTTGGAGTGTTGACTGTTGGGCTGTTGGATTTTCTGACGGATAAGAAAATACTTGAACAAGGTTAAATGCAATCGGATAAAAACAGATTCTTTTAAGGACGAAAAACTGATACATCATATAATAATACGCAAAAAGCATTGGGGGCAGCGTGCACTTCCGATGCTTTTTGCGTTTATATAGTTACTTGTTTATTGCCATGTCAGCCATGAGCCAGTCGCTATCAGGGCGAGTGATGAGTCGAGCGTTGTTGTATGCCATCTGCAACGTGAAGATAGTACGACCTTCATAGTTGTTTACTCCCTCTTCGGGCTTGTAAACATGATTACAAACCAATGCCACATCAATTCTTTTCTTGTCCTCGAGTGCCAATGGTAGGAGTAATTGCAGTTTTTTTGCGGTAGGATAGTAAACTGGAATAGCAGTCTTGTAGTTCCATGCTACACGTGCCAGAGCCACAGTTACAGCATTGCGAAAACGAGTAGTAACAAACTGTTTCCAATCATCGTCAGCATATATGGCATCAGCCATGCTGCGATAGTACTCTTCGCGCTTCTGCTTAGGCAGTGCTGAAGGATCATCTACAAATTGGAAACTGTCTGCATATCCTTTCTTGATGAAACCTATGGGCAGTCGTGATATGTTATCTTTCAAAAAATGCTCCCAGTCTAGAGTCGGTTCTGTAGCTCGAGTATCGTAAAGAAGTTCGCGAGGATCATTGAAGTACGATGCTCGCTCTGGGCGATAAGGAAAGCTAGACATAATCTTCTGCTGAGAAGAGTTGGCTGTATTGAAGCCCATAAATACCCAAGGCTGTTTGATTGTGGGTGTACGACCATCGTTGCGCATGAAATAGGCATAGATGGGATCATAGATATTGTCTACAAGTCCAGTATTCCAAACTGCATACAGCTGATTTTCGAGAATTTTGAGTCGTGGTTGTCTGTTATTCTTAGCAGCCGCCTCTTTCTCCAATTTGTCTTCATATTGAAGACGCTGAAAGGTAAACGAGAGATAATTCTTCAAGATAGGTCGATTTTGTTTGTCTGCATCGTCATAATACCATCGTTCCTCAAGGGCAAGGTTTACTGCCAGAGAGTTGACTGCAGCATCCCATCCCTTCAATCCTGGCATATCCTTAGGTCGTGGAAAGTATGCATACTTATCAAGTTCGTTACCAAGATAGCTGCCTTGCTTTGGTTTGAACGTTTCTGTAGTGAGTCGTGTGGTTGTCGGTGCAGAGATAAAATCCTCTCGTCCTACCATTTTAAGATCGCGTACTTGCACGGGAGCCTCGTGTTTAGAGATGTCCCCTTGACGGAACTCAATACGTTTACCAAACAGGCAACGAACCACTTCACGAATGTTGAGGAACCCCATGGCCTCATATTCTGAACGAGTGATTTTCTGGCCGAAAATGGCGAACGGAACCCAACCGTCAGTATCACATACTGTAGTCTTGAATACACCCTCAATCTTCTTCTTCATCGCGCTAATGTACTTGAGTTTGTTGGGGGCAATGCGGAATGCAAGAAATACATCATCGGTGTCTTGCGGTTTGTAGTTAGGTTCATACTTAGCATCGGGATAGTTAGCTTTGATGAACTCCTCTACATCAATTGTCTTTTCACTACGTTCAGCAACCAATTCACTGAAGCGAGTTACCAATTCACTGAACTTAACAAAGTTGCCAGCTAGAGTTGGAATCTGAGCGTAAGCACCCTCGAGTAGTGCTCGAAAATTAGGATTTTGTTCCATAGTTGTAAATAATTTAAAAGATTATAGAATAAGGCTATTGACTCAAAAGTTTTTAGCCGTGTACATATTAAATTCTTGCAAAGGTTATACCAAACATAAGATTGGTTTAATATTTGATTTTTTCTAATAACATTTGTCCAAACAATGACATTTTGGCAGTAGATTTCGATTTTATTAACACTGCTGTTCAAAGAAGTAATTATTCAGCGGTAGGTGCATGACAACAAATCGGCAAACCTCAAATAAGGCTTAAATAGTATTAAGAGATGTTTGGTTGTGTTTCTTAGAAGTCTCAACTACTGAATATAGTTCAAAAAATGCTATAGTTCCAAGATTAGAATGGCATTTTCAAATATACTATTAGGCTTAAATTTGATGTATAGTCTTATCTGCCTCCATAGGGCGAAGGTGTAGAACAAAACTAAAATGATAGACCTCATCAAGAAGTTTTGCAGCCTTGGATGAATCAGCAATATTTAAGCCTCTACTTTTTAGTAGTTCTATTTGTTCTAAAATAGAAAGAGTCTGGAGTATAATCTTAATGTAACCATAAAATGCAAAAGACCCGCCCTGGTTCGCTGTTCAAATGGGAAGCGTGGCGGATTCTGTTGCGACAAAGGTACGAATAACTATTGATGGTACAAACTTTCCAGGAAAAAAACGCATGAAAGCAAATTTCTTTAACCTGTTTATATTTGACTACGGCATCGGACATTGATAAATAACAGATGCCTTATTTTACATGTCGTATTGACACATCAAATATGAGGTATCTTCATGCACTTTTATTCAAGCGTCCATTTAACAGTTCACAGATCTCTTTTCCTTTCATGGTCAGATTATAGGCAGGAAAGCTTTCGATTGAGCCAGCCACCTTGAGATTGAATGCCATTACACGCTGTACAAGGCCGGGTGATGTCTTCAACTTATGCGTCAAGGGCTTTGCCTTATAGTCCACGGCTATCAGTTTTGTACTGTAAATTCTAATTAATCGGAAACGCTTCACATCAGCAAAATGGATCGTGTGATAAGTGCCCTTCAACTGACTGTAGAAATCCACTCTGTCTTCATGGATTATCAAAAGCGGAATATGGCGAATCCGGTTATAGAGTGTCTGGAGAAAGAGAAACAATCCGCCACCACCGAAGAATAGTATACCCAACCAACCGCCAAACACTTTCGTAACCCAACCTGCATGCATATTTTGAATCGTCTGGTACCCACCTGCTGCAAGAGTAAAACAGAGGACGACCAAAAGCATGTTTTTCCACAAGCATTGATAAATCCGTATCTCCGTCATCTTCGTTTGCTCAGTTTCTATCATAAATGGTGATTTATTTTGGTCTCTGTTGTCGAGCTGTCACCCCGAGTCTGCAATATTACGAAGTATTTTTGAGAATTACTTACTACACTTCAGTCAAGCGCAGACAAGTAGAGTCTGTTCTGTATACCTTAGGCAACCTCGACACAGCCCTTATTCCTCAAAAACTATCATTTACTTTTTCCTGTTGTCAGTTCATTGTCGAGGCTGTCCAGCACATAGCCGGAAGATTGATAGTACAATCCGCTTCGAGGGTCTAGCAGTCGCTCGAAAGTATCCGAATTGTATAACAGATTCATAGCAGCTTCCATCGTCATTCCACGGTCTTCCATCAGTAGGGCAAGCAGGTCGGATGTCATGTCTTCCTGCATCGATTCTATTTGTGGGCGGGTCAGTTTCATAGAGCGTTATCATAGCCGCCCTCCGTTATTTCTGCAAACCTTTGCGAGTGCGTCGATGCTGTCGTTGAAAGAATGTGTATGCAGGATATTGTAGAACTCCTCCAGATGCGCCAATCCCTTGAAGCGCACAAGGTAGTTGAGTGCCTGCTGCTGACTGATGCCAAAATGCGCGGAGAACTCCGACACCAAGGCTACGGTGTATTGCAACATGTTATACTTGTCTCTTGACATAGATGGCTGATGTTTAGTCTATTGCAAAAATAACCAGGAATTATCGAATCTCCAAATGTTTTACTTGGGAAATTGCAATCTGTATTCTTATGGAGATGAATGGACGCAAGTCTCGCTGTTCGGCAGCATGAGGATACACAATCGAGCAATCAAAACAATTGACTTTGTTTTACTATTATCCCGAACTCACGTCTGGGCTCCATATAGTATGAGCCATTTGTTTTCTGGAGTGCTGCGTGGAGCGGTTTGAAGGAGACGTGGCTAAAGGAAAGTCTGAAGCAGACAATGAGATCGTTAAAATTGTCGACAACATACCCCAAAAGCATGAAAACGATCTGCCCCATTGGGAACTTGCCAGGAAATATGATTTGATCGATTTCGAAACCGGTGTAAAAATCACCGGTGCCGGTTTTCCCCTGTATAAAGGCCTGGGAGCACGACTGCAACGGGCATTGATCAATTTCTTCCTGGATGAAAATATCAAAGCCGGTTATCAAGAGGTACAACCACCCCTGATGGTGAATGCCGACTCTGGCTACGGAACCGGACAGTTACCGGACAAAGACGGTCAGATGTACTATGTCAACGAAGACAATCTCTATCTGATCCCGACTGCCGAAGTTCCGGGAACCAACATTTACCGGGATATGATCGTGGATGCAGACCAGTTACCGATCAAAAACACGGCTTACTCCGCTTGTTTCCGCCGGGAAGCCGGTTCTTACGGCAAAGATGTAAGAGGATTGAACCGGTTACATCAATTCGATAAAGTTGAAATTGTCCAGATCACCCGTCCCGAAGTATCCTACGAGGCCCTGGAAGGTATGGTGAAACATGTGGAGAGCCTGCTGATCAAGCTAGGCCTTCCCTATCGCATCGTTCGCTTATGTGGTGGAG